>Ga0209614_1000027_pt1 | contig 117525 bp, 94 predicted proteins | sample BlaSprsedimmetaG_FD_185484 | JGI IMG/M metagenome (GOLD analysis project Ga0209614, IMG submission 185484) | Hot spring sediment bacterial and archeal communities from California, USA to study Microbial Dark Matter (Phase II) - Blank Spring... ... | reverse complement strand
CTAGGACTGGCTTTGTTACTTGGAATATCATTGCATTGACCATTAAGCCCGGAGGGATCATGAAGCGAAGCGGAACTAATCCCTCCGGGGTCACTTGGTTAAGCCAGTCTATCTAGGACTGGCTTTGTTACTTGGAATATCATTGCATTGACCATTAAGCCCGGAGGGATCATGAAGCGAAGCGGAACTAATCCCTCCGGGGTCACTTGGTTAAGCCAGTCTATCTAGGACTGGCTTTGCTACTATGAATATCATTGCATTGACCATTAAGCCCGGAGGGATCATGAAGCGAAGCGGAACTAATCCCTCCGGGGTCAATTGGTTAAGCCAGTCTATCTAGGACTGGCTTTGCTACTATGAATATCATTGCATTGACCATTAAGCCCGGAGGGATCATGAAGCGAAGCGGAACTAATCCCTCCGGGGTCACTTGGTTAAGCCAGTCTATCTAGGACTGGCTTGCTTGCTTAAAAAGCCTAGTATCACAACATTACATTTAGATTACGAAAGCAAATAACATTATCTCCATTAATTCAAAAAAATTCACTGTTGTCTGATAAAAATGTAAGAAAAGGGAGCCCACAAGGAACTCCCAACCCTTTTTGGTGGTTTTATTTTATCACAACCATTTCATATCCCAGCAATAGGCGCGATTCAGATGTTTTTGGCAACATCTACCATGAGTTTCTTATGAAGCATGGTCAACCTCTCTCGACCAGCAGGATTAAGAACATGATAAAAAAACAGGGATGGTTGACAGTTCAACCATCAGCCTTTTTAGGGTATTCTAATCTAAAATGTGTTGGACGAAATCCACAGAACGGGTAAACGACGGGCGGCAGGCATGTTAACACTTCGTAAGGTTCAATTTTACGACAGGGTGCTCAAAAGACGCTTTGAGCTCTTGACTAATCTTTTTGAAATGAGAGCTGACCTAATAGCCGCCATTTATAAACCCCGCTTGCAAATCGAGCTGCTGTTGAAGCAGCTAAAGCAAAATTTCCCGATTCCTTGAAAATCCGGATAAGGATTGGCAGAAAACCTATGATGAATTGATGCAGCCCACTCTGTTTTAGGGGGCTTACCTTTGAAAATCAGAAAATTGTAAATCTTAACTCTCTGTAAATATGTAAATTAAGAATTCAAACGATTAATTTTGTATTTTTATCGGACAATAATGTTCAAATATGATTAATTTAGCACAAATTTTAAAATTAAAAACATGAAACGGACAGTCGCTACATTAATCATGCTATTTGCTGCAACAGGAGTATTTGCGCAAATTTTTGTTGGTGGTAGCGTTGGTTTTAACGTCACTGGCGGAAAAACTGAAAGTGGCAACACTTCCACTGACAAGGTTACTCAAACCAGTTTCTCACTAACCCCCAAAGCAGGAATATTCCTTTCCGAAAAACTTGCAGTTGGAACCATGCTAGGTTTTAATCTACAAAGTGAGAAAACGCCTGGTACCCCTGAAGAAATTGATAGAACCATAACATTTGGGTTAACCCCGTTTGCCCGTTACTACGCCTTTTCTCTAAACAAACTCACAGTTTTTGCTCAAGGGAATTTAGGTTTTTCGTATGGTGTGGAAAAAAATAAGGTTGGTTCAGCAACCACAACTGGTCCTAAAACAACCACCATTGGGATATCGGCATTTCCAGGCATTTCATATAAATTGACTGATAAAGTTGAACTTGAAGCTGTTATTAGTGGAATTAACTTTACCCTTAACCGTGTTTCGGTTAAACATAACAACACAAAAGACATCACCAATACATTTGGAGTTGGTGCCAACCTCGATGCCATTGCAACTACCATAGGTGCAATTGTAAAATTTTAACGCCTACCCTATGGATTAAACGAAGAGACGCTTATGCGCGTCCCTTTTTTTCTGCCTTTTTGTTTATTTTCCTGTATTCCTTGCAAACCGGGGTTAAACCACACTCCGCACACTTTGGTTTTCGGGCCGTGCAAACATAGCGTCCATGTAAGATTAACCAGTGATGAGCTTTAGGAATAAGTTCAAGGGGGAAGTTATCCATCAGCTGGCGTTCAACGGCAAGTGGGGTTTTGGCATTGCTAACCAAACCTATTCTGTTTGCTACTCTGAATACATGGGTATCGACAGCCATAGCCGGTTTATCGAATACTACCGATGCGATAACATTGGCCGTTTTTCGGCCTACGCCAGGCAAGCGTTGTAAAAGATTGATATCGGAAGGGACCTCGCCATTAAACTCAGTTATCAATAGCTTGGCCATTCCTAACAGATTTTTTGCTTTACTGTTTGGGTATGAGCAGCTTTTTATTATTTCGTAAATATCTTCCACGCTGGCGTTTGCTAAACTCGCAGCATCGGGAAAACTTTTGAAAAAATTTGGTGTAATTAGATTTACACGTTTATCGGTACATTGTGCGCTAAGGATTACTGCAACAAGCAGCTGGTAAGGATTTGAATAATGCAATTCGGTTTCAGCAATAGGACGGGTTTTCTCAAAATACTCGATAACAAAACTGTATAATTCCTTTTTTGATTTCATCTTGTTTATCATTAACCCCAAAGTTACATTAAATTGACTAAACTTGTTTTGTTTCCACTGGCTAATCTTATCTTAATATATTTCTGCATCTACATTTTATTAGCCCGATTGAATTTGTTTATTAACCTCTAAACTTATTTCAGGACTTACCAAAAATTAAAATTATGTAACAGATATTCCCGCACGCTTGTCATAATGAGTTCATCTGAACCATCGCTATGTGCCTATAACCCTGACATCCCTTTTGATTAGGTTTTTGGCAATCGCTCTTTGCCTTGCTTTCTGGTTGCGATGCAACTGATACTACCTGAGCTTTGGTTTTTGCAATTCGTGCATCGCTTAATATTTTGAATACCACTATACCCAGGGTTAAAACCCTAGCCTAAAGCGATTTGCCCTTACAGGGCGATAAATACTAATGAATATGGGCATATGGGAATGAGCGCGAACGAAGGGATTGAGTAGATAGTTGTCGGCTGATGGATGGCTTGTGCCCCGTTCTCTCGTGTTATACTTAACAGCGCTGAAGCATCGCTTTATATTTTCCACCCTTTACCTCCTTTCAATGATATTTCTTGCTATCGCTCGAAATGATAAAGAGCGTTGGTCGTGAGACTTGTTAACCGTTTTTCGATTTCATTTAACGGCTCACGGTTCACGGTTCACGCTTAACGTTCTAACTTCCTCTAACTTCCATCACATTCCGCCTCATTCCGACTCATTCCGATTCATTCCAACTCATTCCTCTAAAAATCTTACTGCCTCCTCATTTTTATCAGCCCCTATGGATTTGTTAATTCATGGCACTTCGGTTTAAGCAAATGTTGCACAAATTACTAACTTTGCAACTCCAAATAAAGAATACTTTGGCATTAATTTACCTACAAGCTGAGAATGTAAACAAATCGTTTGGTGACTTGGAGGTATTGAGCGATGTATCGCTTAGCCTATTCCAAAACCAGCGCACAGCCCTAGTAGCAAGAAATGGAACAGGTAAAAGCACATTGCTTAATATCCTTGCAGGATACGACACACCCGATTCCGGAAAAATAATCCTGCGGAACGATATAAGCGTTGGCTACTTACCCCAGGAACCTCAACTCGATTTATCAAAATCGGTTTTAGAAAATGTTTTTAATGCCGATGATGCTATTTCGGTTACCATGCGTAATTACGAAAAAGCTATTGAGTCAACCGATAAAATGGCATTGCAGCATGCCATTGACGAGATGGACAGGCTTAACATTTGGGATAGAGAACAAAAGGCCAAGCAAATACTCTCAGTTTTTCAACTCACGGATATAAATCAACCCGTTCAACTACTTTCGGGTGGTCAGCGCAAGCGAGTTGCGCTTGCTGCGGTGCTGATAAGTAACCCCGACCTGCTTATCCTCGATGAGCCAACCAACCACCTCGACCTCGAGATGGTGGAATGGTTAGAGGATTACCTAACACGGTCGCAAAAAACATTGCTGATGGTTACCCACGACAGGTATTTCCTTGACCGCGTTTGCACCGATATTATTGAGATAGATCAAAAGCAGGTTTATACATACAACGGAAACTATACTTATTTTATTGAGAAACGCGATGAGCGAATTAGGGCAAAACTGGCAGGAATTGACAGAGCAAGCAACTTGCTCCGACGGGAAACGGAATGGATGCGCCGCATGCCCCAAGCGCGAGAAACCAAAGCCAAGTATAGAATTGATGCATTTTACAAGCTCCGCGAAACTGCACTACAAAAAATTCATTCCAAAGATGTTGAAATAGGCGTAAGCGCCTCGCGCCTTGGAAAAAAAATAATGGAGGTACATAATCTTTCAAAAAGCTTTGGCAGCAAAGTAATTCTTAAAGATTTTAGTTACACCTTCAACCGCTTTGAACGACTTGGGATTGTAGGAGCCAATGGCACAGGCAAAACCACATTCCTTAACCTGATTACTGGAACACTCCCTCCCGATTCCGAGGAAATTGACCCCGGTGCAACTCTAAAAATTGGATATTACCGACAGGACGGAATGAACATTCCGGAGGATGTTAAGGTTATTGACGTAGTTCGTGAAATAGCTGAGGTAATCACCCTTGCCAATGGTAAAACTATAACCGCATCGCAGTTTCTAAACAACTTTCTATTTACACCCGATAAGCAACACACTCTGGTTCGTAAACTAAGCGGAGGCGAAAAGCGCAGGTTATACCTGCTAACAGTGCTTATGCAAAACCCTAACTTTTTAATACTCGACGAGCCAACCAACGACCTCGATATTTTTACGCTCAATGTTTTAGAGGATTATCTGATTAACTATCCTGGCGTAGTAGTAGTGGTTTCGCACGACCGGTATTTTATGGATAAACTGGTTGATGGCCTGCTGATTTTTGAGGGTGATGGGGAAATTAGTGGCTTCCCGGGCAACTACACTGAATACCGTGAATGGGCAAAGGAACAGGAAATAAGTAATGCTGAACATCAATCCATCTCAAAGAGAAAAACCGAAAGCAAACGCCCCCAGCATGAAAGGAAAAAGAACAAGTTAACCTTTGCCCAAAAGAAAGAGTTGGAAAAACTTACCGATGAAATAGAAAAGCTGGAAAAGGAAAAGAAAGAAATTGAAAGTTTGCTCAACGGTGGCACTCAGGATACTAAACTGCTTATGGACATCTCAAATAGGTTTAGTGAAATTTCCAAACTACTCGAGGACAAGGAAATGCGCTGGCTCGAATTAAGCGACATTGGAGAATAGCAACGTCAATCCCCTAATTCGATACGTAATATCTTTCGGGTATTCTCATCAACCCCAAACCTATTATCGATTCGGTAACCAATAACCCATGCAATTTCGTTTTCCGAAGTCAGAACAAAAACCCTTTCCTTTTCAGGAATGGGTAACTTTATATCAATCAAAAAATCGCTAATCTTTTTAAAACCGGTCATTCCGAAAGGAATAAAGCGATCGCCTGGTTGCCATGGTCTTATGGTAAGCGGAAACTCCAGCTTTCCAAAATCGAGGTTTGCTACTTTTGGATCTTTCTTAAAAGGACTACCCTTGAAATAATCATTTAAAGTGATATTTAGTTTTATGGGGTGTTCGACATGCCTAGCATTGGCATCAAACTGAACCCAATGGGGCTCTAATGTTTGTTTGGGTTGAATAATTAGCTGATTTCTATCGCGGAAAACCACATGGGTTTCGGACTCAACCTTACCCCCGGCTGAAGATTCCAAAAGGTTAAGAACCTCACCTGCCATGGCAGGTGTATAACTGAAGTTCGAGAGAAAATCGACCAGAAATAGATTGGCTGCGGGTTCATCTCTAAGTTTTTGAATATCAAGGTAAACTTTACCGCCGTCTTCGTAAATAATTTCCCTGCGGATTTGCGATAGTTGCCTATCAACAAGTAGTTGAGCCTCAATAAGATGTTTTGCGGTTTGATAAATTGAAATATCAGCTGCTGGATTCAACTCCCAAAGCAAAGGCATTACCTTATGCCTAATAAAGTTACGTTTATATTTTAAAGTGGCATTACTGGAATCCTCACGGTACGAAATTTTATGCAGCGAAGCATACTCTTCAATTTGGTTTCGTGTAGCAAAAAGTAGTGGGCGAATGATATTCCCGTTTACGGGTTTGATTCCGGTAAGCCCCCTTAAACCAGTTCCCCGACTAAGGTTTAGCAGCACGGTTTCAACAGAATCGTTTAGGTTGTGGGCTACGGCTATTCGGGTGTATTTATATTCCTTACCTATCTCATCAAAGTATGCATAACGCAATTCCCGTGCAGCCACCTGAATAGAAAAACCATTCTTCTTGGAATATTCCAGAGTATCGAACCCAATGGAATGAATAGGAATGCCATTCATCAGGCAATGGTAACGAACAAACTGTTCATCGGCATCCGATTCGTCACCCCGCAAGCCAAAGTTGCAGTGAGCAACACCAACGCTAAACCCTGCATGAACCAGAAGGTGCAAAAGCACCATTGAATCAATGCCACCGCTAACCCCTACCAGAATTTTATCTTGGTCATTTGCCATCTGGTGCTCCCTGATGAAATCGATCAGTTTACTCTGCAACATCTATTCTGGCGTTTAGGGTTTCTAAAATGGCTCTTGCCTTAACTAAGCACTCCCTGTATTCAGCTTCCGGTTGCGAATTAAAGGTTATTGCACCGCCAACTGTAAACGACAAATAACCATTGTTTCTATTATAAAGCAAGCTACGAATTACCACGTTAAAATCAAAATCCCCATTAGGCATAAAATAGCCAACAGCACCAGAATACAAACCGCGTTTTGAGCGCTCAAAATGCTCAATGAGTTCCATTGCCCTAACTTTTGGCGCACCTGTCATTGAACCCATTGGAAATGTTGCACGGAACGGATCGGTTGGGCGAAGTCCATCGGCCAACTCGCACGACACGGTTGAAATCATCTGGTGTACCTGTGGAAATGTGTAAATCCCGCAAAGTTCATTTACCTTAACACTCCCGCGCATGGCTATTCGCGACAAATCGTTCCGAACCAAATCGACAATCATAACATTTTCAGCTCGCTCTTTGGGATCGGATTTTAGCCGCTCTATTTCAATACTATCGGCCTCTTGGGTTGCCATGCGTGGTGCCGTACCCTTAATGGGTTGGCTAAATAGCCATGCGCCATCGCGACGAAGGTAGCGCTCAGGGCTAGCACACATTAAATACCTATCGGTTACTTTTAGAAACGCACCAAAAGGCGTTGGTGATTTTTGGTAGAGCCGATTGAATGTTAAATATGGTGAAAGATTCATCCGGTATGCAAAAAACTCCTGGCACAAATTCATCTCATAAATATCGCCACGGGCAATATGCTGCTTCACAGCTCTAATCGTTTTTAAGTAATCGGAATATGTGTAGTGCGATTGAAAAACGAGAGGAACTTGGCACTCTGTATCATCTATATAATCGCCATTTAGCCGAACAATCAGTTCATCCAGTTCTGCCTGTGATGTTTCATCCCGATTGTATTGAAATACAGCCGTATTACCATTCACTAACACAAGAATCCTCGGCGAAAAGAAAAACATATCAGGAAAACCAAGGCTATCGGGGTGCTTTGAGTCAAGATTCTCAAGTTGATTTTTAAGATCGTATGTAAAATAGCCAAAAACCCAATCCTTATGAGCGCTTAGGAACCTATCGAGTTCATCAAAATGATTAGAATTTGAGCTACAAGCCGAGCTAACACCTACTGCAGCAGCCAGTTGAAAACGGCTGGTAAAATTGGTTCCCGGAATAGTGAACCTATCGGATCCCCGAAGAAGAATACCCACATCAGCGTTTTCAACCTCAATCGCCAGATTTTTGGCAAACCTATCAAAATTACTTACCCTATGGATGTATTTACTGCGCATAAGCGCAAAGGTAGCCAATTATGGGTTCATGAAGAAAGGGTATGGTTTAATTTTTCTTGAACTGGTTCATCATCTCAACAACTGTATGTTCAAAATGGGTATATCCCAAACCCAACCCTTGCCTACTACGATTAGTATTAAAAGCTACGCGATGACCAACATTACGGGCTACAAATCGAGGTGCAAGATCAAAAAGAGGACTAACCAAGTATAGTAACCACTTAGGGGCCAACATTTTGGGGAGTTTAAATTGGCCAGGAAATTTATTCTCGATAATAGCAACCAGTTCCATGAAGTTTGACACTCGTTCAGCAACAATAAATCGACCGGAAGCAGAAGCACTTTCGAGGGCTAGCACATGCGCTTTAGCAACATCGCGTTCATCAACAAAACCGAAGTAAAGGTTAGGTGCACCAAAACGATACTTACCGGAAAGCAAATCCTTCATGATTTGAAGGTCTCCGAATTGGAATTTCCTGCAAGTGAAAGCCCAAGAACCAAAGCGAGGTTTATTACCCCTAACTTCCATTTACTCTGTTCCGCATTAATTCGCCATGCCTCCCTCTCAGCCTGAACCTTTGAAAAGGAGTAAGGTTGATGCTTTAGTGAACTTGTGTTATTGAAATGCTCCTCGGTAAACTCGCTTAATCCCTGTTCCTTCAAGTCGATATTATCGCCATGAACAGCAGCCACACTCGATGTTAGCACCACCCTTTTAACTGTCGATGATTTGTTTGCAGCACCTAATACATTCCTTGTTCCCTTTACTGCAGGGTCAACCAAATCGCGCTGCGGGTCTTTGAACCGAAGGATAAATGGCGAGGCCATATGGATAATGGCATCAGCCCCCTCAGCAGCGCTATCAAATGTTCCATCAATCAGCAAGTCAGCCTCAAAAGGTTCCAGCAAGGAACCGGAATTGGGCAAACCCAACAAATGCTGATACTTCTCTTTCTTACTAAACGCCCTAACAGGCACCCTTACCCGGTAACCTTTTTCAAGCAATTCTTTAACAACCCAAGAGCCTATATAACCGGTACCACCAGTTACAAGTATAGTTTTTATCATACTTTTAAAATTTTAGTTATAAAAGAAACAAAACCCCCAAAAAAAGTTTTTGCCGAAAATTCTATTCGTATTCAAGAATGTAGGGCTCTTTTACCCTAAACTGTTCGAAACTCCTTCGGTTCTCGGTTGAAATAAACCAGTAGGCAACATCGGCATCGGCTGGTAATTTAGGGTAGTAGCCAAAACGAAAAAGAAAGGTAGGAAATATCAAACTTTCGTTCTTCAATCTTAAACCAATGCCAAGCCCACTGTAAAGGGTGTTTTGGTAGATTAATTCATCAGCCTCACCAACCATACCAAAATCGGCAAAAACAAAAAAGGCTGGTCGGAATCCATAAATGTAATGAGGTGAATACATCATGGACTCAAAGTTGAACATTAAGCGAGTTTGGCCGTAAAGGCTCGGGCTACTTAAACCTCGCACACCATAATTGCTACTTAAAACCACGTACTCCCGTTCCCCATCAAAGCGTATGTTTCCACGAGTAAAATCATACCGCACAAAGTGTCGGATGTCATTACTACCAATACGGTAAAGATTTGAAAAGTACTGTGCCCTTATGTTAATAACCGCCTGCTCAATTTTGGAGCCTTCGGCAAGGTAACCACCTAGCCGCGACGAAAGGAACAAATATCCAGCTGGTGTTATTTCGGCAGCTGACAATTCTCCACCAATTAAAAAACGGCGTTGAAAAGAAGTTTGCTGGATACCACTGGTAGCCTGAATTTTAAAGCCAACAGGAATATCCTCAGTGTTGCCAAAGCCAAAGTACAAGCTAGAACGGTAAATAGTTTGCTTTGACAAACCCAACGATACAACATAGTTTTCCTGGGAATGGAAAGATGGGTTAAAGTACATGGAAACTGGCAAAGCCTTAAAAAAATCTTTCCGATTGTATCGTAATGCTATAACAAGATTGAAAGGGGCGCGAGTGGTTGACCTTGGGCTAACTCGAATTGAACGGCCAATCCAGTAATCTTGGTTCTGATAATTAACCTGAATAACAGAATCATTTGTAAAGATTTTATAGGGTTCATCGGACCTTATGAGTTCAACACCTCCGGCATACTTGGTTTTTGAAGCATAAAAATCACGGTTAAATCTCATTAAGTAGGTTTCATGCGCATGGCCATTTCGAATAAAAAAGTAACTCGAAATGTATGAGCCAAAATAGTTTGGCACTTCTAATTCCCCCTGATATGACCATTTATCGGGAAATGATTTATCGTAATATGCAATGGCTTTAACTCTCATACCTAACCCGGCAAAGTTCCGTTCCGATAGTGCGAACTTCATCTTTTCCGGTGATGAGTATTGCATTCCAATTGACATTGTCCATCTATCCTTGGTTATCACAAAAACATTCACTAACCCGGTATCACTTAAAGTTTGAATTAGGATATTGGCATCCTCAAAGTAATTACTTTGACGAAGGAGCTGCTCGGTTTCTGCCATATCAAAGGGGACTACCTTATCGCCCTCTTTGAAAAGCAAATTGTTTTGAATAATTTTTTCCCATGTTTTTAAATGCAAGCTATTTCCAATTTCTTCAATATTTCTCTTTGGTTTAATTGTAGTATCGTAAACCGAATAACCAAAAGCGTCAAAACGAACAATGCTTACATTTGATATTACCTTGCCCTCATACCGTATGAAACGATTAACCGCCTCCTCATTAGTCATGGGAGCATTTTTAACACTTTGACGGCCAAACCATTTATACATGGTTTGTGTCATTTTTACCCCTTTCCTATAGCTAGTATCGGTTTTAACGTTATTACTATCAACTTGAGCAAATACGGAAATAGCATAAAACCCATGCACAGAAAAATAAACCATCATTACTATGGCAATGATGGCTTTATTGATGATTTTTGCAAATCGCCTTAACCCTATCATTTAAAAAACAATCAGCTTAGTCCTTAGCAAATTTCTTGGCATTAATTTCAACCTTTAAAATGAAGAAAAAGTTTTGATCGTCGAGCTGAAGGAATTGGTAGTTTAAAGGCTCTCCGGTTTTACGGGCAATATCAATCAAGCCTAAACCTGCACCACCCTTATCGGAAAGGTTTCCTTCGCGTATTTGTCGCTTATACATCTCTTTCAGTTCCTCAGGAGTTGCATTATTTACGGTAATCAAAGCGTTTTCCAGGTGATCCTTATGCTTTCGGGCAACCTTATTAGATGTGATTATGTAGTATGTATCGTGCTTCTTACCAATAATAAAAAGACCTTTCCCAATGTTACGCTCCTGAATCTCATCGGAATGCTTATTCATATTCTGAAGGGTTTCAACCATAACATGGTAAACCTTACGCTGCACCGAACGTTCCTCGCTGTTTTTTTCCATATCTGATTCCGCCATCGATGTAAACATCTTTGTGATTTCATGGCTAAATTCCCCTAAGTAAACCAGGGAAAATCCATTATCAATCATTTCGTCGTAAATATTCGATACGGATTTAATGAAATTAAATGATAAGTTCATACACCAGAAATTTTATGCTGCTTTCAAAAATATAATAAAAAAGGTCGGAAAGCAAACCATCCGACCTTAATTTTTTAGCCTACAAACCAAGGAGTTCCTTCCCTTGAATGCAGTTAATATCGCGTGGGACATTAGCCTCAGCAATCCTATTCAGGTCGGCCTGAAGCTCATCGGTGATAAATCCTTTTTCCTCAAAAAGTCTTTTTACACCAGCGTAGTCGCCATTACCCTGAAGGGTAAGAATATCTCTGGCAAGCGAGTTCATGGCTTTGGTCATCTTGTCAAAATTAATACGATATGTTCCTGATTCGGGCAAGCGTTCAAAAGCGCCACGTTCTTTTAGGTAGTTAAAGCAAACCATGTTGGCCTTACCATGCGACGAAGCTGCACCAAACCTTACCGATCGGAAAATACCTGCAACAAAGGTTACGTAGTTGTCCATCATATCCTTTTCAGGCAGTTCGCCCATTTGAGCAAGTTGCGATACCATGTAAAGGCCAAGTATGTCGGCTTTCCCCTCTTCCAAGGCAGAATGCATCTCTTTTAGTGCCTCCCGAACTGTGCCTTTGCCATTCACTAGGTTTTTTATACCAAGACCGTGCGCAACCTCATGAAACATAACGTTCTCAAAAAATGCATCAAACTTGATATGATCACGTTGTTCTTCAGTTATCAGCATATTTCCTATAGGAACTAGTATTTTTTCGAACTTGGCTTTCATGGCATTCTTAAGCTGCAGCTTGCGGCTACCCTTTTCCAGGTGAACACGCGGATCGTTAGGCAGATTTATAGCTATAGTTTTGCTACCCGCGTTGCAATCGCCGGCATAGTAGGCAACTTCATAAACCCCCAAATCGGAATCGATGCCAGGCTTTTCCATTTTGTAAGCGGGTTCAACCGGTAAACTTTCCTGTAGCTTGGGAAGTAAAGCAGCAAACCGATTGATTTTTTGAGTCCAATCCAAATCCTTTATGAGAATGTAAGCTTCATAAGCGGCTTTATAGTTAAACAGGGCATCCTCATAGTTTTCGATTGGCCCAACAACAAAATCAATTTTGTTATTTTTCATATCCATCCAGGCTAAATCGCTGGCATAGTAATCGTCGGTTTGTAGGGCATCGGCACGGAGGGTAAGGTACTTTTTTAACCCTTCGTCTTCGGCAAGCTCGGCTGCCTTGCGAAGCAAATCGGCGGCTTTATCAATTTTTTCCTTGTAGGCAATATGGTATGGAACGGATTCAAGTTTGCCATCGGCATTACGGACTATTAGCGTGTAAAGGCTTGTTTTGTCGGGTGCCTGAAAGGCTTCAAACTCCTCACGGGTCATATCCAATGGATAAAAATTTGCACCCAAAGGTTTTTCGCCATAGCCTTCAACAAAGGGTTTATTAGCGTTAAGCCTTTCCCAGGGCCCATAGTTAATCATCCCAAAATCACGAGTGGCGTCATCGGAAATTTTACTTAGCAGTTCCTCCTTATCACCATAGGCTTGAAGCCAAAAAAGTTCATCCATGATTTCAGCAACGTCAAACAGGATGGATAGCATCTGCTTTTCCTTATCGGACAGGTTAATTATATCAACCCTAAGCTCAACGGGAGCAAATTCATTGACCTTTTTCTGCATATCGGACATCTGCGATTTTTTATTGTTGCAACCATAAATTAATACTATTGCAACAGCGGCTAGTAGTAATGTTATTTTTCTCATACCTTAATTATGTTGATAGATTATTGTTCCTTTTCCTCTAAAACATCATCGGAATTAAATCTAAACCCCAGACGTTTTCCTGTTTGTAGCTTGGCATTTTCAATTTTAGTGTTAAGCTGCACAACCGAAGCAATTTTAACCACATCATAGGGTGGAACTAGTAAGTCGAACTCCAATGCATACATTATTGCCGTTTCGATAATTGTTCTTAGCGATTTTTTATCGATTACGGCAGTACCAAAATTATTGTAAAGGAAACCCATTTGGCGTTTCCCTTCAACAAAGTAGTGATATTCTCTGTTAACAAAAATACGCCCAATAAGATAACCTAGGTCATCAAGCCTGTTGAACTTGAATGAATCGGCTAAAAAGTTATATATGTTGATTATTCCGCAGTAGGAGTTTAATACATTATCAGTAACATACGATAACTTCCAGATGCTATGATCGCGGTCAAACTCAAATACGTTGGTGTGCATGCTAAAAATAAGCAAATCGCCGGCTACCTTTAATTCTACTTCATATTTCCCTCTGTCGTTATACTCTAGCTTAACCCGTTTATCATAGCCTTTAAGTTTATCGTTTAAGTCTTCCTCAATTTCCTTTAGCACTTCCTTGATTAAACCAAAGACCTCAAGAGTATTATCAAAAATTTTCTGCTTGATAATCGCTTTTTCGGTTAGCAGGTATTGAATTTTTTGCTGTGTGGTTTGGATTTCCATATAAATTTAGTTTAAGAATTTCAAATATACATCAAATACACAAGTAAGCAAGCAAAAAAAGGCTGCCAAAAGCAGCCTTTTGCGAAAAATTGAATAAAAGTTAGTATGCCTGAGCAAAAATAGCCCTACGTTTCGACGGTTTGCCTGTTACAATGCATTTTCCATCTTCTTCGGGCAAATCGAGTGGGATGCAACGAATAGTTGCCTTTGTTTCCTCTTTAATCAGAGCTTCGGTTTCAGGTGTTCCATCCCAGTGCGCCATTACAAAGCCACCCTTTTCGGCAATTACTTTCTTGAATTCATCGTACGAATCGACCTTTACGGTGTTTTGTTCACGAAATTCCAGTGCTCGATTGTAAAGGTTCTGCTGGATATCATCGAGTAAAGCGACTATTGTATCGGCAAGTTGGTCCTGAGGTACGTATTGTTTCTGAAGGGTATCGCGACGTGCCACCTCGGCTGTTCCCTTTTCGATGTCCTTGGGGCCAATGGCTACCCTTACTGGAACGCCGCGCATTTCGTGCTCAGCGAACTTAAAACCGGGCTTGTAGTTATCCCTGTCATCGTAGTAAGTGGTAATTCCCTTGGCGTGCATTTGGGTCCTTAACTTGTGAACCACCTCACTAATGGCCAACAACTCTTCATCGCTCTTATAAATTGGCACAAAAACCACCTGAGTTGGGGCAAGTTTTGGAGGAAGCACCAAGCCGTTATCATCGGAGTGAGTCATAACCAGCGCGCCCATAAGGCGGGTAGAAACACCCCACGAAGTAGCCCAAACGTACTCCTGCTGTCCATCCTTGTTCAGGAATTTAACGTCGAATGCTTTTGCAAAATTTTGCCCAAGGAAATGCGAGGTTCCAGCCTGCAAGGCCTTACCATCCTGCATAAGGGCTTCAATGGCATAAGTTTCAATTGCACCAGCAAAACGCTCCGATTCCGATTTTTTACCAACCACAACCGGCATTGCCATCCATTCACGGGCGAATGTGGCATACACATCAATCATTCGTTCAGCCTCCTCCACCGCTTCCTGCATGGTGGCATGGGCGGTATGACCCTCCTGCCATAAAAACTCAGCAGTACGAAGGAACAAACGAGTGCGCATTTCCCAACGCACTACATTAGCCCACTGGTTAATCAGTATAGGTAAATCGCGGTACGATTGTATCCATGTCTTGTATGTGTTCCAAATAATGGTTTCAGAAGTGGGACGAACAACCAGTTCCTCCTCAAGTTTAGCTTCATCATCAACCACTACGCCTTTACCGTTAGGGTCGTTTTTTAGGCGGTAGTGTGTAACCACTGCACACTCCTTGGCAAAACCCTCAACGTGAGCAGCCTCGCGGCTGAAAAATGATTTTGGAATAAATAATGGGAAATATGCGTTTTGGTGGCCTGTTTCCTTAAACATCCTATCGAGTTGGTCGCGCATTTTTTCCCAAATTGCATAGCCGTAAGGTTTAATAACCATACACCCTCGTACCGCAGAGTAATCAGCCAAACCTGCCTTAACCACGATATCGTTGTACCACTGCGAATAACTTTCGCTTTTACTTGTAATTTCCTTTGCCATACAGTGTAATTGGAATGATTTTTGTAATGTATAACTTACTAAAACCTTGGCAAAAGTAATTAATAAAATTGAATACTAAACCAAAAACCAATAAGGAGGTGCATATGAAATCCTGGTTATCAAATTCAATGTTTACATTTGCAGCAATTTTGTTGGCATCGTGCACAGCGGGCTTGCAGGTAAACAAAACATCATCGTGGGATGATGAAATATACGGAAACACTAAACCCAAAACTACAAAAGTTGAAGTTGTCAGCGAGCAACATGCAGCATCTTCTGAGAAACAGCAACAGTACCGTAAAATGGATGGCAAATTTGCTGAAGCATTAAAGGCCCTTGAGGATAGCAGCAAAAACGATACCGTTATATATAAAGCAGAAGACCCTAACCCCTATCGAAGAATACTTTCTGATAGCTATCAGGAATCGTACGAGCGAAGGTTGAAAGGTTTTGAGGACCCACGCTATGGTATGGAAGACTGGAGCATCTACTACTCCGATGACTGGCGTTATGCTCAGGCTTACGATCCTTCATACTACAGAGTTGTAGTAATGGGTAGCAATGTTTGGGTTGAACCCTGGTACATTTACAACACTTTTGGCTGGCCAAGGACGCGTTTCTACTATGGATTCGGATTTGGATGGGGTTACAACCCATGGAATTCATTCTACTTAGGATATTACTGGGATCCTTGGTACTATAACCCTTGGTACTACAGTCCATGGTACTACTCCCCTTACGTAGCAGGCAACGCATACTGGTCAGGATGGTACAATGCAACCTATTACTGGGACAAATACACGCCCAATAGCAACAGGTACTACTATGGCCGCAGAGGAAATACTACTAACAACACTGACCAATACGTAGGTGGAAGAAGCACATCAACAATTCCAGCCGATGGCCAAATAGTTACATCCCGCAGAACAAGAACCGATGTTCCTGCCGATAATACAAACCCGGTTGTTACCACTCGTGAAACTCAAACGCGAGTAACACCAACCTATGAAACCCGCAGGGGCGAAGGCCGAACCTCTACTACAGGTAATCAAACCGTAGTAAGAAGAGATGGCGCATCAACTCGAGTGTCGAACGGTACGGGCGATTTCTCGTCATCACGAACAACACGACCCACCCGTGAGATTGGCATATCAGAACCAACCCGCAGGGGCACAACCCCAACCTACGATCGTCCACGAACTGGGAATTCCGGGGAGTACAACAGCACCCGTAGGGTAGAAAACCCATCGACACAGCCCAACATTACTCGCTCCCCATCATCATCAACACCTGCCCGGACAACCACTCCAACCTACAATCGTCCTAACAGAGTAAGCACCCCATCATCATCGCAACCATCAACCCGCAGTTACAATAATGAACACCCTCGTAGTTCAAGCAGTGGTTCATCTGGCAACTCATCAGTGTCGCGTTCATCGTCAAGTAATTCATCTGGCTCATCGAGTTCCTCAAGTAGCAACTCGAGCGGAACTTCAACTACCAGACGGAGATAGGCTTAACATGCACCTCATGGGAGAGGCAATCCTCTCCCAGTTTTTTAATTGGAGATTAATTACTTTAAAAACATCAACATGAAACCTTTCAAGTCTTTAACAATTGGTTTTTTAGCAATACTATCGGCCACGGGTTACAATCTTAACGCTCAAAACCTTGCCGATGGTTTACGGTTTAGCCAAACAATCAATAATGGAACAGCCCGTTTTGTATCGATGGGTGGTGCCTTTGGTGCATTGGGTGCCGATTTTTCTTCAATAGGCGTAAACCCTGCTGGGGTTGGCGTTTACAAATCGGGTGAATTTACCATTACCCCATCGTTTAAAACCCAAAAGGTTAACTCAACCTTTCTGGGGATATCGGCATCGGAGAGTAAGAATAGGCTTTACCTCGATAATTTGGGCTTTGTAATGTCGTTCAAGCCTTACAAGTCGGAAGAAAAAGGCATTCTGGCCTACAACCTTTCATTCGGTTATAACCGCACCAACGATTTCCATTCAAATACAATTACACTTGGTGATTTTAATAAGTACTCCATAATGGATTACTTTTCAGCTATTACTAATGGGAAATATACCCCCTCGCAACTAGAGCCAAGCACCAACTATAACCCCTTTAATTCCCTTGGCGGTGGCGCATGGGAATCGATAATGGCATGGAATACATGGTTGCTATATGAATATGATTCCGGAACAGGTACCTACGAACCAGCAATTTACCTACAGGATTCTGTTAACTATAAAAATATTGTAACAACCGAGGGTGGTTCGGGAGAGTTTACAACCGCTTTTGGTGTTAATATTTCAAATAAACTGCATTTGGGTGCATCGTTAGGAATAACTGATTTTAATTACACATTTAACTCAACCTATTCTGAAGATGCAAAACCGACCAATCCATCTTGGCCAAACGGCGATAGGTTTTACTATATGGATTATAAACATTATTTTGAAACGAAAGGATCGGGATACAACCTGAAAATAGGAGGTATTTATATTCCGATTCCTGAAGTTCGCCTTGGGTTATCGCTCCATACCCCTACATTTTATAATTTCGACGATGCATACTCATCATCTATAATTACAAACTTCGACACAACCGGCACTGAGGTTAACTTCCAAAGCAATAGCCCTTTGGGTAGATATGACTACCACTTTGAAACACCCATGAAAGTTATCGGAAGTGTTGCTTTTGTCTTCATGCAGAAGGGATTAATTAGTATCGATGTTGAACATCTCGATTACTCAGCCATGCGTTTCCGTCGCGGTGGCGATGGTGATGCATTCTGGGATTTAAACAGCCAGATGGATAATACCTTTAAGAGCGTTACAAACCTAAGATTTGGCGGTGAATACAAGCTGGGCGACATATCGCTCAGAGGCGGCTATGCCTATTACCCATCGCCCTATAAATCGGGTTTCCTTAACGACAAGTCAAACATTAGGCAATTTTCTGGCGGAATAGGGTACAGATCAGGAAACGTGTCAATCGACTTTGCTTACCTGAGAACACTTCAGGACATCAAATACGTTTTTTACGATTTTAATATTCCAAGCGTAACAAACAAAGTGAGGGACAGCAGACTATTACTTACCTTCGGGTTCCGGTTTTAATCCAAATCCGTCAATAGAAACAAGGTGTATACATATTTATTGTGTTTCTATTGACTAATCTCGGTTTAAACAACATTTACTCGAAAAATTAAAGGGCGCCTTGAGCGCCCTTTAATTTAGAAGCAATTCACTTATACCTGTATCTTACTTTCAACAATAGCAAGAATTTCAGCTTCCATTTGTTGCGCTTTCTCAACAATCCCTGCCCCTTTACTAATAAAGTCGTTAGCTTTGTCCTTGTCCATTAAACCTGAAGCATTAATCTTCACATTCAGGAAAGCTCCCATTATGGCGGAACGAGCAGCCAATGCGCCAACACCAGCATCGGAAACCGAGTTGGGGTTGCCATGTTTAGCCATTGCTTTTATTACCTCCATCGACTCAAGGCAAAGGTTCATAACACGAAATGGCACCTCAATGGCATAGAGGGTGGCATCCTGAATGGCTTTAGTGCGGGTGGCTTTTTCCTCATCTGTCCCCTTGGGCAATCCAAAGGCATCCATAATGCGGTTGAAGGCTGCCGTATCCTCATCGACCATTTTAATGAGCTGTTCCATATAGAACTTACCCTTTTCAGCCCAACTTGAGAATTCCTCCCAGCGATGGTCCCAGCCTGGTTTGTGCGATGAAAGATTTGCCACCATAGTGGCAAGCGCTGCCCCAAATGCTCCCATAGCTGCTGAAATGGATCCGCCACCCGGAGCAGGCGATTCCGATGCGGTTTCCTGAGTGAATCCTTCAAGTGTTTTATCAACTAAGCGCTTGCCAGTTTTCTTCTCGAGGATATACTCGATTATTTTCTTGTCGGGATCGAACGTGTAAAGCTCATCTAGGCCCATTGATTTTACAGCAATCTTTATAATCTCCCTATCGGGAATACCAAGCGAACGCTGCTGCTTACGTAGGAAGTATTTGCCTGCTTCAAGCATGGCGCTAAGGGGAACCACCCCAACAATCTCAGATCCAGTAACCCTTAAGCCACGTTTAGCAGCCTTCTTGCTGGCCTCCTCAAAAGCTATGTGAATAGGGGTAACGGAAATGTCTGTTAAATTGATGGACACTTGAGCTATTCCATACTCATCAATAAACCATCCAATTGCTTTGCAAGCCTTCAGTGAGCCGGGAATCCAAATCTCATTACCGTTCTCGTCGGTGGCAACTTTACCCGTAACGGGATTGCCCACACGCTTTGGGCGACCTCTCTCGCGAATATCAAAAGCTACAGCATTTGCCCTTCGGGTTGATGTGGTGTTAAGGTTAACATTGTATGCTACAAGGAAATTTCGTGCCCCCACTGCAATGGCACCAGTTTTAGGGAGGAACTGCGATGGGCCAAAATCGGGTTTCCAATCAGGATCCTGAAGTTTCTTAGGTAGTCCTTCATATTCTCCTGCCCTGCAATTGGCTAGGTTACGACGCTTTTCTTCAAACGCAGCAAACTCATAGCAGTAAACCGGAATACCCAGCTCATCGCCAATACGTTTAGCCAGTTTACGGGCATACTCAACCACCTCATCCATGGTGATGTTGGCCACGGGAACAAGCGGGCAAACATCGGTTGCGCCAAAGCGCGGGTGTGCACCATGGTGCTTGCTCATATCGATGAGTTCCATTGCCTTGCGGGTTGCCCTAAATGCCGTCTCAATAACCTCGTCGGGAGTTCCCACAAATGTAACTACAGTGCGGTTTGTGGCTTTGCCTGGATCTACATCAATCAACTTAACGCCTTCAATGGCTTCAATCTCATCAGTAATCTGCTTAATAATTGCCATATCGCGCCCTTCGGAAAAATTGGGCACACATTCAATTAACTTTTTCAGTGACATGGTGGTTATGGTGTTTGTTAGAGTTCAAGGTTTAAGGATAAAGGTTAAAGGTTAAAGGATAAAAGTTAAACGTTTGGAAGTTCAAGTTTAGTAAATATTCAATAATTGGTTGCTTAGTTGTTTCCAAAAACTCGTTTCAGAATATCTGTAACGCGCGCTGCGGGATCTTTTCGAATTTTGATTTCTTCCTGTTCAATGAGCACAAAAAGGCCATCGATAGCTTTTTGGGTTACATATTCGTCGAGGCTGGGGTTTACGGCTTTACCTCCGGTTAAAAGGGTTAGCCTATTATAGGTTGTAGCTAAGGGCTCCCAGTATGAGGTGAGCTTAACCTTTTGAATTGCCTCATTAACCACAGGTTTAAAGGCCAAAAACAATTGGTCGGATGTGTTCTTCCTGAAATATTCGGTTGCAGCATTATCGGAGCCTTTTAGTATGCCCATGGCATCGGCAAACGACATCTTGGCGATTGCATCGGCAAAAATTGGTAAGGCCTTTTTGGTGGCCTCTTCGGCTGCACGGTTAAGGGTCAGGGTAAACTCATCGACCTGCTTGGAAAAACCGGCATCGACCAAGGTTTTGCGAACCTTTTCGGCTTCCGGGGGAAAGGGGATGAAAATCTTTGGGTTTTTGTAAAATCCATCAACCTGCGAGGCTAAAGCCGTTGAGTTTTTTGCGCCAACGGTTAATGCTTCCTTAAGCCCTTGAACCACCTCGGCATTAGTAAGTGGTTTACTCCCCGCTCCTTGCGGAATGGGAAAACTAGTAGGAATTGATATTTCGGCACAAGCTGATGCCAAAAGAGCAACCGGAATAAATAAGATTTTTTTCATACACCTACTTTTTGCCGTTAATAATTCTTCCATTCAGTATAACCGTCTCAATTAAATCGGAAGTATAGGCATAGGGCATGTACTCGTAGTTAGGTATAGGCTTGGTAATAAATACGTTTGCCACCTTGCCCTTGCAAATGCTTCCGTGTGTATCGGAAATACCCATGGCATATGCCCCGTTAATTGTTGTTGCATTTATTACTTCCTCGGGCAACATGCGGAGTTTAATGCATCCGAGAGACATGATGAACTTCATATCGCCCGAGGGCGAAGAACCCGGGTTAAAATCGGATGCTAAAGCAACAGGAAGACCCGCATTGATCATTTTCCGAACCGGGGGATCAACCATGCCAAGGAAAAACGCTGCACCGGGCAGCAGAGTGGGCATGGTTTCGGAACCAAGAAGAGCCTCTATCTCAGCATCGCCAGTGAACTCAAGATGATCAACCGAGAGTGCATTATACTTAACGCCAACCTGAATGCCGCCTGAATAATCGAGCTCATTGGCATGGATTTTGGGTTTAAGCCCGTACTTTATACCGGCCATTAAGATACGTTCAGTATCCTCAACGGTAAAGAAACCTTTGTCGCAAAACACATCAATATAGTCAGCCAACCCCTCGGAGGCCACCATTGGAATCATCTCGTTGATGATTAAATCGATATACTCGCTTTGGCGGCCTTTATAGTCAGCTGGAACAGCATGAGCACCAAGAAAGGTAGACTTGATGGTTATAGGAGTAGTTTCCTTTAACCGTTTGATAACCCGAAGCATTTTCAGTTCACTTTCAGAGGTTAAGCCATAACCGCTCTTAATTTCCACGGCTCCGGTTCCTTTCTGAATTATCTCATTAATGCGAGCAAGCGATTGATGATAAAGTTCGTCTTCCGAAGTTTGGGATAAAAGCTTGGCTGAGTTTAATATGCCACCGCCGCGTTTAGCAATCTCTTCGTATGATAGGCCTTTTATCTTGTCGATATACTCTACCTCACGGCTGCCTGCATACACTAAGTGTGTGTGCGAATCGCAAAACGAAGGGAAAACCATTCGGCCGTATGCATTGTATATCAATACGTCATCTGAAAGGGATGAGAGATCAGGGGCATTGGACATTGGCCCAAAATCGACAATTAGCCCCTTGTCGAGCAAAAGGAATGCATTATCAATAGTTTTCAGCTTGGCCATATCGTTACCGGCCTTCCATAATGCTGGCCTATCTTCAACCTGAACCAGTTTCTTGATGTTGAGTAAAAGTATTTGCATGTTCGAATGCATTTTTATGGCCTCGAAGATAGACAATTATGAGGAATTTTGAAATGTTTTTAAGCAGTTCGATGGGAGGAACCGACAGGGAAATGAGATTGTAAAGTTCGTGGGGCGGAATGAGACGGAATAAGGGCGAGCCAGGCGGAATGGTAGTATACGAGGAAGTTAACCGTCTTAACAACAAAGAAGCCAGTCTGTTATGACTGGCTTCATTATATCTATCTGCCCTTCTTTTTCTTAAGTTGTTCCTGTTGTTTGGCCATATCTTCGAGTTTTTGTTGCCATTTGGATTTAGTAACCGGTTTCTTGGCATTCTGGTGAAGTTTGGCAAGAATTGCCTTATCATCGACAAAGCGGCGGAAGAGATAGGTTTGGCCAATGGTAATTAGGTTGGATAGTAGGTAGTAGTAGCTCAATCCCGCCGAGTAGTTGTTGAACCACAACAATAGCATAATAGGCATCATCCAGGTCATCATGAACTTCATGCCTGGCATTTGGGCGTTAGTGTCGCCCATTTGGTCTGTATTCATCTTTGAGGTGATAAAGAGCGAAGCGGCCATCAACAAGGTGAATAAGCTGACATGATCGCCATACCAAGGAATATTAAAGGGTAACTGAAGGATGGAATCGTACGCGGAGAGGTCGTCGGCCCAAAGGAAGCTCTGCTGCCTAAGCTCGAACGAGGCTGGGAAGAAACGAAACATGGCAATGAGGATAGGGAACTGGATCAGAATGGGAATACACCCACCCATGGGGTTAACCCCAACCTTTTTGTAAAGGGCCATAACAGCCTGCTGTTTCTTAAGCGCATCCTCCTGTTTGGGATACTTTGCGTTAATTTCATCAACCTGGGGTTTAAGCACCCTCATTTTTGCAGAGCTCAGGTACGATTTGTAGGTTAATGGTGAAATTATAATCTTGATAAATATGGTTAACAGCAAGATAATGAGGCCATAATTTGAAATATACCGGCTTAGGAAGTCGAATACATTAATAACCACGTACTTGTTAATCCAACGGATAATGTTTCTACCTAAAGGCACAACCTTTTCAAAACCTAAATTATAGCCTTTAAGGGTATTGAAATGATTTGGGCCAAAGAATAACTTCAAACCAATACTTTCAGTTTCCTTATTCTGGAAAGGCAAAGCTAAGCGTGCGCTGAACTGTTTTACATGTTTGCCATCGTCAAGATTTACGGCCATTAAATCGGCATTAGCAAAGTGGTCGTTGGCTATAATTATCGACGAAAAGAACTGATGTTTAAAATTGACCCACTTAATTTTGTTGTTTAGCTCCTTTGAATCTTCCTTATTGCGTGAGTTGAACTCCTCATAGTCGCCCGTCATAAATTGATAAGCGATTGTTGTGTAGTTACGTTCGTTCTCCAAACCCTTTTCAAAGCGGAGTAACTTAGAGTCCCATAAAAGATCGATATAACCCAATCGGTTACCTATATTCTTTTCCAGGCCTGTAAACTTAATATCGAAGCCGAGCATGTAGCTCCCTGGCTTTATGGTATAAATGTAATCGATATAGGCATCTCCGCCTGCAGCCAGCCTCATGGTTACTGAAACCGAATCGGTATTAGCGTTAATAACGCTATCGGTAGTTTGAGGGGTAAAGAATAACTCGTTTGTTTTAACGGCAACATTATCGCCCCAGAACTGAAGTCCAAACGTATTTTCATCGCCGGTAAAGAGCACAAGTGGTTCACCCGAATACGTTTTATATTTCTTTAGTTCTACTGAATAAATGCGTCCTCCTTTGGTTGAAAGGGTAACCCTCATCAGGTCGTTTTCAAGAGTGATGAACTTGTTGCTGCCGATTGCTGCATCGGAAAATAAACCGAATTGAGCAACGGCTTCCTGTTTTTTGGCGCTATCGGAAAGCAATGTCTGGGCCTGCTTTTCGGCAAGTTGTTTTTGACGTTGTTCCTCCTGAACCCGAGCAATTGAATCGGCTTTTTGTTGGTATGCCTCACGCTCCTCCTTTGATGGTTGTGTCAGGTAACCAAAGCCAATCATTATAAGAAAAATCAATACTAAACCAATAACCGTATTCCTATCCATTTCAAAAAAATTATTCAGTTTAAAATTAAAGTTCAACAAGTTGAAGAGGTTACAAAGGTAGCATTTTCACACAGCTTTATTTGTTAAAATTTATTGCAGCTTTCACAAAATCAACAAATAAGGGATGAGGCCTAAGGACTGTGCTACTATACTCAGGATGGAACTGGACCCCAACAAACCAAGGGTGATTGGCCAATTCCATTATTTCAACTAGGTTGGTATCGGGGTTTATGCCCACGGGTAACATTCCGGCATTCTGGAACTGCTCAAAATACTTATTGTTGAACTCAAACCTATGTCTATGGCGTTCTCTAATCTCAAGTTTTTTATATGCCTTATGGGTAATTGAACCTCTTGTAATAACACAGGGGTATGCACCTAAGCGCATGGTCCCCCCCATGTCGGTTATACCTTTCTGGTCTTCCATAAGGTCGATAACTGGGTTGGGAGTATCTCTAACCATTTCAGTTGAATTGGCATCGGTTAGCCCTAGTATATTCCTTGCAAACTCAATGACTGCACACTGCATGCCCAGGCAAATCCCCAAAAAAGGGACTTTATTTTCACGGGCATATTTTACGGTAAGGATTTTACCTTCTATACCCCGCTGACCGAACCCTGAGGCCACCAAAATACCTTTCAAGTGACCAAGTTTTTCGCTAAGGTTATTAGCATTAATATCCTCGGATTGAATGAGCTCCAGCTCAACCTTGCAGTCGTTGGCTGCCCCGGCATGTATGAACGATTCAATGATGGACTTGTAGGCATCAGGTAGTTGAACGTACTTGCCAACCAATCCAATTTTAACGCGACGGCTGGGATTTTTCACCGAAGAAACAAAGCCAATCCAGTCGTCGAGTTTAGGCTCCGATGCCGGAAGGTTTAACTTACGGAGTATGGTTAAGTCCAATTTCTCCTTGAGCATCAATAGGGGAACCTCGTAGATAGTTTTAACGTCGATTGACTCCACTACCGCCTCGGGTTCAACGTTACAGAAAAGGGCTACTTTTCGGCGGATATCGTCGCTCAAATGCTTTTCGGTGCGGAGCACCAGCACATCGGGCTGAATACCGTTCTCGAGCAACTCCTTGACGGAGTGCTGGGTGGGCTTGGTTTTTAGTTCGCCCGATGCGGATAGGAAAGGAACAAGAGTAAGGTGAATGAAAGCCGAGTTGTTTGGCCCTAACTCCCATTTAAGCTGGCGCACAGCCTCAATGTAGGGCAGCGACTCAATATCGCCGACCGTTCCGCCAATCTCGGTAATAACCACATCAAACTTATTTTTTGTTCCGAGCAACTTAATCCGGCGCTTTATTTCATCGGTGATGTGAGGAATAACCTGAACGGTTTTGCCGAGGTAATCGCCACGCCTCTCCTTGCTAATTACGGTTTGGTATATTTTTCCGGTGGTAACATTGTTAAGCTGCGATGTGGGCAGGCTGATAAAACGCTCGTAGTGCCCCAGATCGAGGTCGGTTTCGGCGCCATCCTCGGTAACATAGCACTCACCATGTTCGTATGGATTAAGTGTGCCAGGGTCAACGTTGATGTATGGATCCAACTTCTGGATGGTTACAGTATATCCCCTACTCTGTAAAAGTTTTCCCAGCGAAGCTGAGATTATACCTTTGCCCAACGAGGAAGCAACTCCTCCTGTAACAAATATGTATTTGGTAGATGAGGACTGTGGCATGACGTAAACTATTACTGTTCTAGTTTATCAATAAGTTTAATTTTCTCGCTCAACTCGGCAATCTCCTCTTTAGCCCTCTCAATTTTGCGTTTAACCTCCTCGATCATCGCCTCAGCATTCTTGGTTTTAGCAAAGAAACCGATGTTGTTCTCCCAAACGGTGAGGTCGTTTTCCAGCTGGCGCATACGATTAAACATGCGCTCCCTATCCTGGCGGAGCTTGGACATGGCGCGGGGATTAGCCTTAGCCTCCTGGAGCTTAACCTGAAAACGTACCATCTTATACTTGCCTTCCTGGGCATTTAGTTTATCGAAATGCCTTTTGATGGCAGCTCGGAAACGTTTTTGGACATCATCCTTAACCTTTATGGGGACAAAGCCTATCTCTGTCCAGCGCCGTTGGAATTCCTTTAGGGCATTAAGGTTTTCTTCCATATTTTCGCCAAACCCAAAGGCTTCAACCTCGGCAATCAAGGCTTCCTTGGCCTTCAGATTTTCCTCATAGGAATTATCAACCGAAGCAAAATGTTTCGATTTTTGCTCAAAGAAGTAGTCGCAGGCTGCCCGGAATCGTTTCCAAATCTCATCGGAATTCTTACGGGGAACAGGGCCTATTTGCTTCCAACGTTTTTGAAGGTTTATAAGATCTTCGGTTGTTTTCTTCCAATCGGCACTATCCTTAAGTGCTTCGGCCTGCAAGCAGAGTTCGGTTTTCTGCTGGAGGTTGTTCATCTGAACATCCTTGATCTCCTTAAAGAAATCGCGTTTCTTGTTAAAGAAAGTGTCACAGGCACCACGGAAACGTTCAAAAACCTTATTATTGTCCTTTTTGGTAGCAAAGCCTATAGTTTTCCAAATTTTCTGGAGCTCAATAAGTTCCTTGGAGAGTTTATTCCACTCCTTAATCGATTTTGGATTCTGTGCAGCAAGTTCTTCAGCCTTTTCGCAAAGCTCGGTTTTGGCCTCAAGGTTCTTTTTCTGCTGCTCCTTTATATTTTCAAAGTGTTCCTGATGTTTTTTGTTGATTTTGGTAGTTGCCTCCTTAAAGCGTTCCCAAATCTCGTTTTGGTTTTCACGCGGAACAGGACCTACCTCGCGCCACTGCTCATGGAGTTTTTGTAATTTCTTGAAAGCAACAATCACTGAAGGTTCAAGTAAAAGCTCTTCGGCCTGCTCACAAAGTTTAATTTTGGCTTCAAGGTTTTTCTTGAAATCGAGGTCACGAAGTTCTTTACTAATCTTAACAAAATCGTAGAAAGCCTGAACATGATGATGGTAGTTATTCCACAAGTCGTTAAGGCTGGCCTGTGGAACCGGACCAATTTCAAGGAATTGTTTTTGCAATTCACGAAATTCCGAGTAGATTTTACCTACGGAATCGGTGCTGTTTACCAACTCCTTTATTTTCTCAATAATTTGTAGTTTTTGCTCAAGGTTATGCCGTTTTTGCTCCTCGAGCTGATTGTTATATTGAGCGCGTTTGGAACGATACTGTTTAAGCAGTTCTTTGAACTGCATTTCAGCATTATCCTCTGGCAATGAGAATTGCTCAAGATCGCCACCGGCTTCAACAAATTCTTTCTTTAGTTTTTCAACCTCAGCCTTATGCTTACGGTAGAATATACTTTTTAAACCCTCAACTTTCTGACGGATTTTTTGCACTGGCCGGTTGTTGATTAAATCCTTCAGGGTTTGAACCAGTTCATCCTTTGAAAGGCCAGAGTAGTCCACATGTGGCTCATCGTCATCCTTGTCAATCTCAGCATTCTCCTCTCCATCATCATCCTCATCATCAAAATCGATGTGCTCATCGTCCATTTCGATGGGTTTCAACTCCTCATTGGGCTCCTCATCGTAAGCCTCATCGGCAATTGATACTGGTTTGTCAGCTTCAACATCAACCAACTCGTCCGCGTTATCAGCTACATCCTGGTTGCTGGCACTGGAAGATACAATCGTACCCTCGGAATTCTCGAGGTTTTGATCCTTAGGATCGTTCAACTCATTAGCATTCATAGTTCAAAACTTAACCGTTTAAAAATCAGCAGTATTTAAAAATTTTTGCCAACGAAATTACATATAATCGGGCGTAACGCAAACAAATTAACGTAAAAGAATAAAGAATAATAGACTTGCAAAACAAAAAAGCCCGAATATAAAGGAATTCGGGCTGAATAATATTTACTCCAAATACCATTTCAACCAAACCAATAAGAATGGAGAGGCAGAAATATTTTTTTGAGGGATGAATCGGAATGAGACGGAATGAGGCGGAATGTGATGGAAGTTAGATGAAGTTAAAACGGCAAGCGGAAACCGTGAGCCGTTAAACGAAATCGAAAAACGATTAACTAGTCACACGACCTACGCTCTTTGTCATTTCGAGCGATAGCGAGAAATCTCATTGAAAGGAGATAAAGTGAGGAAAGTATAAACTCAAATCGGTCAATTGAAGAAACCAATTGACGAATCGACTAACAAGAACTATTCATTCCGTAAATTCGGAATGAATAGTTCTTGATAAGTTGTGTATTACCTCGACAAATCAATAGAAACAAGATACTTGTATATTTTTGTGTTTCTACTGACTATCTTGGTTTACAACATGAGTATGTCAGTCAATTTTAATGCTTCGTGGTTTTTGTGGCTTATCCTCGTCGCGTTTGGAAAGGGAAACCGTGAGAATGCCATTCTCATACCGGGCATCAATCTTATTGGTATCAATAACTTTTCCAACTACAAAGGATCGTTCAAATGAACCAGTAAGGAATTCGCATCGAGTATATGCCTCGCCCTCAACTGGATTATTCGGTTTCTCAGCACTTATCATAAGCATATCGTTATCGATGCTTACCTTAAAATCGTCCTTTTTTTAGCCAGGGGCAGCAACCTCCAAGCGGAAGCGCTCTGGCTCCTCATAGATATTTACGGCAGGATAGCTGAGCTGGGCATGGGCCATTTCATTAGCTGAACTCACAAAATTATCGAAAATCCTTTCGATATCGACCCCCGACCTCCTTGAGGCAAGTGGGTTGTAGAAACGAACCAGTGTCATAGTATTATCATTTTTAAAATTGATATTCACATTCACATTTAACAATTAACGAATAGCGTGCCACAAAGAAAAATGTGTCATTGTGTCACTCAAACCCCAAAAATTAATGCCAATATGTCGTATGAGCGTATCGAAAAATCTTGCATAGCGTTAACTTGAGATCTGCCTAAGGGTTTAAAGTAATGTGGACAATGCTTACTGAAACCAGTGCACTAAGAATCCAATTCCAGTCACTAACTTTTTAGTACTTTTGCAGAATAAAGCCATGTGTATGAGAATTGATATTATCACCGTTCTTCCTGAGCTAATAGAAAGTCCGCTTAACCATTCCATTATAAAACGAGCGCAAAAGAAAGGCTTGGTAAGCATCAACCTGCACCATTTGCGCGACTATACCACCGACAAGCATCGCACGGTTGACGATTATGCTTTTGGTCCCGATGCCGGTATGGTGCTTAAGATTGAGCCCATATACAAAGCCATTGAAAAACTAAAGAGCAAGAGAAATTACGATGAGATAATTTACACCTCGCCCGATGGCGAGCCTTACACCCAAAGGCTTGCAAACACCCTAAGCACCAAGGAAAACATCCTTATACTATGCGGCCATTATAAAGGGGTTGACCACCGCGTTCGCGAACACCTGATTACCCGCGAAATATCCATTGGCGACTATGTGCTATCGGGTGGAGAGCTGGCCGCTGCCATTATAGTTGATAGCGTTGTACGCCTTGTTCCAGGTGTGCTTTCCGATGAAACATCGGCGCTAACCGACTCGTTCCAAGACGGACTACTTGCTCCGCCGGCTTACACCCGGCCTGCAGATTTCAATGGGTGGGAAGTACCCGAAATTTTACTTTCAGGCAATTTCAAGGAGATAGAGAAGTGGCAGATGGAGCAGGCCATTGAGCGAACCAAACGCTTACGCCCAAACCTGTTAAAGGATGAGTAGCCAATACAAGGATAAAGAATAAAGGATAAAGGTTTAAGGTTTAAGGTTCAAGGCTTAAGGGTAAACGTGAGCCGTGAAACGTTAAAAGTTAAAAGCATGACTTTAAGTGGGAATGAGTCGGAATACTCTGAATACTCGGAATAAGTCGAAATAGACACTCATATACTTACAAGCATCAACCGTCAACCGTCAAAAATCACCCATTACCCACCACTGCATGCTGAACACTGTACACTATACACTACAGCCTTAGCGGAGTATCTTCCTCACAAAGGCCACTGTAAAGTAAGCCATCAGAAATACCCCCATGAAGCCCTCGGTACCCGCAACAAACCTTGCTATTCCTGATGGTGCAAAATCGCCATAGCCAATGGTGAAAAAGGTAACCACGCTAAAGTATAAACCTCGGGCAACCACCCCTAGCTGGTCGCCACTGGCCGATGTTGCAGTAATATGCCCCCAACCCAACCCCATTATAGCAATGTAGAGAAGGCTGTATACGACGTAAACCACCAATATGCTTAGAATTACGCGTTGCGGCGAGGTGGCAAAAAGCCCCATATAATCGAAAAGCAGTTTCTTTACCCCATAGATAACCCTATTGATTATATGTCCCATCCTGCCCTGCTTATTTGAGTTCAAGAGCAATGCTTTCATATGGCATCGTTTAAATTCAACGTAGGCAGCATCTTCCTCGTCGTACTTGCCCAAGGCGTTAAAGTTTTCCTTGAGAATTCGAAACTGTTCAGCCTTCTCGTCAACGGTAGAGCAACCCTGAGAGTAAATCAGGTTACGAACCCCATTGGCATCCCAATCAATATAGATCTGGCCAAGCAATCGAACACCTGCAAGGTTTAAGCTGCTGATACTGGGCGGATAGCCATGGGTATAAAATTCAACTATATCGCGAATGGTACAGCCAGCCACACTAATTTCGCCGCTCTGCTTTACATGCAGGTTAACTGTAGAATTAAACTGACAATCGGAAAAAATTAGCTTACCAAGTTGCGCCTCGAAAAAACTCATTTTTTGACTAAATAAAGAACGCTCAAAAATGATTTCGGAATTTGCCCCCTGGTATAAATCAAATATTAGGGTAACATTACCAAAAGCAGTACGCTTAAAAGTAAGCTTCCCATTAGGCGTTTCAGCGCCCTCAAAGTTCAGTTCACCCTCATGGAATGAGGCACGGTTAAACGATGTTCGGCCAGCATGAAACTCGGCAGCACGAAAATCGACTCGTCCGCTGCCAAAGTCAACTCGTTCAAACGATACCCCACCCCCGCCAAATCGGGCATAGTGAAAATCGACCTTGCCTTTGCCGAACCGGCACACCCTAAAATCGACATCGGAGTTATTGAACTTAGCATTAATGAACGATACATCGCCATCGCCAAAATCAACATTAGTAAAAATGGCCTCACCTCCACCAAATGAGGTGTCCTGAAAATCCTTAACCCCTTCATCGAATATACTGTTCTTGAACGAAACCTGATCCCCTTTAAACTGGGCCTGGGTAAAATTACTCTTGGCCGCTTTTAAAAAACAATTGGTTAAACGGAACGAACCAAAAAACTGCGACAGGTGAAAATCGAAAAGTTCGGTTACCACGTACGATTCATCAATAACAAATTCATTATCGGTATGCGATAACGACAAATCGATACTCACTGGCGAATCGAAGAAACTATGGCAGGCTGCAAACTGAGCAATAGGTAAAGGTTGCGATTTGTCAATTTGCAAGTATCGCTTGCAGGCAAGCGTAGAGAACCCCTGAATGTAGCAGTAATCAAGGTTAATGGGTTCCATCCTTCCTATACGCTCGTAAACTTCGGCCATATCGGGGGCTCCCAAACATAATGTTGTTATTGGAACACCCTTGCTATTGAACAGTTCAATTTTTGCACTTTGCTTTGAGGTAAAACCGTCGGAGCGAACAAAAGGCCTCTGAAGAATTTCTACCCTATAGGAATCAAACGAGTACGCCATTCGATGAAATTTTCAATAAAATTAGGACAAATCTTTGAAACTAAAAAAGAACGATTGATACAGGAGATTTAATTCTAAAACAAAGCAACCAAGGCGCTTTATGCGTTCCAACTAAACATAGTACTCATAGCTAATAGCGTTAGTCCACTTTACAATATCTTCGAAATTATCGGTAGGCGACTGGCAGGTATTTCCTATGCAGAGCAGGTACTTGTTTGGTATTTCCGTTGACTGCTCGAATTTTAGCTTAGGGTAAATCAATTTTGAAACTATCAACATCTCGGTAGCATTCATATCATCGCCATTTACCTTAATTTCAGCAACTGGCAGAATGTTCCTCAATAGCTGTAATGCCCAAGTATGAACAAAAACATTACCCTGCCTGATATGGTTACCCACGTTAGCAATCATCTGCAAGGCAATTGCGCCATACTCACTGCTAGTATCGTGCTCTGCGAGTGCAATGAGGTTACTTACCATTACAGCCGAAGCCGATGGCATAACACCGTCCATCAGCTCCATTTTACGGGTAATTAGTTCTGTGCTGGCCGGAGTGTAGAAGAACATTTCAGAGTTGATGTCGAAGAATACATCCTTTGATTTCTGTGCAAGATCAAAAGAATAATTTTTCCATAGTGTATTCTTAGTGATTTGAAAGAGGTTTAGAAAAGCATTGATAGTGTAAGCGTAATCGTCGAGCAATGCTATACCATAAACCTTCCCTTTACATGCAATTCGGCTAAGAGTCCAGTCGTCATTAACGTGATTATCTACCAAATAGTTAGCGGTTGAAAGGGCAAGTTGAAGGTATTTATCGTTACCAAAGGTTATGAATGCAGTGGTAAGGGCCGAAACCATCAAACCATTCCACGATGTGATAATTTTATCATCAACAAGGGGAGGTACTCGAAAATCCCTATGGTTCTTGAGTTTTGATAGGCTAACTTTGAGTCTGTAATCAACCTCGCCTTCTGGCAGGCCAAATAGGCTTGAGAGCTGAGTGTTGGTAAGGGAGCGGTATAGTATATTGGTGTTCTCCCAGTTGCCAGTAGGGGTAATACCGTAAGCTACACAGAAAAGTTCTAAGTCGTAACCTAAAATAGGCTCAACTTCGCTTTTCCCCCAGGTGTAATAACCACCCTCAAGACCAGCCGTATCGGCATCGAGTGCGCTGAAAAAACCACCAGTTGACGATAGAAGTTGACGCTCAACAAAGGTTATAGTCTCCTCAACCACTCTCCTATACAAAGGATTTGGGTTGAGCCTATAGGCCAGGGCGTAAACCTCAATTAGCTGGGCATTATCGTAGAGCATCTTTTCAAAGTGGGGGACAAACCACTTTGCATCGACCGAGTAGCGGAAAAATCCACCGCCAACGTGGTCGTATATGCCGCCGTTGGCCATTCGCTCAAGGGTAGTATCGATAAAGGCGAGTAAGTCCTTTCGCTGGGAGTGTTGCCCGGTTATCAGCAGGTATTTCAGTAAACCAGGCATGGGGAACTTGGGTGCACCCAGGGTGCCTCCCAGCTTAAAGTCGAGTTGGTTGAAGCAGGAGTTGAGGTTTTCTACTAAAACGGCATTCAGGTTAACGTTACTGACATCTGCCTTAACCCTAATAATCTCAGTGTTAGCAATCCCCTCGGCCAGCTCATCGGCAACCTCGTAAATGCGCTGAGGTTCATTTTTCCATGTTTCATCGAGGCTCTCCAGAATGCTAAGCCAATTCTCCTTTGAGAAGTAGGTGCCACCGTAAACCGGGCGGCCATCGGGTAAGGCAAAGCAATTTAGTGGCCATCCGCCTCGGCGGGTAATGATTTGCACAGCATTCATGTAAATCTGATCAACATCGGGGCGTTCCTCACGGTCAACCTTAATACAAACATAACGGTCGTTCATAACTTTTGCCACCTTTAGGTCCGAAAACGATTCGTGCTCCATTACATGGCACCAGTGGCAGCTGCTGTAACCAATGCTTATCAGCAAAAGCTTATTTTCGTTTTTTGCTTTTTCAAAAGCCTCCTCGCCCCATGGGAACCAGTCCACAGAGTTGTAGGCATGTTGCAGAAGGTAAGGGCTAACCTCGCGTACCAATCGGTTTGGGCGGGTATCTTTCCAATTATCCATCAAATTTGGTATCTAATTTGATACTCTAACAAAACAAGGCTTATTTTTGTTGAAATTCAGTAGTGTCAATATCGACTCAATTCAAAAATGCTAACTTTGTTTATTGTTTTCATGAAAATTTAAAGGACTATGAAGAAGATATATCTGCTTGCAATCTCGATGTTTTTTTTGATGCTTGCTAATGCTTTTGCACAGAAGAATGGCTATAGGATTGAGGTTAAAATTGATGGATTATCCCAAGGCGATTTACTTTTGGGCTATCACTTTGGCGAAAAGAAGTATGTTAAGGATACCACAACAGTTAACGCCAAAGGAATTGCTGTTTTTGAAGGCGACACCCTTTTGCCCGGTGGTATTTACCTGGTAATTCTACCCGAAAAGAACTACTTCGAGGTTCTTATTGACAAGAATCAAAGATTTACTGTTAGCACCAGTAAAGACAACCTGCTCGATAACCTAAAATTTAGTAACTCACCTGAGAACGAAGGATTCATTCAGTACCAGCGTTTCATGATTGATATGCAGAAACAAAGCAAGGAACTTTCAGAACAGTTAAAGGAATCGTTATCCGATACCGTCAAGGCCAATGCAATTCGTGAAAAAATGAATGATCTAAATAGCAAGGTGATGGCCTACTGGGATGAGGTAGAGACCAAGTATAAGGGGACACTGCTTGCAGCCGTTATTAATGCTATGAGGAATGTAGAAATCCCCAAAAGCAACTTTCCCAAAGATGCTCCAAAATACGATTCACTGGTTTGGGCTCACAACTATAACTTTAACCGCTATCACTACTTTGACAATATCGATTTTTCCGATGCCCGCTTACTGCGAACACCTATACTGGAGAGCAAAATAAACGTTTACTTCGATAGAGTTATTTTGCCCATGCCCGATAGCATTATTCCAGCAGCCATCGATCTTATTGAAAAGGCAAAAGCCAACAGGGAGATGTTCCAGTATGTGCTTTCGACCCTCACCAACAAGTTCCAAACCTCCGACCGAATGGGGATGGATGGAGTGTTTGTTGCCGTTGCCGAAAAGTACTACCTGGGCGGTCAAGCCTGGTGGGCCGATCAAAAACTACTCGACAAAATTGCCGAGCGGGTAAAAGCTATTAAACCCAATATTATTGGCAATGTTGCCCCTGACCTTTGGCTCCCAAACCCTAACGGCAAATATTACCGGTTAAGTGATATTAAAGCCAGGGTTACAGTTGTTTACTTCTGGGATCCGGATTGCAGCCATTGCAAAAAGGTAACACCTGAACTCAAAAAAACTTACGAAAAGTATAAAGGTAACGGAATCGAAGTTTTTGCGGTTTATACCCAAGGCGATCAGCCAAAATGGATGGAGTATATTAATAAAAACCAAATGAACTGGATTAACGTTTGGGATCCCACGTTTAGTTCAAACTTCCGCAACCTTTACGATATTTATGCCACACCTGTAATTTATGTTCTGGACAAGAACAAAAAGATTCTGGCCAAGCGAATAAGTGTTGAAACGCTCGAAAAAATTTTAGAGGAAGAGTTGAAATAGCAACTCAGTAAGGGGTAAGTGCTCGCAGGGGAAATAAGGGGATAAGGCTAGTTGTTGGTTGATGGTTATTGGTAGACCAGGGTTTGGTGCTTGGTAATGGAACACAGATGACACAGATTAAATGGATTTTCACTGTGAAACTCTGTGTTAAACTCTGTGTAACTCTGTGATGGTAATTGAGTTGATAGCTGACGATTGATGGATGGCTTGTGCCCCGTCATCTCATATCATTCTGGGCTCAGCCGAAGCATCGCTTTTCCCCTTCAATCCTATTCAATTGAGATTCCTTGCAGATGCTCGGAATGACAGGAGGCGCTGTTGGTTGATAGTAAAAAAACAGTATTTAGCCCTCATGTCATGCTGAACAACGTCGAAGCATCTCTTCTTACCTTCTATCCGTTTTTAATGAGATTCCTCAACACAGTCTATCCCGATATATCGGGACTTGGAACGACAGGAGGCGCAAAGATACCCAACACACTACTTGAGAATACGTATGGCCAGCACCTCCTTCACCCCCTCAACTATTAAACTTCAAGTACCCCTAGACTCTACACTAGAAACTACCCAAATTTGCAAGTACCAAAATCCTTTCACAACAATCAGTATTGATATATATCAACCCTCAAAACTCCAAAAAACCGCACCGCGTGTAACATATGTTACAATTCGCGGAGTGGGGTTGGCCTACTTTTGTCACAGAAAAACGAATCAACCCAATTTGATAACAATTAAAAACAAATAGACACGAAGCGTGATATTATTACAATTGACAGGGATAAGCGCAACGGATGCGGACTATGTGTCAGCGGTTGCCACGAGGGTGCTCTCCAGCTCATCGATGGCAAGGCTGTTCTAATCAGCGAGCTGATGTGCGATGGATTGGGTGCCTGCATAGGCGAATGTCCCGAGGGTGCGATTACCAATGAACATCGTGAAGCTGCCCCCTACGATGAAGTGCATACCATAAGCAAAATGGTTGCTAATGGTAAAAATACCGTAATTGCTCACTTAAAACACCTCAAAGATTACAACGAAAAGGAGTATTTACACCAAGGCGTTGAGTGGCTGCTTGCCAATCGTGACAAACTCTCGTTCAGTGTCGATGAGGTGCTGCAGGCTGTGCATAACCACACAAAGGATACCTGTGGATGCGGTACCAATGGGCCTAAGACAAAGCCCCAACCCATGCACCATCATGGTGGAGGCTGCGCTGGTTCTGCAGCCCAAAGTTTTGCAAATGTTAGTGCCAGTTCCGAGAGCATGGTTTCGGGGAAGTCGGAGCTAACGCATTGGCCGGTTCAGCTTCACCTTATCAATTCACACTCAGCACATTTCAGGGGATCGAACCTTTTACTTGCCGCCAACTGCGTGGCGTTTAGCCTTGGCAACTTCCATAGCCAACACCTTAAAGGGAAAACCCTTGCCATTGCCTGCCCTAAGCTCGACTCAAACAAGGAATCGTATGTAGAGAAGATTACTGCTCTAATTGACGATGCTCAGGTTGACACCATCACTGTGATGAAAATGGAGGTCCCCTGCTGCGGCGGGCTTTTACAATTAGCCCAAATGGCCATGGAACAGGCAAAACGCAAGGTTCCTATTAAGGTGATAACCGTTGGAATTCAGGGTGAAATATTAGAGTCTAATTGGGTTTAATCAGCAAATAATCAACAAAAAACAATAATTCACTAGCTACATTTAACTATTTACTAAAAACAATCAAACTATGAGTATGTTTTGTTATCAATGCCAGGAAGCAGCCAAAGGGGTTGGCTGCACAATCAAGGGAGTTTGCGGTAAAAACGACGATCTTTCTAACATGATGGATCTCTTGCTCTTTGTAACCAAGGGGATTTGCGTTTACAGTTCAGCGCTCCGCGAGCAAAAGGGATACGAAAGCCCTATTGTTAACAAGTTTGTCTTCGATAGCTTATTCTCCACCATTACCAATGCCAATTTTGATAAGGCAGCCATTTCAAAGCGTGTTGAAAAGGCCATAGAGATTCGTAACATGCTGCGCGATGAAGCCCAAAAGAAAGGGGTAAAGGTTGACTCCACCTTTGAGGGATGCACTTGGGAAGGTAAGCCCGAAGAGTTTGATGCTAAAGCTGCCACTGTGGGTATTCTGAACGAAGCCAACGAAGATATCCGTTCACTTAAGGAGCTGATTACCTACGGCATTAAAGGGATGGCAGCCTATGCCGAGCATGCCTACAACCTTGGCTTTGAGGACACCACTGTATACGCATTCATGCAAAAGGCCATGGCCGATATTACAAAGAATTTGAATGCCGATGAGTTGGTTGCGCTCACCCTTGAAACCGGAAAGTATGGTGTGCAAACCATGGCGCTGCTCGATAAGGCCAATACCACCAGCTACGGTAACCCTGAAATCACCAAGGTAAACCTTGGCGTTCGCAACAATCCGGGAATCCTAATCAGCGGTCACGACCTAAAGGACATGGAAGAGTTATTAGCCCAAACCGAGGGTACTGGGGTTGATGTTTACACCCATAGCGAGATGCTACCCGCCAACTACTATCCTGCTTTTAAGAAATACAAACACTTTGTGGGAAACTACGGAAGCAGCTGGTGGCACCAACGCGAGGATTTTGAGTCGTTCAATGGCCCAATCCTGTTTACCACTAACTGTATTGTTCCACCACTTGCCAACGCCAGCTATAAGGATAGGATTTACACAACCGGTGCAACTGGCCTTGAAGGCGCAAAACACATCCCCGATAGGGAGAATGGAAAACCAAAGGATTTCAGCGCAATCATTGAGCACGCAAAGCGTTGCAAACCTCCTGTTGAGATAGAGAAGGGCGAAATTATCGGCGGATTTGCTCACGAACAGGTGTTTGCCCTGGCCGACAAGGTAGTTGATGCTGTAAAATCGGGAGCTATTCGTAAGTTTATCGTAATGGCCGGATGCGATGGCCGCATGAAGGTTCGCAACTACTACACCGAGTTTGCCGAAAAACTACCAAAGGATACTATTATCCTCACTGCAGGTTGCGCAAAATATCGCTACAACAAACTGCCTTTGGGCGATATAGATGGAATTCCACGAGTACTTGATGCCGGCCAATGCAACGATTCATACTCATTGGCAGTTATCGCCCTTAAGCTAAAAGAGATATTCCAGCTTAGTGATATTAATGAACTCCCCATTGCCTACAACATAGCCTGGTACGAGCAAAAGGCAGTGATTGTTCTACTGGCACTACTCTACCTGGGAGTAAAGAACATTCACATTGGCCCAACACTTCCTGCATTCCTCTCACCCAATGTGGCAAAGGTTTTGGTTGAGAACTTTGGAATTGGTGGAATAACTAATGTAGATGAAGACATTAAGCTAATGGTTGGCTAACCCTCTTTCCCAGCCGTATGTATTACGGCTGGGTTATTTTTCAATTATGCACAAATTAACTCTAATCCAAACAGCTATGAACTTAATGAATGAATTTCCCAAGGGACAAAAATTCAACTTTATAAATGAGGTTGAATACAGCAATGGTGGTATAGTAAGCAAAAACGTGCTAAAGCGGCCAACGGGAAACATCTCGCTATTTGCATTCTATAAAGGTGAGGGTCTAAGCGAGCACACAGCACCTTTCGATGCCGTTGTTCAAGTTATTGAAGGAAAAGCCACAATAATAATTGGTGGAACACCACACCAACTAGTTGCAGGCGAAACAATAATTATGCCTGCAAACATACCTCATGCGCTTCAGGCTGAGGAAAAGTTTAAAATGGTTTTAACCATGATTAAGGAATAGTTGATATTTATCAATTCTCTTGTTTTGCGCTTATTCTATTTCTAACTTTGAAAAAAAAACATGAGCGAACTAATTAATAACTCCGAAAACAGGAAGAAAAAACTCAAAGAACTCATTCTCCGGTTACATAAAGGCGACTCAGAACAGGAAGTGCGTCAGGAATTGATACAAAGCCTTACTAATATCCCCTATGGCGAGGTAGTAGAGGTTGAGCAGGAATTGATTAGCGAAGGGTTACCAGAACAGGAAGTCCTGAAACTTTGCGATGTACACTCAGCAGTACTGAAGGGGAATATCGATCTTACAACGGTTAAGAAAATACCTGATGGTCACCCTGTTGATGTGTTCATTAAGGAAAATAAAGAACTCAACCAGCTTTGCCAATCCATTAACCAATCGCTTAGGGAACTTGAGTCAAACGAGGCAGGTGATATACCAAAATTGGTGCTCAAACTTAGGGGACAGTTTAACGCTCTATTTGATGTAGATAAGCACTATCAGCGAAAGGAATACCTACTTTTCCCATTTCTTGAAAAGCAGGGCATTACCGGGCCTCCAAAAGTTATGTGGGGGAAACATGATGAAATACGAGAACTTATTAAAGGTTCAATTGAACTCCTGCAAACCGAAGGGATATCACGCGACGAACTAATTGCCTCAAGCGAAATTGTTCTTCGCCCTGCCATTAAAGGTGTTATGGAAATGACTACCAAGGAGGAAGAAATCCTTTTCCCCATGGCCTTGGATAAACTTACTGAAGTTGACTGGTACGAGATTCATAAGCAACAGCTTGAAATAGGCTTTTGCCTATACGACCCTCCTACAAAATGGAAACCATCGTGGGTTGAAAGCAGTGAGCTTCAGGAGTTAAACAAAATGGGCGAAAACATTCAACTCCCAACGGGTAGTTTCTCAGTGGAAGAACTCATGGCAATCCTTAACACATTGCCAGTTGATATTACATTTGTTGACAAAAACGATAAAGTTAAGTATTTCTCACAAAGCCCCGAAAGAATATTCCAGCGTAACAGGGCCATCCTTAACCGCGATGTAAGGCTTTGCCATCCCCCTGCCAGCGCACACATTGTTGATAAAATTGTTGAGGACTTTAAAAGCGGCAAGGCTTCAAGAGCCCCCTTCTGGATTAATATTGGTGGCAACCTAATACATATCGAGTACTTTGCATTACGAAACGAGAAAGGCGAATACCTTGGCGTTTTGGAGGTTTCGCACAATGTTTCCGTGTATCGCAAGCTTGAAGGTGAACAACGTATTTTATCATATTCCAAATAGCCATGGACAAAAGCAAACTCATCATAACGCCTAAAACCAAGGTTTTGCAACTAATTGAAGCATACCCGCAACTCGAGGAGGTGCTTATTGGGTATGTGCCAGCTTTTGAAAAGCTAAAAAACCCAGTTCTGAGGAAAACGGTTGCACGTGTTGCAACACTCCAGCAAGTTGCAGCAATAGGAAATGTTAAGGTTGAGGAACTTATTAATGTCCTAAGGAAAACCGTTGGCCAAGATTTGCTGGAGGGTGCCGATGAAATGGAGTTCACCACTCAAAAACCCCAATGGTTCGATTCAAACAAAGTAGCCTCAGAAATTGATGTAAGGGTGATGTTACAGGCTGGCGAACAACCAGTTAACCAAGTTATGGCCGATTTAAACGACCTGAGTTCCGATAAAATCTACAAAGTAGTTGCCCCATTTATTACTGCACCTCTAATTGATAAGGCTTCGAGTTTGGGAATAAAACATTGGGTAGAAAAGATTGACGATGAACACTTTAACATCTACTTCTACAAACCGTAAACAGTTTTCTGAAAGAAAAAGCCTTTTGCTTTAATGAGTTTTTATAGTACTCTGCGGAAGTACCACAAATGGCCCGCTTTAGTTTTTACATTGTTCTTTTTGCTTTTTGCCATTTCGGGAGTTTTGATGAATCACCGGAAAACCATTGCCCATATTGATATCAATCGCAAGTATTTACCTAAGAGCTACCAGTTAAAAAACTGGAACCTGGGACCGGTAAAAGGAGCAAGAACCATTAACTCTGATTCTATCATCCTTTATGGGGGAGGTGGAATTTGGCTTACCAACAGCAGTCTTGAGAACTGGCAACCCTTGATGGATGGTATCCCAGAAGGGAGCGATTACAGAAAGATTTTTGACCTAGAGGTAACCCCAAACGGGATACTTGCTGCAACCCGTTTCGGTTTGTACTGGCTTGGCAAAGGGGCGAATCGTTGGGTAAAGTTACACCTACCCCAAGGCGATGAATTCTGCACCTCAATTGAGGTAGTCGAATCAATTATATACATTACAACACGTAATACAATATATTACACATCGGCACAAACCCTGCAGTTTACGCCAATCGATTTGAAAGCCCCTCTAGGTGCCAAAAAAGAAATTTCAACCTTCCGGCTTTTCTGGAATATTCATAGCGGCGAGATTTTTGGAATTCCCGGACGATTATTAGCCGATTTGGTTGCTTTGGTCATAATATTCTTAAGCATTACAGGTATTATCTACTTTTTATCCCCAAAAATTATCAAAAGGTACCATGAGCGATTCAGGTTCCATAAACTAAAACGCACCACCCGGTTCTCGTATCAATGGCATCTAAAAATTGGATCCATAGCAAGTTTACTGCTAATAGTATCGGGATTAACAGGTGCATTTTTGCGACCACCTTTTTTGCTTTTAATTGCCAATGGCAATATCACTTTAAACAATAAATCGGTCTTAAATAGTTACTACTGGCACGATAAGTTAAGAGATTTGGTGTTTGACAAATACCGAAACAGGTTTATCCTGGCAACATCCGATGGCTTTTACCATTGCAACGATTTTTCAAAACCTATGGTAAAGTTTTCCACACAGCCCCCTGTTAGCGTAATGGGTGTAAATGTACTTAAGCCCCTGAGTGATGGATATTTTTTGGTTGGTAGTTTTAGCGGTTTATTTCGTTGGAACCCCGACACTGGTGAAACGTTCAACTACATAACTGGCAACCTGCATAGAAAAGAAAACGGCCTTCGAAAACCATTAGGCAAAAATTTGGTATCGGGGTACGCTCAAATTACAGGGTTAGAATACATGTTCGATTACGATAAAGGGATGGTTGCTTTGCATCATTCAGAACCGGCTATTCCAATGCCATCAACCGTTGCAAATGCTTTCAAATTTCCGCTGTGGAATCTGGCTCAAGAAATCCACACCGGTCGAATTTTCAGCTTTATGCTTGGCGACATTTACACCTTGGTGGTTCCATTAGCAGGCATTTCCCTTGTGGTAGTAGTATTATCGGGCTTTATGATGTGGTATAAACGTAAATATTTGAATTGATTCTAAGCTTCATATTACCTAAATTTGAAAAAAACATCGATATGTTCAAATGGGTTAAGCAGACACTAAAACTTTTTCAACCCCCGCCAAACTGGCGAGTGCCAGTTATTGTATTGGCGGGTATTTTTACTGGTACAGGATTGTTTGTTTTTTACACATCCAGGGCATGGTCGTATTTGTCCGACGAGCCTGCAACCTGTGTGAATTGTCATATTATGCGACCTCAATATGTAACCTGGCATCACTCCTCGCATAGGGAACATGCCACCTGCAACGATTGTCATGTACCACACGACAATATTTTCCGAAAGTACTACTTTAAGGCAAATGATGGATTACGGCATGCCACCATCTTTACTCTTAACACTTACCCCCAAACCATTTACATGCATAAACCTGGGCAAAAAGTGGTTCAGGAAAACTGCATACGCTGCCATGGGGATCTTACTGCCATGGTTAAAGCCAATGTCGATTTAGATGCAATACTTGCCGGTAATGGGAAACGTTGCTGGGATTGTCACCGCGAGGTACCCCATGGCACTGTAAAAAGTCTTTCCGCAACACCATTTGGTACTGCCCCAGTGCCTAAAACTGACACCCCTAACTGGTTAAAGAAACTGATTAAATAGATATTAAACCTATACCAACATGAAAACTCCGTTAAGTGAAAAAATTGCCAAAAATCCATGGATTGGATGGGCACTATTTCTGGGAACAACGATTATTGTTTTTGTTCTTGGCTTACTGGCTGCCAGCATTGTTCAGCGGCGAACCGAAGCAAACCTAATGAATATTCCAAGGTATAAGATTGATGAATTTGAGCCCCGCAATGAAGCCTGGGGGTTAGCATTCCCACGCGAATACCAAACCTACTCCCAGATGTCCGATACCCTTTTTCGCTCAAAGTATGGCGGAAGCGCTTTTCGCGATTTACTTAACGAAGACCCAAGACTTGTTATCCTCTTTGCCGGCTATTCCTTTTCAAAAGATTATAATCAGGCAAGAGGTCATGTATACTCTATAGTTGATGTTCACAATACGTTGCGTACTGGTACCCCAGCCAACGAAAATGAAGGCCCTCAAAATTCAACTTGCTGGGCCTGCAAGGGCCCCGATGTTGCAAGGGTCATAACTCAAATGTCGCCAGCCGATTTCTATAAAACAAAGTGGTCGGCCATGCTCTCGGAAATAGTAAATCCTATTGGTTGTGCAAATTGCCACAATCCTAGCGATATGACTCTACGCCTGTTCCAAATTCCATTAAAAGAGGCTTATGAGCGCATGGGTAAGAATGTTGAGTCGTTGCCGTTAAATAAAATGCGCACTATGGTGTGCGCCCAGTGCCATTCGGAGTACTACTTTAAAGGCGATGGTAAATATTTAACTTTCCCTTGGGATAAAGGACTTAACGTTGAAGACATTGAGAAGTACTACGACGAATACGCATTTGCTGACTGGATTCACCCCTTAAGCAAAACTCCAATCATAAAGGCTCAGCACCCCGATTTTGAACTTTTCCAACATTCCATTCACTACCAGCGGGGAGTATCATGTGCCGATTGCCACATGCCATACGTAACCGAGGGTAGCCAAAAAATTACCGACCATAAGGTTCAAAGCCCCCTAAACAACATGGAGGCATCGTGTATGGTTTGTCATAAACAAAGCAAAGAAACTTTAATCAAAAATGTGTATGAGAGACAGGATAAGGTACATCACCAGAAAATTGCTTTAGAGGATCTCCTTGTAAAAGCTCATATAGAGGCAAAATACGCCTGGGACAAAGGTGCCAATGAGAAAATGATGGAGCCCATACTTAAATTAATCAGGCAAGCTCAATGGCGCTGGGATTTCGTGGCTGCAAGCCATGGAGCATCGTTTCATGCACCCCTTGAGAGCATGCGAATAATTGCCGATGGAATAGAGAAAGCCTCTGAAGCACGCCTGCTACTCTCCAGAGTTTTAGCATCGTTAGGATACAACGAGCCCGTTCCCATGCCCGATATTTCATCAAAAGAAAAAGCTCAAGCCTATGTGGGTATCGATTTTAAAAAACTGAAACAAGAAAAAGAGGCGTGGAAAAAAGAACGTTTACCCCAGTGGCTTAAAGAAGCAAAAGAACGTGAACAAAAAATGCCCATGCCTGAACGTATTATGTAAATTTTTGTGATGACTAAATCAACAATTAATAAACCCCTGTGGGTTCAACCATGGGGTGTTTTAGAAGGTTTTGCCATCGCTTTGGGCTTGCTTCTTTTGGCAATATTGCTTGAGTTCTTTATGCCAATAGCCCAAATCCCCAAACCAACCTTCCCTAAAAATGCTATATTACTGATAAGTTTTGCCGTTTTTCTTTTTATAATCAAATACGTTTTTCGAAAATCGAAGATTTACCGTTGGTTCGCTTCGGTTTATGCGGCAATACCTTCCATTGTGTTGTTCCTTCTTGTTTTAATTCCTATGGGGGTAATTCCTCAATTCCCACAAGGTTCAGGAGTACCAGGTGCTTTTTTTAATTTATTGAGCTCATGGATTTTTCTCATTCCGTCATTCTTCTTACTTTTCACACTGGGTGTAGCCACACTAAATCGTATTTTCCCTTTTACCATAAAAAACATTGTTTTTTCGCTAAATCATCTTGGACTTTGGCTGTGCTTTTCGGCCGGGTTATTTGGACATTCAGATAAAATAGAGGCAACAGTCCAGGTTAACCCCAACGAGGTGGTTTGGTATGGAACTTCTTCATCAGGCAACCATATTGAATTACCCATAGCTATTGAGTTACAAAAATTCGTGGCAGAATTTTACCAACCTCGCTTGGCATTATTTGGTGAAAAATCTTTTTCAGCAAATCACGACTACGACTTGACCAGGAGCCCAGAAATAAAAATTGATAATCTTTTAGTCCGTATTATTTCATACCTGCCCAAAGCATACCCAATGGACTCATCGTATATTGATGCTCGTGGAGTTCCATATGCTGGCCCGGCAGCTAAGGTTGATGTTTTAGATTTGAGCGGGAATAGTATAGCCCAGGGTTGGATTTCAAACCAAACAAGAATCACCCCTGAAAAATCGATTTATCTACCCGATGGAAGATTGCTTAGATTGCTTCCTGCCGAACCTAAATATTTTGGATCGAATGTTAAGATTTACTCTAAAGCATCAAGTTCCGTAATACAGGGAACTGTAGAAGTAAATAAGCCCATTCGTATTGACGGTTGGTGGGTTTACCAGTATTCATACGACAACATAGCCGGTACTGACTCCACATACAGCTCATTTAAAGTTGTTTATGACCCATGGATGACTTTGGTTTATATAGGGTTTGCTATGATTCTTATGGGTGGAATTGGTATGGCTATCATTTATTCAGTAAAAATATAAAAAATGGCTTGGAGTTTTTTTGTCCCTACTGCCCTTGCAGTGATAGCCCTTTAGGCGCTTTCTTTGTTCTTCGGTTTTAAAGATTCAGGTAAAAGTTACACCTTTAGTTGGTATTCAGCACTATTATCAACAACCATTTTGGGCTTATTCATTGTTTTTTACTGGCTTGATATTAAACGACCTCCCATGCGTACCATGGCTGAGACCCGAATTTGGTATTCATTTCTTTTAGCAGTAGTAAGTCTCTGCGTTTTTAAATTATATCGTAGCAAGAATATGCTTATAATCGGGCTGCTAATGGCATCCGTTTTTTTAATTGTTGATATAGTTCACCCTGAATATCATGGAAAATTTTTAATGCCTGCTTTGCAGAGTCCTTGGTTTATTCCCCATGTTGTATCCTACATGCTTGCTTATGCATTGCTGGCTTCTGCCAGCCTCGCTGTGGCGTGGAGTGTTTACACTAAAGGTTCTATTGACACTGAATTTAAACAATCCATGAACTTAACCTACTTAGGCTTTGTACTCTTAACTTTTGGGATGCTTTTAGGAGCCTTCTGGGCTAAAATTGCATGGGGAAATTACTGGGCTTGGGATCCCAAAGAGATATGGGCATTAATAACTTGGTTTTTCTACCTATTGGTAATACATGTTCATTTATATTTCCCATCCCGAAAGAAACTTTTAGCCAGGTTGATGATTCTTTCCCTAATTGTCCTTTTTATTACCTGGTTAGGGATAAACTACCTACCGTCTGCAAATCAAAGCATTCACGTTTATGGTTATTAAAATATTGACTTATGATAAACCTGACAAGTTTTGCCAACGCACCCCGCGTGCCGTTCGACCTTGATGGTCGTATTATGTTTACAAGTTCGAAAGTGGAAATGGTTCATCTAACGCTAACACCTGGCCAGATGATTCCCTCACATTCAAACCCCTTCGACGTTGTGTTCTATCAACTTGAGGGTGAACTTGAACTGAATGTTGAGCAGGAGTCGGTATTGCTCACACCAAACAGTACAGTTCATGTCGATTATGAGAAAAATAGGGCATTAATTAATAGATCGGGAAACATAGCCAAGGTGCTTGTAGTAAAAATATTTTAGTTCAAATCCTTCAAATAAAATAATCAATTGATGGATTGCCTCAAAAAATGTTTCCAGATCACCATTTTTTATTAGCCTCGATGAATTTGCTAATTCAGGGCACTTAGATTTGCTAGCCCCGTATTGCATAAAACCCTGATAATCAATATATTGATAATTATCAATTGACAGTTGATATTGTTCGATAGAATATTGTCATGTTGAGCGTTAGTGAAACATCTCATTTACCAAAAGGGGAGATTTGAAGAACACATGCGTCAGGAGACGCGAACCAACGAAGGGTTGTTGGTAAAACAGAATTCGGCCTTCATGGCATGCTGAGCACCGTCGAAGCATTGCTTCGTACCTTCTACCCTTCAATCTCTTTTGATTGGGTTTCCCGAAATAGTTCTTTGGAATGCTTCCCTTTTGCGATGCAACGGTTCGGCATTGCTCTTTGGAATGCTATAGCGTGCAACGCATAATGTTTGAATACCTCAACACCCAGGGTTAAAACCCTGGGCTAATCCGATTTGCCCTTACAGGGCGATTAACGCACGCGTCTGAAGACGCGCGCCAACATTTGGATTATATCAAAAAACAAAAGCCTCTGCAAACTGAACACTGCACACCATTCATGAGATCCTTCGCTGCGCTCAGGATGACAGGAGGCGGAGATAGATGTTCGACTTCGTTTAACGTTTAACGGCTCACGGTTCACAAATTTTTCCCCTTCACTTGTAATCTTATTCAAATTTTTGTAATTTGCCCGTGTAAATAAAGTATCAGAAACCAAAGGAAAATGAAAAAGATTGCCTTTTACCTGTTATCGGTAATCGCATTTATTCTGCTTATCATTATTGGACTTCATTTGGCATGGTATTTCCAAAAGCCAAAAACTCTCAACTTATACATACTCGACAAAACAGTAACCCAAGCCGATAGGATTGAGCACAAATCGCTGGTTTGGCTGCTCAACCACTTCCGGATTGTTGGGCCCGATGGCAAATCGTACAACCATAAGACAGACTACTGGGGCTTTTTCCCCATCGATTTAAATCAACAGTTATTCGACATAAAGTCGATTCGACTGAACGAGGTAGATGCTTACGCGGCCGTTTACGATGCCGCCTACTATGCCGATTGCTACGGGGTGTACTCCTACGAGTGGTATAAAACCAAAACTAAAACCCCTAACTCATCAAAGGTTTACGGAGGTCTCAACCAGAACGACTACTTGCTCCTAAAGCGGATGAAGGAACTCGATAAACTTATTATCGGGGAGTACAACATGTTTAGTTCCCCCACCAATGCACTTATCCGAACCAAAACCGAAGAACTTTTCAATGTAACCTGGACTGGTTGGGCAGGTAAATATTGCTCAAATCTTGGCGTAATTAATTACGGCAAGGGGCCTGCCGAATGGATGATTAAACTTTATGAGAAACAACACCATAGACCATGGCCTAGTAAAGGATCAGGCATAATCCTTATTAGTAACGACGGGTTGATAGATGTGCTTGAAGAAGAAACTCATCTGCAAGACCCTAAGGTTAAAATTGTTCCCGAAACTGCAATACTGCAATGGTCAAACAATCCAAAAGACACCGAATTTTACGGGTGGTTCGATATTATTATCGAAGGTAATGGCTCGGAGGTATATGCCAGCTTTAAGTTGGAAACCACCCCTGAAGGCGAAGAAAAATTAAAATCGTACGGTCTTAAAAACCAGTTCCCCGCCGTGGTGAAAGGGCATTCCGATAAGTTCTGCTACTACTTTGCAGGCGATTTTGCCGAGAACAATGTTAGCATGGCTACATCAAAGTTGAAAGGCGGAAAAACCTTCAATAAGTTGCTACACCTTAACTCCCATAAAATCAAGTTCTTTAACGATTTCTATCTCCCATTACTCAAAAATATCATAAGCCATTACACCGAAAATCAGATGTAATTTTTTTTTTCTTAGTCGTATTTATTTCAGAAAATGCCAAAAACAAAAATAGCATGTGCTATTTTTGCTGGAAACATTTATGGCATGAATTTCCCACCCGATACTGAACAGAACTATTTCTTTTACAACGGTAAAATTTTACCCATCGAGAATTTTTCGGCTAAACTAACCGAAGGCGAGAATATTATTTACGAGGTTATCCGAGTAAAAAACTCCGCTCCAATATTTCTGGACGACCACCTAAATCGATTTAGCCATTCGGCTAAGATGATGAACTACAACGTCAACCTCAATGAAATTAAGTTCGGAATTTACGAACTACTAAAGGCAAACCCCGTTGACCAAAAAAACTTCAGGTTGATGTATTACTCCAGCACCGAGAATAATGGCTATACGCTTTTGATTTACTTTATACCCTCGCGTTACCCAACGGCAGATGAGGCGAATAATGGCGTTTACCTTGAGACACTACATGCCGAAAGGCATAACCCTACTGTAAAGTTCGAGAACAAGAAAATTAGAGCCATTGCCAACGAAATCCTAGCAAAACACCAATGCTACGAGGTACTTCTGGTTGACCACGATGGCTTTATCACCGAGGGTAGCCGATCGAACGTCTTCTTTATTAAGAACAATGCTCTAGTTACTGCCCCCGACAGCAAGGTGCTTGGTGGAATCACACGACAAAAAGTTATTGAGATTTGCAGTAAATTGAATATCAATATCGATTTTAGATGTTTGCATATCGATGAGCTGGTAAACGCCACAGGTTGCTTTATTACAGGTACATCGCCGGGTGTTTTACCGGTTAAACGGATTGATAATCGTTATTTTAGTTCAATCCCTGACATAGTCAGGGAATTATCGGCACAATACGAAGGCCTTGTTGAACAGTGCATTCATAACTGGAAAAACAAAAATGAAAGTAGCAGTAATTCAAAGTAGGCTATACTGGGAGCTGCCCGAAAAGAATTTGGAGCAATTTGAGCAAAAGCTTTCGGCAGTGGAACCCGATACCCGTCTGGTTTTACTCCCCGAGATGTTTACTACCGGATTTAGCATGCGCCCAGCCGCCCTTGCTGAGAGGTATCCGGGACGAACCGTTGAGTGGATTAAATACATGGCAAAAAAGCATGGCTTTGCCATAGCAGGCAGCCACATAGCCGAAACCAATGGTAAATACTTCAATCGCATGGTTTTAGCCTACCCCAATGGTGAAGTTGCAACATACGATAAGCGTCATCTGTTCCGTATGGCAAAGGAAGACCAGCACTACACGGCTGGCATGCAACGCGTGATAGTAAACTATGAGGGCTGGCAAATCATGCTGGCAGTATGCTACGACCTGCGTTTCCCGGTATGGCTCCGTAATCTTAACGATTACGACTTGATGATACTTGTTGCAAATTTCCCGGAGCGTCGCAGGCATGCCTGGAACTCGCTACTGGTGGCACGAGCCATCGAAAATCAGGCTTACGTGGCAGCCTGCAACCGTGTGGGAGCCGATGGCAACCAAATAAACCACACGGGCGACTCGCAAATCATTGACCCCATGGGTCAAATCATGGCTAAGGCTAACCCCAATGCGGAAGAAATAATTTATTCCACACTCGACCTGAATTACCTAAACAGCGTAAGAGAATCGTTTCCCGTTCACCTTGACGCCGACAACTTTGAAATAATCCGAGATTAGTTAAAAGAAACTGACTGTTCCTTAAATCAATGAATCCGGAATTCCGCTTAGCGGGATAATTGTTACTCCTTGCAAAACTTTTCCGTTGCGATACAACGATTTCCCCTTGCTCTTTGCCTGCGCATGGCGTGCATCGCTATACATGTGGGAGTAGCCATGGGATTACAAATGTTAAGCCCCTACGGGGCGTGGGGCGTGGGTCGTGGAAAACTAACTCACCCCAGCCCCTCTCCTGAAAGGAGAGGGGTTTACCGTTGGTTAGTTTTATTACGGAACCAAAGTCTCCCCTTTCCGGGGAGATTTAGAGGGGGCAGGTTGTTTTATGATTGTTCGATTTCGTTTAACGGTTCACGGTTCACGATTAACGCTTTAAATACCTCTAACTTCATATAACTTACTCTAACTCCGTCATAATCCCACTCCTTCCGAATCCTTCCGACTCCTTCCGATTCATTCCGACTAATTCCTCTAAAAATGTATCCGCCCCCCATTTTTATTATCCCGGTTGAATTTGTTAGTTCATTGCAGTTGGGATAAAGCTATTGCAACAATTTCCCTTTAAGGTAGATACATATATTCCTGATGGAATCAAAAGTAGGATTTCGGTCATTGCGGCCAAGTATCCATTGCACCTTACCCTCATGTTCCTGAATTTGAACATAGATGCTAGCATCGGCAATGGGGGATAATTCAACCTCGTAACCCATACGCCTTAATGCATGCGAGGTCCACTTTTTGATATTGGATGAACCGCCCAAAACACAAGCAATTTGGTTGGATTGTTGCTTATAAATAAATTGTCCCGATTTTAAATCGAAAAAAACCGGAGTATTGTCCATCAGGCGGTTAAGATTTCCCGAGAGCACAATGTCCTCAGGAGCGCCAACCCTAATGCCATCGGGCAACATAAGCCAAATAGTATCAACTAAACCGAAAGCGGTTTGGAGGTCGTGAGTGGAAATGATAATAGTTTTACCCTTTAGCGCTTGTTCCCTTAGCAAACGCATAACCTCAAACTTATTGGGCAAATCCAAAAAAGCAGTAGGCTCATCCATCATGATAATTGGGGTATCCTGTGCAATGGCAAAAGCAATCATAACGCGCTGGCGCTCACCATCGCTTAGGTTATCGATAAACCGATGCCGAAAATTAAGCATACCGACAGCCGATATTGCAACGTCAACCAATTTGCGGTCATCACCATTTAAAGCCTCGAACCAACCATGATAGGGATAACGCGCCATGCTAACAAACTCGTAAACCGTTGTGTGAGAAGCATGTGCTGGCTCTGAGGGGATAAAACTCACCAGCTGTGCAAACTCTGAACCGGCTATCTGCCGAAGGTTCACCCCTTTAATAAGAACATTTCCATCGAGCGATGGCTGTAACTGAGCCAGGGTTCTTAGGAGTGTACTCTTCCCCACCCCATTCCGTCCGATTAGCGCAATAAGTTCTCCATGCAAAGCCACGGCGTTAAACGCCGGATAACTATATGCAGATGCACTTCCATTTCGGTAACCGGATACTAATCCTTTTATGTCAATCACTATACCGTTCATCAGCTAACTACACGTTTGTTTTTAAGAACGATATAAATAACAACAGGGATACCCATTAACGAGGCCACTGAGTTTAAGGGGAGCACAGTTGCCGACCCTGGCAGTTGCGCAAAAATATCGCAAAGCAAAAGAGTCGCAGCACCAGCCAATGCTGACGCGGGAACCAAAATAGCATGGTTTGATGTTCGAAAAACCATACGCACCAGGTGAGGCACGGCAATACCCACAAAAGCTATAGGTCCATTGAAAGCTGTAGCCGTTCCGGCCAACAAACTTGTTGAAAGGAATATCAGAAAACGGGTTTTCTTTACATTGAAACCAAGGCTACGCGCATAAGTATCGCCTATCCCAAGAACATTTAACGGACGAACATACGTCCAGGCAAGTACAAGTCCTAACATTACCAGCAAAGCATAAAGCCAAAGTTGCTGACGGCCAACACCTCCTAGACTCCCCATAGTCCATATCACAAAGTTTTTTAAGGAGGTTTCGCTACCAAAGTACTGCAAAAGACTTGTTACTGCTGAAACTGCCGTGCCAAACATCATCCCTAAAATCAACAATGTCATAATATCCCTGACCCGAACCGACACCGCCAGTATAAGCATTAAAACCAAAAGCGAACCAACGAGTGCAGCCACAACCGTTCCTACCTGACTACCCCAAAACGAAAGCCCAAAAGCCGAAAACCCCATTAGTACAAGCGCAACGCCTAAACTAGCACCGGAACTGATACCCAAAACGTATGGACCTGCCAGCGGATTCCGGAAAACGGTTTGCATTTGCAAACCACTTACCGCCAAAGCGGACCCGGCAAGCAATGCCGACACCACCTTAGGAATTCGGAAATTTTGCAGTATGGCTAAATTCACCTCATCGGTAAAACTACCACCCAGTAAATAGGCATTTATATCGGCCAAGGGTATTGCCACCGAACCCAAAAGCAAGCTTAGTAGGGCTAATAGCAATAAAACTACTATCAGCGAGACAAAGAGGACTGTATTCCGGGTTCTACCCTGCATAGTTTGATATGAATTGACTAAAATGTGATCACCCTATCGGCCCACTCAACCATCTGAACGCAATCGGCCATGGTAGATATTGGGCATAGTTCGGTTCCATCAATCGGGCGCGACTCAAGACAAGTTCTGCAAGCCAGAATTATTCTTCCCTCAGCAGCAAATTTGCGCATTTGAGCATCTACATCAAACCTATGTGAGTTAATCCCTGGCATTCAACGGCCTCCCCACATTAAAAACACCTTAACCTCATGCCCTTTTCCAAGCGATGCAACAGCAAACCTAAAGGCATTCCATGCCTTTTCGGGTTCCTTAGTTTCAATTATAACTCCAAATTTCATGACGCATGTTTTTTGGATTACAGTAATAAAATTACTCTAAGAGCTTATAAAAGTAAAGGGAATCGTTTGGCAGCAATGTAGGATGGAAAATTTTTATTAAATCACGCAGAATAAAATCGGGATGCACCACCCCCGATTCCCAGAAATCGTTGCCACCTCCTTGTCCCATTCTTTTATTGTTGTTGTAAACCCTAGCGTTTTTAAATGCTTTAAACTTGGAAAATCGATTATCGGAATTGGCAATATCGCTAAGGGTGTTGACGGTTCCGGGGTTTAACCAAACATCACAACTTAAACCAGCCTTATAGGCAACCTCGGTGCTCACCGGATGGCTCCGAGAGCCTGCTAGTTCAGGAAAAACATAGCTCCCGCCGGCATCGCTAATCAGTTTTACAAGGTAATTATCAACACCTGGGAAGTACCATATATCCCTGAATGGCAAATTAAGAAAAACTTTTGGCTTACCATCAACCTGTTCTACTGACTGGGTAAGTTTGGTATAGTTTGCCTCAACCGTGCTAAAAATCGAATCGGCCAGCTCATTTTTTCCTAGAAAAGCTCCAAAAAACTTAATCCACTCAGTCCTACCAAGTGGTGATGTTTCCATGTAATCGGATACCATTACAACCTTCAAACCCAATTCTTTTAGTTTATCGATAAACAATAGCGATTCGGCACTAACCCCATACACAAAAACAACATCGGGTTTCAGGCTGGTTATTAACTCGTAGTTTAAGGATTGATCATAGCCTACTTCGGCAATTTGCCCATTAACCACTCGCTCCCATAGCCTAGGATTGTTTACATAGTTAATTCCGGAAATTCCAACAATAGCAGAATCGGCACCTAAAGCGCCTATAAAACCTACATGAGTGGACGACATGCAAACAACCCTTTTTACAGGAATCTGAATGCTATTCGGGTCAATGCTTCGTATTGAATCGGGGTACAAAGTGTAAACCAAGCCTTTAGCGGTGGGTTCAAAAGGGTTATTGACCCAGATTTTAGTCAACGAATCGGTTAAATCAATATCAAACCCTTTTGCATGTCTTGCATAGCCATTATTTTGACTTGATTTGCCGCTCGGCTTGTCGGTTTTGCTACATGAAATGGGAATAATTGCTAATAACAGAACATAGAATAGCTTATGCATATAATACAAAGTTTAATGCAAATATACCATTTACCCATAAATTGCAACAGGTAAACCTAATTGGATACAACATTTTAAACCCTTGAGCCACATCAAACCCTAAACACATTTAACACTTTGTTGAGGATTAAAGGAAATTACTTAAATTAGAAAAGCTAAATATAAAGCCTGCGTTCGGGAAACCTTTAAAAAATGACTAAAAAGAAAAACCACATTGATATAAATGATCTGCCCATAGGCATTCTACTAGTAAAAAGGGATGGGATAGTAATAAGCCATAGCCCGTCGGTACTTTTGCTTACCGAAAAACCTATTCCGGAAGGATGTAAAATTGATAGCCTATTCCCCAATCTCCCCTTTAAGACATCGAAAAAGGAGCGCATGTACACATTTGAACACAGCACACATGGCAAACAGTACACCTACAGAGCAAATGTTAAACCTGTAGAACGGGACAATTTTTTGGTCTGGATTGAAAATATCACCCTAAGCAGCAAAGTTGAACGGATTAACCGAATACTTGTAAAACTTTCTGCAATAGGACTGGAAAGCACATTGCCTGAGGATTTTTACAGGTTGATGCAGGAAGAACTAAAAACCCTTTTCGATGCGCAAAATATCTATCTTGTCCTGTTCGACAAAAGTCGTCAAAGATTAAGTTTAGCGTATGTTAGCGGCACCCATACCATTAACGCCGATTATCCAAGCGGGAACACCTTTGCGCTTTGGGTGGCTCACCGCGGGCAAGGCGTTATACTGGACCAACAGCAAATGAACAAGCTTAAGAGTAAATACAACCTCGCCTTTTATGGGCCACCGGCATTATGCTGGATGGCTGTTCCCCTAAAAACCCAAAACGATATTGTTGGTGTTCTTGCTGTTCAAAACTACCAAAAACCAAATGCTTACGACCATAACGACCTGAAGGTTCTTGAGTTCGTTTCGGCTCAACTAACCTACATGATTATCCAGAAAGAACGGGAGAACGAGTTGAAGGTAGCCAAGAGTAAATCCGAAGAAGCCGACAAGCTAAAATCGGCCTTTCTGGCCAATATGAGCCATGAAATACGCACCCCCATGAATGCCATACTCGGTTTCTCGGAACTAATTACCCGCGAAACCATAAGCCCTGAGAAAAAAAAGGTTTACGCCGATTACATTACCAGTAATGGACGGTTACTCCTAACCCTCATTGATGATATTATTGAGCTCTCAAAGATTGAAGCAGGAATATACACTATTCGAAGACAGCCCCTGGAACTTGATAGCCTGTTCAATGAGCTGCATCAATTTGCCATTAACGAGAAAAAACGGCAAAAGCAGAATATCCTAATAGCGCGCGATATGGGTAACAACAGTGGAATAACACACATACTTGCCGATGGCGAGCGCCTTAAGCAGGTTCTGCTGAACCTGCTTAGCAATGCCATAAAGTTTACCTCGCAGGGTAGCGTTACCATGGGCTACCGTATTCCAAACAATGCCACCATCGAGTTTTTTGTAAGCGATACTGGCATAGGCATCCCTAAGTCACTACAGGAAAAGATATTTGAGCGGTTCCGGCAGGCCGACGAAACGGCTCAACGCCTATACGGCGGTGCAGGCTTAGGGTTGGCGATATCAAAACGATTGGTAGAACTGATGGGGGGCAGAATATGGGTAGAATCGGAACCCAATAAGGGCTCGTGTTTTAGGTTTACTCTACCCCTTATACTCCCAAATACCAAAAACACTAGCCATATTAGACCTAACCCCAAAAGCGACTACAACAAAATTACTGGCAAAACCATACTGATTGTTGAAGATAACGAAGCCAACATTAACTACCTGAGCGATGTAGTTACTGCTGCAGGCGCAAAGCGCCTTACTGCTACTTTAGGAGATGATGCTCTGGAAATGGTTAGCAGGGAACATATTGATGTTATACTCCTCGACATACAACTTCACGACACCAATGGCCTACAGCTTATCAAGAAGTTCAAAGAGAAAAGACCACACGTCCCGATTATCATTCAGTCGGCATATACCCCTAACGAATATATCGACAAAGCCCTTGCACAAGGCGCTTATGGATACTTAACTAAACCTATCAAGGCGAATGAATTACTTGACCTGCTTAGCAAACTGTTTTAGCCAATTTTCAAAACTTTGGGTGTTAAAATATTTTGTACATTTATACCATAACTTTAAAGTTTTAACAAGTGTTTAAACCAATCACCATCATAGCATTGATATTTTTTGCTGTCGTTGGCATGCAAATTCAAAGGATAAATGCCAAACCAGAGCCATTAGACAATATCGATTCCTTGAAGTATTTTGAAAATTTAACCCGACAATATGAGAGGGAAGGCGACAGAGTAAAACTGGTGGAGACGTTAATTGCAAAATCGCAATACCTTTTTAATAAGAAGAATTTAGACAATGCCCTAATTGAAGCAAACCAGGCGTTAATTGTCTCATTGGACTTAGGGCGAGAACAGTACCTGGAAAAGGCATACTACCTACTTTCGCAAATCCATATCGAAAAAGTGCTGCTATACGAATCGATTGACTACCTATACCCTGGTTACCGCTACAGCGTTGCCACAAGGGATTCATCAAAAATTGGCTGGTACTTGCTATCAATTTCAAAGGTAGAAGAAGAACTGGGTCGCCTGAATAATGCCATTGAAAACAACCTGACTGCCATAAATTTCTTCAAATCCCGCAACGACTCCCTAAATCTAGCCAAAATATATACATCGCAAGGCATTATTCACACTGAATTTGGAAACTTTGTTACAGCCCAAAGCTACCTTGAGAATGCCATAGCAATTCTGAAAGTGGTAGTGGATAGCAATTATTTAGGGATAACATACAGAGCCCTAGCCAACAATAGTTTAAGGCAATCAAAGAACCTATTGGCCGATAAACATTTAAAAAAATCAGAATCCTACCTAAAAAACAATCCCAAAGAGTTAGCCAGAACTCAAACTGTTGGCGCAGAACTATTAATTAATCAGCAAAAACCAAACAGTGCAATCCCGCTTTTACAGTCCATCCTAACTACTCAAAATGAGATAAACGACCGGTATGGTCAACTTTACCCGTTACTACTCTTGGGTAAGGCATACGCCAGGATCGGTAACTATACCGAATCAAAAAAGTACTTACTCCAATGCCTTAAGCAATCGGAGAGTTTAAGCATAATCAAAATTAGTCGGCTTGCATACAAGGAACTCTATCAGCTGGAAGAACTACAGGGGAACAAAACTGTAGGATACCAATACCTCATGAAATACATTTCTTTAACTGACAGCCTATTTAATTATCAAATTATCAGCGAAGCCAACAGGCTGGAAAACATATCGGCCTTACGTCAGAAAGAGAAGGAAATTCAACACCAGCGAGAGAATCTTTTGTTAAGCCAGGCCAACTTGAACAAATCGCGATTGCGCCAGCTATTTCTGATTGGATTTATTGCAATACTAATAGTGCTGGTGGTAGTTTCGTATTTGGCGTACAGGAACAAGCAAAAGGCAAACCTCCTGCTTGCGAAGCAAAAGGGAAAAATTGAAAAGCAGAAAAACATGCTTGAGCAACGCTCACGCGACATTACCGATAGCCTTAATTATGCTCGCAGGATTCAAAAAGCCATTTTACAAACCTCGGAGCAGCCAATAGATTTTTTTGTGGACTCCTTTCTTATATTTCTGCCAAAGGAGCTTGTAAGTGGCGATTTTTACTGGTTTAAGCGTTTTAACAATCAAATGCTTTTTGCAATTGCCGACTGCACTGGACATGGAGCGCCCGGAGCATTCATGAGCATTATTGGCATGTTTGGGCTCAACCAAATTGTGAGCGAACTCAAGGAAACCAATCCGAGCGAAGTGCTACTAAACCTAAATGAGTTGTTCCATAAATCGTTCGAACAAAGGGAAGGTTCTGAAATTTTCGATGGCATGGATATTGCTTTCTGCAACTACAACCCCGAAACCAGAGAATTAAGGTATTCAGGTGCAAACATTTACCTCAACATCATGCGGAAATCAAATTCCCAGCCGGTTTCGAATATTATTCTGAACCAAAACGAATCGCACACATTATACCAGGTAAAAGGCGAAAGGCAATCAATTGGCTACCTAACTGAAAAGGTAAACTTCACCACGCACAGCATTCAGTTGGAGAAAGATGATGCAATATACCTTTACACCGATGGTTTTACCGACCAGTTCGGTGGCCCCAATGGAAAAAAGTTTAGACTTGCGGATTTCAGAAACATTTTATGCTCCATAGCCAATTATTCAATGGCAAAACAAAAAGAATTTCTGCTTGAAGTATTCTCCGAATGGAAAGGTAATAATGTTCAGGTTGATGATGTTACAGTAATGGGAATCAGGATTACTTAGCCACATACATATAGAGCACCCTGTTTAGGCCATCCTGGCATACCCAAAAGAATGCTGGCGTACAACCCAAGGTTGTAAGGATCGTTCAATACTTTTACCCTTCCACCCCATAAACCATCGTTCTTAATTCCAAATATCTTGAAACTCTCCGTACTGGAGTTGCCTCCATGAACGTAATCGATTTGCATGATTTTACTCTTGAAAAACCTATCGAAATTACCATTACTTATTGTGGTTTTAGCTGTAGCAAAAGCTGAAATGCCCATAAAGGCTAAATATGGATGAACACTTTTATCATCGAATGGTTTTAGGCAAAACATCGTAAACATTTCCTTGTGAATCGAACATTTGCCCCATGCAATCGACCGTTAAACAGCTATGAACTGGTAAAATGGCAAGTAAATCGCCGGGTTTAATACCATTGAGGGCATTACCGGAATAGGATATTACTCCATGTTCCTGGCTTAGCGCAGTTACCATAGCATTTGGAACCGGGTTGCTCCATCTTCTGCCATCAAACCTGCATACAAAGCCGTAGCAATCGGCCCCGTCAATCACAACCCTGTCCTTTGATAGGTGAACAGCGCCACCATGAATAATAAGTTTCTGCTGAACGGGAAGAACATCAACTACCGGACAGATAAGGGCCACCGCCACCTGCGATGTGCTGCATGATCCAATTTGAGATTGCATTACATCGTAAAACACAAAGTTACCAGGGCGAATCTCGCTAATACCCCAGAACTCATCGGATACGGAACAGGTTGGGGTGTCGCCATACGATATGGTAAGGTCAGGGAACTGATCGACCCAAAAACTTCGGAGCTTGGCCAGTTTGCTTAAGGCTTCGGTATGGAGTTTCTCTACCTCATCTCTACCCCTTGCGCTATAGGAATGTCCAGCATGAGTAAGAAAGCCCTTAAAAACCATATTCGGTATTGAGCTGATAAGATTTACCATAAGAGCAAGCTCACGGGTATTGCCAACAGCCACCCCGGAACGACTATGACCAACATCAACCTCAATAAAAACACCAACATGTTCATCGATGCTATGGATGGAAGCCATTAAATTTTTAGGGGACGAGAAGGTTACATTTAAGGTAATGGTTTTGGCGAGAGCGTTTACACGTTGATCCATTTGTGGAATCAATGGGAAAGCAATGGTTATATCGTTCCAGCCAGCATCGGCAAAATACTCAGCCATGGGTACTGACGACACGGTTATTTGGGTAATGCCATGCTTACGGAATAGTTCACCAACGGCTTTACTTTGATGTGTCTTAAAGTGAGGTCGGAATAAAACTTTTGCCTTCGTGGCCTTTTGAGCCATAAAGGCTATGTTTTGCTCGCATTTACTAATATCGATGAGTAAGGAAGGAAAAGCCTTAATCATTCTTTACTGCTTTCGGGCTCAAGTAAAAACCTTTTGCCAATGGTAAGCTGTGGGAGTAAAACTAACGATAAACGCTTAAGCACATTAACTACAACATCATCGTTCTGGATAGTGATTGACGGCTTGTCGAAATTTAAGCTGAGTAATCGGGGTAGGTTTTTCCTTCGAATAAACTGAATGAAAGTTTTATCCTTATCAACAATGATGTAATCCTCGCTAAACATGAAATCTTTCAGCTTTTCGATGTTTACCTTTGAGGCAGGTAAAATGTGGACATTAACCCTTTTATACGATACCGATGTGGTTATAGCCACAATAACAGGTAGTATCACGGTTAAAGGTATAAAAGTGATGTAGAACTTCCAGAAATTAGGCCAAGTAAATGAACCACCAATAAGCATAATCAAGGCAAGGAATACAAACATGGCGATGAGCATAAGCACAAAGTGAAGCAAAAAAATCTTGAAATGTCCTTTGCTTTCAGCCGATTTTACATGAACTTCGAGTGCCATACGTTAACCGGATTTGGTTTAACTTGATTGTTAAGGTTAGGTTCATCAAATTTAAATCAAATTGCAGCAATTTGTATATAAAAAAGGATAAAAAATAGCACATACTCACGCAAAGTTTAAAAAATAGCAAATCCTTTGCTCCCATTGGAACGGGCAAAAGCACGGAACATCCCCGTGGTATTCATCATCATACATACATTTCCTAAACGGTCAACGGCAATTACTCCGCCACGGCCGCCAGCATTTAGCAATTTGCCCATAACTACTTTTTCCACTGCAGCGTTCAATGAAAGGTTTTGGTACTCCATGAGCGCCGAGATATCGTGGGCTACAGTGTATCGAATAAAATATTCGCCATGGCCTGTTGCCGATACGGCACAGGTAGAGTTATTGGCATAAGTTCCAGCGCCAATAATTGGCACATCGCCTACTCGCCCCCAACGCTTATTGGTCATTCCTCCGGTTGATGTTGCAGCAGCCAGGTTACCATGCACGTCGAGAGCAACGCACCCTACAGTACCCATCTTCTCCTTTGACAGTGTACGTTGAAGGTCATTCCAGCGCTGAGGGGTAAAGAAGTATGAGCTGTCGACAGTTTCAACCCCCTTAACCCTTGCAAACTCCGAAGCACCCTTACCTGCCAGCATCACATGGGGAGAATCCTCCATTACTTTGCGCGCAAGCGAAATAGGATTTTTGGCATCGGTTACACCAGCAACTGAACCCGCCATAAGGGTTTTACCATCCATAATTGCTGCGTCAAGTTCATTGCGCCCATCATGGGTGAAAACAGCCCCTTTCCCTGCGTTGAACAATGGGCAATCCTCAAGGTATCGAACAACCTGTTCAACGGCATCGAGGCTTGTCCCCCCCGATTTCAAAATTTCGACTCCAATGCTAAGGGCAGCATTCATCTCCCGCTCATACTCATCCAGCTGATCTTTGGTGAAGTTTTCGGGTTTCATGTTTCCGGCCCCCCCGTGAACCGCTATGCTCCATGTTTGTGGAAAACTATTTTTTACTGTGACCCCAGCAACCAATAAGAGGATTAAAATTTTCTTGCGCATGGTCGTACCATTTATACGTTCTTATTTATTAGGTTTGCAATTTAAATCATTTACACAAATGAAAAAACATTTATCATTCAGTTTAAGATATTTCGTATTTTGGATAATACTGTTTGCCACCTACCGCCTAGCTTTCATCGTTTACCAATTTGAAAACCTTGAATCGTTAAAGTTTAACGAGCTTGTAAATATTTTCATACGAGGTGCCTGGATGGATACCTCGCTTGCGGGGTATATCCTTTTACTAACATTTCTGCTGTTGGCTCTCTTTTTCTGGGTTTACCCAAGAACTTTAAGTAAAATCATTAGTGCCTTAACTGCGATGCTACTCTTGGTTATTAACACGGTAGCTATAAGCGACATGGAACTTTACCGCAACTGGGGTTTCCGTATCGATGCCACACCCCTGCTTTACCTTAAAACACCCAAAGAGGCCATGGCATCGGTTAAAACACCACTGCTAATACTTTTCATTGCATTACTTGCAGTAATTACATTCCTAACCCACCTTGCATGCCTGAAATGGGTAGCAAAAGGGTTTGAGCAAGCCAAACCGCTTAAATGGTGGCATAGCCCCATCATGCTTTTCATAGCAGCAACCATGATAATCCCAATCCGTGGTGGATTTGGGATTGCCCCCATGAACCCCGGCAAGGTTTACTTCAGCCAGAATAATTTCTGTAACCATGCAGCCCTTAACCCTGTTTGGAATATGATGTATTCCATAAGCAAAAGCAGCACCATGAATAAAACATACAAGGTTGAAATTGAAAAAGATATAGCCCAACAGCGTTTTACTGAACTCATGCATACCGATAGCGTAATACACGTCCTGAATAACCCAAAACCAAACATAATTATCATACTTTTAGAAAGTTTTGGGGGGAAACTAGTTGAGCCACTTGGTGGATTACCCGAAGTCACTCCCAATTTAAATAAATTATGTGGCGAAGGATTACTCTTTAAAAAGACTTTTGCAAGCGGCGATAGGAGCGACAAAGGCATCATTGCAGTCTTAGCTGGTTTCCCTGCCCAACCTACCCAATCGGTAATCAAATACCCTACAAAATCGCGCAAGCTGGCAACCATAAGTGGCGTTCTTCACGACCATGGTTATAACAACACGTTTTACTATGGCGGCGACCCCGATTTTGCGAACATTCGATTGTTCCTTTTCCAAGCAAAGTTTCAACGGCTTGTCACCCAAGATGACTTCCCCAGAAGTTACAGAAACTCAAAATGGGGTGTTCACGATGAACACGTATTCAACTATCTCCTTAACGACTTGGATACCGCCAAAGGCCCATTTTTTAAAATGTTTTTTACCCTTAGCAGCCATGAGCCATTTGAAATCCCAACTGAGCGCAAATTCAAAGGGAACAACGAACTAAAACAATACCTTAGTTCTGTATACTATACCGACAGCTGCCTAGGTGATTTCATATCGAAGGCACGGACTAAAGACTGGTACAAAAACACCCTAATCATCCTTATTGCCGACCATGGGCATCGGCAACCGGGCAACCATCCAAACCATGAGCCATTAAAGTATGGAATTCCTATGGTTTGGCTTGGTGGCGCTTTGACACAAAAACCTATGGTAATTGATAACACATGCTCGCAAATCGATTTGGCCGCTACGCTTTTGGCACAGCTTAATTTGCCTCATGATCAATTTACTCTATCAAAGAATATTCTTGCAAGTAAGGTTACACCCTTTGCCTACTTTGCTTTTAACGAAGGCTTCGGCTACGTAAACCAGACCGATACTATAGTTTACGACCTAGTAGGCCAAAAATACCTTCATGAAAAGGGAGTGAACCTTGAACAAACCAAAACCGATGCATGGACGTTTTTCAAGGCTTACCAGGAGGTATTCAGTAATTTATAACCTTTAAAGGCATTACTCTATATTAAACCCTAATTTGTCAATAGAAAAACCAATTGACGAGTCGACTAGTAAAATTTGATCAATCCGAAAGTTCGGAATGAAAGATTTTGATAAGTCGGGGTTGCCTCGATAGGTCAATAGAAATAAACAACCTAGATGTTTTTTTGCTTCTATTGTCCAATCTCAGCTAAACAAATGACAACATCAGTTGTTTGCTCGGCAGTAAGTAATTGTCATTTTTACTAAACTTGATAAAACGACTGGCTGTGGTTATTATTTTAACAATATCGCTCCTGTTAACATTTATTTCGATACCTGTTCACCGATTATCCCCAAACAGGACAGGTAACTGGCTAAGCCTATTCCCTCTTGGAATCTTTGCATTAGCTTTATCAAAACTAGACCATGTCATACGGCAAGGATCAATAATAGAGAAATACAGCTGGATTAGTTCGCTCAATCTGAACTTGACGTTCCGGCTCGATGGACTGAGTGTTTTTTTTGTATTGCTCATTTCGGGGGTTGGCTTTTTCATTTTTAATTACGCCAATGGTTATTTATGGGAGGATAAAAACAAGCGGCTATTCTACCTTTACCTTAGCTTATTCATGACTGCCATGCTCGGCCTGGTGATGTCGGGAAACCTAATCGTGCTATTCATTTTTTGGGAGCTGACAAGCTTAAGCTCGTACCTTCTTATTGGCTACTATCACAATAACGAGGAATCGCGAAAATCGGCCCTAATGGCAATGCTTGTAACAGTATCAGGTGGGTTGTTCATGCTTGCCGGGTTCATACTAATTGGAATTGAGGTTGGTTCATACGAATTAAACGATATAATTACCAATATCAATGTTCTTTCTGAGAGTAAAGTAAAACCGCTGATAGCCATACTGATTTTAGTGGGTGCATCTACAAAATCGGCTCAATTCCCTTTTCATTTCTGGCTGCCCAACGCCATGGCTGCGCCTGCTCCGGTAAGTGCATTTTTACACTCTACAACTATGGTAAAAGCCGGTGTATTTTTGATAGCACGGCTTATACCTCTATTTGCCGATACTGGTGTTTGGAGCCTAACCCTCATCCACATTGGAACCATAACCATGGTTTATGGGGCACTATCGGCCTTTTTGCATAACGACATGAAAAAGGTGTTAGCCTATACTACTATTAGCGCTCTGGGTATAATGACCATGTTGCTTGGAATTGGAACCACCACTTCCGTTCAGGCTGCCATGGTCTTTCTATTAGCACATGCGCTATACAAAAGCACGCTCTTTATGGTTACCGGTAACATTGACCATGAAGCAGGTACTCGCGATTTATCGGCACTATCTGGTTTAGGGAAATTTATGCCCTTTACTTTTTACTCCTCAGTATTGGCCTCCCTCTCAATGGCCGGAGTAATACCCTTTTTTGGTTTTATAGCCAAAGAGATACTGTACGGCGCTACTTTTAGCGCCCCATTCGCCAGCGGACTTATTGGCTTTTTAACATTTTCGACAGGAGTAATATTTACCTCTATTGCATTTGAGTTTGGTTACAAGATATTTACCGGGGAAAAAAGCACTATGCCTAAAAAACCTCACGAAGCACCCGCATCAATGCTCATAGGGCCAATTTTTTTGGCAACATTAGGATTGGTTGGGGGTATATTTTCCGAACAGCTTGCACAACCCATACTACATCACTCCTCAAGTCAAATCTTAAACATTGAAAAAGTATTGAAGTTAGGTATTTGGCATGGGTTTACGCTAATATTTGCCTTAAGCCTACTAACACTTTTACTGGGATATATCCTATATAAATCACGAAAAAACATATTAACCATTTCATCAAAATTTAAATTGACCGAATTGTTTGGCCCGGAAAAAATCTATACCAAAAGCATTACTGCTCTTTTGGAGATTGCAAAAAAACAAACGCTTTTCTTCCAATCGGGTAACCTCAAGAACTATTTCCTTGTAATAGTTGCAACCTTACTCGTTCTAGTTTGGACACAAATGCTTTACTTAGGGGAATTTCCATCCCTACAAAGCTTTGAGGAGTTGACACGCTTAAAGTGGTACGAAATTATATTCATACTGATAATGGCAATCGGATTGGTTAATACAATAGCCGCTCAATCAAGAATAACCTCCATAGTATCGCTAGGGTTAATAGGATATGGTACCGCAGCCACGTTCCTCTACTTTGGTGGCCCTGATGTTGCAATGACCCAGTTCCTTGTTGAGACCCTTACCATTGTACTATTTGTTTTAACCCTGAACCACCTTCCAAAATTCATTCCCCTGTCAAGAACTTCAAAACCCAAACTGCTTTTACTACCTTTACTATTCGGGGCTACACTTACCATACTACTGCTATGGATACACACCTTACAAACCCCTTCACCTGTTAAAGATTTTTATGCACAATCGAGCTACTTGCTTGCTAAAGGTCGGAATGTTGTTAATGTTATCCTTGTGGATTTCCGTGGGTTGGACACCATGGGCGAAATTGTAGTTCTAGCTATTGCATCGTTAGGAATATTTTCATTACTTAAATACACATCGAAAAACACATAACGGAAAATCATTATGCGCACGGTAATTCTCCAAACGTCAATTAGGTTACTTATGCCACTTTTCATTATATTCTCACTATTTCTACTTTTCAGGGGGCATAATGCGGCAGGAGGTGGTTTTATTGGTGGGTTGCTTGCATCTATTGGCTTGTTTACGCGATCGATGATTCTAGGAGTGAATAATACCATTGCCAAATACAAAATCCAACCCATTGGAATTATTGCATCTGGGCTGCTGGTATCGGCCATTAGTGTAATATCCCCTATATTTCTTGGGAAGCCTTTAATGACAGGTATTTGGTTTGACTTCACGATACCTTTAATTGGAAAAATAGGAACTCCCTTGTTTTTCGATATAGGGGTTTACATTCTGGTAATTGGGGTGGTTTCTAATATTACATTTACCCTTTCAAAAAATTAAAAATGGAAATTGTTTTAGCCATATTAACCGGATTGCTTTTTGCGGCAGGACTTTACCTAATGCTCCATAGGGGTATAGTAAAACTGATTATCGGAATAATGATGCTGAGCTATGCAACGAACTTGTTTATTTTCCTAATAGCTAGGATCACCCGGGGTGTTCCAGCAATAATAAATCAAGCAAAGGAGGTATTGACACCACCATTTGCCGACCCAATTCCGCAAGCGTTAATACTAACAGCAATTGTAATCGGGTTTGGCATACAAGCATTTGTTATTGTTCTAATCCGAAAGGTTTATAAAGTAACCGGAACTTCCGATATGGAAAAACTGAATTCAACGGAAACGATTGATTAATACTCAATTCGAAATGAATATGAATGTTGCCATAGTTTTAACCCTCACCATTCCATTACTAACTGCAATAGCCATGCTTGCCTTGTGGGGTAAGTCTAAACTTCAGGTGTTTATAGGCGGTTTATCAACCCTGTTTCACCTTGCAGCCACACTATGGCTTTTTAGGGATGTAAAAGCACAAGGAATACAACTGCTAAGCATAGGCAATTGGCCCAATGGTTTTGGAATTATGCTAGTTGCCGATACCATGGCATCGCTCTACCTTGTCCTTAGCGCATTTATGGCACTTATGGCTTACTGGTATGCCATATCATACATAAAGTCGAAAACGTCGCTTTCGATTTTTTTGCCTGTATTTTTCTTTCTGATATTTGGATTATCGGGCACCTTTTTAGCCGGCGATTTATTCAACTTGTACGTTTGGTTTGAGGTAATGCTGGTTAGTTCGTTTGTACTATTTACAATAGGTGCCAACAGGCAACAGTTTGAAGGCTCATTGAAGTATGTGGCCATAAATGTATTAAGTTCTACTTTTTTCCTGGTTGGGATAGCTCTGCTATACGGTTTAACCGGCCATTTGAACATGGCATACATAGCAAAAGACCTTCCATTGGTTAGTAATCAGCAACTACCCAATATTGCTGCAACCTTTTTCTTCATTAGTTTTGGTATAAAAGCTGCCATTTTTCCCCTATTTTTTTGGTTGCCCGCAACCTATCATACTGCACCTATAGGTTTAACTGCCTTGGTAGTTGCACTTCTTACTAAAGTTGGCATTTACGCATTAACTCGATTTTTTACTTTAATTTATCCACTTCAGGGAACAATATTACAAACAGTTATGTTAGTGCTTGCAGCCTTAACAATGGTTATTGGAGTACTGGGTGCAGCAGCTCAAGTAGATTTCCGAAAAATATTATCGTTCCACATTGTCTCCCAAATTGGCTACATGGTAATGGGTTTAGCCATTTATACACCACTTGCCATTGCCGGCTCATTGTTTTTTGTTGTTCACAATGTTCTGGTTAAAACCAATCTGTTTTTCATAGCAGGTAGCGTAAACACAATTTCAGGCAGTTATAAACTTAAAGAACTCGGAGGGTTAATTCAACAAACACCCTGGTTAGCTTTGCTTTTTGTTATCTCGGCGTTTTCACTTACCGGAATTCCACCCCTAACAGGGTTCTGGGGTAAATATTTACTTGCACGTGGTGGCTTTGAAGAGGGAAACTCATTGGTTATTGGGGTAACCGCTATATCGCTAATGGTTAGCCTACTAACCCTGTTCTCTATGACAAAAATATGGAATGAGGTCTTTTGGAAACCTAACCCTGCGGGGGAGCAACCTAAATTAGATTTGTTAAATCTATTAAAAAATCAGCCAGGAATGATGCTCTCCATTCTAGCCATTACCATTTTGGTTTTGGCCATTAGTTTTGCCCCCGAAACCTTAATTAACTGGTGCAACGAATCAACATCAATTATTAGTGGCAGGCAAAACTATATCAACAGTGTAATTGGCGTTAACAATTAAGCCTTTGCAAAGCAAAAAAATAACGCGCTATGAAAACAATATTCTGGCTAATAACTACCGCGACAATCCTAACCCTGGGTTATCTTTTTTATGTTGATTTTGAAATTGAAGCCCATTGGGTTATCCTGATTTTCATTTCCTTGAACTTATTCTTCTGGCTAGTTTCTTATTTTTTCAGCAAGAAAGTTTTTTCCCAAACAATATACTTGGTTGAACTTATAGTTTACTTCACCAAAGAAATGTTCATAGCCACGTTTCTTGTTGTTAGAGAAGTCTTATCGCTAAAATCCCGCATACAAGCCGGCATAATCTCAATGCCGCTCGATGTAAAAAGCGATATTGAAATTACCATACTGGCGTCACTAATATCCCTTACCCCTGGCACTTTGAGTATCGAAGTTTCCGAAGACAAAACATATTTATTTATTCACGCAATGAATATACCCGAGGGTGATGTAGATAAAATAAAATCGCAACTCAAGAATGGTTTCGAAAGGCGTGTTCAACGAATCTTTAACTAGTTTTGGCAATGGTAAATCTAACACTTAAATTATCAATTGTCCTAATAGGCATATCGATGCTATTGGTAATAATACGTTTCCTGAAAGGGCCAACGCTACCCGATAGGGTTACTGCTTTTGATTTATTCACAACACTCGTAATTGCATCAATTGCAATTTTTTCACTAACATGGGAAAATGTGAACTTCCTTGACGTAGCGGTAGTCCTGTCATTAATTGCATTTTTAGGGGCACTCTCGTTTGCATACTATATTTTTAAACGAAAAGATTAGCCATGCTTATCGACATAATTTCTACCATACTCATTACAACGGGCTCGCTTTTCATGCTAATTGCCTCCATTGGCATTTTAAAACTTCCTGATTTTTATACCCGAATGTCCGCAATCACCAAAGCCTCGACCCTTGGATTAGGTTTAGTGTTGCTCGGCATCTCATTACTCTTTGACCAAATTGGAGTGTTTGCCAAAGCATTTATCATTATTTCTTTTTTAATGCTTACCAACCCCATAGGTGCCCATGCCATTGCCCGTGCCGCCTACAAACAAAAAATAAAACTCAGCGGTAAAACCATAATTGATGAACTTCTATCCCTTGCCCAAAAAGCAAGCAAACAGGAAACTGCCTGGCTAAGAAACAAGACCAATGTCGAAATTGCTGAAGAACTTGTTTATACAATTATTCGTTTACCGGCTTCCCATGGGGGAAGTTACAGCAAAGCGCTTGAAATTGCTCATGAAATACTTAAAATTGATCCAGCAACAGGATATAGGGTAGCAGGTGTTATATACAGCAAAATGGGTAGATTTGAAAAAGCTGAAAAGCACCTCGAGCAGGCTTGCGAACTGTGTAAGTACAGCCACAAAGCTACATTTGCATTAGTAAATTTCTATGTGGAAAACAACCTGCCCAATAGAGCCTTAAATGTAATTGAGGCAGCCATGAAGATTCACCCTGAAAACTTTGATTTCCCCATAAAAGCAATTCATATTGCCTTTGACTTTGAGGTCAGCAACAAATTTGCCATTTGGTGCTGTAACAAAATAATAGAACAAAGCCATGTAACTCCAACAGAGTATCTATTACAGGCATCGAGCTTTAAAAGATACTTTGTAGAAAGAAGCATGGGAAAATAATTTCTATGCCGAAGTTCCATGAACTAATAAATTCATGGAACTTCATTTAAATGCAGTTAAAAAGCACCATAGTTTTTTAACATAAAAGCCAGACCTGAGCCTGGTTTTCATATATCACTTACAACCTATATCTATTAAAACTCAGCGGCAATACGCTTAGCCAATTCGGCAAACTCCTCAGGAGTAAGTTTAAGTTTCGGCTTGTGAAAATCGATATCCGACTCCTTATTCAGGGGCACCAGATGAATGTGGGCATGAGGAACTTCGAGTCCAAGCACTGCAACCCCAACTCGCTTGCAGGGCACAACCTTTCCGATAGCCTTAGCAACCCGCTGGGCAAAAAGGGTAAGCCCGGCAAGGGTTTCGGGATCGAGATCGAAAAGATAATCAACCTCAACCTTAGGAATTACTAGGGTATGGCCTTTGGCCAATGGATTGATATCGAGGAATGCGTAGAATGTATCATCCTCAGCTACCTTATACGAAGGTATCTCGCCACTTACAATCCGGCTAAAAATTGTAGCCATAGCAAAATGATTTAGAGTGATATTCCTAAAATCTCAAACCGCATTAAACCCGATGGCACCTGAACATCAACCACATCGCCAACCTTTTTACCAATGAGGGCTTTACCTATAGGGGTAGAGATTGATAGTTTATTCTCCTTAAGGTTAGCCTCCAACTCAGCCACAAGGGTGTACTCAACCACCGCATTGGTTTTAAGGTTTTTAAACTTTACCTTATTGAGTATCTGCACCTGTGTTGTATCAATCTTTGACTCATCAATAATGCGCGCATTGGCAATCAAATCTTCAAGCTTCGAAATTCGCAACTCAAGCATACCTTGTGCCTCCTTGGCAGCATCATACTCGGCGTTTTCCGATAAATCGCCTTTATCGCGAGCCTCAGCAATCATTCTTGAAATTGCTGGCCGTTCCACAGTTTTAAGGTGCTCAAGTTCCTTGCGTAATTTCTGGAGCCCTTCCTCGGTTAAATAGGTTACTTTACTCATTTTGCCTCCTAAATATGAAATAAAAAAGAATCCCGACAGGGAATCGGAACTCTTTGATGCAAAGATATAAAAAAATTTAATTCAAATACACCACTAAAAGTTACAGCTAAAAATACTTTGGTCGAATAATTTCGGCGTAAATAATAGCTTTCATGGCATCAAAATCGGCCAAGAATGGTTCGATTAGCTCTTCCTCCTTGTTGTGCACAAATTCCTCGGTTTCCGGGGCGGTCATATCAACAGCCTGCATGCTTGCGTTGAACGACTCCTGGTAGGAATAATCGCCAATTGGGCCTTCAACTTTCGATTCGGCAATATCAATTGGGGTGTATTCTATTGGTTTAGCCACATCGAGGGGTGTTTGATCAAGAAGCGGATAAAGTTCCTCCTCGGCTAACGGTTTATCAATGGGTTCCTTCTCGTATTCAATTTCCCTAGCAAAAACGCTGTTCTCTTGTTCCGTTTTGGAATGATGAACGTATTCTTCATTTTCTTCAACATCAACTTTATCCATTGAATTATCATCAGATTCAAAAATCACCTCCTGCCCAAGCAATTCCTGCGTTTTCATGGTTATTGAATCCTCGTCAACCGGAACAGGGTTTTGTGCCTGCCGCTTTTGCTGGGCAGCCTGTTTCTTTTTATTATTGGCAACAGCATTTAGTATGGCCAGTCCAATTGCTATTAGAATGTATATAAAATCACCAGCATCCATAAAATCAACTTTTTATCTATTTATATTTCCAAAACCGTAACCTCTGCCTTAAAGTCCGTTTAGGCCTGTTTTTTTCTGCCTCTTTCAACGATGCCTTCATCCTTTCCTGAACACTGGGTGGCTGATTCTTGATATGCCTATCAACCAACTTTTTCTGGGCTTTTGCTGCCTCTTTTTCCCTCTTTACCGGTTTGGCATTAACCCTTCGGGTTATCCTTTCGGTTTTCCGGTTGTGCCAATAGGCAATCCAGGTCCTTCGGTAACCCTCACGCTTAACCTGCCATTTGCTCCGGCCGGGGGTAGCAGGGACGGACGAAGAGGTTAACTGCTTCCCACAACCAGTCAGAATTAAAAGAACAATAAACGCAAACCGTATCTTTTTTATACCTTTGTCCAAGATACAAATTAAGTTTTCGGTATGCAAACAAAGATAATCTATATTTTACTTTTTTCAAGCCTTTTTTTTGTCAATACAGCCTGCGACGATACCATTGACGACATTATTCCCGATGTTCCTGTGAACATTGAGTTTAACCTAAAAGAGCCTCAATTTATCAATCTCAACGTTGTAATGGGTGCTGTAAAAATTGATGGCTATGGCTATAGGAACAATGGAGTAATTGTTTTTAGGCTTAGCGATAGTGAAATTTTAGCTTTCGATGCCACCTGCCCCAAGCATATCGACATTAATGCATCCGTAAATCTCGATTCAAGCGGATCGGGAACTGCCACCTGCCCGCACTGCGGCACCGTTTACTACCTGGTAAACTATGGTTATCCCAAAGATGGCTACCCCTTGAAAAGGTACCAGGTACTCCGTAGTGGGGATTATGTAAGGATATACAACTAAAATCTATTTTACCACCAGGTTATCGTCAATCATTCGGGTGTTATACTGCTGTATAATAGCTTTTAGTTTACGTTGCATTTCCACTTCCCTATCGGGCATTTGGCCTTGAAGGTTTTTGGTTAGCATCGCATCATCCTTAAAGTTATAGAGGCCCAAAGTTTTTGAACCATCGAATATCATCACACAGTCATCAACATAAAGTTGATAGCAATTATTGGTGTAGTTAACCACGAATGGTTTCTCCTTGGAATCAAAAACATTACGCCCAAAGGCTATGAATGGTTTGTTGTAGTGTAAATAGCCAAGAACTGATGGCATGATATCGATTTGCTGGGCAAGCTCATCTCTGCAGCCAGCAAGGCTGTTATCGGGGCGAAAAAACACAACGGGCACTGCGAATGCCCCGACACTGGTTTGATATTTAGGGTAGTATGATTGATTGCTGTGATCGGCCGTTATGACAAAAAGGGTATTGGGGTACCAATCCATTTTTGATACGGTTTCAAAGAAGCGTTTCAAGGAGTAATCGGTATAGGCAACGCACTGGTGAATGGGTAATGTTCCCTTGGGAAACACCACCTCATAACGGGAAGGCACCTTAAAGGGATGATGCGATGATACTGAGAATAATGCTGCGCAGAAAGGCTGGGGGAACATATCAAGAGTTTGGGCAAAGAATTGAAAAAACTCTTCATCCCATACCCCCCACATGCCATCGAAGTGAGAGGGATCGGGGTACTCACTCATGCCGTAGTACTCCTCAAAACCGGCCACATTGGCAAAGGCCTGAAATCCCATTGATCCATTAGGGGCGCCATGAAAGAATGCCGTATGGTAACCCTCAGCACGAAGTACTGAGGCTATACTGTTTATTTTATTGGTTGAGTAACTGGTTAAAAAGTAGGGTTCCACAAACATAGGTATGCTGGCCAAAACCGAAGGCATTCCATCAATCGACTTCCGACCATTACCATAGGAATGCCTATACCATAAGGAATGCTCCATCAGTGAATCGAGGAATGGTGTAAAACCGGCGTAGCCCTCCTTTTCCTTCAAGTGCTTGTTGTAGGCGCCAATGTATTCCCTCCCAAAACTCTCGAGGATGAAAATAACCACATTCAACCGCTTAAGCGAATCGGTAACCTGCGGTTCATGTAAAGGCGAATAAACGGCGTCAAGTTCCTCGGGCGTTCTGAAATAATCAACCTTAACCAGCGATTTTTTCCCAAGGGTACGGTATATAGCAAAAGGGGTATTAAGTACAATGGCAGCCTCAAGGGGCTCGCTAACAAACTGCCCGGCATTGCTTAAGGTAATTGGGCGGGTGCTATGGCGAAAACCACCACGCATACCACCAACCATAAGCGTTGCAAAAACCAGTAAAAGCACAAGCCCATTAACTCCGTAAACCAAATGGTAACGGAATCCCTTCCCCTTTTTTAGTGGGCGAACCCTCCCGTAAAGCAGAACGAGTAATGCCGTCAGGGCAATCCAAATCAGAAAAACATACCAGTAATCGGCTATAAATTGGGGAATAAGTGAGCCAAAATTGGTTTCATGCCTAAACTCGTCGAAAACCGTGGCAGTTGTCCGGCGCAAGGTAAACCGGAAGTAGATAGAATCGGCACAGTTGGCACCAATTGCAATGCTGTTTGTGATAACAAACAGGTACTTTTGAGCCTTTTGGTACCAGGCATTATACCTAAAGGTAAAAGGCAAAAGGAATAAAGCTATATACAAGGTATTGGTATAGATCAGGGCGCTGGTATCGAACCATAGGCCTCCAGCCAGAATTCGCAAGAAGCCTGCAGCGGTAAGGTTGGCAAAGAAATCGGCATTAAACACGTAGAAAAGCACCCTGCAAGCTGTAAAGATTAGCATCAGCAAGGCAAAGCGCCAAATCAATATTAAGTAGATATTCCCCTTTATGGAAATATCGGAAAAGTATGCCCGGAATTCTTTATACATGGTTAATTTGCTTTAAATACAACCTACAAAGTTAACATTATATTGACATACGGTTTACACTTACCCAATAAGTCAACCTTGAGCCACTCCCCCAAAAAATTAAAAAACCCGGCATTGGCCGGGTAGATTTGAATGCAATGATCAACTACTTTGTAAGTTCGCTAAGTTTAGTAAAATGCTCGTCGATGGCTTTGAGTACATCATGCTGAATTTCACGGTAGTGAGCCTTAACTGCTTTTCGGTCATTCTTTTGATCAGGATGCTTAATACGATGAATCAGCTCATTGCGCTTTTCAAGTATCGACTCGATAATAGCAATAACGTCATCGCGTTTCTTTTGGCCATTTATTAACATGTAGGTGTAACAATCGCTAATAACCTCACCAACTAAGTAATCGATATCCTTTTTAAGTTCTCTCTTGCTTGCCATAATCAGAAGTTTTATTTATCAGTATGCAAAGGTAATACTTTTTGTGTTACCACCAACAGCAGTATAAGCTAGACCAAATCGGTAGCCACGCCATCATCATCAGTGGTAGAGGACTTTACAACGGATTTATCCTTCCAGTTTCCAAGTCTATAGTAAAACGCAGATGCCACCGCACCCATAAGCCAACCTATTGGAATAGACCACCAAATGCCCGCCTCGCCCAGCCCAAAAGTTTTGCTAAGCAGATAAGCCAATGGGATGCGCACAATCCAGAGTGATAGTAAGGTAATATACATTGGAATTACTGCAGCACCTGCCCCACGCAGCAAACCATTAATGCAAAACATGACAGCAAAAGCCACATAAAATATGCTAACAATCATGAGGTAATGGTAGCCAATATCAACAACCCTTGAGTTTGTTGTAAAAATCACCATCATCTTATCGCCCCAAACTAGTATTATTGCGCTGATGAAAATGCTGAATAAAACTGACATTTTAATGGTAGCCCACAGGCCACGCTTAACCCGGTCAATTTTACCGGCACCAATATTTTGACCTACAAACCCTGATAGCGATGCTGAAAAATTCATGATAGGTATTACAGCCAACGAATCGATTCGGCTGGCCGCTGAGAAACCAGCTATTACCTCGGTTCCAAAAGTATTTACTATACCCATTAATGCCATACCTCCCAACGCAACTAGCGTTTGCTGAATGCCGGTAGGCAGTCCAATTTTTACGCTTTGCTTAAAAATATTCCAATCGAACACCAAGCGGTTGAGTGTTATTCGAAGCATATGCCTAAGCCTTTCAAGGTAAATAACTGCAATAACAAACGAGAAAGCCTGTGCAACTACAGTAGCCCATGCAGCACCAGCAATACCCCACTTAAAAACAAGAACGAAAAGGATATCGAAAGAAATGTTAAGGAACGTCGAAACTATCAGGAAGTATAGGGGTGTTTTGGAATCGCCAACGCCCCGTAAGATACTCGACACAGAGTTAAACCCAAACATCAAAACCAAACCATACATGTAGATATTGAGGTAGGTTTTAGCCATAGGCAATATTTCCTCGGGCAAACGCATCAGCCTAAAAATGTATTCGCCGCTCAGTAAACCAACGATGGTTATTACTATTCCCGCAAAAAAAAGGAAAATGTAAGTGGTATCGGCTGCCCGTTTCACCTTATCGTAATCCTTGGCACCAAAATATTGCGAGATTACAACCGACGACCCAATGCCAATTCCAATAATGAGAGCAATAACCATAAAGATAATAGGAAACGATGCTCCAACGGCAGCCAATGCCTTATCGCCAAGGTAACGCCCTACAATAATGCTGTCCACAACATTGTAAAGTTGCTGGAATATATTTCCAATTAGCATTGGCAGCGCAAACCGGAAAATGTGTTTGGCCTCGTTACCGGTTGTAAAATCTTTCATGGCTAGTAAAATACTACGCAAAGTAGGCTAAAAAAATTGAGACCTACAAAGGCAGTGATTAGTGTTTAGTTTTTAGTGTAAAGTGTTTAGTGCAGTTGGTATTGTTTTTAACCACGATTAGTAATTCAATAAATTAAGGTTGATGAAAAAAACATTGATAAACTTGCAAAAGAGCCGGATTTGATTGTCCGGCTCTTACCTCAATAAATAATGGCGTTACTTAACTGGTTTAAGTTCTACCGTAAAATGCCTCATAATTGGGGCTTCCCAAACAATTTCAAGTCCTTTGGTTATTTGGTTTCGCCTATCGTAAACATTTTTAAGCGCTACGGCAACCACATCCATGTGATTGTTGGTGTAGGTTCGGCGGGGTATGGCAAGGCGCAGAAGTTCGAGTCTGGGGTAACGGTTCTCACGGGTTTCCGGGTCACGGTCGGCAAGCAACGTGCCAATCTCAACGCCACGGACACCAGCCTCAAGGTAAAGCTCTATGGCAAGGGTTTGCGCCCTGAACTGCTCACGGGGAATATTGGGCAGCACCTTGTTGGCATCAACAAAAATGGCATGACCGCCGGCAGGCTTTTGGTATGGAATACCAAACTCATCGAGGCGCTTACCAAGGTACTCAACCTGCTTGATTCGGGTTTCCAGGTAATCGAACTCGGTTCCCTCGTCAAGGCCTACGGCAAGGGCATTCATATCGCGACCCGACATTCCACCGTAGGTAACATACCCCTCAAACATGATATTAAACTTTGAGCACTGTCGCCAAAGTTCCTGGTCGCGCATGGCAATGAAACCACCAATATTAACAATGGCGTCCTTTTTGCTGCTCATGGTCATGGCATCGGCGTATGAGAACATCTCCTTTACAATCTCCTTGATTGATTTATGGGCATAGTCCTCCTCGCGGGTTTTGATAAAGTATGCGTTTTCGGCAAAGCGTGCGGAATCAAAAACCAAGATCTTACCGTAACGATTGCATACCTCCCTTACCTCACGTAGGTTTTTCATTGAAACCGGCTGACCTCCTGCCGTATTGTTGGTAATGGTTACAATCACAAAGGGAACCTTATCGGCATGCTTCTTGAGAAAATCGTCGAGTTTTTGGGAATCGACATTACCCTTGAAGGGATGAATGAACTCAGTATCGGCAGCCTCATCAATGGTACAATCAATCGCATGGGCATGGCGAAATTCAATATGCCCCTTTGTGGTATCGAAATGCGAGTTACCGGGAATATAGTCGCCCTCCTTAACTAACACCGAGAACAAAACGTTTTCGGCAGCACGCCCTTGATGGGTTGGCATCACATAATCGAAACCAAGTATGTTTTTGATGGCATTCTTTAGGTTGAAATACGACGATGCCCCTGCATAGCTCTCATCGCCAAGCATGATGGCACTCCACTGGCGGTCGCTCATGGCACCGGTTCCGGAATCGGTCAGCAAATCGATGTAAACCTGATCGCTACGCAGGTTAAAAAGGTTGTACTTTGCTTCCTTTATCCATTGCTCACGTTCCTGACGTGTGCTACGACGAATGGGTTCAACCATTTTAATCTTATACGATTCGGCAAATGGTAGTTCCATACTATAATATTTTGATTGTTAAACAGATATGTATTTTAAAAAAGTATAAATCTTCACCTGAAGTGAAAACCGACAATATGCTCTTATGGCTTAAGTGAAATTAAAACCGATCGCGGTTCTTAATATTCAGAAACACGTACTTTGCAGCAAACTTGAGGTGTATGTTTTCCTTAAATATCAACATTGTAGGATAACAGCTAATGCAAAAATAAAAAATTCTACAAATCGAAAACGATTTCGCAATAAAAAAAGGGGGAACACCCCCCTTGAAGAAGCATTGAATTTGCGGCCATCAAAAGAAAATGAACATGGCCAGGATTGGTAAAACAAGCCCTGCGGCAACCAGTACAGCACCACGACGGGTAATTCCGTTTTTGCCCTTTATGAGGAACAGTCCGGTTAAAGTGATCATTATTAAGCCTACCGCAAAGATATCGCTGAACCAAGTCCACCATGCCTTGGGTCGGTTACGATGCATCATGTTGAGCTGGTATAGAACTGGTCGCCGAATACTATTCTCAATTAGTGCGGTTTGTTCATTCAGGTTTACCGTAGCGGTACCATTCCTGAAGAAAACCTTCAGGGTTGATGAGTCGGGGTAATAGTGCGATCTGATCTCGGTTTCACCAAATGCGCTGAAGACACCTAAAAGCATCTGACCATTCACCAGTGACGAATCCTTAGGAATATCTACCTTTACTGTTTTCACATCGATGTAATAGTATGGGTTAAGCGGATGCCCATGGTTTAGTAGAATTCCAGTTACAGAGTACAGAAAAACCATTCCTGCAAAGAAGTAACTAAAATCCCTGTGAATAACGCGTAAAATTTTGAAAGAGTCATATCTACCTAACTTTAATATTTTGGTATGCTATAAAGTAAAGTTCACCCAGATGGTGTGCCGCTTCGGCTTCGCAAATTTCATTTGATTTCTCTACCCTTTTGAAAATGCCGGTAACAAAAGCCTTAGATCCTTTAATGGATATATCGAACTCTGGAACGGTTTCCGATGCAGTAACACGCAACTTCATATCGGGTGAATTTGCCATTAGCGTTAGCCTCTTGCCAGTATGAACACAAACATGCTCAACAATGCCACTCACGCGAACCACTTTACTTTCGTAACTACTTGCATTTAAAATCAGTGGATCATGCGTAACTTCAACAATCGCATCTTTTACCTACCGACCACTGGAGTTAACGTTTTGGGTGTTACCGGAACAGCCAAAAATAAGCAAAGCAATGCCTAAAAGTAAAAATCTAACTTTCATCTCAAATAGTAGTTAGAATTGATATAATATTGAAAATGGCGAACACAACACTTGCCAAACCATTGGTGGTGGCAAAAGCCATGTTCACTTTCGAAATATCGGTATGACGGACAAGGTGATGCTGGTAAATCATTAGGGCTTCAAAAAGAAATGCTCCAATCCAATAGTAGAAGTTAAAGCCTGCAAGTAATCCAATTGTTACGATAATTAATGCGCTTATAAAATGCAAAGCTAAAGCAATGGCTAGTGCCCAACGAGTCCCAAGCGCAGCAGGAATTGAATGCAATTTGAAATTGCGATCGAATTCCTCATCCTGAAGCGCATAGATGATATCGAAGCCTGCCACCCAAAAAAGGACTACCAATGAGTACAGAATTGGAACAAGGCGGAATTGTCCGGTAACCGAAAGGTAAGCACCAATTGGTGCAAGGGATAGCCCAAGTCCTAAAACCAGGTGACTGAACATGGTAAACCGCTTGGTGTAACTGTAAAAAAGCACTACCCCCAAAGCAATAGGCGACAAGAATAAGACCAGTGGATTAATAAAATAGGTAGTTAAGATGAAAAGAATTGCATTGATAATGGTGAAAGCCAGTACCGATTCAGGTGAAATAACACCCCGCGGTATCTCGCGTCCGCTTGTACGGGGGTTTAGCCTATCAAAATGCCTATCAACTAGCCGGTTAAAACTCATTGCAGCATTGCGGGCAAAAACCATGCAAAGTATCACCTTAAAAAAAAGCCACCAATCGTGGTTTAGCGGCCGTTTATAGTAAGCAAAAAAATAACCGATAAGAGCAAAAGGCATTGCAAAAATTGTGTGGCTGAATTTTACCAACGACAGATAGTTTTTAACTTTTAAAAACATACTAGCATAAATTAGTCAAGGCTATAAAAGTAGTTATTTTTGAATATTGCTATATTAGCAACAGCAAAGTAAGATGAAAAATCCAATACGAATAGTATGGCTTACATTAAGCCTTGTCGGATTAGTGCAAATTGGCCTAAGCCAAGCCGATACTTTGCCCCAAGAGATTGCGCCAAAGGGCAACTCAAAAGCTGCCGACCTAGTTGTTCAGGGTAAAACCCTATTAAAAACCGACCCCGATCGCTGCCTCGATATTGGACTTCAAGCTCTTGTAGCAGCTAAAAAGGAAGGTGACTCCTTTACGGAATCGATGGCCCTAGAACTTCTTGCCGAGGCAAACTACAAGCTTGGCGAGTTTGAAACCTCGCTCCGATACTTTAACCGTGCTGCCAACCTTTATTCATCAATCAACAAACACGAATTTGCCGTTAAATCGATTTTGGGAATGGCTAGGGTTTACGAGGCAAATCAAAATTTCGACTTGGCTATACAACAACTCGAAGCGGGTTTAAAAACACTTAAAAATATTCCGAACAAAAATGTTTACCTTGAGCTGATCCTTAAGCTCGGCAACTTCCACTTAAACCAAAAGAACTTTAAGCAGGCAAAGCAATATGGTATTGAAGCCCTTACCCTGATAAATAACCAAACTGCCATCGTTTACAATAAAAACAAAGCCCTGATTGACACCTACACCTTACTTGGCCAAGCCAGCAAAAACTCAGGCGACTTAGGAGCCAGCCTCCATTACTTTAAAAAGGTCAGCGAAACTGCTATAAAACAATCCGATACAGTTTCATACAGCAAATCGCTTAATGAAATTGGAGTGGTTTTTATGCTTACACAAAAATACGATAGCGCCTACCAGTATTTCAACCTATCGTACACCATCAGCCTGAATGCCTCCGATACCATTGGAATAATCCAAAGCTTACAAGGTTTAGGTAACTACTATTATGAGAAAGGGAACTACAACCAAGCCATAAACTACTATACGCAAAGCCAAAGCATTACCTCAAGACACAACGACATACCAACCCTAATAGCTGCATTGGTAAGCATATCGCGTTGCCACTTTCAGCTTGGCGACTATCCCACCTCATCGCGCTTTCTAAACCAAGCCCTTAGCATAGCACAGAAAAATAACCTCACCTCGTCAAAAGCAGATGTATACAGGTACCTTTCAGTGATTAACGAGGCACAGGGACGCTACAAGGATGCCCTGGATTACCACAAGATGTGGGTTGAACTGCGCGATTCGCTACAGTACGAAGAAACCGGACAACGGCTGGCGAAACTCCAAATTCTTTATGAAATTTCGCAAAAGGAAAAAGAGAACGAAATCCTCAAGCAAAACTCCGAAATCCAAAAGTTACAGATAGCCAAATCGAGGTATCAAATGCGTTTCCTGGTATCAATGCTAGGAATTGTAGCAATAGTACTTGCGTTACTTGTTGTGCTTTTCCGTAACAAACAAAAGGAGATTGCTAAGCAAAAGGAAACAGAACAGCGTATAACTGAGATTAACCGCAAACTTGAACGCCGAATGATTGAGGAAATAAAAAAGCAGGAAAAGCAACAGCAACTCCTTTCACAAAAATCGAAACTCGAATCGTTAGGTACGCTTGCAGCAGGTATAGCTCACGAAATCAATCAGCCACTGGGTGGTATTTCCATGGGGCTCGACAACATACTTATGCGCATTCAGGACAAAAACTGTAGCGAGGAGTACCTGAAGGAGAAGCTAAACTCACTATTCGAGAATGTTGAGCGCATCAAAAAGATAATTGATCATATCCGCTACTTTTCCCGCACCCAAAAGCCAGCATCCTTTACAATGGTCAACCTAAACGATGTGGTAAAAAGCGCCCTTTTCATGGTATCGGCACAGTTTGAAAACCACGGAGTAACCATTGAAACCTACTTGGATGAGACCATTCCCCCAATTACGGCCGATAAGTACAAACTTGAGCAGGTTTTACTAAACCTCCTTTCCAACGCAAAATACGCTGTTGATGAGAAAGAAAGGAAAAGCGACGACAAGACATACCGAAAGAAGATTAAAGTCAGTACCCGCAAAGATGAGCAAAACGTTTACCTCACAGTTTGGGACAACGGACCGGGCATTCCCCAAAAAATAGTAGAGAAAATTTTCGATCCATTCTTCACAACTAAGAGCGAAGATAAGGGTACTGGGTTAGGTCTATCAATATCCTATGGGTTTATCAAGGATCTACTAGGTGATATTCGCGTTGAAAGCGAGCCTAATGAGTACACCCTTTTTGAAATATCGATTCCAAGAGAGTAAGTATTACAAAACTGTATAGAATGATGAAAGAAATTAGCATTTTGGTTCTCGACGACGAAAAGGTTTTTCGTAAAGAGATCAAAGAGTTTCTGGATGGTGAAGGCTTCTCCGTGCTAACCGCTGAGCGACCCTCGGAAGCATTCAGCATCCTCAGCGAGAACCAAATAGATATAGTTATCCTCGACCTCCGCCTACCCGAAATGGATGGCCTACAGGTTCTCACCACGGTAAAGGAAGAATACCCCGACATTGAAGTTATTATGATTACCGGGCATGGCGATATGGATGCCGTTATTAACGCCATGCGCTTAGGTGCAATTGAATTCTTCCCAAAGCCCTTCCGCTTGCTCGACATGCGAGCCGCCATTCAACGCACCAAACGCTATATAGCCCTACACGAGCAATTAAAAGAGATTAACCAAACGTACTCCTTAGTATCAAAGGATTTAATTGAAAGCATTGGCACCGAAATCATTGGCAACTCATTTGGAATCAGGCAGGTAGTTGACCTAATGGGCAAGGTGGCCAAAACCGACAACACCTCAGTACTAATAACTGGAGCGAGCGGAACTGGCAAGGAACTTGTTGCGCGAGGGATTCACTACCTTAGCTCCCGAAAAAAATCGTACTTTTACGCCGTAAACTGTTCAGCAATACCCGATACCCTTTTCGAGAGTGAGTTTTTTGGTCACAAAAAAGGGGCATTTACTGGAGCAAACGAAGACAAGGCCGGTTGGTTTGAGGTAGCGAATGGCGGTACGCTCTTCCTCGACGAAGTGGTTGAAATGCAACCAGCCATGCAAAGTAAGTTGCTGCGAGTTCTGGAAGACCGGAAAATCCGCAGAATTGGATCAAGCATTGACATCCCCGTTGACGTGCGAATTATTGCAGCCACCAACCAGGACATTCATAAGCTAATTGATGAGGGCAAGTTCCGCAGCGACCTATACTACCGTTTGAACTCGTTCCAAATACACATACCTCTGCTCCGAGAGCGCAAGGAGGACATTCCAATCCTATTCGATTACTACGTAAAGCACATATCAACCCGAATGGGGAAAAAGATAACACAGGTTGACCCCACCATAGTTAAGGCTATGATGAACTACACCTTTCCAGGTAATATCAGGGAGATGCGCAACATGATTGAACGCGCTATAATTCTATCGGAAGGCGGTAGGTTAACCATGAAAAATTTCAGCGGATTAATTGCTCCTACCGATACTACATCAACTACCGGAGTAATAGGTGAGGATATCTTTGACCTCGACCTTATTGAAAAGATTGTTATTATGAAAGCGCTTGAACGAACGGGTTATAAGAAAACAGAAACAGCTCAACTACTCAACATTACCCGGCAAGCACTCGACCGAAGGCTGGAAAAATACGACATCAATTTATAGCGTTGCTAACCCAGTATTTCCTTATAAATATTGTAGTTTTCATGGTCAAAGCAGACAAATACTACCCTTTCGGGTAAACGATTTTTGGCAGTGAACTCTTCAACTGCCCTTATGGCAATGTGGGCAGCCGATTGCTTAGGGAAATGGTAAACACCCGTACTGATGTTAGGAAAAGCAATGCTTTTTAGCCCATGCTTATGGGCAAGCATTAAGCTGTTAACGTATGCATTGCGCAGCAAAACAGTTTCGTTATGCTGGCCGCCCCTCCAGATTGGCCCAACGGTATGGATAACATGCCTGGCTTTAAGGTTGTAACCCTTAGTAATTCGGGCTTCACCTGTGGGACATCCGCCAAGAGTTCGGCATTCCTCGAGCAGTTGCGGGCCGGCGGCGCGATGAATTGCTCCATCAACACCACCGCCACCCAATAACGACTCGTTTGCCGCATTTACAATGGCATCAACATCCATTTGGGTTATATCACCTAACACCAATTCAATTTTGGCCATAGCTGTTTTAACGAATTTGCGCACCTAACTCCTTTACGTAAACGTCAATCAAGCGCTTCATTGTCCTATCTATTTGCTCATCGGTAAGGGTTTTGCTTTCGTCCTGAAGAATGTAACTAATTGCATACGACTTTTTCCCCTCAGGTATATTCTTCCCTTGATAAACATCGAAAAGGTTGACACTCTTCAGGAGCTTGCGCTCGGTTTCAAAGGCTAACTTTCGGATTTGCTCATACTTCACCGACGAATCGATTAGCAAAGCTAAATCGCGACGAACCTCTGGGAATTTTGGTAACTCCTGGTACTGTATCTTAGTACCTGCAAGCATCTCCATTAAGGGTTTCCACATAATCTCGGCAAAGAAAACATCGGCCTTAATATCGAATTGCTTGAGTATTTCGGAGTTTACCATCCCAAAAGAAACAAGATGCTGTCCTTGATTCTTATAGGTTAATCCGTAAGCGTAGATATCTTCAAGGGCTTCAGCTACGTCAATCCTATCGGTATTAAAACCGAATCGTTTCAATATGGCATGAACATAACCCTTCATGTGATAAAAATTCTGCTTTTCAGGTTTGGTCATCCAGTGTTCCTTTATATTATCGCCGGTTAGCCAAACGCCAATACTGAAATGCTCCGAGTATTTATCAAGCGGTTTCTGCGATTTTACAAGCGGTTTGAACACATAGCAATTCCCAAACTCATAGAGTTTAAGGTTTGGGTTACGGAAATTAGTGTTACGCCGAATGCTTTCAAGCCCGCCAAAAAGCAATGTTTGCCGTAAAACATTCAACTCGTTGCTTAGGGGGTTGAGAATTTTAACTGAGTTCGCCTCAGGGAAAGAGGTAAGCCTCTCATAGTAACCGCCCTTAGTCAATGAGTTACTCATAATCTCAGCAAAACCATTGGACGAGAGGTAGTCCGATACAACATTCTGCATCTGAAGGCTGTCGGGTTTTTTGGTGTAGCTTAATGTTCCATTAACCTTAGAGCCTATTTCAACGTTATTATACCCGTAAATCCTGAGAATATCCTCAACCACATCGGCTTCGCGGCGAACATCTACCCTGTAGGGGGGAACTGCTAAAAGCCACTGCTGGCCATTTTTCTTTATCACCTTAATTTCAAGGCCATTGAGTATTTTTTCAATATCGGCCTTGGGGATTTGCTTACCAATTAAACTCCATGCCCTGTGGATGTTGAAATCCACCTCGAAGTGGTTAACAGGAGTGCTGTTTACATCCACAATCTCCGACGATATAGTTCCGCCAGCAACCTCTTTAATCAAAAGCGCTGCACGCTTTAGTGCCCAAATTGTTATATTGGGGTCAGTGCCCCGCTCAAAGCGGAACGAGGCATCGGTATGCAAATCGTGCCTACGTCCGGTTTTACGGACATAAACAGGGTTAAAGCAGGCGCTTTCAAGGAATACCCTTGTGGTCTTTTCGGTAACCCCTGAGTGCAACCCGCCAAAAACCCCGGCAATGCACATGGGTTCGCTCTCGTTGCAAATCATCAAATCGTTAGCCGACAGCTTACGCTCAACCCCATCGAGTGTAACAAAAGGTGTACCCTCAGGCATAGTTCTTACAACTACCTTGTTGCCCTTGATGGCGTCGGCATCAAAGGCATGGAGTGGTTGGCCAACCTCGTGCAGAACAAAATTGGTTACATCAACCACATTATTAATGGGGTTAAGCCCAATGGCGCGTAAGCGCTTCTGCAGCCACTCGGGCGAGGGGGCAACCTTTACACCGCTAATGGTAATACCGCAGTAACGCGGGCATGCCTCAGTGTTCAATACCTCAACCGGTATGGGCAAACTATTGTTATTCACCTTAAAGTTCGAGACATCCGGAAGATTTGCCTTAACTGGGCTCTCATGGTATGTTAGGTATGCAGCCAAATCCCTGGCCACACCGTAATGTGAGGCTGCATCAATCCGGTTAGGGGTTAAGCCAATTTCGTACTGGTAATCCTTTTCTATTTTCAGGTACTCGGCTGCTGGCATACCAACAGGGGCATCGGCGGGTAGAACCATTATACCATCGTGGCTATCGCCTAAACCCAGTTCATCCTCAGCACAAATCATACCCTCGGAAAGTTGCCCGCGAAGCTTTGCCTTTTTAATTACTATTTCCTGATTGTTAAAATACAGCTTGGCCCCAACAGTTGCAACCAAAACTTTTTGTCCTTTGGCCACATTGGGTGCGCCGCAAACAATATTCAAAGGCTCACCTGAACCAACATTAACAGTTGTAACACTTAGTTTATCGGCATCGGGGTGCTTTTCGCATGTTAAAACCTCGCCCACCACAACTCCAGCAAGTCCTCCCTTAACGGTCTCCATCGCCTCTAAACTTTCAACCTCTAATCCAATTGATGTTAGTATCCTTGAAATCTCCTCAGGTGTTTTACTCACATTAAGGTATTGCGTAAGCCAGCTATGCGAAATTTTCATAAAGAAAAGATTTAGTCAACTTGTTGTCAATCAATTTTAGCCAACAAAAGTAACATTTATCAGTCGTACCCACAAAGGTGCTTCATAAAAAAAATTAAAAACATTTTTTCCCAAAAGTTGGTTAGATATTAGAAAAAATGTATTTTTGCAAATACAAAATAGCGTAAAAATGGAATTTTCGGCTTGCTATACCATGGGTAATAAACAGTTTTTCATGCACACCATTTGCATGAAACAGATGGTTATTACCATGAAAAAACAGACCCACAAGCAGGCCGTTGACACATTGATAAAATCATCATAGAAGTATTACACTGATATTAAGTGATAGGCCTGCAGAACACTGTAGGCCTTTTTTAATATTGAACCCCTAAAATTAACAAAAATGAAAGTTTTAAAGTTTGGCGGAACATCGGTGGGTAATGCCGATAGGCTTAGAAAGGTATGCAAGCTGCTTAATGGCGATGAACCCATTGTGGTGGTTCTTTCAGCCATGGCAGGAGTTACAAACAGTTTGGTGGAAATCACAGAGCTTGTAAAGTCGGGTAAAATGCTTCAGGCAATTGAAAAAACTAAAGAACTTGAGGACAAGCACATAAAAACCGCCGAAGAACTATTTGATTCAAAAATGTACCGAAAAAGGGGTGAAGAATTTATAAGCAACCTGTTTCTGCGGATTCTATCGAAATTGATTGATGGCTACAACCAATCCGATTCGCGAAATATAGTTGCCTTAGGGGAACAGCTATCGGCAGGGCTATTCCACATACAGCTAACTGAGCAGGGGAAAAGAACCGCGTACATTCCAGCGCTGGAATATATGAGGATTGACAAGGATGGTGAGCCCGATTTCTTTTACATTGAACAAAACCTGAAGCGGCTACTACACACTAACCCTTTCGCCAATATATATGTAACAGAAGGTTTTATTTGCCTTGATACCAATGGATTAGTGAATAATCTTGGCCGAGGAGGTAGCGATTTCACCGCTGCCATTATTGGCAATGTGCTTAACGCAAACGAAGTACAGATTTGGACTGATATTGATGGGGTTCACAATAACGACCCGCGCTATGTTACAAATACTTGCCCATTGCGACAATTATCGTACGACGAGGCTGCTGAGCTTGCCTACTTTGGGGCAAAAATTCTACACCCCCAGACAGTTCATCCCTGCAAGGCAAAGGATATTCCTGTTGTACTTAAAAACACTCTGAACCCAGCAGACGAGGGAACGGTAATTTCATCCGTGAAAAACCGAAAAAGAATTAAAGCAGTAGCTGCAAAGGATGGCATTACAGCAATTAACATCAAGTCGTCGCGGATGCTATTAGCTTACGGTTTTTTGCACAAAGTTTTTGAGGTTTTTAACACATACAAAACCCCCGTCGATATGATTACTACATCGGAGGTATCTATATCGCTTACCATTGATAACACAATTAATCTTGAAAATATTGTAAATGCTATAAGCCAATTTGCCCATGTGGAAGTGGAGCGGAACCAAACCATTGTTTGTTTAGTTGGTGATTTCCCTGCATCGCACAAGGGATATACCGCAATGGTTTTCGATTGCCTGCGCGAGATTCCTATACGGATGATCTCTTACGGAGGAAGCGTTAACAACATATCGTTCCTGATTGATTCGCACTATAAAGTTCAGGCCCTAAGGCTGCTACAGCAGCTCTTCCCTGCTGTAAGTGTAAGTAACTCAACCCAACAGAGCATTGAAGCAAATATCTTTTAGCCATGCAAACCCCATTCTACCAGTACGATTTAGCGCTACTGAACGAAACACTCGATACGGCACATGCCCAAGCAGCAAAGTACGGGTATATGGTTCATTATGCAATCAAGGCCAATGCCAACCCTACCCTTTTAAAGGTTATATCGGATGCGGGGTTTGGAGCCGATTGTGTTAGCGGAAACGAGATTAAAACTGCCCTGAAAAACGGTTTTAAGCCCCAGAGCATTGTATTTGCGGGTGTTGGCAAAACCGATTGGGAAATTGAGTATGCCATTGAACAGAACATACACTGCATGCATTGCGAATCGACTCAAGAATTCCATGTGATTAACCATATTGCCAAGAAGTTAAACAAAATGGCCCGTGTAGCTCTTCGTATCAACCCTAATGTGAACGCCAAAACCCACAAGTCAATAACCACTGGACTGAAAGAGAATAAGTTTGGAATGAGTGTTGAAGAAGCAAGCTTAATATTCAATTCAGCAAATAAGTACAAGAATATCAGCCTGATTGGGCTACACTTTCATATTGGCTCACAGATAATGAACATGGAAGTGTTCAAGAACCTAGCTCGTGAAGTTAATCGCATTCAGGAAAGGCTGCAAAGCAAAGCGCACCCCTACCTAAACCTGGGGGGAGGCTTGGGAATTGACTACAATAACCCCATGATTAATAGGATAGCAGACTTTGAAGGGTATTTCAAAACTATCAACCTGTGGCTTAAGCCCGGGAAGGATCAAACAATCCATTTTGAACTAGGTCGATCGCTGGTTGGCCAATGCGGCCAACTCTATACCCGCGTGCTCTACACCAAAACCACAAAGACTCGTAGTTTTGCTGTTGTTGATGGGGGCATGAATGCTCTTATCCGGCCTGCACTATATGGCGCCTACCACTGCATTGAGAACATTAACAAGATAGGCCAGCCCGTGAACCAAACCTACGAGGTGGTAGGACCGATATGCGAAACAACCGATAGCTTTGGCGAAGCAGTTTCGCTACCCACCACTGAGCGTGGCGATTTGCTTGTTATTCACTCCTGTGGAGCCTATGCGGAATCCATGGCCTCGGATTACAACCTAAGGGAACGGCCACAATGTGCGTTTATTCGGAATTTCGAATTAGAAAAAAAGTAAAAGGCTGCCCTAAGGGCAGCCTTTAATAAATAAATTCACTACTGACCGATTAAAATTTCAGAAAAATAGGGCTACCACCACAAGGTTTCGCCCTAATGTTGTAAGTTTTTTTATTACTAAAAAAATTGCAATATGGACAAAGATACAAAAAAGTATTTAGTCGGTCAGCCGATTTTCAAACAGGTTATAAAAACTCTTCCGCGAGAACAATTTGACCTTTTAGTAAGGCAATGCGGCAGCGACCGCTATTACCAGTCATTTTTTTCGTGGGAACAACTGGTTGTGATGTTGTTCGGGATATTTTCCCGCTGCAATTCGATGGGATGCGGGCTTTGGCAGGAAAGCTAAATTATCTTGGGATGGACAGTGCTCCGGCCAAAAGTACGGCAGAGGGCGCTTTGCGCAACCGGGACAACGAAGCTTTCAAGCTCTACTATCTTGCGTTGACAAAATATTTTGAGCCGCCTTTGTCAGTCAGCCGAAAAGAAAAGATCGGTTTTGAGAAGTTTTAAGCCTTCGATTCGACCACCATAACGCTGTTTTCGGACGTGATGAAAGGGGCTGGCCGCAACCCGACAGGCGATGGCAAGAAAAAGGAGGGGCTAAAAAGTACACATGCTGACCGACGTACACGCGGACACGGCAGTATTTGCCAAGATTAGCGAGGCAAAAATGCACGATAAGAAGTTTTTATAGCATTTGAACCCATCAAAAGGCAGCATGTTGGTCTTCGACAAAGCCTACAACTAGTACCTGCAGTTTGCAGAGTGGACAGATGAAGGGGTACACTTTGTGTGCCGGTTGAAAGATAACGCGAAGGCCGAAGTCCAGGAAGCTCTTTTTGAAAAACCGCTTGGTAAAGATGAGTACGGTGTGTACCGGATTGAACCCATTCACCTGAAATATGAAAAGGGAAAACAGGAAAAGGCACTTTGCCTCAGCTTGGTTTACTATCGGGATGAAAGGGGACGAAAATACAAATTCATCACCAACAACTGGGATATAACGGGGAAAGAAGTCGCCTTGATTTACAAGTATCGATGGACCATAGAAACGGCGTTCAAAAAATTGAAACAGAATTTTCAGCTGCATTTTTTCTATTCTGACACGGAGAACGGCATAAAAATGTGGGTTTGGTGTACGCTCATCGCCCCCTTGTTGCTCAATGTAATCAGGGTATTATCCAAAAGCAAGAGAGCATTTTCCACTGTTGCGGCACTCATACGGATACACCTGGTAAGCCATTTAGACCTGATGTGGGTAGTAACCGAGGGTAGGCGTGCCTATACCAAGCGCAGGACAAGCCGCAACAAGAGCCCTTCAGCCATACAAATGTCCCTCTTTTGAGGGGGGTAGGTTTTAGTAAAACGAAAAACTGATTTGTATATTATTGAATATGAATAATATAAAAACAAAACCGACAATTATTGAGTTTTGTCGGTTGATAGTGATTTAAATAATCACATATAACAATGTGAAGAGAAAAAGGTTTAGCCTTATACCCACTTAAATCTTAACCCCCATAACCAAAACATCGTCGGTTTGCTCATTAAACCCGCGCCATTGTTCAAAGGTTATGGAAAGCACTTGCTCAATATAGGCATGAAGCTGCAGGCCATTTTCCAACAGTAGATTTTTTAAACGTGCCGAGGAAAACTTTTGCCTGGTTTCCGTTCCAAACTGATCGCAAAAACCATCGGTAAAGGCAAAAATCAGATTACCCTTTGAGAGTTTTACTCGTTGGTTATTGTAAACGACCTTTTCAGTATCCCAACCAATTCGATAAATATCGGGTTTTAATTTAACCACTTCGCCTTTACTGGTGTAGTAAAGGGGAAGTTTAGCTCCGCAGAAATCTAACTCTAAAGTATGGTGGTTGAAAATAGCCAAGGTTATTTCCATTCCATCGTGAATGCTTTTTTGCGATTGAGCAAAGAACTCTACAACGTGAACATTGGTAATGGTGAGTATTTGGGCGGGGTTTTGATAATTACACTCCCTAACTGCATTCCTTAAAGCATTCTCACAGATTACACTGACAATGGCACCGGGTACGCCATGTCCAGTACAAACGGCCACAGCAAAAATCGAAATGTTATTATGATGACAAAACCAGTAAAAATCGCCACTTACAAAATCTTTAGGGCGGTAAAAAATAAAGGCATCGTTAAAATATCTCTTAAAGTCATCCAAGTTAGGCAGCATTGATGTTTGCAATAACTTTGCATACATAATACTATCCATTATCTGCCTGTTCTTATCATCAACAATATCAAGTTGTTCCCTGAGTTCCACAGTGCGCTGTTCAACCATAGCTTCAAGTTCCTCCTGACGTTCTTTCAGGAACTGAATTATCCTGTTTACGTACCAGTAAATTAAAACACCCAACACAATTACAATTAAAAGCCTAAACCACCATGTAACCCAGAAAGGCGGGGCAATATAAATTGGCATCGACACCACCTCGTCCGACCAAATGCCATAGCTGTTGGCTGCTTTCAGGTGTAAACGATAAGTTTTCCCGGGCTGTAGGTTACTATAAACCGCCTGCCGGTTCTTGCTCTCAACCCAACTGTTATCCAATCCTTCCAAAAACCAGGCATACTTCACACCCTGTGGGTTTTTAAAGTTAACACCCGCAAATTCAAAGGTCAAATGGTTTTGCCAGTAACTAAGTTTTAGCTAAGAAGGGAGTCCGGTGAGCTCATCAATGCCAGAGGCATAATCGGCCCAAAGGGTGGGTTGCAAACGTAGGAGTAGATTGGTAATGCTCACCTTTGGGGGAATGTTATTAATTTTATCGAGGCTCTTCTGGTAATGGGCAAGTCCGCCGTTTGTAGCAATCCAAAAGCCATCCTCTCCATCGTCTAATACGCCATTAAGGTTAATTTCTAAATCGGGTAAACCCTCATTGGAGCCATAGTGCCTTATATTGATTTTACCTTTACTATAGTTGGAAAGACTCAATCTATCCAAGCCTAAATTAGTTCCAATCCAAATATAATCGGTATCGGCATAAAGCACATAAATCAGATTCGATGAAATACCATCAGTTTCCCTAATTTGCTTTATGTTTGAACCATCGTAACGAAAAACCCCGCTATTCCGGGTTCCGAACCATAAGTTTCCTTTAAAATCTTGGGCTATAGTTGATATTTCAGCGTTTTTATCGATGTCAATGAACTAAAAGACTTTGTTGTTCTCAATAAAGAAAACACCGTTGAACCGAGTTCCTACCCACATTCGCTTTCTTAAAGTATCTATCTGTAACTTTTGGCCCTTCCCCGCGTATCGCCATCAAAAAGAGGGAAATGGCTGAAATGAATTCCATCATTTGCATAAAATACGCCCTTAGACGTGGCTACCCAAATCCTTTTTTGCCGATCCTCGGCTATATCGTCAATTCTAACCCTATCGTTTGGAAGCAATGGAAGCCTCTTAAAGGAATAGCCTTGGGTTGAATTATTATAGGTTGCAAGGTTTAATCCGGCATTGCTTGTACCAACATAAATTTTCCTGTCGAACGATTCGAATATTTTGCCAACATAGTTATTAAGAAGTCCATTTTTAGTGGAATACTGGTAAATCTTGGTAGGGCTAACAACTGATAAACCTTCACCAATGGTTCCTGCCCATAAAGTCCCATCGCTCACCCTATAAATACCCCAGATTTTAATGCCAACTAAACCATCGTTGGTTGTAATACAGGTAAAGGCTTCACCCTTTAGTATTGCAATGCCATTATTGGTTAAAATCCAAAGGTTATGTTCATGGTCTACGCATAACTTTGAGGGGTATCGGGCAAACCATTCCTAATTCCTAGTGTTCTGTTAATGTTATAATCTTCAAGGCCAAAAGCATGGACTGAAATCTCGTCAGACCTTTTAAGCTTTCCGTTACACCAAATCTTACTGCCTATACAAACAAACTTCAAAATATCGATCCTACTGGCATACATATGATTTACTTATACAGGATTATCACCTACTAGCCTATATAGCCCATTACTGGTAGCTGCATAAACATGGCCATTAGCATTTTCATTACATGCATTAACATAAACCGAAGATTCAAACGTTAAAGGGATGAATGTTGCGTTACTCAACTTATAAAGAATTCCTTTATGCCCAACATATACATGGTTCAAACTGGATTGAAAAACAAAATCGGTTAAAGGCCTATCCTGAAAAATAGGGTTTAAAGAACCGCTTAAGTTGACCGGTAGTGAGTACTGAAGAATCTCAAGTTTATCCTTGCCATAAGCCACTCTGAACACACCTTTATTGCTCAAAACCCAAACCCCGTAGTTTGATTTGCCAAGGGAGACAACCTCGCCAATTGTATCTTTTGGAATGGTTAAAATTCGATTACCCCTCACCATGTTTAATCCCAACGATGAGCCAGCCCAAATATTGCCTTCGGCATCAACAGCAACATCGGTTAAGCGCGTATAGTTAAGACCGTCCCTTGTGGTCAGGTATTTGAACTCAAATCCATTATAATTGCAAAGCCCTCCACCGGTTGATAACCATACCTTTCCCTGCGCATCCTGATCAATCCCAGTAACCAACGAATGAAGCACCCCATCTTTTAAACCTATGATTTCAATATTGTATCGCTGGGCAATTGACATCAGCGACGAGATTATAAAGCAGGTAATGATAGCAAATCGCATCGATTACATATTTATTTTGATTCAATAAATTTATGAATTTGATAGAATTAATCCTGTTCCTTTAATAAAAATCGCACTAAAAAATAGTATTTAGTAACTTTACGGCAATTTATTATAGGAATGGAACGAGTAGTTGTAGGTCTTTCAGGTGGAGTTGATTCAAGCGTTGCTGCTTACCTGTTAAAGCAGCAGGGTTACGAGGTTATTGGGATGTTCATGAAAAACTGGCACGACACTACTGGCGTGCTCAAAGGCGATTGCCCATTTGACGATGATAAGCAATTCGCTGAGATGGTTGCCCGTAAACTTAATATCCCTTTTGAGTTTGTTGACCTAAGCGAACAGTACCGTCAACGTGTTGTTGATTACATGTTCAGCGAGTATTCCAAGGGTCGTACACCCAACCCCGACGTGCTTTGCAACAGAGAAATCAAGTTTGATGCTTTTTTGGAAGCAGCCTTAAAACTTGGTGCTAAGTATGTGGCAACAGGGCATTACTGTAGAAAAGAAACCATGACAAAAGATAACAGCACACTGTACCGACTACTTGCCGGAGTTGATCCCAATAAGGATCAAAGCTACTTTCTGTGCCAGCTTAACCAGCAACAGCTTAGTAAAACACTCTTTCCGATTGGTCACCTGCATAAACCCGAGGTTAGGAAAATTGCGGCAGAACTGGGCCTTGCAACGGCAGAACGTAAGGATTCGCAGGGAATATGCTTTGTGGGTAAGGTAGATTTGCCAGTATTCCTCCAACAAAAACTAAAGGCCAAAAAGGGGAAAATAGTTGAAATACCTTCCGAGTTTTACACCCAAATACCCAATATCAATAAAAACGATTTAGTTTCGCTCTCAAGACCTTACACCTACAAGATTTCCGACGGCAAGGTGGTTGGCGAGCATTATGGCGCTCATTTCTTTACTATTGGTCAGAGGAAAGGCTTGAATGTTGGTGGTAAGGCCGAACCCCTATTTGTTATAGACACCGATATTGAGAATAACATTGTTTACGTTGGCATGGGGCAAAACCACCCGGGGCTATACCGATCCAGTCTTTTCATGAACACCAACGAGGTTCACTGGCTCCGACCCGATTTAGCAATGCCTTCAGGGCAATCGATGCAGGTTCTGGCTCGCATACGGTACCGCCAACCGCTGCAAAAGGCCACACTTCACCATACTGATAATGACTACTACCTTACATTTGATACACCCCAGCGCGGCATAACTGCCGGTCAATTTGCTGCGTGGTATATCGACGATGAGCTGGTTGGCTCTGGTGTAATAACTGAATAGTGGTTAAATATTTGATGAAATTTGATATATTTGTTCAAGGATAGGATTACCAAAACCAAAAAGAAAAAGCCTTGAACTGTCCATTTAGTTTACTGATATTAAATATTCAGCTAGCAATAAGCAGCTATACTTACTGTCAAAGTTCACTTCTTATCAATAACTTTGAGAAAAAAGATTATCGGGCAGGTAATCAGAATTGGTCAATCTGCCTTGGAATGCAACACAATATCATTTTTGGCAATAATTATGGTTTACTTTACTTTGATGGTGCAACATGGAAAAATAAACCCCTCCCAGAAAATACTACTATACGTTCAGTTTTAGCCCATAGGAATAGAATTTATATTGGCACTTTTGAAGATTTTGGCTATTTTGAGATTTTAAATAGCAAAGTTGGCAATTATATTTCGCTGGCGAACTCCTTTAAATCAACCATCCATAACGAAGAGTTTTGGCGGATAGTTGCTAACGATGACATAGTTTTCTTCCAAAGCTTTGGTACAATATTTTACCTGTCACGTGATAAAATTGGTAAAGTGCCTTTAGATTTTTCTATTCTTCTACTCATGCAGGCGGGTAAAAACATTTTTGCTCAAGCAATCAATGGCCCTCTATACCGTGTCGATACTTTAGGCTTAAGGCAAGTAAAGGGAAGTGAAATATTCCAAAATACCGAAGTTAAATCGGTTGTTGTATTAAACAATGATACTCTTTTCTTAACCTCAACAATGGGGATTTACAAATTCGATGGTGTTTCATTTACTCCCTGGAAAACATCAATCGATATTCAACTTGTTAAATCGAATCCAAATATTGCCATTTGCAGTGGCGATAAACTTGCCATTGGAACAATACTGGAAGGAATATTTATTTTCAATGCAAAAGGAACCCTGGTGCATCACATCGATTCAAAACTTATTCAAAATAACACCATCCTTTCCATGCAATATGACTCAATAGGAAACTTATGGGTAGGAAAAGATAAAGGGATAAGCTATGTGGCTTTCAACTCACCCATCAGTACCTATGTTAATGACAAGGAAAACTTTGCTTGCTACTCGGGAACGCTTTTAGACGAAAAGCTTTACTTGGCTACAAACCAAGGTGTATACACGTATATTCTCAACGAAAATGGCGAATTTGAAAGCAAAGGCTTAGTTGACGGTACGCAAGGACAATGTTGGTTTACCAGGCAGATTGGCAATAAAATTTACTTTGGTTTAAATAATGGAACGTATAGTTACTCAAATGGATATTTGACTAAGATATGTAACATCTCAGGCGGTTATAATCTTAAACGCTTTGGAATGGATCCCAATTTGTTTATTCAAAGCACTTACAGGAACATTGTTACCTATACCTATGAAGATGGCTCACTTAAGGTCAATACAATTATTTCGAACTACTCATCGCCAACTCGTTTTCTACAAATCGATTTTCAAAACTATTTGTGGCTAGGACATACCGTAACCGGAGTTTACCGGGCTCAAATCAGCAATGACTTGTCGGAAATATTGAAACTTGATACGATAGGGATTAAGAATAACTTGAAAATCAACACAAATAGGATTTACAAAATTGAAAATCGAATAGTAATTCCCAATCAAAATAATATACTCCGATGGGATGATATTTCAGAGCAGTTCATACCCTTTAACGAAATCAATTACCAGCTGCAGGGTTTTGAAAAATGTAAAGCAATAATTTCGCTCCCTGCAAACCATTACTGGTTTATAAAAGATGATGAATGGGGTTTATTTGAAATACACTACGGGGAAGCTAAACTTAAGTATAGAATATTGCCCCAAGCCTACAATATTGAAATGGTTGATGGATACGAAAATATTGTTAGCCTTAATGATAGCCTTCAAATTATTTGCTTAGATAATGGTTTCTCCATTCTTAACCTAAAAATGTTCGATAGAATTCCTATCGACATTCACCCTCCAATTATTACAGAGGTTGTAATTTGGAACGGCGTACAAAATGTAAAAAGCCACCCCCGTTTAAATAAAAATAAAGAACTTACTATCCCATGGCATAAAAATAACGTTTCATTCTCATTTACTTCAAAAGATATTATTGGTGTTAAACACTTCTACCAATATATGCTTGATGGTGTTGACCGGGAATGGAGCGAGTGGACCTCAAATACATCAATTGACTATAAGCGACTTTCGCCCGGTACGTACAAGTTCAAGGTTAGAACACTAGATTCAAAGGGTCATATTACCCCAAACGCTACCATTATGATAAAGGTTTTACCTCCCCTTTACGCATCATGGAAGGCAATTGGTTTCTACATACTTCTTGGTTTTGCAATCACAACGTACACAAGAGCAAGGTATAAAAAGAAAGTGAAAAAGCATTACGAAGAGAAACGTAAGCTAGAACTTGAGAAAATTAACAAGGAAAAGGAAGAAAAGGAAAAGTTTATCATAAAACTTCAGAACGAAAAGTTGCAAGCCGATATTGAAAATAAAAACTCGCAATTAGCATTGAGCACAATGGCAATTGTTCGCAAAAACCAACTCTTACAGGATATTGCCCAAGAACTTAAAGGCTTAAAGAGCGAACTGGGGTACCGAATCCCAAATAAGTATTACAGCAAAATAAGCAGGTTAATTACCCAAGACATTGAAAGCGATCACGACTGGGAAATCTTTGAAAAATTATTCGATCAGGCCCATCAAAACTTCTTTAGACGATTAAAAGAGAATTACCCGTTGCTTACACCAAGCGACTTACGGCTTTGTGCATACCTTCGCATGAATCTATCGTCAAAAGAAATTGCACCCCTGCTTAACATTAGTATCCGTGGGGTAGAGGAACGAAGGTACCGATTAAGAAAACGATTAGGGCTCGACACTAATGATAATCTTAACGACTTCATACTTAAGTTTTAGTAAGGCTTAGCTTTGCTTCATTTCAGTTTTTCAATAGTTCTAACAATATATTTAGATTTATCTCTTTTCTTTTCCTCTAACTTCCTCTAACCCCATTATATTCCATCTATTCCGACTCATTCCTCTATTAATGTTTCAGACCTTCCGTTTTATTAGTCCTGTTTAATTTGTTAAATCATGGCACTTGGGTGAAATTATTAGGTTGATTTATTCAAATCATGCTTTGAAAATTTTTACAAAACATTCTGATGTATTTATTTGTTTGTCAATTATTTAATATCCCTCTGATTTGAAGTGATGTAGTATTGAGCAACTGTATCCAGGATTGATTTTCGCCCCACGTAATTAATGATGATGTTAAATAGTGGACTTTATCTAACCCACACTATAATTTTGATTTCGAAAACGTTTTAAACGAATTGTTCAAAAAACATAAAGCTATGCACTGCCTAACTCAAACCAAACCAAAAACTTTAATACGCATAGCGGGATCTTTCTTGCTTGTTTTACTTTTCAGTTCATCATCTGCACAGCAAATAATTAAAGGAACTGTAAAGGCAGGCGATACAGGCGAAAAACTTCCCGGTGCAAACGTTACTGTTAAGGGCACAACCCGGGGTACCAATACCGATTTGGAAGGAAACTATCAAATTGAGGTGCTCCCCGGCGATAAGATTTTGGTATTCTCATTTGTGGGATTTGAGGATACAGAGGTAGAAATTACAAATCAAAAGGTAATAGATGTTACCCTAAAATTGAGGTCAACCCAGCTCCAAGAGGTTGTTGTGGTTGGTTATGGGACTCAAAAAGCAAAGGACTTAACCGCACCCATTGTTACCGTTAAAGGGGATGAACTCTCAAAACAGGTTTCTTCAAACCCCATGAATGCATTGCAGGGTAAAGTTTCAGGGGTACAAATTATTAATAGCGGCGCCCCTGGTAGCGGAGCAACCGTAAAAATAAGGGGCGTAGGTTCAATTGGCGATTATGCTAAACCCCTTTATGTAGTCGATGGGGTTTTTGTTGACAATATTGACTTCTTGAGTTCAAGCGATGTGGAAGACCTAACAGTTCTTAAGGATGCCTCAGCTTCTGCTATCTACGGAGTTAGAGCTGCAAATGGAGTAATTATAGTAACTACCAGAAAGGGTAAATCAGGGATTCCAACAGTAAGTTACGATAGTTATGTTGGCTTCCAGGTGCCCGTTAATATCCTTAAAATGGCCACAAAGGATCAATACGTTGCTCTCCTTAACGAGGCAAATGAAAATATTACCGGTTACGTTCCAAAAGACCCAGCGAATTACCCAACCAGTACCGACTGGTACCAGGAACTTGTTAGACCTGCTGGCATGAACAACCACAACCTGGATATTTCCGGATCGACCGATAAAACTTCATACTCCATTGGGGGCAACTACATTTACCAGAACGGTATTATGGATGCCCAAAACAATTACCAGCGTTATAACATCAGGGGTAGGCTCGATCAACAAGTGAATAAAAACCTAAAAATTGGTATTAATACAATTATTTCAAATTATACCAAGTACAACCCCAATACAGGTGCTTTTTTTGGAGCCTTTGTTAACCCACCGGTTTACCCAGTATATGACCAAACCAACAGCGACGCTTATCCCGTAAAATTTGGATCGCCCCAAAGATATGGTTTTGGTAACCAGTACGGAAACCCCGTGGCTGCAGCATACTATGTCGATAACTTTGAAAAAGGACACAAAGAGGTTTTCAGTATATATGCTGAACTTGATATTTTAAAGGATAAACTCGCCTATAGGGCTGCATACAACCAGGATCAGGACAACTGGAACCAACGAAACTACACACCACAATTCTATGTAGGGGGTTCCCAAGGGGTAACCAAATCGAGCCTGACAAAAACATTTGGTGGCGCATCGAAGCAAATCATCGATAACCTTTTAACCTATAAGAATAGTGCTGGAAAAACTTCATACTCCATACTCCTAGGGCATTCGGTCAGAATGGAGAAATGGGAAACCCTCTCAGGGTATGCCAATAGCGTTCCTGGGTATGATGATCAATCAAAATACCTTATTAATGGTTCATTCCGCGACCGCAATGCCTACGATGCTGCAGCAAGGTACAATGGGCTTTCGTTTTTCACCCGAGGTACTATTAATCACAATGACAAATATTTTGCCACCCTTACATTCCGCGCCGATGCTAGTTCAAAGTATCAGCAAAAATGGGGTTACTTCCCTTCGCTTGGATTGGCTTGGAACATTACCCAAGAAAACTTCAGCAGAATTAACGAGAAGTTTGCCAATCTGAAACTTCGCCTAAGTTGGGGGATGTTAGGTAATGACAATGTACCCTCTAACTCCTCGGTAATCCTTGGTCAAACCGGTGTTGAAAGTTCAGGAGTATTTGGCGATAACCTGGTCGATGGGATGGGAGCGCAAACCGTTATGCAAAACTACCTGAAATGGGAAACTGTTTCCGAATTCGATTTGGGTGTCGACTACACACTAAAAAATCAAAAACTTTCGGGTGAAATTGACTTCTACTACCGTGTCACGAACAACGTTGTATTCTATGCACCTATTGCTACTGGTGGAGGAGTTGCTGAACTGCTCGGAAACAATGGCAAGGTTCTGAATACCGGGCTGGAATTATCCTTAAACTATAAAAATGAAATATCCAAGGATTTAAACTATACCATATCATTTAACGCTACTTTCAACCATAACGAGGTTCTCGAACTCAATGGCAGAGAGTATATACCTAGTGGATATGTAAGGGGAAACTACACAACCCGAACTGCTGTAGGACACCCCATAGGTTCATTCTACGGGTATGAAATTGCAGGAGTTTATAAAAGTGAACTTGAAGCCCTAAAAGACCCAATTAGCCAAGCCATAAAAGATAAAGGTTACTTTAAGTACAAAGATCAAAACGGCGATAAAGTAATTGATGAAAAGGACAAGGTTTACCTGGGTAGCGCCATACCTTGGTTAATCACTGGGTTTGACTTAGGTTTAAACTACAAAAAAATTGATATTAGCCTTTCCATTACCGGGCAGTATGGCAATAAAATACTGAACGCCAAGAGAATGAATAGAGACGTATTTCCCGATGGAAATTACGACGAGGACTTTTACATGAACCGGTGGACCGCTTCAAATAAATCGACTGAGTACCCATCAGCAGAAGCCTACAATTCATCCTTTATCCAACAAGCTAACGACTTCTTTGTTGAAAACGGATTTTACATCCGAATTCAAAACATCCAAATTGGCTATACAACCGATAAAATTCCCTTTGTACCCAAATTTAGGGTATTTTTTACAGCCCAACGCCCATACACATTCTTTACCTATAAAGGATTTACGCCCGAAGTTGGTGGGTCGCCAATTAGCAGTGGAATCGATTTTAACGTTTATCCTATGCAAGCCATTTACACACTGGGTGTTAAGTTGATTTTTTAATTCTAAAACCTTAGTGCCATGAAAAACTTAAAGTACATCATAATATCGCTGATAGCAATTTTACTGCTATGGAACTGCGAAGACTTTCTTGATTTTAGGCAGGAAGGAACCCTCCCCACAACCGGAATTGATTATACTAAATCCGAAAACATATTCCTTTCTGTGAGTGCTGCCTATGCTAAGTTACGAAACTGGGGGGCTCATGTTTTCCCTTACATTGGAGCCTTTGAGATTGCCTCAGATAATGCCGATAAGGGGAGTACTCCTGAAGATAATCCGGAAATGCGCGATATCGATAACTTAAACTTTCAACCCACTAATGGCCTTATAAATGCCTTATGGACTGGATACTACGATATTGTTAGTGGCGCTAATTACGCCATTCACCAGATGCCCTTGTTCGTTCAAAACCTCCAGAATAAGTCGGATCGCGATTATGCCATTCAATGTCAGGGTGAAGCCAAAGTAATAAGGGCTTACGCATACTTTAATCTTACCCGATTATTTGGACGGGTACCCATTGTTGACACTGTTCTCTCTTCGGAACAGTTGGCCTCGCTAAATCAGGCCGGCACAAGCGAACTTTATGCTTTCATTGAAAAGGACTTAGAGGAAGCCATTGCTGTTCTTCCCGATGGCTATACCAAAGAATGGGGCGGCAGAATATCGAAGTACACCGCAATGGCCATCAAAGCTAAAGTACATCTATACCAATCGGAATGGGATTCTGTTGCCTCGTTAACCGATAAAATTATTGCATCGGGTAGGTTTAGATTACTCGATAACTTCCGCGAAGTATTTAGCCTCGACGGTGAAAACTCAAAAGAATCGCTCTTCGAGATTCAAAGTTCTACTTTAGGAAAATCATCGGGCGATGCAGCTTACCTTGAGTATGGTTATGTACAAGGCCCGCGTGGCAATTCACCTGCCAACATGCAAGGTTGGGGTTTCTGCACACCCAGTCAAAACCTTATCGACTTTTACAATTCGCGAGGTGAGGTAATCAGACCTGCAACCACACTCCTTTACAGGGGTACAAAAACGCCTGAAGGCGATAGCATTAAAATGAGTTGCACCAATCCCGTTTACAACGGAAAAGTTTACACCCCTTCATCACAAAACCGATGGGTTTACAATGGCTATGGCTTTGACCATAACATAAGAGTAATCAGGTACTCTGATATCCTTTTGATGTATGCCGAAGCGCTGGTTCAGGGTGCTGCAGTTCCACTAACATGTGGGTTAAGCACCGATGATGCTCTCAATATGGTTCGCAGTCGAGCTGGTTTACCCAGTATCAACGGTGCAACACTCCAAGATATATGGGACGAACGCCGAGCAGAACTGGCAATGGAAGAAGATAGGTATTTTGACCTGGTGCGGACAAATCAGGCGGCAACCGCACTCGCATCCAAGGGATTTGTGGTAGGCAAGCATGAGCATTACCCGATTCCTGCTGCCCAAATGCAACTGAATCCGAATTTAACTCAAAATAGCGGATATTAATTCCATTTTAAATAAACCTATGTCTAACTAAATTTTTAAGTCCTATGAAGAACAAATTCAGAATTTTTGGCGCGCTTATTTTTGGCGCAGTGGTAATGGGTGGATTGCTATTCACCGCATGTAGTAAAGATGATGACAACAACGACGATGGGAAGATTGATCCAGGAACAGTTGCAACAGCCAATTTGGTTGCATACTTACCATTTGAAGACAATGCGATGGAAAAAGTTGGTAACATCACTCCTGCTCAACAGCCAAATGTAACCTATGTAGCCGGTCGCAGGGGAAAGGCTTACCAGGGTGCTAACGGTGCATTCCTTCGCTATAATTTGCCTGCCAACAGCAAACTTAAAACCTTAAAATCCTACACTATTGCCATGTGGATTAAATCCCCAAAGGTTGATGGTACTCCTGTTCCAAAAATTTTCGAAATTGGGAAATCGGATGATCTATTCTGGGGGAACCTCACTATCATGATTGAAAGGCTTACTGATCCGGGTGCCGATTCACTATTCTTTAAGCTTCACTTTAAAAAAGTGGGGGTTCCCTGGGAAGGTCAATGGATTGAGGTAAAAAAATCTATTTTCCAGGTTAATAAATGGATGCACCTCGTTTTCCAGTACGATGCAACTACCTCCAAGTTTATGGTTTATAAGGATGGTGTAAAGGTTGATTTCCCAGAAGGAGTTGAAAATCGTTATGCTGATGATCAGCAAACACCTCTTGGTGATTTGAATTTTGAGAATGCCGATGTGCTTAATATTGGCGCATGGCGTCCAAAAACCGATACTCAAGCTACCGACGAGTGGATGGGCTGGTTTATGGGTAACCTCGATGAGCTGCGTATTTACGACAAGGCCCTCTCGGCTAGCGAAGTTAAAGCTCTGTACGATGCTGAAGTATCTCAAATTACTGAATAGTTAAACTTATAGGGTGGGGAAAACACCCCACCCTATTTTTTATTAAACCCTATGAAGTATTTTTTATCAATAATTATTATAGCTGCAGTTTCCCTTTCTGTAACCTTTTGCAAAAAGGAAGAGACAGCGAAGCCCATTGGTAATGTTATGGTTGATTCAATTACCATTGATGGCATTAAGGTTTCCGACAATGGTCAAATCAACCATATTGGATACAAACCAAACATAAAAGTTTTTTTCGATAAGCCAGTTGATACATTAAAAATTGACACATACAATATTTACTTTTCAGGCGATATATACAATAATTACAGCCATAAGTTCTCGGACGATTCAAAGGTTTTAAGCGTAACCCCCAACGAATACCTAAAGCCCCTTTCACTTTATCGATTCACCGTATCGCAAGGCAAAAACTTGGGTGCTAATATCATTAATGGGTATTCAGCCAAGTTTTTTACTAAGCTTGATTCAACCGATAAGTTTGAACAAATATCCGACGATAGCATATTAACCTTAATTCAACATCGTGCCTTTAAATACTTTTGGGATTTTGCTCACCCAACCTCAGGTTTAGCAAGGGAAAGGAATACATCGGGCGATATAGTTACAATAGGGGGCAGTGGTTTTGGCATAATGGCAATCATTATTGGTATTGAACGAGGTTTCATAACAAGAGCTGAGGGTATTAGCCGATTTACAACTATAGTAAATTTCCTGATAAATGCCGATAGGTTTCATGGTACTTGGGGGCACTGGTATAATGGTGTAACAGGAAAAGTTTATCCTTTCAGTACAAACGATAATGGTGGCGATTTGGTTGAAACAGCATTTTTGGTTCAAGGGTTAATCACCCTCCGCCAGTATCTAAATCCTAATGATAGTGCTGAAAGCAACCTGATAAATCAAATAAATGAATTGGTAAATGGAGTAGAATGGACATGGTACACCAAGGGTGGTGAAGATGTACTTTACTGGCACTGGTCGCCTACCGTTGGCTGGGCAATAAACATGCAAATTAGAGGTTACAATGAGGCTTTAATCGTTTATGTATTAGCTGCTTCATCAACTACCTACCCCATTACTGCTTCGGTTTACCATTCAGGTTGGGCAAGAAATGGTGCAATTACCAACGGTAAAACATTCTATGGCATAACCTTACCCGTTGGATTCGATTACGGGGGACCTCTTTTCTTTGCTCACTACTCATTTTTGGGCCTAGACCCGAGAAATTTGAGCGATAACTATGCCAACTACTGGCAGCAAAACGTAAACCACACCCTCATTAACCGTCAACATTGCATTGTTAATCCAGGACGATACCCCTTATACAGTGCTGACTGCTGGGGATTAACAGCATCGGACGATAATACGGGTTATGGTGTGCATGAGCCTACCCGCGATATTGGTGTAATTAGCCCAACGGCTGCTTTATCATCGATGCCATATACCCCTGAGGAATCCAAACAGGTAGCTCGGTTTCTTTACTACAAACTAGGAAACAAGGTTTGGGGTGAGTATGGCTTTTATGATGCTTTTAATGTATCAGCAAACTGGTGGGGAACCAGCTATTTGGCAATAGACCAAGGAACAATAGCTGTAATGATCGAAAACTACCGTAGCGGATTGTGCTGGAATCTTTTCATGTCGGCCCCGGAGATTAAGCATGGTCTTTCAATACTTGGCTTTAATGTTAACAAATAACTCTTAAATGAAGTTTCCCTATGGTTGTCAAGAGCAAAATTAAGGGATTGTTTTGGAGGGCATCGCTGATGTTAACCTTACTGATGCTTTCATGTTCTAATGGAAAAAATATCAGTTTTCCTTCAAAGGGTAAAATTGACTATGCCATAACGGCTAATGAAGAAAGAATGCTCGATTCGATACAGTATAAAACGTTTCTATACTTTATGAATGAGCACCACCCTCAATGGGGAGCAGTTAAGGACAGAGCAGCTGCTTGGTCGCCGATTAGCATAGCTGCTACAGGTTTTGCCATCCCTTGCTTTGCAATAGGTGCTGAGCGTAAATGGATTAGTCGCGAGGAGGCTGCTCAAATAACCCTGAATATCCTTAAGTTCTTTAAAAACTCCGAGCAAAGTCCTGATCCCCTTTCATCGGGCTATAAAGGTTTTTATTATCATTTCCTGAACATGGAAACAGGTAAAAGGGAATGGAAGTGTGAACTATCGTCGGTAGATACAGGGCTGCTTTTAATGGGGATAATTTTTGCCCGCAACTACTACAACGCAAACAACAACGTAGAACGACAGATTCGCGAGATAGCCAACTTTTTAATAAAAAGGGTTGATTGGGACTTTATGCAAATGCCGCCTCAGGGACAATATGCATATACCATATCGATGGGATGGTATCCAGAATCGGGTCTTCATAACATGGGATGGAAAGGATACAACGAAGCGCTATTCCTATACATACTGGCAGCGGGATCGGAAATGAAAAATATTGAAAAGGCCTACAATTCTTGGCTTGAATCCTACAACTGGTACACACCCTACAAGGATTTTTCACATGTTGCATTCCCGCCACTTTTCGGCCATCAGTTTTCTCAAGCGTTTATTGATTTCCGAGGTTTACAAGACTCATACATGAGCAAAAAAGGTATTGATTACTTCATTAACTCCCGGATTGCCACTTACGCCCAGCGGGAGTACTGTATCGATAACCCGCATGGTTGGGTAGGTTACGATTCACTTTGCTGGGGAATTACCGCATGCGATGGTCCAACTGATAAATATAACTTTGATAATAAAATCTTTTTAGGGTATGCTGGTAGAGGCGCAAGTGGAAGAGATTTAAATTACTTTGACGATGGAACCATAGCACCCTATGGCCATCTGTCATCGCTACCCTTTGCTCCCGAAATAGTGCTTCCAACAACAAAAGCAGTGTTACTACGCTATGGTAACACGATTTGGGGTAAGTATGGGTTTTACGATGCATTTAACCCAACGGCCAAATGGGTCGATAACGACTTTATTGGAATTGATCAAGGCCCCATGCTTATTATGATTGAAAACTTTAGAACAGGTTTGGTTTGGAACTATATAATGCCCGATCCAATAATTCAATCAGGACTAAAGAAACTTGGTTTTCAGAATATAAATTAATTGTTTTCTGAGATTATGAGTCGTCAATATTTTTTCTTTTTAAACATTTTTTGGTATGAATCATTACTTAAAGGTAACAATTACTGCAGCTTTGATATCAGTTTTAGCATCACACACCGGAATAAAGGCTCAAACGGTAACACTCGATCAGTTCAAAACAATTGAAGGCTGGAATCTTATTAAATCGGATGGGGTTAGCATTACAGCTCAAACCGATAAAGGCCTTTCAGGCAAATCCATTTGCATAGCATATAATTTTACTAAGGGTACTGGCTACTGTGGCATTCAAAAGCTTTTTCCGATTGACCTGCCAGAAAATTATGAAATAAGCTTTTACATTAAAGCCGAATCACCTTCAAACAGCTTTGAGATTAAGTTTATTGACAGTACCGGCAATAATGTTTGGTGGGTAAACAACCGCAATTACAATTTCCCTACAAGTTGGCAAAAGGTTAGAGTAAAACCTCGCCATATTAGTTTTGCCTGGGGACCAACAACCGATACACGTCTTAAAAGAATTGATAGGATAGAGTTTACTGTGGCATCGTTTGTTGGTGGAAGCGGAAAAATATGGATTGACAGCTTAACTTTCAAAACTTTACCCCCAATTACCAATGAATATCCTAACCCCGCAGTATATGAAATCTCAGATTCACTTCTTAAACCCATAACCGAGATACTCGATTACCAGACCAAAAGTATTTGGTACGCTAAAAACAAAGAGAAACATGAAATACTTATTGATTTTAAGACACCCCGTGAAATTGGTGGTTTAAAAATTAACTGGGCGCAGGGTAAACAGGCCAAAAACTTCGACATACTAACATCGGAAGATTCAATAAATTGGGAAAAATCCGCTGCAATAAATTCGAATTTCAACAGCACAAGTTTCATCAGATTGCTCGAACTTGAAACCCGCTATATTAAAATAAGATTAAATGAATCAATCAATACAAAAGACATAGGAATTATCGATATCGATATCATTAAGGTTGAGGAGTCGAATACTCTTAACAACTTTTTTAGGTACATAGCAAAGAATTCGCCAAAGGGCTACTACCCTCGGTACTTTCTTGATCAGGCTTCGTACTGGACTATCTCGGGCGTAAGCGGCGATACAAAAGAGGCACTGATTAACGAAGATGGCATGGTTGAAGTGGAAAAAGCAAAGTTCTCCATTGAACCCATCGTAAAGATTGGCCAAAAAACTTATGATTGGTCAAATGTAAAAACCTCACAATCGCTTGAATATAATATCGATGGTAAAACATACGATTACACCCCAACGGTTAATTGGCATACCGATGAGGTTAACTTGCAAATTGGGTTAACATCGTACGGCAAAGCAAATAAATCATCAAAACTAATAGCTGGTTATACTTTAAAAAACAACACCGGAAAGAATCAGTTAGTTGAACTATATCTACTTATACGACCATTCCAGGTGAACCCATACTACCAATTCTTAAATCTTGCCGGTGGAGTGGGTTCAATTAGCCAATTAACAGCAAGTGAATCGAGAAACAGAGTTGACATTGATAACTCATCACTCTATTTAACCCAAAAGTTTGAATCGTTTAGCGCCATTCCGTTTTATAGTGCTAACCCCGCCGAAATGATTCTCAGTAAACGCGAATCAGAAATGTCGGCAACTGATGATTTGGGTTTATGTAGTGGAATAGTTAAGTACTCTGTAAACCTAAAACCCCAACAATCCCATACAATTTTTGCTATTGCACCCTACCATTCCAATAAAATTGATGAATCGGAATTATGTATAAAAAAAATCATCGATACCATTGCAAAAGTGTCCGACTACTGGCGCAAAAAAACTGGATTCGTTAAGTTCCGCTTACCTGGCTCTGCTGACGATTTGATAAAAACCTACCGCGCCAACCTGATGTATATTTTAATTAACCGTGATATTCATGGCATACAGCCAGGCTCCCGTTCCTATGAGAGAAGCTGGATACGCGACGGTTCCCTTACTTCATCGGCACTACTGAAATCAGGCATTACCAATGAGGTTAAGGAATTTATTGAGTTGTATGCTCAACATCTGTATGAAAACGGCAAGGTACCCTGTGTTGTTGACTTTAGAGGCCCAGACCCTGTTGCGGAGCACGATAGCCACGGTCAATTTATCTACCTAATACATGAATACTTTAGGTTTAGTCACGATACTGTTTTTCTGCGAAAGATGAATCCTTATATCCTCAAAACAATAGGTTACATCGAATCATTAATTGCCGAACGCTCCACCGATAAATTTAGGTACGGAACTGATAGCCTGAGAGCCTTTTATGGTTTAGTTCCAGAATCAATTAGCCACGAGGGTTACTCTGCAAAGCCCATGCATTCATACTGGGATAATTTTTTCATTCTTAAAGGGCTAAAAGATGCCTGCGATATTCAAATCGCTTTGGGTAATCAAGAAGAATATATGCGTATTAAGCAAATAACTGATAAATTCAGAGATGACCTGTATAACTCATTAAATCTTACCATTAAAAATCATAACATTAACTATATACCCGGATGTGCCGAATTAGGCGATTTTGATGCTACATCAACAACAATTGCGCTTACCCCTTGCAATGAGTTTGAAAATCTCCCTAAACCTGAAATTTACAATACCTTTGAAAGGTATTACACTTACTTTAACCAGAGAAAATCGAACGAAATCAGTTGGGTTAACTTTACTCCCTATGAGAATAGGATTATTGGCTCGTTCATAATGCTCAATCAGCCCGAAAGAGCCCATGAACTAATCAATTACTTTTTAACCCAGCAACGACCACAAGGATGGTATCACTGGGCTGAAGTGGTTTGGAATGATTATAGAACACCAGCTTTCATTGGCGATATGCCTCACACTTGGGTGGGTAGTGATTTTATAAATGCGTTCAGGAATATTTTTGTTTACGAGGATCCTGACCACAACACCTTATGCATAGGTTCATCACTTAAACAGGATTGGATTGACAGCCCTCAAGGAATTTCGGTTCAAAACCTTCCAACATACTACGGGTACTTATCCTACTCCATTGCTAAAGAAAACGACCACTACATCTTTAAAATCGATGGTAATATTAAAATTCCATCCAAAGGGCTTTGCATAAAAAACTTTAAGGGTTCAAGGCTCCCCAAAAGGGTAGAAATGAATGGTAGGGAAATAAAAACATATAACGAGAATGAGATACGAGTAAATGAGTTTCCCTGCGAAGTAAAAATTTACTACTAATGATATAGCATAATGAATAACAATAACTTACAGGGAAAAAGTGAAAATAGAATAAAGATTTCACAGCTAATAGCTTATGGTGCTGGCGGTATAATACCCATTGCCCTTTTTAACATAGCCGGCATGCTCATTGGACTCATGGGGAACATAAGCTTAGGCTTAAGTGCTTTTTGGTTGGGAACAATACTCATTATACCCCGCCTTTGGGATGCCATAGCCGACCCAATTATTGGGCATCTATCGGATAATACTCGCACTCGCTGGGGCCGCCGGCGTCCTTTCTTACTGATTGGCGGAATACTTGTAGCTGCTTTCTTTATAGCCATGTGGTGGATTCCGAAAGGTGAAACCATTCGAATTTGGTTCCCCACCGAATCAGGTTATCAATGGTTTCAACTATCCTATATACTTGTAACTCTACTGCTCTTCTACACTTCCTGCGCAATATTTGAAATCCCTCACGGTGCATTGGGGATAGAAATGACTGTTGATCCGCATGAGCGTACACGCCTGTTTAGCGCAAAAAGTTTTGTGGGAAATCTTTTTGCCATGAGCACCCCGTGGCTCTTTGTGCTTGCCAACCTAGAAACTTTTAAAGGCCCCGGAGGAAACGAAGCCGATGGAATGCGGTATGTATCGTTAATGATAGCAGCAGTGCTTATACCCCTTTCCTTTTGGTGGACTGCAAAACTACGTGAGCCAAGTTTTGTAAGGGTTAAGAAACAAGAGAAAAAACCTTTCTGGACCGACATGAAGCATACCACCAAAAACAGAAATTTTATAAGGCTAACACTGTCCATTTTTACCCTTGCAACCGGTTTCAATTTTGTAACACTGCTAGGCTCATACATACCCATTTTTTACGTTTTTTCAGGCGATAAGGTAGCCGGAGCATATCTGCTTGGTATTAATGGAACCATATGGGCTGTTACTGGGCTTATAGCTGTATTCCCGTTAAACTGGGTAAGCCCAAAACTTGGCAAACGTAATACTTTAATTCTTTCCATTGCCTTAATGGGCATCGCCCAACTTTCAAAAATAGTTTGCTACAACACAGTATACCCTTACTTGATAATTATTCCAACTATTCTGCTCTCGGCAGGCATGTTATTCTTCTTCACCTTAGGTTCCTCCATGGTAGGCGATATATGCGATGAGGACGATTTAAATACCGGACATAGGAAGGAAGGCAGCTTTTACTCTGTTTTTTGGTGGTTCATTAAAATGGGCTTTGCCGTGGCCAGTTTTGTGGCTGGAATTCTTATTGAATTCACCCAATTTGACCAAAATCAGGTTACTAAGGTCGATTACCTTGAAGGAAATATAAAAGAAATCAAGGTTGACCTAACCAACAAAAATATTTTGAGCTATTCCGAAAACATAAACAATACTAAGGAGTTAAATAGTCAAATTCTTGATAATGCCATAAAGTATGATGCTTACCTTGAAAGATTAAATCATCACGTAACAATCGAAAACGATAGTTCAAAAATTCAAGCAAAAGTTGCTTTACGACAAAGCCTGAAAATAACTATGGATAGCCTTAAATACTATGATTATGTTCTAAACAAATCAAAGCACGATTCAATAAATCTTTCAGTTCTTGCAGGAAAAATTAATAAACAAAGAATGAATGTTAACTTAATAAAAGCGCAAAATAGGGTTTATGAACTAATAAATCATTTTGAATCCGTAATCAATGGTAAAGGCGATGGAGCCCATTACAAAGACCTTTTAAAGGACATTGCAGAAATAAACTGCGTCTTAAACGAATACAACATTTATGATGCCGATTCAATAAACATCCATAAACTAGATGAAATCACTCAAAAAATACCTTCCCTAAAACGTCAGAGTCCATATACTCTTCTTATGATGCGAGTTGTTGAAATTGGATTACCAGTTATTATGAGCATGCTTTCGTTGATTTTCATATTTAGATATAACCTTACCGAAAAGCGGCTTCAAGTGATAAAGCAAGCATTAACAACCCGAAACAAAGAGCAAAACGAATAACATTAAAAGAAATACTATGAATACATTTAAGACCAAAGATGGATACTTCATTTTAAATGGGAAAAAAGTATTTCTGAACTCTGGCGAAATTCATTATTTCAGAATTAAACGTGAACTATGGGAAGAACATCTGAAAAAAGCTAGAGAGGCAGGGCTCAAAACCATTAGTAGTTACGTTCCCTGGGTTTGGCATGAAATCGGCGAAAATGATTTTGATTTTAATGGTACTACCCAACCAGAACGCGATCTTGTTGGATGGATTGACCTTTGCCAAAAATATGGATTTACCTGCATTGTTAAACCTGGTCCATTTATACTTGCAGAGTATCGTGGAGCAGGATTGCCCGATTGGTTTGTAGAAAAGTATGGCGATGCCATTAGAATGCATAATAGCAAAGGTGAAGCTGTCCTAAGCGGTGGCGTAAGTTTGTTTAACCCTTTATTCCTGTCAAAAGTTGAGCAATGGTATAACCATGTAATGCCCATTATTAGTCAAAAACAGATTCACAATGGTGGTCCCGTAATAATGATGCAGGTTTGCAATGAAATTGGAGTATTCTCGTGGCTTGCCCACCAAGCCGATTACAATGAACAGGTAAAAGAGCAATTTATCAGTTTCATCAAAACAAGGTATTCAACGATAGATGAGTTGAACACCCTTTGGGAAACTAATTACACCTCGTTTCAGGAAATTGAGTTACCCCCCGACGGAAATGCCCCTTATAAATCCAAAGGCGATCGTAGCCGCGATTACGAATGGCACTGTTTCTGGAGGAAATACTACGGTAATTACTTGCGCCTTTTATCCAGTTGGATTCATAAACACCAAATATCTATACCTTTATATCACAACCTCCCTGGATGGATATACGGCCATGGCTACGAGTTTCCCCTTAACATTACCATGTATGAGGATTTATATAGGGAAAAAAGTGAGTTAATATTTGGAGTAGACCATATTCCTGAATTTGTATCGAATAGAAACTTGCACGATGATAGAATTATTAATGATATTGTTAGCGCAAAGCAGGGTGACAAACCTTTGTTTGCCGCTGAGTTTCAGAGTGGATCAAGAGAATACCATGTAGTAACCAATCCGCGTGAAATGGAACTCTTTTACAAGGCAAGTATTGCCAATGGCCTCAAGGGATGGAACTACTACATGTTTTCCCAGGGTAAAAACCCACCTGCAAAGGGATATTCCGGTGATACATTCTACTGGTTTACACCTGTAGATAGCCAAGCTAAACCATCGAGTGCATTCCCTGTTGTTCAGAAAATGAGTAGATTTATTGAAACCCATGAAGAACTCATTTTGAGTACCAAAAGAAAAGCCGAGGTATGCGTACTTTTCTACTCACCATACTACGCCACTGAGCTAGAGCGTCCTGAAGAAGGATCTTCAGGACTAAAATTTGTCCCAGCTCGGATCCGTCGGTCGGCATATTTCGATGGGTTGCTCAAAGCCTTCCAGGTTCTCAATGTTGACTACGATATGGCTGACCTAGCCAGTTCATCGGTGAACGATTTGTTGGCCTATAAGCAGGTTTGGCTCTTTAGTACCGATGAGATGAATGCTCCCGATCAGCAAACCATTGAAAGTTTTGTGACTAATGGTGGTAATTTGGTTATTTTTCCCTACTTACCCGATAGGGAGATGAACCAAAAGCCATGTACTATTCTTAGGAATACTTTTAACATTAAAGCGTCACACCCCGAAATAATTGATTCTCCATTAATCAAATTGTATAACTTGAGCGATATTAAATGCTCAAACCCCCTAATAACTTATTCAAAAGAAGGTATTGATGGTGCTACTCCTATAGCCTATACCCTAAAGGAAAGCATTTGCGGATTCGAAAAGAATGTTGGCAAGGGGAAGGTAATTCACTTGGGTACCTGGCTAGGCTTTGATACCGAAGGCCATTTGCAAGCCTACATAACCATACTAGAGCGTTCAAAAACTCAATTGGCCAATGCATCGAGCACTAACAATTTTATTACTGTACGTCAGAAGTTTAACGATACCTCTGATTCACTTTTATTTGTTGGGAACTACTACAACGAAAATCAGAGCGGAAAAATTACCTATAAGCATCCCAAGACAAACGAAAGGGTTCAACTCCCACTAATAGATGGAGAAATTGATATTCCACCGCTTTACGCCTTCATTTCACCAATTAGTAAAGAAATTGGTAAAGGCATTACTATACTTCATACTACCTCCGATGTTATTGGGATCAACTCAAGCAATAATATCGTTACTATACACCTTGCGGGCGACCTAGGATTGATTGGTGAAATGGTTCTTGAAGGGATAAATATCACCAAAATTAAGTCGGCCGAAATCTCTGAAAAACCCATTATGCTCATTTGGCATAACAATCGGATAGTATTGAACTACCTACACAGCAACAAGGAAATTGTGTTAACACTAAAAATGCTTGACAAATGAAGCTGAAAAACAATTCAGGTTTAGAATTTGAATTTCACAGTAATGGTGGAATAAAGCGTATTTCGTCTAATGGTATCCGTATAGGTTTACGCGATGCCAACCCATTCTCAATATTTGGGACAAGTATTTTTCTTAGAGAGAGGAATACACCCAAGAAACATATAATGCTTTTCGGCACAGGCAGTAATTCTGTTTTTGCTTTTGAAGACAACTGCTACTTCGCAAAAGGGAAGTGGAGCGATATTGAATACTTAATTAGTCTCCAGCTTCATAATACCGAAAGTAGCTGGCTATGGTCAATTGAATTAACCAAGGGGAATTCTTCACCTTCCCATTACGACATAATAATAATTCAGGATGTTGGCTTAAAGCAGCTATCAGTTGACCCAGTGAATGAATACTACGTAAGTCAATACACTGAAAGGCTAATCTTGGATGATCCTCAGTATGGTGCTGTGGTTTGCTGCCGACAAAACATGAAAGAGCCTACCGGGAACCCTTGGTTAATGGCGGCATGTAAAAATGGTGCAGCCTCGGCCACTACCGATGGGCTTTATGTTTACGGCAACTCATACCGAAAAACTAAAATTCCCCTTGCTTTAGAACTCGATACATTGCCCGGCGAATGTGCTGCTGAATCGTCAGTTATTGCTATCCAATCTAAACCATTCGATTTCAGCAGTGGTAATAACCAGCAAATCAGCTTCGTCTTTAGGTTTTTGCCCGATCATCCCTCAGCAACCTCATCAAACGATTTAGCCATTTTACCTAACCTTTTTGAACAATTCAAAAGCAAATACCCTACCACAAGCAATTGGGAAAAGGGAAAGCATAATCTTTTTATTAGCTCTGAATTTTTCCCATCCCAGGATTTGAGTGAAAATGAAATTAACCATTTTTATAGTTCTGAGAAACGATTCCCTGAATTTATTAACGGCAAATTGCTTTCATTTTTCTATGGCAAGGGCAAGCATGTAGTACTTGGAGAAAAAGATATTCTAGCCTATCGTCCTCACGGACACATTCTCCAGTCCAATATCAACCTAAATCAGAATGATAATATTGTTTCCCTTACATCATGGGCGTTTGGTGTTTTTAA
>Ga0209614_1000026_pt1 | contig 118265 bp, 88 predicted proteins | sample BlaSprsedimmetaG_FD_185484 | JGI IMG/M metagenome (GOLD analysis project Ga0209614, IMG submission 185484) | Hot spring sediment bacterial and archeal communities from California, USA to study Microbial Dark Matter (Phase II) - Blank Spring... ... | reverse complement strand
CTGCTTGAAGGCTAATCGCCCATTTCTTACTAACCTGTATGTTCTTTCAGTCTCCTAAAGCTACACCTGAGTCCGCCTAAGGCGGACCAAGCTATTATAGTTTTTCTGCTTGAAGGCTAATCGCCCAAAATCATTTCTCAAGCGAAAATTAAAATAGGAAATTTTAATGTGTTATGCAATAGAAAAAATGAAAAGAACCTACAAAGGGAAGCACCAAGCATCAAACCCCAAATATCAAATAAATTCCAATGACCAAAAAATCAATGACCGAAACGAGGTTCTTTTTTTGTTTCGGTCATTTGGATTTCAGTGATTGGTTATCATTTGTCATTTGGCGCCTGGTATTTGTGATTTTTTCCCGCCATGCTTCATGCGCTGAACGATCTGCAATGACCGAACATAATGGGCTGGGGAACCTCGCCCCTGGCCGCGTCTGCATTTTCCGGTCTCAAAAGAGCGCCGCCCCTCCGGGGCTTGAATGAATTCTTATTTCTTTACCTGGGGTTGACACCCCAGGCTAAGACTGCTATGCGCCTCCGGCGCATTAAAAGCCGGGATAAACTCTTTATCGAATTACGAATCACGGATCACAAATCACGGCTTTTCCGCTCACGATAAATTATAACTTGACACGTATCACCAAACCGGTTATATTATAACCATGTCGAAATACCGCGTCCTGACAAGGAAAAAGATCGCCGGAAATCTTGACCAGCTGCCGGAAAATATTAAAAAACTCCTGTTTCTCTTAATTGCCGATCTTCAGGCCGACGGTCCTGTTCAGAAAAGATGGAAAAATTTCTCGGCACTGGGCAATGACCGTTTTCACTGTCATTTGACCTATCATTATGTGGCCTGCTGGAAATGCAGGAAAAACGAAATCATCATCGAGGTGTACTATGTTGGCTCTCGTGAAAAAGCCCCGTATTGAGATCTCCATTCACGGCGAAAATGTGGATGAGCTCATCGACTGGATCCGAAAAAAGTATGATCTGACCATCCTTTCCTCCGAACCGGAGGATGAATTGGTGCCCATCGAGAGTACGGATTACTGGAAGGAAATGGAGAAGAACCGCGTCGGAAACCGGCTCGGGGCCGCCCGTCTGAAGGCGGGACTGACCCAGGCTCAGCTGGCGGAGAAAACCGGCATCCGGCAGAACATGATCAGCGATTACGAAAACGGACGGCGCCGCTATTCCGATTCCATGGCCCGGCGGCTGAGCCAGACGCTGAAGGTGAAGGAAGAGTATATTCGGTATGGACGGGAGACGTGATGCGTAAGAATTGAACTCATCCGCCTATGGCGGACTCAGACAGCAATTCCTTCCGGGCGTTCGCTCGGCTCGCGTTCACGAGACGGCAATTTTTCTGAGGCCGGGAAAAAACAAACCTGTCTTTTTCTTGTACTTTGCGCTCCGCGCTCTGCGGCTTACGGTTTACGACTTACGTTCTTCTCTACGCTTCTTTCCATCCATCCATGCAGTTATGCATTTTTCCAAAAAACTGGATCCCCGCTTTCGCGGGGATGACATCCGATGGTCTCCATCCCATCTTCTCCTCCCGTCTTCATCTCTTACGTTTTTTGTATCTTCTTCACCAGCACCAGCCGGTTCCCCTTCTTCGGATCCGACTCATACTTCAGCTCATCCACGGACCGCTCGATGATATAAAGCCCGAAACCGCCCTGCCTGCGTTCATCCGCCGCGCCGGTCACATCATACGGTTTTCGTTCGTAGAAGTCAAACTTCTTTCCGTGATCCAGAATGCTGACCTGAAAATCATCCTTCTTCAGCACAACCTCCACCCCCATGAACATGTCCGGACGGAATTCGTATCCATGCTCTATCACATTCATGCACGCCTCATACACGGCGATCTTCAGCTTGCTGACTTCCATTTTTTCCATGTCCGTCTTCTGCGCGCAGCAAGTGACAAACCGGGTAACCCGTTCCATGGACTCCACCCGCGCCTCCACATGCAGAAAGGCCGGATCTCCCTCCATGAACGTCTCGGTTTCCAGCTCTAAAAATGAAGAAAAATCACTTCCAGGTTCACGGGATTCGGCCATTTTGTCACTGCCGATGTTCAGATAAGTAAGGGGTGAAAAAAGGCTGAGATGATCATGAGCGGTCCGCGCCAGATGCAACAGATGCACGTCTCCGCCCGCACACCTGGCCTGCAGGGTCCAGCTGACCAGATGGGCGATGAAAGTCCCGTTGGGATAACGCACATTGGCCATGTCCAGCAGAATATGGTTCGTCCCGCCCTCGAACAATTCTCTGAAAATCCGGTCCAGGGAACTCAGCAGACCATTGGGATCCACACCGTCGCGCAGACGCATGCAAACCCGGTCTTCATCCATGCGCTCCAGATGAATCACCGATTCATGATCCGGCGTTTTGCGGCTCGCATTCATACCGGAATATAATCATCCCTTTCAATATTTCAAACCCTTTTTCAAATCCGCGTTCATTCCTCGCTCCGATTCATGCATTTGAGAAGAATTCCGCTTGTTCGACAGTTTTGGATTCATTATATTGCTTTTAATTTTCCAGGCAAGATTGGTGCAAGCGAAAGGACCTTTCATGAGCCGAAACACCCAAAAGGCCCTGATACAAATTGTTTTTTTCCTGTTCTTTTTATATCTCTTCTTTGTCAGCATCGAACTCATGAGTTCAGCCTTCCGGCTCATGGGCAAGAAATTCGCCGAAAACCTGATGTCCACCACCGCCAATCCCATTGTCGGTCTGTTTATCGGGATAGTCACCACCAGTGTGGTCCAGAGTTCTTCCTCCACCACATCCATTCTGGTCGGCCTGGTGGCTGGCGGCATGATGCCCATTCGAAACGCCATTCCCATACTGATGGGCGCCAACATCGGCACAACCGTCACCAACACCATCGTCTCTCTGGGAAGCATCAGCCGTCAAAATGAATTCTCGAAAGCCATGTCCGGAGCCATACTTCACGATTTTTTCAATCTGTTTGCTGTTTTGATTTTTTTCCCGCTGGAATGGGCCACCCGTTTTATAGAGCGTTCCGCCATATTCCTTTCGAATACTTTCGGTCACATCGGCGGATTCGCTTTCATCAGCCCCTTGAAAGCCGTTGTCAAACCCGCTGCCGACGGTATTCTTAGTCTCATTCAACTGTGCATCAAAGCACCCGTCTGGCTTGTCGCCATGATCACTTTGACAGTCGCCCTGGCTCTCCTTTTTCTGGCTCTGAAGAATATCGTCACCCTGATGAAAAGACTGATCATCGGACGCGTCGAGGGTCTTATGCATCAGTATCTTTTCAACTCCCCGGCGCGCAGTTTTCTTCTCGGTGCTCTGCTGACAGCCACGGTCCAGTCCAGTTCAGCCACCACATCCATCATGGTGCCCATTGTCGGAGCAGGCATCATCTCTCTGAACCAGATTTTCCCCTATGTGATGGGCGCCAACATCGGCACGACCATCACGGCCATACTGGCTTCTCTGGTCACCCGCAGCCCGGCGGCGGTCACCGTGGCGTTCGCCCATTTATGTTTCAATATAGCGGCAACCCTTGTCTTCTATCCTCTTCGCATCATTCCCATTAAAGGATCGGAAATATTCGGCCGCTTCATGGCGCGTCAACGCATGATGTCGGTTTTTTACATTGTTCTCTTTTTCTTTCTTATCCCCCTGTTGATTATTGTCCTGATGAAAGGAGGCTTTTAACCATGTTCAGGCAATTGCTGGCTATTTTGAAAAAAGGAGACCTCGTCAGTCAGGCGCTTCAGGATACAAACGAGATGCTGGACAAGGCCCACAATATTTTCGACCTTTCCGTGCGTTCCATCGCAGACAAGGAAAAACCCGAGCAGGATATCTATCAGCTGGACAGAGAGATCAACGCCCTGGAAAAGAAAATACGGAGGAAAGTCCTGGAGCATCTGTCCATCAATCCGCAGCAGGACCTGATCGCCTCGCTGGTTCTCACGTCCGTGATCATCAGCATCGAACGCATCGGCGATTACTCCAAGAATATATACGAACTGCTGGATCTGTATGAGGATTCGGATAAAATCCGTATCGATGAGAAGCTCCGAAAAGACGCGCAAATCATCTCGGCGACATTCGCGGACACGAAAAAAACATTTAAAACCGGCGACCGGAACGAAGCCCTCGAATTGATGAAGAGAGCCAATCCGCTTAAAAAAGACTTCGATCTCTATATCGGAGAAATCGCGAAAAAGAAGTATTTCAAGCCGCGTGATGCCGTGGCCAACGTCCTTTTTTCACGGTTTCTTAAAAGAGTCACCGCCCACCTGGAAAACATCTGTTCCGGCATAGCCAACCCCTTTGAACTGATCGGTTTTTACAAACAGACCGATGAAGAAGCCGACTGATTTTTCACCTCGGCAGATAGAAAATCCAAAGCCCCTTCCCCGCAAAGGGAAAGGGGCTTTCTCATTCTGATCGGAAAACGATTTCAATTCTTTTGAACACCTTCCTGAATATTCGAAAAACGGGTATGGAGAATCGAAACCGCCCGTTTCGTGTTCAGGCTCGCATCCACGGGGCGAGGCGCCGCATATTGGACATCTTTCATGGATACGGGCCGCAGGAGACCGGCATCCAGCCCGCGGGCCCGGGCCAAAGCCTCCCCGAAAGCATACCGGTCGATCCGCTGCGGACCGGCCAGATGAAGAATGCCGGTGCAGAAATGATCCGCCAGCTCGAGCAGGGCCGCGGCCAGATCCTGTACCGGAACGGGTGTCCGGTATTGATCCGTGAACAGAGGAACCTCTTCCCCTTTGCCAAGCCGCTCCAATATCCACTCAGAGAAGGAGCGTCCCCCCGTGACCGATGGACCGTAAACCAGGGCGGAGCGGGCAGCCACGGCGTTCCGGCATGCCGATAAAACCCGCTTCTCGGCTTCCACTTTCGCCCGGCCGTAAACGTTGACGGGATTCGTCTCATCGGTCTCATCGTATGGCGCATTCTCTCCGTCGAAAACCATGTCCGTGGACACAAAAACCAGGCGGGAACCAACTGCCTCGCAACTTTGGGCCAAAACGCCCGGCGCCTCCGCGTTGACTCGAAAACACCGATCCGGATCCTGTTCGCACGCGTCCAGCCCGCTCCATGCCGCGCAGTGAATAACCGCCCGGGGCCTGGTTTCTTCCATGCAGCGCCGGATATTATCGGCCGATTCCAGATCGAGCCTTCGCACCCTGACTCCGGGCCAGGCGAACGGATGATCATGACAGGTGGCCGTCACCGAATACTGTTTCGCAGCCCGGGCCAGAACATGCCCGCCCACCAGTCCGGAAACCCCGGTAATCAGCAGTGTTTTACGTTTGATTCCCATCCTCTTTCTTCGGTACAAATATCAAATAATCGCCGCGTCCCTCATGGTCCTCCCAACGAACCGAGTCGGGATTCTCCACCGGAACCGCGGAAATCACCCGGCAGTCCAGAGACGGCTCCAGCAGCCGGAGCTTTTTCACGATACCCAGCCCATAGGCCGAATGGAAATCTCCCTGACAGGAGAAAACCGGTGTTCCGGAATGATCCTGAATGAACCGAAAGAGTGTTTCGGCCATGGTATCGTCGCGAAGCACCTGGGCCAGATACATTTTTTCCGGATCCAGATGAGACATGGGAGAAGGGGGGCGGTTTTTCATCAATTCCATGAAACGGACCTTGTACTCATCCTCCAGGGGTTTCAGCCTGTCGGCCAGCCACACCTTTTCGGAGTCCGGCACACTCTTCATGAACGATTCTCCCTGCATCGCGATCCGCCGCGCGTAACGGCCGGGCACATTCATGGCCAGCACGGGCAGCCCCTTTTCACGGGCGAACTCCACCAGAGGCCGGTAGTCCGTTTGATAGTTTCTCCAGGGACGGGACCGTTTCAGAAAGTCCCCTTCCGTAACCTCACCGGCCAGATAGGCGTCCAGCACGGTCTGAACGTCCCGCTCGAACATCTCCATGGCCACGGCCGGCCGAACTCCTTTTTCGTAAAGGGCTTCCAGAAGAAGCCTTTGCAGCACATGGGTCAGGCTGTCGGTGTGTATTTCTCCGACAAACACCGCGTCCGCCCCCGCCAGATCTTCAACAAGATCGGAAAAACCGATCTGAACAGGCGCGTCTCCCCTGTAAATCGTGATGCTTTCTCCCTTCGGAATTCCATAACGCGAACCGGAACAGGCAGCGATCAGGGTTCCCAGCAGAATAAATCCAATCCATCTTCTCATCAATCTCTCCTGTTGTATTTGTATTTTAAAAAACCTTCACCACATAACCCATCCACCCCCCCTCGGCCAACGGCATCACCCCCATGTGAAGGGGGTTTTCCTCAATCCGGCCCTTTCGGGCCGCACGGGCGGCGTCTATGGCGCTGGCCAGATGGTTCAGAACCACGGCACCTGTCACCAAAAGGGCGCGGTTGAAGGCCTTGTCACTGGAAACCCGCAAACTCTCATACCGAAGACGCGACTCGCGGCTGTCCCACTCCCACTCATACCCTTCATGCGCAGGATACACGGCGTTTAGATTCCGCTGCCTCAGTTTGGCTTGATTGTAGGCCTCCATGGAGTCGTAATGTTCCAGATTCACATAATAGCGACGGTCTTTGCCTTCGGGATCGACGCCCGCGTGCAGAACGGCAAACCGTTTGTAATCCGCTTCTTTCCAGTTTCCAACGGTTCGAAACGTAAAATAAAGAGACCAGAGCGCGGCCTCGGAAGCGACAAAAACACGGGTCATGGTCCCGGCGCCCGCGTAAACCTGACCCAGTCCGGGCACCAGCAAAGAATAGAAGAAAGCCCTGGCCGGAGACGGTGCGGATTCGGATTTCGTCAGAAAGCCGGCATCAAACGGCTGAGGTTCCGCCGGAATCGATTGAGCCCATGCCGTTCCGAAGATCAGGCAAAATACCGTCAGCAGACAGATCCGGGGTCTTAAACCCTTCATTTCGAATCCTCCAATCGTCCATATTGAATCGCACGCCGCGAATACTCACCAGCCCACACCCAGGGACAGCACAGGGACCCATTGTTCCAAACCGCGCTGCCATGAAACACGCAGCTTGCTCTCCACCCGGCGGTTATACCGGTTCAGTGTCCAGGCCGCATCAAAAGCGGAAAGCACATGATTGGCCAAAACCACCATGGTGCAGTAGGAAGCGCGGATAAAAGCCTGATTGCTCTTGTGCCTGAGGCCCTCATAATAATCCCGATTCGGTGTTAAGGGATTATCCCCTTCATCCCAGTCATCCCAACCCGCCTTGAACTGATCGTACTTTCCGATCATCTCATAATACTGCTGCGTCCTGGTGGAAGGCAGAGAATGCGTGGTGTCGGCAAAGTTCGGATTGGCCGCGAGCCATTCATAATATCTCTCCTCACTCCAATGCGTGTCCGCAAACTCATGAAACTTGTCCTCCCAGTCACGTCCATGCGCACTGAACGAAAAGTACCCAACCCACAGAGCCGCTTCCACACCCAGAAAAACCGCCCCCTTTATCCATGAACCGGCATAGATCTCTCCGGTTCCGGGAACCGCGGCGGACATCAGAATGCCCAGTGCAGCGGACTTGGTTCGAACCGGAATCCGGGCCGAAGGATCAGCCAGCTGACCGAACGATGCCGGGCCGGGTTTACCCCACCGCAACTCTGTCTGAAAAGCCGCTGAAGGCGGCAAATAAGGCGCCGCGACCTGATCCGCGGCACCGAATCCAAGATTCATGATGACCAGTATCCAGGGAAACATAACGGTTCCTCCTTGCGGTCCCATTCCTGGTGACAGCTACCTGAGAAAATCAAACAGCATCCCGAAATAAAAGCGCCACTCCCTTCCGTACGTCTGTTTACGCGTAACGAATTCATCCAGACCGTAGGCCGCGTCAAAGAAAACTTTCATGGGATAGGCGTAAAAATTGAGCATGGACAGACGAAGCTGAACACCCACATCGCGCTTCCAGCCCGGGAAAGACCCTCCGGACCAGGCATTGCCGGCATCTCCGTACACCGACACATAGAGTTTTTCCAGATCCATAAATCCCAGACGCAAGCGCATGCGCCTGAAAAGGGGCATGCGGTAGGCCAGCCCCAGATGAATCAGATTCCGGCCTTCCAGGCTGTAATAGGGATATCCCTTCATGCCGTCCAGGCCGCCGCCGAACAGATGATAGAACCCTTCCACGCGCCGGTCGATCCATCCTCCCTTGACCCGTATGGCAAGGCTGTGGCCCGAAACCGGTGACGGCACATATTCGGTCCAGTCCATCAGCAGCTGCCAGTAATGATAGGGTTCATAAACCTCCACCAGAGTTCCAAAATCCTGATGAATCTTGAAGTCTCTGAGGAACCGCTGCCATGCCGCCTGAATATCCAGTGTCATTATGCGGCCGCTTGAGGGCGCGATATCGGCATTCAAAGCGCCCCGAATGGCCCGATGGTTCCAGCGGGCCTGTAAAACAGTGCCCAGATGATAGATATATGAAAACTTGAAATCCAGTCCCTGATCCGTAAAGCGCATGCCCGCGCTGTATCGGCTGAAGATGGCCGCTGTGCGCAGCACATTGTTGTCTCCCAGTCGCCAGTCCGCGCCCGCGTCGACTTCCATCAGGTTGAACCGGTAATCGACATCATCCTGACGAAAATGCCGTGTCTGATGGTAAGCCTCGACAAACAGGGTGGGCCTCCATCGCCGATATTCGAAAATGCCGAAAAGATCCATGTCCCCGCCGAAATTGGCGGCCGCCCCGCCGAGAACAGAGATCCGGTCGAGAAAATCGCTTCCATAAAAATACGTTCCCAGTTTCAGTTTTTGAGGATAATCCATCATGATCCGCGGCAGAAAAGCCAGTTTCGAGAACACCGGCTGATAGGGCTTCGCAGTCAAAGAGGTGTCAACAGCGATATCGATCGGCCTCTTTTCGGGCTTGATGCGAAAATAGGGGCTGGTCACGGTCCGGGCGGACAGAGGACTCAATCCTTCCCGTTTCGCGATGCGGTAGCCATCCGCCGTAAAAAGAGCATAGCAGAGCGTATCGCCCCTGACTGCGGGCATGAAGGCGCCTCCCGGCACATGGGTCAGCTGATGCCGCTCTCCGGTTGGCAGATGGAGCCGGTAAATGTTGAACGCGCCCGTAGCATCGGAACTGTAATAGACACACTCTCCATCGAGTCCGGGAACCGCATCCCGCTCATCATGCGCGGTTTTTAACAGGTACTCCCATTGCCCGCCGGAAATATGAATCATGGCGATATCCCGGCCTTGAAACGCACCCCCGATCGTAAACACCAGAGTCGAATCACTCATCCAGCGCGGCGCAAACAGCTGCTCGCCGGCCTTGAAAGCGGTCAGAGACCGAAGCGAGTCTCCCTCCGTGTTCAAAAGAAAAAGATTGGACGTCCCGTCGTTTTCAATGATACAGGCCAGCATTCCGCCGGGGCCCCACGCCGGTGAATGCGCCCTCAAATCGCGGGTCAGACGCTTCTCCTTGCGGGTTTCCAGGTTGTAAACATAAAGATCATGGTACCGCGAACCGTGTCTGCCGCGGTCCCGGTTGCTGGAATAGACCAGGTGCTTTCCATCGGGCGACCAGCCGGCCGGAGAGGTCACACGGGAGATCGTCTTGCGGGCTTTCCCTTCACGCCGGTCAAAAATCCACACGGAGCTCTGACTCATATAATCCCTGCCACGGCTGGACACATAGGCCAGGTACCGCCCGTCCGGAGAAAAAACCGGGAAAAAATTGGCTTCTCCGGCGGATTCCAGAATCTCACCCTCCGTCCAGGATTCGCCTGACTGCTCATAACCGTTTTCCAGCCATTGAACCCATTGGCGGTAAAGTTCCGCCTCACTCAATCCCGTCACACTCTCCAGGGCCGCCGTAAACCGAATCCGGTTCAGCGGCCTGAGAGCTTCGACCAGCCTGGGAAGCACAGACTCTCCGAAGCGGTCAACCAGATACAGAGTCAACGCGTAACCCTGATTGTACACCCGTTCATTGCCCAGGCTGGTTTTACCGAAACGGGACATCTCGTGCGGCGGCAGAAGCGCCTTCTCCCGCACAGCCGTGCGCAGGAGCATGTCACGGTGGGAATCCCAGGTGTCATGATGCACACCGCGAGCATGATACTGGGCCATGCCTTCGGCGAACCAAACCGGCATGACGGTTCCGGCCAGCGGAAGAGAAACCAGCGTACGTGGATACCCGTGGATCACATCGGGCCGTTTTTCCTTCTCATAATCCAGCCACTGCAGATACACGGCGGGAATCTGACGCGGCGCCTTGCGGGCGGCTCCCATGGAGATCATGTGGCTGAACTCATGGGTGATCACGTTCAACAGCCAGTGATGCGTGCCGCGCAGCGCGAAGTCCATGGCCGGCGCCCACAGTTCGATTTTGTTGTCATAATAAAAAGCCGCTCCGTTGGACTGATCGTCATGATCCCGAATCACAAAGTGTATTTTCGTGTCCGGTTCGTAATCATAAAGCCGGGTGACCGGTTCGTAAATGGATTCGGCGACGGACGCGGTGACGCGGGCCGTTCGTTCGGCTCCCGCATGATAATGCACGTAAAAATGCCCGGTCTCCAGTGTCATCCATTCCAATTCAGGATGATTGTAAAGACTCTGGGACCACACCCACGAAGCGGCTGTGGTCAAAACGGCGAACCCTGTCAGCAAACGTTTGATCATATATTGTCTATCGGATTACGGCTATTTTAATCACGGCCTGTTTCTCCCCCTTCGCCGAGACAGCCCGGACATGACAGAAATAGACCCCGCTGTCCACACGCGAAACATCCCAGATCACTTCATTCTCCGTCTGACCCCGCCCCGGCCCTTCCAGACGCTGAACGAGCATGCCGGCCATATCGACAATGCGGATGGCAACCCGGGCGTCCACCTCCAGGCGATAACGGATGAACGTTCGGCCGTCACGCACGGGGTTGGGATAATTGTAGACTCCCCGGGAAGGCATCCAGTCTTCACGCGGCGCGGCGGGCTCGGACGGCTGAGCGAAAAAAGCGGTCCGGGCCGCATCTTTACCCCATGCCGCCCAGGATGCCGTTTCAGAAACATCGGCATTCAGGTTCCAGACAAACACACTGCCGCGCCCGGAAACAGCGGCCAGCTCGAGAAGACCGTCGCCATCCAGATCACCGGCAAAGGGAGTCAGCGTGGTTTCACTCCCCGTACTCAGGGGAAATCCGGATACCCTCTCTCTACGGCTGAAAGCCGACACCTCTCCCCCTTGCGTGGCAGCCACAATATTCAAGTCTCCGTTCCCGTCGGCATCGATTAAAATCGGGGACGAGGGAGGCGTATCCCAGCTCAATCGGGGCACCGGAAATTCGCTGCACAGGCTGCCGTTGTGGTTGAACGCCCAGAGTCTGTCCCTGCCGGGCAGAACCACTTCCGGCACCCCGTCTCCGTCCACATCGCCCAAAGCCGGACGGCCCGCGGGAATCACGGAATGCGTCAGGGTTCCGATCCGGTTTCCCTGAATGTCGAACACGGCCCCTCCGCCTTCATAACAGACCGCCACACCCGCACCCGTTTCCGGCCACAATCCCGCAGCCGGAGGCCATAAAGGACGGGATCCGACCGATTCATTCCAAAGCCGTTCTCCGGTGATTCCGTTGTAACAAAACAAACTTCCCGCGGACGTTCCGGCCCAAAGGATACGCAGTCCGCCGGAGACTCCCATGCACAGTCCGCTTACGGCCGCGCCGAGGTTTTGGGTCCAGAGGGGTATTCCGGCAGCCGGGTCGAGAAATATCAGTTCTCCCGAGGCCGTGCCCAGAACCGGATAATAGCCGCCGGCGGCCGGATACAAAAGCAGGGCGGTAATGCTGTCCTGGGAACTCTGCCACTGAAACACCCTGTCACCGAATCCGTCTCCGTCTTCGTCACGCGCCGTCCAGCCTGTCAACTGTCCATCCGCTGTGGCTGTAACGATTTCATCGAATCCGTCTCCGTTCAGATCCGCGGCCGCGGGTTCCGTCACCACAGAAGATCCGGTTACAGCCAAAAGAGCTGCGGGAATGTCGACGGTGTCTCCAGCCACGTTCACAGTTCGACCCAATGCTCCATTGTTCACCAGGGGATGCCCTGATTCGTCCCATGCGAAAATCATGCCCCCCCGGGTCACGACCACCACTTCACGGATGCCGCTGCCGTTTATATCGGCCATGAGGGGTGAAAAGGGCACATGCCCGAGACCGAAATCACGGGGGAAACCGGAACGTATCCATTCATTTCGAACCTGAAAAGACATGATCGTATCCCGCTCGGAAAACCGGGTGAGATGGAGATGGGAATCCGCACCCGAGTTGGATGCGGTTCTGGGATAGGTTGCCGGAGTAAAAGCCACGCTGTCGCTCCGGTTGACCCGCTTATGCACCTCATTCGAGGCGAACCAGGCGTCATGCAGCACGCCCAGTTCCGCGCCCGCACCCGGGTCGGTCAGCCCGTACCGGTATCCGATATCTTTGGCGCCGTCGGCCTCTTCCAGATCCACGCCCCGATGTTCCCGGTCGCTGTTGATCCGGTTTTCAGGCAGCTTCCGTGAAATTACATCCTCGTCGATATGCCATATCAGAATACCCGATCCGGGAAGTCCGTAATCATACTCCTCCACCCGCGTGATCACTCCGAAAGGAACCGAAGACACCAGTCTTCCGTCCGGATGGAACGTGACCTCAACGCCGGCCGCGTCCCATCCCCGGGTAATGCCGTCCCCGTTCACGTCATACTGCCGGTTTTCCACCAGGAAATACTCGTGATCATTGATTGGAACCCGAATGATGCGCTGAGCGCTTTCAGCCATGCTGCAGGCCACGGCCAGATCCACACCCCAAACCGTCTCTGCGGCTTCATCCCACCCCATGTACAGCCGCGTCCAGGCACAGGGCCAGGCCGGTATCAATCCGAAATAATTATTGGATCCCTGATCCATCAGCCCCCAGCGGCCGATTCCGCTCGTGCCCGTATCCGTGTCCCAAAGAGCCGGCAGCCCCAGCTGGAAACCGAACATCAGGGTCAGGGTGCCTAAAAGTCCGATTTCATACCCCTCCTGCGACTGGGTTTCCGGTACAATAATGCCTTCCCGCACCCGGTGGGAACCGCCTTGAACCGGAATGCCTGCATAGCCCGGGTCGCCTTCAGCCAGATGGCTTCGAAGATCCTCCAGGTCCAGAAAAGCCGAGGGAATGTCCCGGGGCGTGGGATCGTAACCCAGATCCAGATCTTTACCCACCCCGGCATGAAAAACGATCACCGCGTCGCCGGAAGTGATCCCGATCCCCAGGCTGTCGGCCGCTTTGACCGCGTCCCGGAACAGGCGAACCAGTCCCCGCTCCGTACTTTGCGGATCCGTGGCGGGATTGTATCCGCCCATTTCATCGGGAAGGCGCAGCACGGGATCGGGCACGGAGAAGGTCACGGTCAGTCGATGGCGGGATACGGTTCGATAATAATGGGCCAGGGCTCGCATCTGGGCTTCAAAATAGGCCCTGTCATGAGGCGGCGGATCCACGCGTTGTTCCGCCGGTTCGGAAAGATCGAAAAGGCCGGACCCTGTAGTCAGGGGATTTTCATCGGGCTGAAACTCCGCGCGCAAAGCCACCACGTGAATGGAGTCGTTTTTGTCCGCGTGAAAGGATCGTTCGAACATCCACGGGTGGCGCCCCTTCTCCAGGGGGGCGGTACGCGTCATCCGCCGGGAAAAATGACCGGAACGATATTGAAAAACGGGTCTCTCCGCCCGGACCACACGCAAGCCCATAAGCAATGTGAAAAGTCCGGCAACCTTCAGAACTCTGATCATCCCGGCACCTCATTAAGAAAATACCCCACAGGAAAGTGGGGTATTGGAATTTTCTCTTTCAGATCACCGACCGGCCGTTAAAATCCTATGGACAGCGAAAAACGCATGGTGTCGGACAGCGGATGACCCTGTTCGGCCGCCACATAGGCGAAATCAAAACGATACTTGTGATACTGCAGACCGGCACCGAATGCGGGAAACTTCACCTTGCCGATTTCATCGTAATAATATCCGGCCCTCAGGAATATCATGTTGTTGTAAACATATTCAGTGCCTACCGATGTGATCAGCCGCTTCATCTGATCGCGTACGGAACCGTCCGACCAGGAAGTGAAAATGGCCTTGTAAAAAGGATCCGCCCCTTCTTCGGTCCGCCGTACCAGGAGTTTGTTGGTATCGATGGCCAGAGTCAGCCGGTTGTACTGGGTGTCCATAATTTTATAGGCAATACCGAGTTTCAGGTTGGTCGGAATGGGATCGGCCTGGGCCGCGTCCACATAGGTGATTTTCGGCCCCATATTGGACAGATTGGCGCCCAGAGACAGGCCTTTGATGAATAAATTGTGATAAAGAAATCCCAGATCCACGGCAAAGGCGTTCCCCTTTCCGCTTCCCTTCTCTTCACCCACCTGCACCCAGTCGGGGGCCAGCAGGCTTTGAATGTACCGCATGGTGACGCCCAGACCCATGTTGTCGGACAGCTGGGTGGCATAGCTCAGAGACACGGCGAAGTCATAGCTGGTAAACCGGCCCTGCTCGATATTGTATTCATCCATCCAGACCTGTTCACCCATATTCAAATAGGTGATGTTTGCACCCAGTGTGCCGCCCAGACTCTTGAAGTATCTCCGGTATGAGGCGAATTCATAGTACATGTCGTCAACGAGTCCGGGCAGCCACTTGCAGTGCATGACAATAATTTCATTGCCCCGCTGAAAGGCGAGGCCCGCCGGATTCCAGTGAACAGCAGTCGCGTCGTCGGCCACGGCCACAAACGCTTCTCCCATACCGGAGGCCCGTGCGCCGGGAGAGATCAGCAGAAACAGAACAGCCGATTCACTCACGGCCAGCAGCCGGGACGCACCGGTCATCATCAGGACCGCCGTCAAAATCCACACAAGAGTTCTCTTCATGATTCTTTCCTCCAAACATGGCCATAAAAAAAACCGAATTTTCAGGGCACCGGAGCGGACACATGACCCAGAGCATTCGGTTGCGGTGGAAAAAAAACAACGTTCGCTCCAGGCTGTTGGATTGGCAGTCTGTTCCTGTGCCTTGACACCAGAAAAAAATATGTTTGCAATCCACCCAACCTTTAACGAACGACGATAGGCATTCTCCTTAAGATTTTAAAAAATATAGCGATTCTGACTCTGAAAGTCAAGTTTTTTCTATTCGGCCTTTCGGTCCATAGCAGTGCAAGGATCATACCAAAACAAGCCGGTTCATCCCGCAGCCGGACAGATCACGGCCGTTCGACGGCATCTCCTTTGTATTCAACAGGATACATCCTTTGGTTCGATCGATGAAAAGCGGGTCTCTTCAAGGGCTTCTGCTTTTCGATTAAGCAAAAACCGGACACACGGGTCAAAATATGCCTGTCCCGCGCATATTGTCTGCTATGCATCCTATTCCAGAATAATCATTTTTCGCCGGGCCCGGTATTCGCCCATCTCGACTTGCAGGGTGTAGATTCCCGATGCCAGCCCGCCGGACCGGAAAAGAATTTCATGGCTTCCGGCCTCCATGCATTTGTCCACGGGACGGGCCACCTCCTGACCCAGCACATTGAATACCCGCATCAACACATGCGTGGCGTGCATCACGTCAAAACGGATGGTGGTTTCCGGATTGAAGGGATTGGGATAATTCTGATGCAGCCGGAAAGCCGCCGGCAGATTCGATTCGAGCAGGCGAACCGGCGTGTCACCCGGACCGGAAAATTCCGACGTGTTGCCGTCGGCATCCGTGGCCGTGGCCGTGACGTACGGTCCCTGCGGCGTTCCGGACCAGGTAAAGTGACCGGACCCATCCGTCTGAACCGAATCTTCGAACACGGCCCCCTGATCGGTCGAATCGGAAAAGATTTCGATCCACGAGCCGGCCGGGGCCGTTCCCTGCAGGGGAACCATGGAGGTGATGACCGGCGTTTCCATCAAATTGTTGCTTCCCCGCGAAAGTTCTATTCCTTTACCGATGTTGTGATGGATGGCGTTTCGTGTGATGCGGTTCCTGTTGCTGTCTGTATAATCCACTCTGACACCGGCATTCAAATGATAGGCGATGCGGTTGCCCGGGCCGATCCGGTTATGGCATGCCGAATGACTTATCATCACTCCATATCCGCGGTTTCCCCAGCGCGCGAGGCCCTCCGCATCCGTGCCGATCAGATTGTTCTCGACCCGGTTATGGCCGGTTCCCTCACTCTGAATGCGAATGCCGGAAGATCGATTGCCGCTTATCCGGTTGCCCTCACCGGCCCCGCTGCCCCCGATCCGGTTGTAACTGGATTCCACCCGTATTAAAAGACCGTACCGGCCGTTCCCCAGGGTGTCCGTGCCGGCCGGGTTCAAACCGATAAAATTGCCCGAGACCGTGTTGCTGTCGGCATTGGCGAAGTCGATGCCATCCAGCCGGTTTCCGGAAACCACGTTCCGTTCTCCGGCAGTGGAACCTCCGATCCGATTCCGGCAGGCATTATTTAAAAAGACACCCGACTGGTTCGAAATCGTGTCCGTGCCCGCGGCATTGAGTCCGATGAAGTTGCCCGCAATATGATTGTCACGGCCGTCCGCAATATGCACACCCGCGGCCCCGTTTCCCGAAATCACATTGCCTCGGTCCAGGCCGATCCGGTTGTGACTGGATCCGCCCGTAAAATAAAGACCCTGCGTCCCGTTGCCCGCGCGGCCGGTTCCATCGGCCGTGACGCCGATGTGATTGCCGTCGAAATAATTGCTGTCGGATAAGCAGTAGATTCCAATATACAGATTTCCCGAAATCACATTGCCCTCGCCGGCTGCCGCGCCTCCGAACCGGTTTTCCGGGTTCATGGAACTGATATAGATTCCTGTTCCATTGGGTGCCGGTGTCATGCCGTCAGACGCGATTCCGATGTAATTGCCGTAAAACCGATTGTACCCTCCGGAATTGTAATTCACGACAATACCGGTGTTGAAATGGACGATCACCAGGCCCCGGACCGTATTGTGACCGCTGTAAAGGAGCAGGCCGTAATAACAGCTCTCTTCGACCTGACTGCCGTCCAGGACCACATCGGGCCCGAGACTGTTCCGGTTGCCGCCGAAAACGTCCTGTGAAAATCCATCGATCACCTTGTGGTCTTTCGAAATGGCCGGCAGGGCCGTCCGGGGTCTGATGGTCCATACCGAACCGTTAAAATTTTCATCCGTATCCGGAATCTCGAAAAAGACGGTATCCGCGCCGTATGACTGATTCATCCGTTCTATGGCCCACCGCAGCGATCCCTCTCCCGTATCGGCCGTGGTGGTCACTGTTAATCCTCCCTTATGCCAGGCCAGGGAGAATTCCGACGTATTCCCCGCTGCATCCGTGGCCGTGGCTGTGATAAAGGGGCCGCTGACCGCGCCCGGATAGAAAAAAACGCCCGATTCATCGGCCGTTGTAAATCCCTGATAGACCTTGCCTTGATTATCCGGGCCGCAGAAAATTTCGACACGGCTTTCCGGCGACGCTGTTCCCGACACGGATCCGATGCCCGTGATTTCCGGAGCGGGCATTTGATTCTGCGCGTTATTGTGGAGACGAATGCCCTGCAAGCCGTTTTGAAAAATAGAGTTTTGGGTGATCCGGTTTCCCTGAGAATCCATGCCTGTAATGTAAATTCCATCGTCCTCATTGAACGCGATGACATTGCCGGGCCCGATCAGGTTGTCTTTCGCCGCCATCGTGATATGGATTCCGGAAGTCGTGTTGGGCAGAGGCGCCTCGCCCGTCGAGTCGGTTCCGATCAGATTGTGCATGACCCGGTTGTTTTCGGTCCCGCTTCCCCAAAACCAGATTCCCCTGCCGTCGTTTCCGGAAATGAGATTTCCTTCGGCCGGCTCGTCTCCGCCGATTACATTGTAGCGGGGCCCGTTAAAAAGAGCAATCCCGCCCGATTCATTGGGCAGCGCCAGCGTGCCGGTCCGGTCCGTACCGATATAATTGCCCGAAACCTGATTGGAATCCGTTCCGGTGTCTCCGAAATACACACCATGCTGTCTGTTTCCGGAGATGAGGTTTCTCTCTTCCGGGGCCGGACCCCCGATCCGGTTGTGATCCGCGCCCTGATAGATCAAAACACCGTTCATTTCGTTGGGCCAGGCCCGTGTTCCGGTGCTGTCCGTGCCGATGAAATTGCCGAAAACCCGGTTGCTGTCCGCGGCCTCACTGGAGATCTCGATGCCGTCCCGTTTATTGCCGGAAATAACATTGCCGGGTCCGATCTCATTAAACCGTCCACGAATTCCGATTCCGGAATATCCGTTGCCGAGCGTGTCGCCGTGATCCGCCCGGACGCCGATGAAATTGTTCAGCACACGGACATGCTCCGTCTGACTGATCGTGATTCCGAAATACCCGTTTCCGGCAATCACGTTGCGCTCATCATCTTCTTCGCCTCCCACCTGACAGTAACTGGCCATGGAAATAAAAACGCCGCCTCCCGGGCTTCTCCCAGAACTGCCCGTATGATCGGTCCCGATATAACATCCCATGACCCGGTTATGGCTTGCGTAGATCGTGATCGCGTAGCTGTTGAACCGGAAAAGGACAAACCCCCGAATCGTGTTCCCTTCCCCCTGAATTTGAAAACCGTAATTAATGCTTCCCTGGCCGTCCAGAACGATCTCCGGCCCCAGAGGGTTGGGATCGCCCCCTGTGTATTACGCCTGAGACCAGCCGTCAACAAGACAATCATCACCAGACATGAGAAGCGTAGAAGAGAGGGCGATGGTCCAGGTGCCGGACCCCGCGTCATGACCCGGAATGCCCGGATCCAGATGAAAGACGATGGTGTCCGGGCCCGCATGGCTGTTGGCGTCGGCAATCGCCTGACGGAGAGAGCCGACCCCGCTGTCATTGGTATTGACAACCGCAAACTGATCTCCGGATGCCCTTACGGAAAAAAGGACAATCAACCAAAACAGAACGCCACTCCGTTTCATGGCAACCCCCTTCTCAATGAATAAACACGTCCGAAAATTTCCGGCAAGCCGGTTCATACAACTTGACAGATACGGAAACAATCAACAACCAAATTCAGCCGTTTCTGAATATACAATCTCTTGCGGCGGGTATGAGGATATTGTATATTTTAAAAGAAAAGGCACAAAATAACAAGCGATAATTTGTTCTGAAAAAAAATACACAGTCACAGCCGCGACCCGCCTTTTTCAGTCCGGCCAAAAAAGACACTCGCCATGTGCGGACCGCATCGATTGGGGTGTCTCCGGCTCACAATTGAAAAACCGGAACGTGAAAATCGGTAGTTGACAAATTGTCCCGAATCCGTTATATTGAGTCCATTGTCCCTTTTGCCGTGCCCAGTTCAGGAGAGGAAACGATGGTATCCACATCGGAATTTCGAAACGGCCTGGTCATTCGTCTCGACGGCGATCTCTGGACCATGGTCGAATTTCAGCATGTCAAACCCGGCAAGGGGGGAGCGTTTGTCCGTACCCGGCTGAAAAACATCAAAACCCAGCGCGTTCTCGACCGGACATTTCGGTCAGGCGAAAAAGTGGATGATGTCCGGCTGGAAAAGAAAAGCGTTCAGTATCTTTACCGCGGCGAGGGTGAATTCGTATTCATGGACATGAACTCCTATGAACAGATCTCCGTCGGAGAAGCGGTTGTGAAAGAATCGGCCAAATTTCTCAAAGAAGGAATCGAAGCCGATATCCTGTTCGAGGGCCATAACCCTCTGGGCGTTGAGCTGCCCATATTCGTGGAACTGGAAATCACCCGAACTGAACCGGGATTCAAGGGAGACACGGCTACGGGCGGGTCCAAGCCGGCCACTTTGGAAACCGGTGCCGTGATTCAGGTTCCGCTGTTCCTGGAAGAAGGCGAAAAAGTCAAAGTCGACACCCGTACCGGAACCTATGTGGAGCGGGTTAAATAGGCAGACATTTAAGAGGGAGAATTCGAATGGATATTGGTGAGATTCGCCGCCTTGTCAAACTGGTGGAATCCAGCCAGATTGACGAGCTGGAAATCCATGATCAGAACTTTCAAATACGCGTCAGTAAAAGCAGGAGCGGGGTCACCGCCTCGGCGGGTTACCCTGTATACACGCTGCCCTATCCGCCGCCAGGTCCTCAGCCCTTTCCAGGCGCCGCCTCCGGAGCGCCGGTTCACGAAGCCAAAGTCGAACCCCTGCCCGGTGCCCATTCTGAAAACATCGTTGAGATCTGCTCCCCCATGGTGGGCACTTTTTACAGAGCGCCCGCGCCCGACGCGTCTCCATATATTCAGGCGGGTGATGACATACAGCCCGGAAAGATTCTGTGCATTATCGAAGCCATGAAACTGATGAACGAGATCGAAGCGGAAATTTCCGGCAAACTGATTAAAATTCTGGTTGAAAACGCCCATCCTGTCGAGTTCAATCAACCCCTGTTTCTCGTTGAAAAATCCTGAAGGGGCCTTCTGTGATCAGCAAGATCCTAATCGCCAATAGGGGTGAAATCGCTCTCCGTATCATCCGTGCCTGCCGGGAGCTGGGCATCCAGACAGTTGCGGTCTATTCCACGGCCGACAAGGATTCTTTGCATGTCCGCTTTGCCGATGAGGCCGTGTGCATCGGATCGGCCCTGCCGCAGCAGAGCTATCTGAACATCCCGCGAATCATCAGCGCGGCTGAAATCAGCAATGCCGACGGCCTGCATCCGGGGTACGGTTTCCTGGCCGAAAACGCCGAATTCGCCGACATCTGCCGTTCCTCCGGACTGAACTTTGTGGGACCCACGGCCGAGATGATTTCCAGCATGGGCGATAAAATCCAGGCAAAAAAAATCATGAAAAAAGCCGGGGTCCACACGATTCCGGGCAGCGAGGGAGGAGTGGAATCGGAATCACAGGCCCTGTCTCTGGCCCGTGAAATCGGTTATCCGGTGATCCTCAAAGCCGCAGCCGGCGGCGGGGGCCGCGGCATGCGCATCATACGGGATGAAAAACAGCTGTCCAACTCTTTCAACATGGCCCAGTCCGAAGCCTGCATCACCTTCGGGAATCCCACCCTGTATATGGAAAAATACTTCGAGAATCCCCGCCATATTGAAGTTCAATTGCTGGGCGACGGTCAGGGGCAAGTGATGGCCCTCGGAGAGAGGGAGTGTTCCATTCAGCGCAAACATCAAAAACTCATCGAAGAATCACCCTCTCCCGTGGTGGATGCCGATCTCAGAAAGCAGATGACCGACGCGGCCGTCCGGGGCGCTCAATCCGTCGGATATCAGAGCGCCGGAACGATCGAATTTCTGTTGGATGAAGATAAAAAATTCTATTTCATGGAGATGAACACTCGAATCCAGGTGGAACATCCCGTGACGGAAATGGTGTTCGGCATCGATCTCATCAAGGAACAGATCCGCGTTGCCACGGGCGGTGCGCTCAGCGAAATGCACGCGGCCCTGGAGCCCAAGGGGCATGCCATCGAATGCCGGATCAATGCCGAAGATCCGTACAAGAGTTTCCGCCCCATGCCCGGAATGATCACCAGTTTTCACGTTCCCGGCGGCATGGGCATTCGCGTGGACACGCACGCCTACGCCCTGTACCGAATACCGCCGAATTACGATTCCCTGCTGGCCAAAATCATCGCCCACGGTTACGACCGCAAGGAAGCCCTGAGCCGTATGGCCCGGGGACTGGAAGAGTTTATCATCGAGGGCATCCCCACGACCATTCCCTTTCACCAGCAGGTTCTCATGGACGACAACTTCATCAAAGGAGAATTCAGCACCCGTTTTCTTGAAACTTTTCAAATCAAACCCGAAACCAACTGACAGGTGATTGTTATGAACATTCCCGCAAATCTTTACTATACCAAAGACCATGAATGGGCCAGAGTGGAAGGCGATATCGCGGTTATTGGTATTACCGAGTATGCCCAGGGAGAACTGGGGGATATCGTGTTTGTCGAACTGCCCCAGCCGGGAGATGCCACCCGGCAATTCCAGCCCTGTGCCAATGTGGAAGCCGTCAAGGCCGTATCCGACCTGTACGCCCCGCTCTCAGGCGAAGTCGCGGAAGTCAACGGGTCGCTGGAAAGCGATCCCCAGATCATCAACAAGGATCCCTATGGAGAAGGCTGGATTCTGAAAATCAAAATCTCAAGCAAGGATGAGCTGAACAATCTGCTTCCGCCCGACGAGTATAAAAAACTCATTGAGTAATCCATACGGACCCGGTCGAACAGCCCCATAACTCATGGGGCTGTTTTATATCATCCCGTCTCCTTCTGGTGGCCGATGTCAATGGTTCATTCCGCCTGTATTTCAATTTCCGGAGGCAATCATGTCCCCCCTTGATGAGAGCGTCAACGCACGATTCAACTCCCGTTTGGGACTTCTTCTCAGCGCCATCGGCATCGCCGTGGGCACAGGGAACATATGGCGTTTCCCGCGCATCGCCGCGCAGAACGGCGGTGAAGACGGGGCCGGCGCCCTGCTTATCGCCTGGCTCGTGTTTCTATTCCTCTGGAGTATCCCCCTGATCATATGTGAATACGCCCTCGGGCGAAAACACCGCAAAAGTGTGATCGGCACAATGGCCCGGGCCGGAGGGAAAAAGTGGACCTGGATGGGAACCTTTGTGGCCTTTGTATCGACCGCTATCTGTTTTTTCTATTCCGTCGTGGTCGGCTGGTGCATATTCTATTTTATTCACATGCTGACACATCCCCTGCCTGTCACCACGGAAGCCTCCATGGCCATATGGAACGAATTCCAGGCCGGCGGCTGGCCCCTGCTCTTTCACGCCCTGGCCATGGGTTTCGGGGCCTGGGCGATCTGGAAAGGCGTATCATCCATCGAAAAAGTCAATAAAGTGCTTATCCCCACTCTTCTGGGTATCGTTGTACTCTGTGTCGTCCGCGCCCTGACCCTGCCCGGAGCCTGGGCGGGTGTTTCCTACCTTTTTACCCCCCAGCTCGGTCAGCTGGCGCGGCCGCAGATCTGGCTGGAAGCACTCACCCAGAACGCATGGGACACGGGTGCCGGCTGGGGCCTTTTCATGACCTACGCCGCCTACATGAAACGGGAACACGGCGCGGTTAAAAACGCCTTTACTACCGGCATCGGGAACAACGCGGTCAGTCTGCTGGCCGCGCTGATGATTTTCGGGACGGTTTTCGCGGTTCTTCAGGCGGAAATGGGCATGAGCCGGCCTGAAGTGCTGGAAATCATGAAAACCAGCGGGCCGGCTTCGACCGGCCTGACATTCATCTGGATGCCGCAGCTTTTCGCCCGAATGTTTTTGGGACATCCCCTGGCGGTTTTATTCTTCCTGGGCCTGACCTTTGCGGGATTCTCTTCGCTCATCGCCATGCTGGAACTTCCCACCCGGGTTCTGGTCGATTCGGGATTCAAACGGCCCCTGGCGATCGGACTGGTGGTGGCCTTTGTCTATCTGCTGGGCATTCCTTCGGCCAGAAGCGTGAACTTCCTCAGCAATCAGGACTTCGTCTGGGGAGTGGGCCTCATGATTTCCGGAGCCTTTATCGCCCTGACCGTGATTCGGGCCGGAGTCTGCCGCATCCGTTCGGACGACATTCTCGGAGATCCTCACGACTGGAACCTGGGGCGCTGGTGGGAATTCGTCATTCGAATATTCATTCCCGCCGCGGCGCTGGCTCTGCTTGTCTGGTGGTTCTTTCTGTCGGCCACGGTTTACGCTCCGGATCAATGGTTTAATCCTCTGAACCCGTACAGCGTCATGACCCTCGCGGCTCAATGGGGACTGGTCATGGGTATCTTTCTCATTCTGAACCGATGGATTTTTCGGCGGGTAACGGGACTGAACACGTAATCTTGTTTCATACGTGCATGCATCGGGTGCTGAAAATAGCCGGAGAAAAATATCTTTTAATCAATTGTTGATTTTATTATATTGTCCATAACGCAGCAAACAAATGATGCCAATTGAAGGAGTCAGGGTATGCCATTTATCCCCACCACGGATTCGAATCGGAAGGAAATGCTGAAAACGATTGGTGTTTCCGATTTCGAAGAACTTCTGCAGCCTGTTCCGGAGAAGATACGGTTCAAAAAAGCCTACGATCTTCCGCAGCCGCTTTCCGAGCTTGAAGTCACGGGCCTGCTGCACGATCTGGCCGCGAAAAACGAGCACGGCGGAACCCATACCTGTTTTCTGGGCGGCGGAGCCTACGATCATTTCATCCCTGCCGCCGTGGGTCATGTCACTTCACGTTCCGAATTTTACACGGCGTATACTCCGTACCAGCCCGAAGTGAGTCAGGGCAATCTGCAGGCCATTTATGAATATCAAACCATGATCGCCAATCTGACCGGCATGGACGTAGCCAATGCATCCATGTACGACGGGGCCTCTTCACTGGCCGAAGCCGCGCTGCTGGCCCACACCCAGACCCGTCGGCCCGAAATCCTTGTCTCCAAAGCCGTTCATCCCTTCTACCGTGAAACCGTCAAAACATACTGCATGCGCAGCGGCGTTGAGGTTCGTGAAATAGACATCCAAAACGGAGGCACGGATCCGGATTCGCTTCGCGGCGCCCTGAGTGACCAGACCGCCGGGGTCCTGGTTCAGCATCCCAACTTCTTCGGCTGTCTGGAAGAGGTGGAATCCATGGAAAAGATTGTTCATGAAGCCGGCGGACTCTTTGTGGTTTCCGTGGACCCCATCTCACTGGGGCTGCTGAAACCTCCGGGACAATACGGCGCGGACGTGGCCACCGGTGAAGGCCAGAGTCTGGGAAACAGCGTGTCATTCGGAGGCCCCTATGTGGGCATCTTCACCGTCAAACAGGAACTGATCCGGCGGCTTCCGGGCCGGCTGGTCGGTGTGACCATGGACTCGGATGAGAAACGCGGATTCGTCCTGACCCTGCAGACTCGGGAACAGCATATTCGGCGTGAGAAAGCCACATCGTCCATCTGCACCAATCAGCAGCTCTGCGCGCTGGCATCCACGGTGTATCTGGCCCTGATGGGCAAGGCGGGAATTCGCACAGTGGCCCATCTCTCGACTCAGAAAGCCCACTATATGGCCGGGCGCCTGGCCGAATTGCCGGGCGTGGACAGGCTCTTTTCGAGACCTTTTTTCAAAGAGTTTGCGGTCCGGCTTCCTGTTTCTCCCCAAAAAGCCATCGACGCACTTCGAAAAGAAAAAATCTTCGCCGGTATTGATTTGGACCGTTTCGATTATGGAATCAAAGACGGGCTGCTCATCGCGGTTACGGAAAAAAGGACCCGCGGAGAAATTGACCGGTATATGGACGTTCTGAAAAATCTGCTTTGATAGAAAGGCGTCAGCCGTTTTTCCCGAACCCCGATGGCCGTCCGTCGGGGTTTTTTCATGGTTCGAGCCGGGCTTTTTCATTGCTTTTGCGGGAAGAATTCCTTATCATTTGACAAGCGCAGATCAGGAGGTGATTATGGGCGCCCATCTTTTATCCATTGTCCTCTTTTCGCTTTTGACCATGACCGGAATCGAGCTCTTCATGCGCTGGTACCCCGGTTTTCTGGAACGCCGCCAGGTTCCCCCCGATCTCCGCCGGTTCATTCCCCGGCTGTTGTGGGCCATTCTGACCGTTCTGTTCTGGTCGGCTCTCATTCGAAAACCTCCCGCGGAATTTACGGCCTCTCATTTTTATTTCGCTCTTTTTATCATGTGTTTTTTCCGTCTCCTGTGCTGTATCAGCCCTTTGCGGGAACAGAAAAAAGACAACGATTCCGAAAAGTTCGGGGAGGACGCATGAAACGGTTTTTCTACGCTCTCTGTCTGATCGTGCTGATTGTGCATTGTGAGAAGGAATCACCGCAAACCCTCCTAAAGGAAGAAGCGCTGCCCGCAGTGACCGTGTCTCTGCCCTCTCCGGCCTGGAAACACACACTGCTTGTGCTTTCAGGAAAGGGGGATAGTGACGGATTGTTCCGCATTTTCAGAAAATCACTGGCCGGTCAATGGATTCCGCCGGACTGGAAAGCGGTGGATGATTTGAGAATGCGTGAACCCGGCGGCTGGACGCTCTTCGGAAAAACCGCTCATGAATCCGGCCGGATCAGCCTGGCTCTGAATCTTTCGGATGATCAGGGAAACCGGGTTTTTCAGGAAACCTGGGAAGGCCCTGAAGAGGAAACATTGGCTGTTATGGAAAAAGCCGGACACCATGTGGCACTGGTTCTGAGCCCACAGACCCCACCCACCCGCCTTTATTCCGAATCAATCCGTTTGGACAGAAGAGTACTTGCCGGATGGCGTCTGACGGAATCCATGGTTCATGACAGCATTCAGACAGCTGTAATCCTTTTTAAAACCGTCCTCAGAGATGACTCCACCCAGGTTCAGGCCCATCTCGGTTTGGCCCGGGCCTATCTGCGGATCCTTGAAAACGGCTGGGAGCGAGGCCTCGTGTGGCTTCAGCTGTCCCGTCAGGCGGTTTTAAAAGCGCTTTCCATCGAGCCCCGGCTGGCCGCGGCCCATACACTCAACGGACAAATTTCCCTGAAACTGGGCGACTTGAGAGATGCGGAAGCCGGCTTTCGAAAGGCCCTTCATATCGGCCCGAGTCAGTTCGAAGCCTGGGACGGATTGAGCCGCGTCCTGTCCGCTTACGGGCTGTATGAAGCCGGTCTTCAGGCCATTGACCGGACTCTCTCTTTGCGTTTTTGCGCGAACGTTTTTCAGCGCAGGGCCGCTATACTCATGGGACTGGGACGGTACGATGAGGCGGAGGAGACGTTGAAACAGGCCCTGGATATCGATCCGGACGCTTCCCGTTCAATCATCTTGCTGGCGCTGAACGATTTGTATCAGAACCGGACTCGATCGGCGCGCCGCAATCTCGCCCGTGTGGTTGAACCCGACGCGCTCGGGTTGGCGGTTCGATCCATGCTGGAAGCCCGCAGCGGCAATTTGGATGAAGCCCTGGCGATCCTTGAGCTGGAGGTCAAGCCCCGAGTGGGAAGCGACAGCGGACTGGCCGTGGCTGTCGCGGCGGTATACGCCCTCCTGAAACAGAACGGTCAATCCATGAATTGGCTGGAGAAAGCCGCCCAATGGGGCTATAAAGAATACCCGTGGCTGGCGCAGGACCCGCATTTCCGGGAGATGCATTCCGATCCGCGGTTTCAAAGTTATCTTTTAAATTTACAGACCGCCTGGAATCTGAGAATGAAAAACTATCGGCCTCCCGCCGGACCGGCTGATTGACCAAGAGCCGGCGATCCGTTCAATGCCAGGCGGCTTCCCACTCGTAAAGACTGACCGGACAGAATTCACGGAAACCCAGGGTTTTCAGAAAAACGGAAATGGCCGGATCGGCAAGCAGCAAACCGATATGAAATCCGCGGTTTCGCACATGCGTTAAAGCGTGAAGCAGCATGGCCTTGCCCATTCCCCGCTTTCGGCAGCCGGGCAGCACGACCCATTGATCCAGCACCGCCACACCGCATTCGGCAAAAACAGAGACCGCACCCACGGCATCCTTCTCGCGAAAGCCGAGAAAATGATGCCAGGGTCCGTCAGGCTGCCAGCCCACGGCGTCGACCATTTCTTTCCACGGCTGATATGTGTAGGGAGGCAGGTCCAAACCTTCGAGAACCACATCGGACCAGCACGACAGCGAATCGGCCGTGTTGACATATTCGATACGCACCCCGGAAGAAGAAACCGGTGTTATTTTTTTTAATTGTACACCCATGAGAAACTGCCGCCGTTCTTCATGGAAACCTTTTTCAAGGAGGCATTCCGCGATATTGTCCGGTTCGGTCCAGGGGCCTACCCACCACCGAATGGGAACATTTTTCAATCTCGCCCGTTCCATGACCGCTTCCACTGACGCGTCGACCAGCCCCGCGTTGAGACGCGTTTTTAAAACATTATTAAACATGGGATCCGGCACTTCGGAGCGTGTGGAGACCATTTCAGGCGTGCTTTCCAGGGACAGGCCCTGCCAGACCGCAGCGCTCTGCCACCTGGCCAGCAAATTGTATTCAAAAGCCTTGCACACGGCCTTTACGGTAAATGATTCAAGCAACTCGACCACGGTTAGCCCTCTTGCCAGTTCAGCCTGTTTATCCTGCCGATATTCGCACGTCGGTTTTTACCCGACTTCGAACGGCCTTTTCGGATTCATGGCAAAACAGCAGGGCATGGTTTGACCCCGCTGTTTTGATCGCATTACAGGATTGATGCAACCTCATGCCTTTCGATTCTCATCTTGAAAGACCTGCCGTCATTAGAAAAATCAGTTCACCGATTCAACAGACTTGACTTCCGGAACTTCCTGTTTGAGAAACCGTTCGATGCCCTGCTTCAGAGTCATCTGTGACATGGGGCAGCCCGCACAGGCCCCCTTCAGACGGACCTGAACCACACCGTCCACCACATCGACAAATTCCACGTCGCCGCCGTCGGCCTGAAGCGATGGACGGACTTTTTCCAGAGCTTCCTTGACTTTTTCCTTCATTATCTTTCTCCTTATGGACCCGCCATGCCGGCAAACCGGGAATCGGCTGCCGGCTGTCATTGATACAAAGGCATCAGAGTGTGTCCAGCGCCTTTACCATTCGATTCAGCGCTTCATCCAGTATCTTTCCTGGACAGCCGAAATTCAAACGCACAAATCCTTCTGCTCCGAAATCACTTCCGTCGGAAAGCCCCACACCCGCTTTTTCGAAAAACGGGACCGGCTCCATGCCCAGTGCCCTCGCGTCAATCCAGGCCAGATACGTCCCCTCTACCGGTGTGGTGGACAGATTCCGGGTTCCCTGTATAACGGAGAACGTCCTGTCCCGGTTCCCCCTTAAATAATCGATCAGTGAACGCCGCCAGGGTTCACCGTACCGATAAGCCGCCTCGGCGGCCGTATAACCCAGCGTGTTCACATGAGGCACGATTCCGGCCGCGGCTTTTTGAAAGGACCGCCTCAGTTCGCCGTGAGGTATGACGGCAAAAGAACAGGCCAGTCCGGGAATGTTGTAAGTCTTGCTCGGAGCCAACAGAGTGATGGTTCTCGAAGCAACTTCGGGATTCAGGGAGGCCGTCGGCACATGCCGGCAGCTTTCATCCAGAACCAGACCGCAGTGGATCTCATCGGAACAGATCACGATATCATGGGCCAGACAAATTTCTGTCAGGGTTTCCAGCTCCTGCCTTGAAAAAACACGCCCCAGGGGGTTGTGAGGGCTGCAGAGAATGAAAAGCCGCGTCCTGTCGGTCACAGCGTCTTTCAGGGCGTCAAAATCGAAAACCCATCGACTGCCGTCCAGCTTCATGGGCACGGTCTGCAGGCTGCGGCCCGAGAATCCGGGTGCCGACAGGAAAGGAGGATACACGGGCACGGTAGTCATCACCCCGTCCCCCTCCCTTCCCACACTCCGGCAGGCCACATTCAGTCCGGTCACCAGACCGGGCAGCCACACGATCCAGTCCCCTTCCACCTTCCAGGAAAAATTCCTGTCCAGGTTTTCCAGAACCGTTTCCACCAGTGAATCGGGCGGCCCGGTATAGCCGAAAACTCCGTGATCCACGCGCCTGTGCAATGCGGCCAGCACTTCCGGAGGAGCCATGAAATCCATGTCCGCCAGCCACATGGGCAGCACCGGTGTATTCCGATAACGATCCCACTTGACACTGGCCGTGCCTCTCCGGTCGATCACCTTATTCCATTTATAAACAGATTGAACCGTCATACCTTTCCTTTTGTTTTCAATGCTGTCATCCCCGCGAAAGCGGGGATCCAGATAAAACAGGACCTCCGAAATGTCCCGCCGGTATAACAACCCCCTCCCGCACACCCGTTTCCCGCTCAACGCCGCGGCAATGGCAAATCCGCACCGTGCAACCCCACAGCCGCGTGCATAACCTGATCGTGAATGGCGAAACCATGAAGTTCCGCCAACACTTTGAGTCCGACCCGGGCGCAATTCAACTGCCGGTTCCAGTATAAATCATGTACCTGACTGCGGATCATTGATGCCGTGGAGGGCTCCGTGCGGTACCGCATTTAAAACCCGCCCTGTTTAATCATGGACCTCCGGCTGAAATCAAACCGCCGTGAAGCCGTATCCACAATCGTATCCCCGATGGCCAAAGAAGCGGTCGCCGCGGGTGAGGGCGCGTTCAGGACATGGATGGAATGATCCGTGGATTCGATACGGAAATCGTCGAGCAGCTCGCCGCGGCGGTTCAGCGCCTGAGCGCGTATTCCCGAACGGCTGGGCTTGATTTCACAGGCATTCAGATCCGGGATAAGCCTTTTGAGCGCTTTGAGAAAAAGCTTCTTCGAAAAAGCCCGGCTGTATTCTCCCAGGCCGTATCTCCAGTGCCGTATAAAAAGCCGCCAGGTGCCTCTGAACGCCAATGATTCGAGCGTGTCTCTCAAACTGAAATCCAGTCTGCCGTACCCTTCACGCATGAAGCTGAATACGGCGCTGGGTCCCGCTTCCACGCCGCCGCCGATCATTCGCGTGAAATGAACTCCCAGAAACGGCAGATCGGGATCGGGCACCGGATAGATGAGGTTGCGCACCCTGTATTCGGACTCGGGAACCAACTCATAATAATCTCCCCGGAAAGGCACGATACGCAGGTCCGGAGCCAGGCCGTCTTTTTCAGCCAGCCGGTCGCTCTGCAATCCGGCACACGCGATCAGAAAACGGGCCCGAACGGGTTCACGGCCCGTTTCGAGAATGACGCCATCGGCCTCACGTCTCAGATCCCGCACCTCCCAACCGCATAAAACGTCCGAACCGGCCTTTTTCCCCAAATTCTCGATTTCACGCCTGAGTGTCCGTCCCACGACCTCGTAATCGATGATCCCTGTCTGCGGCACAAAGAGACCGGCAATGCCGTGACAGTGGGGTTCGATTTCACGGATCTGTGTGTTGTCAATGCGCTTCAGACCCTTCAGGCCGTTCGCACGACCGATCTGTTCGATCCGGTCGAGATGAATCAGCTCTGGCACGCGGGTGGCTGCCAGCACTTTGCCGCAGATTTCATGGGGAATCCGATGCTTCACGGCAAACCGGATCAGCGTCTCGCGGCCTCGCGCGCAGTGATCGGCCTTGATCGATCCCGGCCGGTAATACAAACCGGAATGGATGACGCCGGAATTCCGTCCGGTTTGATGACGGCAGATCTCTTTTTCCTTTTCCAGAATCGTCACCTTGACATGCGGATACCGCCTGAGAAGCTGATAAGCGGTTGACAGTCCGACGATACCCCCTCCGACAACCGCCACATCGGTCGTTATCATTCCATCTCCCTTTACGCAGTTTCGTTCCGGAATGGTACCGATCCTAAAGGGACCGGCCCGTTTGACCGAGTCCTCCGCGAATGGCCATCAGTTTGATCTCCGACATCTCCTCCATCGCGTAACGCACTCCTTCGCGGCCGAATCCCGAATCTTTCACGCCCCCGTAAGGCATATGATCCACCCTGAAAGTCGGCACATCATTGACAACCACTCCACCGACTTCCAATTCGTTGTATGCCTGAAAGGCTTTTTCCAGATCCCGCGTGAACACGCCGGCCTGAAGCCCGTAAACGGAATCATTCGCCCAATCCAAAGCCTGTTCGAAGGTTTCATAGGGAGCCATCACCACCACCGGGGCAAAGACCTCCCTGCAGGAAACCTTCGCGTTTCTCGAAACATTTTCCAGCACGGTCGGTTCAACGATCCGGCCGTCCCGCCGGCCTCCGCATAAAATACGGCCTCCCTGATTCACGGCCTCGCCGATCCATTCTATAGTCTGAACCGCGGATGCCTCGTCGATCATGGGACCGATATCGGTTTCCTCCGAAAGGGGATCACCTATTTTCAGCGTCTTTACCCGATTTACGAAATCGTGAGCAAAGGTTTCGTACACGGATTGATCAACATAGATTCTCTGCACGGAGATACAGACTTGTCCCGAATAGGCGAAACCGCCCATCACACACCTCCGCACGGCTGTCTCCATGTCCGCGTCCGGTTCAATGATCACGGCCGCGTTTCCTCCCAGTTCCAGACAAACCCGTTTTTTCCCGGCCTTTTGTTTTATCCCCCATCCCACATCCGCGCTTCCGGTAAAGGAGATCATCTTGAACCGCTCATCCGTTACCAGGGCCTCCGCCAGAGACGCTTTGCAGGGAATCACGTTAAAAGCCCCGGCCGGTATATCCGCCTCTTCCAGTATCTGCGCCAGCCGCAGCGCGGAAAGGGGTGTTGCGCTGGCCGGCTTCAGCACCATGGAGTTCCCCGCTGCCAAAGCAGGCGCGGCTTTGTGACAGACCAGATTCATGGGAAAATTAAACGGCGAGATGCCCGCCACAGGACCCAGCGGGAAACGCCTCACAAGGCCCAGACGGCCTTCCGCGGCCTCCGTCCAGTCGAGGGGAAGCACTTCACCCCCCAATCGACCGGCCTCTTCGGAAGCCACTTTCAGGGTGCAAACCGCTCTGCCGATTTCGGCCCGGGCATAGCGGAGTGGTTTGCCGGCCTCGAGACACAAAACGCGCGCCAGCTCCTCTTTGGTCGACTCGATTTGATCCGCGGCCTTTCGAAGCCACAGGGCCCGCTTCCATGAAGGAGCGCTGCGCGTATGGGAAAACGCTCTTGCCGCGGCCTCCACGGCATCCTGGACATCTTCGGCACCCGGGCGGCATATCTCCGTCACGACCCGGCCGTTGTATGGATTGACAACCGGCATGTGTTCGGGCGAAGTCTTCCAGGTTCCTCCGACATAAAATGGAAATGGTGTCTTCATCGGTTCTGCCTTCTAAAAATAGACCAAAAACATGGCCGTGATCTTCGGCCCGCTGAAATCATCCACACCGCCCAGAGGTTCTTTGAAACCCGTCAGACGATACTCAAAGTTCATTCCGGCTCCGAGCCATCGCGTTAACCCCAGCTCGAAGCCGGCCCCCACGATAATGCCCCATCCTCCCCTGGCCAGACTCCACACCCGGCCGAAGGGTTCTGACTCATTCTCAATACCCCAGTAAACACCGCCCCCATAGCTTGCATACGCGGCCAGGCGGTCGTCTGATATCAGCCAGTATTTCACACACAGGGTGACCGGATACAGGGTCAGTGAATGAATACTCTCGACCCGGCTGACGTCTTTCAGCGACCAGTATCCGGATGAAACGGAAAGACCGATCCGCTGAAATACCGGAATATAGAAGGAAACTCCGAAATAGGGAGTGGCCCCTGCCGCACCGAATGTGTTGAACCGCGGTTCATCGTTCAGACTGTGAGGCTGCCAGTTCCCCACTTCCACAGACAGACTGTACCGCCGGGAAAGAGAAGAAAACGGACTTTTCGCGCCCAGCCCGCCTGGCAGAAACGCGATCAGTAAGACCGGAAAAATCCATCTCCGGTTCAGGCTTTCTGGAAATCCCATCCGCATCTATTCCTTTTTCGAATCCGGTCCGGGCTGAAACCCGAAATTCCTGGGCGCTTCCTTTTCGGCGCCCTTTATCTCTCCGAACTCCTTTTCAAATTTTTCGACATTGTCCTTGAGAGCCCGCACCAGTGATTTCGCATGCTGTGGAGCCATGATGATTCTTGCGTAGACTCTGGTTTTGGGGACCCCGGGAACCATACGCGTAAAATCCAGCACAAATTCGGCGGAAGAGTGACTGATCAAAACCAGATTGGAATAGATTCCCTCGGCCTCCTTTTCACCCAGCTGTACATTGATATGCTGCCCTTTGGGGTTTTCCATGATGTTTCCTCCTGGAATGAGCGTGTCTATTCAACATTAATTAAAGAAAATTATACGGATTCCTGACCTTATTGTCAAGGAACAATATTTATTCTTGCATTTCATCCACAGGCTTTATAGATTGAATATTCCATGAAACGTTCTGACAAGCAGAAAAAATGGTCCACAGGAGATCTGGTCGAGCTTGAAATAGAGACCCTGTCCTTCGGCTCGAGAGGGGTAGCGCGCTCTGAGGGTTTTGTGTGGTTTGTGGACCGGGCCCTGCCAGGCCAGAAAGTCATGGCCCGGATCAGGAAGGTGAAGAAACAGTATGGTGAAGCCTCTGTCGCCGAAGTGCTCGAACCCGGCCCTCATCAGATTCAGGCTCCCTGTCCCTATTTCGGCACCTGCGGAGGCTGCCAGCTGCAGCACATGGATTATTCGGCCCAGGTTGAATCCAAAACCCGGCAGATTCAGGAGATCCTGGCGCATCTGGGAGGAATTCCGGTGCCACCGGTTCGTGACACACTGCCTTCCGAAAAAATTTTCCACTACCGTAACAAGATGGAATTCACCTTCTCCGACAGGCGGTGGATTCTCCCCGAGGACCCCCCCGATGCTCCCCGGGATTTCGCCCTGGGGCTTCACGTGCCCCGTCAGTATCAGAAAGTGCTGGACATCGACGCCTGTCTGCTTCAGGAACCGGTTTGCAACGACATTCTTTCAACACTCAGGGAACTGATTCCCGACACGGGACTGCCGCCCTACAGCGTGCAGCATCATTCGGGTTTCTGGCGCTTTCTGGTCATGCGGACAGGAGCCCGAACCGGTGACGTGATGCTGAACTTTTTGACCTCGGGACAGATGCGCCAGGGGGATGAGGTTATGGACACTCTGGCCGAAACCCTGAGAAAACGGCATCCGCAAATCACCACTCTGATTCACAGCATCAGCGACAGCCTGGCCCAGGTAGCCTACGGGGAGGCCAGCCGGGTGCTTTTCGGAACGGGGAAGATATCCGAGGTCATTCTGGACAGGCGCTTCGAAATTTCCCCCGATGCGTTTTTCCAGACCAACTCCTTTCAATGCGAATCCCTGTTTCGTACAATCATGGAACTGGGTGACTTTAAGAAAAGCGAAATCGTGTATGATCTTTACTGCGGTACCGGTGCCATCGGCATCGTTCTCGCGCACCGGGTCAGGAAGGTGGTGGGTATCGAGGTCATTCCCCAGGCCGTAGAGGACGCCCGCCGCAACGCGGAGATCAACAGGCTGGACAATACGGAATTTATTCTGGCGGACATGAAAGACGCCCTCCACACCGACGCGGTATTCGGCCTCCACGGCCTGCCGGACGCGGTGATTCTGGATCCGCCCAGAGGCGGCACCCATCCACGGACCATCAGGGATCTCGTTCACATGGCCCCTCCCCGGATTGTGTACGTCTCCTGCAATCCGGCCATCCTGGCTCGGGATTTGCAGTTTCTTCATCCCGGTTATGACATCGAGGCTGTTCAGCCTGTGGACATGTTCCCCCATACAGGTCATATCGAAACAGTGAGCCTGTTGACGAAACGTAAATCGTAATCCATTCATCCAGAAAGATCAACGGTCGACGAGAAAGCGGCTGTGGAATTACTCGGTAAAATCATATCGTCCAGCATATCCCTGGCAGATGAAAGCACTCCGTCTGTTTCGAATGGCGGACATTAGAATGTGGTAAAAAAAGAGATCGGATTATGGAACTTGTTGAAGCAATCAAAAGTCGGCGCAGCATTCGTAAATTCAAAGATCAACCGGTCCCCAAGGCTGAAATCGAGAAGATGCTCGATGCCGCCCGCTGGGCACCCAGCGCCTGTAACCGGCAGTTGTGGGAATTTGTTGTGATTCGTCGCAAGGATATCAGGGAACGAATCGCCAGAGAAGCCTGTTTTGGTCAGAAATTTTTACTCGGCGCTCCGGTTATTATCGCTGTTTTTTACGATGACACCAAAGAGAGGCAGGATGAGGATCATCCCGCAAAGCACGATTCCATTCAGAGCGCCTCGGCCGCCATTCAGAACATGATTCTGACCGCCCATTCCCTGGGGCTTGGATCTATATGGGCAGGCTCGATCCGACACATGATGAAACTTAATAAGATCCTTCATGTGCCGTCTTCAATCCGGCCCGTGGCTATCGTCGCCGTGGGATATCCCGCAGAAACACCCAAACCGCCCTATCGTCGCCCGTTTCAATCTTTTGTTCACTATGACCAGTATAGACAGGGTCCGGCGACCTACCCCAATTCTCCGGATCCGGAGGATTGGTCCCTCGAAGCACTTTCCGCTTACAGGGCCCAGGTCTGCTGGTTCGGCGGAAACATCAGTCCGGATTTCATACTTGAAAGAGTCGGCTTCCAAGGCCGGACCTATTCCACTCTCATGGAATATGCCGAACGCCTTTGGCCTGTATCGGGCAGAGTTCTGGATGTGCTTCCGTATGCGGGCGGCTTTCTGGCGGGGCTGTTGAAAATCGCCAAAAATCCCAAACAAATCACCGCCTTTGAATTGAGTGAAGGCAACGTGGAATTCATCAGAGAGAATCTGGACGGTTTTTCACTTCCGGAACCACTCTTTGCTGTTGGCACCGATACGGAACTGAAATTGCCGAATGGCCCCTATTCCTTTATTACGTGTTTTTTCAGGACAGAAAAAATGCCCGAACCGCTTCATCTTCTTAATGAGATGCACAGGGTTCTGGATTCGAGCGGCACATTGATACTGGCTGCCGAATTGAAAGGATTGACCGGAATACCGCGCATGCTGCCTGGAAAGCACAAAACACTGCACACCAGCAAGTGGTGGAACACGGGAGCCGTGAAACCACGGTCAAAAAGGGTGATCCTGAGCTGGATCCGTTCAGCCGGTTTTGAAATAACCGAGAGCCGTGTCCTTCGTTCACACGGCCTGGTCAAATCCCTGGCCAGACAGTTATTCCGAATCCAGGGGGATACACTTATCTTGGTGCTAAAAAAATGAATCCATACCTGGAGAAATCAAAAGATATTTATCGCTGGCTTTCCGGTTTGCAGATTGACCAGGAGGAAATTCGAGCACAAATCAATAATAACAGGCTCGTTTTTTCATTGGATCATCCTGTTATGGGAAAAATGAAAAAGGTGACCGATATCCCTCGGGAATCCTGCTTTCAGGTAGACGGCATCGGATTATGCATTGCCGAAAGAGGAAAAAATTCCGCCCGACTCATTGTTTATGACCACGGCGGTATTTACGATCCTCTGGACCGCAGGGTTCCGGGAGACCACTATGCGACAACGCATTTTGCCCTTCTTGGATCGATTATCCGCCGGTTTGATCCTTCGGCTGTTTCATTGAAAGCCATTAAAAACGCGGCTCATTTTCAGTTTCGTACGGGCAAAGATGAATACAAATTTTCAAGATGGGGATTTTATCATTGGGATTTTAAAAACATGGCCCTGCTGGAAACCCTGTTTTTCCTGGATCAAACACTGAGCCGCGATGAAAAAAACACGTGGAGAACGGAAATCCTTCGCAATCGGGAAAATCTGAATAATCCTCTGACCAACTGGGTGGCGATGCGGGCATGGTCAGCCTTGATGCGTTACAAGCTATGGGGTAAAAAAGCCGATATCGGACGACTATTATTCAGGCTGATATTGATGGAAAGGGCCCGGCGTAAAGATGGGTGTTACGAAGATTACCGCAATTTGAGCCGGCCGATACAATATCATGTCTACACTCTGGCCCTTATCGCTCGTATGATTGCCATTTGGCCCCTGAAGCATTTTATACGCCATTTCAACGAAGGTGTTGACTATTTTATCAAGCATATTGATCCCGACGGCTGTTTCAATTATCAGGGCCGGGGGCAGGAACAGATATTCGGTTACGGAGCCGGATTGTATGTCCTGGAAACAGCAAAAAAGTTGAATCCCTCACGGGAAATGTTGTATCAACGCTGTGCCGACCTGCTGTGGCGCCATCTCTCGGAGTTTCAGGTTGCAGCCAAGGGGTATTATCATCTGGTTCTTAACCATCATGATGATGCCGAAAAAATGGGGTGGTATGATTATCATCATTTGACTGTGTATAATGCCTTTCTGGGCGTCTGGCTGGCTCTGGCCCATTCCATCCAAAAGAAAACAGCAGAAATCCAACCCGTTAGACTGCCGCGGGATCATGTTTATTTTTCACGGGTATCCCAGACTCTTTTACTCCGCCGACCGTCTTATTTCATTGCCGTGGATCGGGGTGCTCCGGAATATCTCTCCGAACCAGGCGTAACACCTTGTCACTTATGGTTTCGTGATCTTGGATGGATCTTTTCATGCCCTGGAGGAGCATCTCCTTCACTGTATGGCAAGCAATATGCCGATCCAAATATTCATCTGAACTTTTTTTCGCCTTTGTATAAAAATGGGGATCAATGGTTCGTTCCGGTTCAGGCCGATCATCATGAATGGGATGAAAAAAGAGCCTGCCTGAAAGTATTTTGCAGTTATGGAGCCTTTGGCCTTGAAAGAACGTACTCTTTTACAGCTTTCCGGATTTCGGTGAAAGATATTTTTACTTTTAAAGAGAGCGGAAATTGTTGCGAATTTCGACCATTTAATTTTCCTGTGAATCAAGAAAAGTTCAGGATTGCCGCCTCAAAAAATCGACTGCGGTTGATATTGAATAAGAAAACATTTATAACTGAAATCACTCATTCCGATTTTCCCGCCCCCATTCAGCTCATCGAAAAAATCCATACCGCCAAAGGAACAGCGGTCGTCGCGGCTGTCAGAATTCCCGATTTTTCTTTTACCAGGAATGAAATCAAAAGTATCTGTTTTTCTCTCCATGCCGGTCATTGACAACCGGTTCAGGCTTTAACAAAAAGGCATCCGGAATCGCTCCCGGATGCCTTTCGATATTCGACTGTGCCGGATTCACTTCTGCTTTTCTTTTTCCCATTCTTCGCGAGTCAGAAGCACAATGGGCTCTATCTCCTCTTTCTCCAGTTTCCTGTTCAAGCCGGGAAGCTCCCTGTCCAGAAACGCTGCCGCTTCTTCGCCCTTTTCATCGATCTTTATCTTAAGGGCGTTGGCCCGGTTTATCAGAGTCTGCGTGGGCCGGCCGGAGAAGCGCACAACAGAATAATACACCATGGCGGTTTTTTCCCGCAGTTTCTCCTCTCCGGAAATTCCCGATTCGCGCCCTCGGGTTGCGATAAACGTGTTGTTCAGTTCTTCGGCTTCTTCGGCAAATTTCTCCAGAGACTTTTTCAAACCGCCTCTTTTAAGGGATTCTGCTTTTTCGGCGGCAGCCTCTTTAGCCCGGAGCAGCCGTTCGGACGTGAATGCCAGATCTTCAAGCATATTGTAGAGATCCCAGACCGTCTGATTCCTGATGGCCCTGTCCTCTGTCGAATGCGGAGACTCGGGATCGGCAATGACATCCAGTGTGGATGTATAGACCGCCTTGCCCTTGATGAGTTTCAGCGTATAGCTGCCCTCCGGCACATCGGGTCCGATGAATGCGCCTCCCGCCATTACCTGGGACCTGGGAACCTTGGGCGGAGGCAGGCGCATGGCCCATTCCACGCGGTTGATACCGGCCCGTTTCCCTCCGGCCAGGGTGCTGACAAGATCACCTTCCGGACTGTAGATCTCGAGTCTCATGTCTCCGAATATATGACGTTTCTTCATATAATAGGTGATTGTCGCCGCGTCCGATGGATTTGAACCCACAAACTCATCACTCCCTCTCCAGAATTGATTGCCTAAAGAAAACCGTTTGACTGCCGGCCGGGATTTGAGAAACACGACATCCTGATGAATCATCTCCGCGGTCAAATGACGCAGAGGGGTGATGTCATCGATAATGTAGATACCTCTTCCATGCGTTCCCAGAATCACATCCGATTCCACGGGATGGATGACCAGATCTTTGACGGATACTGGCGGAAGGCCCCCTGTAAACCGGGCCCACTGCTCTCCGCCGTCAATGGTCACGAAGAGACCGCGTTCCGTGCCCAGAAAAAGGAGATCGGGATTGACAAGATCCTCTCTGATGACATGGGCATATCCCTCGATACTCTCCCTGTACAGACTGGTCCAGATCTTGCCGAAATCCGTGGTTTTATATACATACACGGCCTTATCACCCGTTCGGTGACCCTCAAAGGTGGCGTAAGCCGTTCCTTCATCGAAATGACCGGCCTCGACGCTGCTGCACCAGGTGCAGGCGGGCAGATCGGGCATGTTCTTCACCACGTTCGTCCATGTTTTCCCGCGGTCGCGGGTTACCTGCACGTTTCCATCATCGGTTCCCGCCCAGATGACATCAAAATTCAGAGGCGATTCACTGATGGTGAATATCGTACAATGATTCTCGGCGCCTGTATTGTCAACAGTGAGGCCTCCCGACTCTTCCTGTTTCAGTTTTTCCGGATCATTGGTGGACAAATCCGGCGAAAGCCGGGTCCAGGAAAGACCCCTGTCATTGGAATAAAACAGAAACTGGCTGCCGATATAGATGCCCCCCTTTTCATTGGGACTGGCCGCGATGGGTGTGTTCCAGTTGTAGCGGTATTCGACCTCTTCCCCCTCGGCAGGCTCGGGTCGGATATACTGCGATTCATTGGTGGAAAGATGCGTGCGGCTGATATTGCCGCCCTGCGATTCGGAATACAGAATGTCATGATCCGTCAGGTCCGGTATGACCGCGAATCCGTCGCCGCCCCCGACATTCCGCCAGTCTTTGTTTTCTATGCCGTTGGGACTCGCCGACGGCCCGAACCAGGAGCCGTTGTCCTGCATGCCTCCATACACATTATAGGGCTTCTGCATGTCCGCACTCACACGGTAAAACTGTGAGAGCGGCAGACTTCTCAGCATGCGCCAGGACTGCCCCCGGTCTGTCGAGACATAGACCCCCCCGTCCGTGCCGCAAATCAGATGTTTGGTGTTTTCAGGGTTGATCCACAAGGCATGATGATCGGGATGTACGGAATTGCCCAGAGCCGTGAAACTCTTTCCGGCATCGCCGCTGGCCTGAAGCAAATAGGCTGTCTTGTAGATTCGATTGTAATCCTGAGGATCGGCCACCAGCAGACTGAAGTAGAAGGGTCGGTAATTGACCGTGCCGGAATCGTTCATCTTTTCCCAGGAATCACCAAAATCATCCGAACGATATAGAGCCGTCTGACCTTCACCGGCTTCCACAGTGGCGTAAACCACACTGGGCCGGGCGGGCGCGACCTCCACGGCGATTCGTCCCAGTTCTCCTTCCGGAAGATCGTTGGTGAGCTTTTCCCAGTTTTTTCCGCCGTCACGGGTTCGATACAATCCACTGCCCGGACCGCCGGACTTGAAGAAATAGGGCCAGCGCCGCACCTGCCACATCGCCGCGTAGATGATCTCCGGTTCCTGTGGATCCATGGCCAGATCCGAACAACCCGTCATCGCATCCACATAGAGGATTCGTTCCCAGCTCTTGCCTCCGTCCGTGGTCTTGTAAACACCCCGGTCTTCATTTGTATTCCACAGATGTCCCAGGGCCGCAACATATACGACATTCGAGTTGCCTGGATCGATGAGTATATCCGCGATATGCTCGGTGTCTTCCAGGCCCATGCATTCCCAGTGACTGCCTCCATCCGTGGTCCGGTATATACCGGCACCCGGGGAGATGCTGTTCCGAGTATTACACTCTCCGGTTCCCACCCACACCGTGTCGGGATGGTTTTGATCGATGGTCAAACAGCCGATTGGCATAATGTGATCATCGAAAACCGGCTTGAACTGGTTCCCTCCATCGATGGATTTCCATACGCCCCCGTTGGCCGCACCCACATACAGGATGTTTATGTCCTTCAGCACAACATCAATGTCTGTGACCCTGCCGGACATAACCGCCGGACCGATAGACCGTGCCTTGATCTCTCCAAAAGTATTGCTGTCGATCTTCACCGCCGGCTGCTGAGCCGCTGCCATGGCGATAAAACCGCATAGAAAAATACAGAAAGGTATGCGTTTCATAATTCATCTCCCTGGTTGTTGACAAAAATGCCGAAGTGTCATTCACGAGTCCATGAAACAGACCGGAATGGTTTCACACCGGCATAAACGGCAAATGGATTCTGTGTGCCGTGAGTTTAGATTATGGACGGCTTCCCTTCTCGGGCATTCTGAATTTGACATCATCCAGTTCAGGATTGATTTCGATCGTCTCCAGCTTTCGGGTAAAAATTACGGTGCCGTTGGTCCTGGCCTCCATGGAAAATGGCATCATCATTCCCTCCACTTCCTTGAAATCGCTGAATGTGGTGGAGATGTCCATCTCCTGACCCATTTGACTGGTTTTTGAATCGACACGCAGCTCGATGAAGTAGTCTGCGTCCAGGTACCAGGTCTGTATATTGTCGTTTTTCAGTGTGACTCTCAATTTGATAACCTCGGTACCCTCCAGATCCTCTTTGCCCAGCACTTCGATCTGATGCCCTTTTTCCTTGTAATCCATCAGAACTCCGTCAATGTCGGCCTCCACTTTTATTTGTTCCTGTTCGGATTCCGTCATGGGCTGAGGAGCAGGATCGCCCATAAAGGGATTGATCGTCCAGCCGCTTTCACCATCAAATGCGGTGATGAAACTCATGCCCTGAAAGGTGGCTTCCATATACATTTTATTCGGCCGCTTCAGGAAAACGGTAAACGGCAGTTCCAGGCCCTGCATGGGGACGGCCTGGGCACCGGTAATTTTCATGCTGTTGACGGCTTTCAGGGTCTCATACCCGCCATGCGCCTCGATATATTTGGCCACGACTTCATCGGCAGTCTGGGCCGTGAGTGTCAGGGAAAAACAGCAACCGAATACCGCTGCGGCAATCAAAATTTTTTTCAACATTCTCCATCCCTCCTCATAGTATGGTTGGTTATTGACACTTTCCCTGTGTTTACGGATTCAGCTGATGCAAGTTTCACAAAAACGAATAATAATCCATTTTCAAACACGGCTGGTTGGTGGAGACGGATGATTGGGCATTGTACATTAAAGTCATGAACCTTGATTCGTATTACTTTGTGGATTTGAATTTACTGAAGAAAAGTCATCTTTCTGAAAAAGACTTTATCCCCCGCATGCAAACGGTAAATATAGACTCCGCTGGGAACCGAACGACCCTGGTCATCCATGCCGTCCCAGAGGATTGTGTGTATGCCGGCTGGCCGGCGCTCGTCGGTCAATACACGAATCGCCTGGCCCAGCATGTTGAAAATCGTGAGTTTTACATGACTTTCCAAGGGAAGATGCCAGGTAATGGCGGTTTGTGGGTTGAAAGGATTGGGGAAGTTGGGTAACAATTTATACTCTGTTGGAACCGACGTTTCTTCGTTTACATCTGTGTTCATTTCAATTACCAAAATTCCGATATTGGAACTGGGACGTGAAAGACCCGTATTATCCCAGGCCCAGACACGCCACAGATAGGTTCCGGCTTCCATATTCTCCGGAGTGATAAATTGACAGGTGGTATCCAGCGTCATATGCGTATGTGGGGTAACGTTATGATCTTCCACCGATTTCCACATCTTCCACTCAAAATAGACCTGATCGTCCGGATCAGGGTCTGTTGTATTATGCCACTTGAAGCGCAGAGAATCCGGCCAGATGAAATACTCCGAGTACAGCGGAGAAATCAGGGAAAACGGCCGCGGAGGATCCGGCTGCGATATAACGGTGATTTGGCAATCATAAGCATCCCAGGCCCCGTGCGGATCAGAGACCACAAAAGAAACAATCTCAACTCCATACCAGTCTGGATCGGCCCATAGATAAAACACGGCTTTAACTGTATCGGAATGCCAGTGAATATGCCGGTTTCCGGTTATCGAAAAACGCAGCGAGGTTACCGGATCGTCCACATCCATGACCCGTTTCTGCAAGTCCTTGAATTTTATTTGCAGTGTATCATCTTCATTGAATGTATAATGCACTTCTTCCAGCCAGAGCGGTCTGTCATTCACCGGCAGTACCGTAAAAAGCACATCGGCCGTGTCTGAAAGGCCCAGCGGGTCTGCAACCGTAAAAGTCAGCTTCTCCACACCGTTCCAATTCGTGTCAGGCGGACACACAGAGAGTATTCGTCCATTGAGCTCAACAACCAAATCGACATACCCCGTTACCGTCCAGGTCATTCTGTCTGGAGTATGGTCCAGATCAACCACATAATCGTCCAGATTTAAATCAGGGAAGCATTCTCCCTCCAGAATTGTCTGATCATAAAGACCCACAATCGTTGGAGCTTCCTCTGAGATCCTGATTTTAACCGTGTCGATGTCCACACCTCCATCATTGTCCTGGACTCGAAATGCGGCATAATAGAGACCCACCTCGTCATAGCTTCTCGAAGCGTTTCGGCCGGGTGTTTCAAAAATACCGTCAAAATCCAGATCCCAGGCATAAGAGAGAACGTCATCCACACCCGAATCCCATCCTGAGCCCATGAATTGAATCACCTCGCCGACAGGAGCTGAATAGGGCCCCCCCCCATCTGCCACAGGTGGAGCATTCCATACCGTTACTCGAACGGTATCGCGTCCAACACCGCCGTCATCGTCAGTCACTTTCACCACAACATAATAAAGCCCTGTGCCCTCGTCCCGATAGGCATGATAGATGCTGTCGCCGGCGGCGACGGTTCCATCTCCGAAGTTCCACTCGATTGTATGTTCGTCATCGCCTGGATCCCAAATCTCTACGGTATACAGCAAAGTATCGCCTTCAAAACAGGACCGGTCCGGTCCCGCATCCACTACAGGCGGAACATTGGCAATGGTGATCCGGGTCGTATCATAATCGGTTTGTCCTGAACGATCCGTAACCCTGAGTACAACATTCGAATCAAAATCATCCATAAAAGTAACTTCAACAGTATTGGATGCGGTAATCAGATCATAGATCTCATCCATGTCCCAGTCCCAGGCATACTCCACAATACCGGCATTCTGCCCGAAATCCGTTGATGCAGACATGTCCAGCGTGACAGGGGAACCTTCCTGCCCGTAATAGGGTCCACCGGAATGAGCGGTCGGCGGAAAATCGCCTGCATCACGAAATACACGGAGGCGGATCAGATTCCCGACAGGGTACACACAATAGAAATGATTCCTGTAAGCCCGAACAACATGAAGATTGCGGCCATCTGAGGATTCGCTTCTACCGCCACACACATCGGTGATTTCACTGGGTTGTGACCAGGAGATGCCGCCATTATTTGAAACAACCCATTTCAGCGGGCCTTCAGGAACCTGCAAATAGGCAACCCCCACGATTTTTCCGTCGGCCGTGGATGCCACAGAACCCAGCCCCCAACCTGATTTTTCTGTTCCTTTCCAGGCTTCGATGGCGCCGGCTCTTGTAGCCGGACGATCCAGGACCTTAACGCCGTTTTCTATGCGAACATAACGGATTGACAGGGTTCCTTCTACAGCATTGTCGACACGGGCTCCGTATATCACATGCAAATGGTCTTGGCCGTCCACGAAAATATCAGGCATCCCGTTTCGGTTTGGGCATTGAATACTGTGTAAATCGCCCCTGTTTGTGATGACCGATCCACCTTGTTCGATTGTATAATACTGAATATGGCCGTGATACAGATCTGGATTGCCCAATATCAAATGTGCTGTCCCATCGGATGTCAACCCGATTTCCAGGCTGCTGTCCACTCGATAGGGTGTCAGACCTTCATGGGTTTTCTCGGTGATCAGCCTGTTCTGATAGACCTGATAGTAGTTGGCCGCACCATAAGGAACCGAATTGGCTTCCGGCACATAACCCTGTGCAATATGCACTCGACCCATCTGATCCACAACATGGCGAACAATATATCCGCGGCGAAGCTCTGAAGAGATTAATATTGGGGTGCTCCATCGCCCGGATTCCTTTTTGGTATAGAACAGATCGAATCGATTGTCATAGCCCAGGGGCGTTCGAAACAGGACATGAGGATTTCCCGAAGCATCCAAAGCGATGGAGGCTCCGTAATACCAGTCGCCCACATCACCATGAGCATTCGGTACAATCTCCTGAGAAATAAGATTTCCCAGTGAATCCATAACCGTGTAGGTTACTCCCTGAAACATACTGACAATATGCAGGGTCCCGTCACTCTTGTTAATATCCAGATCCGGACAACTGCCCTGAGACACGGATATCGGGCTGGACCATTCACCTCGTGCATTCAGACCCAGGCCCATGGCGAGAAACAGAATCAAATGCAGGTATTTCCTCATACGGCCCCTCAGGCAGCGAAAGATTCCCGCGCAAGACTGATCGAAAACAAACCGGACGCCGGGAAGGTCTTCCATGTCTCGCTTGCTCTTGTTTTTTTTATGCTTAAAGCGCTTCCGCCTCTGAATGATGACGAATGCCAATCACTATTGCCAAGACTGTGCCAGACGCACGGATGAAAATGCATCCCCGGCAAACAGGAAAACCAAACACGAGGAGACCCGGTTAAACAGCCTCGTTGCCTTCAATCAGAGACGAATCAGGCATGCAGCCTTTTCCCGAATCACGCTGCGCTCGGCAGAGTCAAAAAACGGAACAATCCACAGAATCAGAGGAATGCTCAGCAGCAGGACTCCTCTGATCAGGCCGGCCCAGGATCCGCCGATCAGGATGCCGGCAATACCGGTACAAACAAAGAGACAAAGAAGAATCCCCAGACGCCGCAACTCATATTGAACCGGAAACAGCCGCTGGACATATATATATTGCCAACTCATCATCAGGAAATAGGCCGCCAGCGTGGACCAGGCCGCACCTTTCATGCCCGTCAGGGGAATCAGCCAAAAATTCCCCGCCAGATTAACCAATGCCCCCAAACCGGCAATCAGAATCAGGCCTCCGCTTTTTCCGGCTCTGTACACTCCGGGTAAGAGAAGAATGAAAAAACCGTAACAGAGATAGGCGCCTGCAATCCAGGGCACCATAGACAGTCCTTCGGTGAATCGGGGACCCATAAAACGAATCGATCCGATTTGAAAACGTACCAGATCATTGATAAAGAAAAAGAGAAACAAATAAAACCACCCGCCCGCGAGTAAAAAATACGTTGGCACGCGGGAAAGAACATCCCTGATCCGGTTCTCGTCCAGTGAAACGATTAAGGGAATCCAGGCGTAGCGGAAACCGGCTACAGCCAAAGCCATCAGAGCCGCCAGTTTGCAGCCCGCGTTGTAAACACCCACGGTATGCAAATCCGTCAGACGCTGAAGCAGAAACCGGTCGGAAAGATCAATTATCACGATAAAGAGGCCCGATATCAGATGAGGCAGACCGAACTGCAGCATGGAACCCAGCCCTTTCCAGGAACCGGTTCGGGGAAGATGGCGAAGAATCAGGGGAGAGACCAGGATCAAAGTAAAAAGAAAAGCGGCCGCCTGGCTGATGAAAATTCCTTCCACTCCCATGCGCTTTATCATGACCAGATGCAGAGCCGTCCCGATCTGTACGGCCATGGCGGCCAGTTGAATCCCCTGATAGAGCAAAACCCGTTCGCGGCAGCGCAGGACGAGCATGGGATATTGAGACACCGCCTCGAAAAATATCGAAGCGCCGAGTAAAAGAATCAGCCTTTCAAACCCCTTTCCGAAAAGAAACCCGGCCAGATGAACGCGAAAAACAGCGAGAATGAGAAACAGGACCAACGCGGAAAAACAAACCGAGGAAAAGGTCCGAAAAAACACGGCACGTCTCTCTTCTTCAGATCCGACCGTCCCGTATTCCCGAATAAATGCCTGTCCAAGTCCTCCCTGAATTAAAAGGACCATCATCGAAGCCAGAAGAACGCCCAGTGCGTACCGTCCCATATCATCCGTGGAAACAAAATTGGTGTACACCGGAAACAGAAGAAACCCCGCCCCGCGTACCGCAAACAGACCGAAACCATAGATCAGAGAATTTTTGCTGAGATGTTTTATGGCTGAATCCATTGATGAATCACCTCGGTGTTTCACGGTGCAGGGCATATCGCGCCCTGTATATATACCGTCGTATACGGCATAAAGGTGAACCGGCGTATTTTTTCCAGCGGGTGCTGTACTCGTGCAATCGCTGATCTCCGGTATAGATCCAAAGGATGTCCAAAAGCCGGAAATGGTTGCGGTGATAGGCCACAGAGGCGATTCGAGGAGGGCAGGAAAGATCATAATACGTCCAGAACCCGGTATCGAAATCCTTCAGATGGGCATACAGTCCCATCATGACGTTCTCAAACAGTTTTTGGGCGGTGTGGCTGTTTCGGCTTCGGGCGAATTCATAAATTCCGATCAAGGCGAACAGGCATCCGTTCAATACACCCGTCATCCGTCCGGGCAGCGGATACTCTTCCAGCCAGGCGTGTCCATCCGAAAAATGGCGCAGCGTCCCTCCCTGTTCCACAGGAGTGAAAAGAACATCCAGGGCCGATTCGGCCGTTTCCGAATATCGGGAGTGTCCGGTCAGCGCATGGGCCCGAACCAGAAGTGAAATCGCCTGGCCCTGGGCCATGGCCGAAATCCAGGGAGATTTCATGCCGTACAGTGGAAAATCAAAAGAATAATGCCACACCGTGTGTCCGCCGGGACTTTTTTCCGCATGACGCATCAGCCAATCAGCGGCCTTGAGTAGAATCTCCTCCTCGTGCCTTCCCCGGTCAAGACCGTACTGGCATATTGTCACTGGATTGTAAACCGGAGGCCGCCTCCTGTTTAAACGAACCATGGGAAGTCCGCTCTCATCGGACACATACGAGGAGAAGTCCTCGCCGGTTTTTCGAGAAAAAGTAAAAGGATAAGGGCCTGGTTTCATGGAATAGACCCTCAATGCATGTCCATCTCATTGACATGAACCGCCGGAAACGCCGACAGCTTCTCGCGGAAAAGATTCTGTATTTCCTTCAGGCGCGCCTCGTTTTTGGCTTCGAAACGCAGCACCAGTATGGGCTGCGTGTTGGAAACACGCACCAAACCCCATCCGTCTCCGAAAAGAACCCGGGCACCGTCTACATCCACCACCTCATGGGTTTTTCGAAAATCTTCGGTCAGGGCGTCTACGACTTTGAATTTATCCTCATCGGGGCAGGTGATGCGGATCTCCGGCGTACTCACAAATTGAGGCAGTTCATCCACAAGCCGTCCCAATGACTTTCTCTGACTGGAAAGATATTCCACCAGGCGAAAAGAGGCATAGATGCCGTCATCATAACCGAAATAGCGGTCCTTGTAAAAGATATGTCCCGACATTTCTCCGGCCAGAGGAGCGTTCACTTCCTGCATCTTCTTCTTGATGAGAGAGTGTCCGGTTTTCCACATAAGGGGTTTTCCGCCGGCCTTCTTGATCTCTTCAAATAGCAGCTGGGAACATTTGACATCAAAGGGAATCGTCGCTCCAGGATTGCGGTCGAGCACTTCACGAGCCAGAATAGCCAGAAGTTTGTCGGCATAGACCACGCGTCCCTGTTCATCGATCACACCCAGACGGTCCGAATCCCCGTCATAACCGATACCCAGATCCGCTTCCTCTTTGATAACGGCTTTGCGCAGAGGTTCGATATACTTCATGACCGTGGGATCCGGCAAATGATTGGGGAAGGTGCCGTCCGGTTCACAGAAAAGACAAATCACTTCGCATCCCATCTCGCGAAAGACAGCCGGAGCAATGGGTCCGGCGGTTCCGTTCCCCGCGTCGATGACCAGTTTGAACGGTCTCATGATCTGTATCCGCTCCTTGAGCATCTGCATATAGGAAGGAACCACCGATGCTTCGATGAGCGTTCCCTTTCCGGCTTCGAAGTCTTCAGACTCGATTTGTGACCGCAGGGCCTGGATCTGCTCTCCGTAAATGGACAGCATTCCGTCGTTGATTTTCAATCCATTGAACTCGATGGGATTATGGCTTCCCGTCACCATCACACTGCCGTCCGCATCCAGCTGCACGATGGAAAAATACAAAACAGGGGTCGGCAGTTCTCCGACATCGATCACATCGAGACCCGTGGACAGGATCCCGTTCACCAGAGCCTTTTGAATGCGGGAGGAACTCAGCCGCACATCACGGCCCACCGAAATTCGGTGTTTTCCGGCTCTCTTCATCAGAGTGCCGTAAGCCTTGCCTATAAGGGTTACAACATCGTCTGTCAGGTCGGTCTCTGCGATACCGCGTATATCATACATGCGAAAAATATTGGGATTCATGGTCCCCTCCTTGATTGAAAAATGCCATTTATCCTGTTCGGTCGAAATCAAACCGGCTTTTTCTTTCCTTTAAGAACCCGTGGTATGCGATTCAGATCTTCAATAACTTGCAGATCGGCAACACATTCCGTACCAAACAAGGTACGAACCGCATCGGCCTGGCCGTCTCCCATCTCAAGATAAAACATAAACTCCGGAACCGGGATCAGAGACAGCCCGCGGGCCAGCATCCGATAGAATGTCAGACCATCGCCTTCATCACACAGGGCTTTTCTGGGCTCGAATTCCCGTATCTCCGGCGCCAGATCTTCCCAGGATTCTGAAGAAACATACGGCGGGTTGCAGACCACCACATCCAAAGGGGGTCTGACAGACCGCAGAAAAATATCCTCTGTGCCGTCTGCCCGTTTCAGGATCACGCGTTCGGACAGGCCATGCCTGTCCACGTTGAGCCGGGCAACAGACAGGGCGTCTTCATCCGCATCAATCGCCAGGGCTCTGGACCCGGGCAGATAATGGGCCAGGCTCACCGCTATGCAGCCGCTGCCCGTACCGATGTCCAAAATACAAGGTGAACGGCCTTTCCAGTCCGTGATGACGGATTCGGTCAGAATCTCGGTTTCGGGGCGGGGTATCAGGACACGGGAATCAACATTCAAAGGAAGCGACATGAACTCCGTTTCACCGATTATATACTGCAGCGGTTCGCGGCCGGCTCTCCGGTGCAGAAGTTCCTTATAGGCCAGGAGCTTATCCGCCTGAATGGGCTGCTCGAACCGGAGATACAAATCAACCCTCGAATGGCCGAGCACATGCGCCAGCAGCCGCTCGGCATTGAGACGGGGCTGTTCAACAGACTGTCGTTCCAGATATTCCGAGGCCTCCCGCAGCACGTCCAGAAGACGCCAGACGGTCGCAGTTCGAGATGCCATAAAAACCCCTTCTTTTTTTCCCGACGCCCGGCTTCTTTCTAAACATAATCATTTTTTTAAAGACTTACAAATCTTTAATCGCCCGGACGCCAACTCATTTCAGCGCTGCTCACTCACTGCTTTTTAACTTGATTCTTGGTTTGGAAAAGCGTACAATACCAATGCACCGTATCGAACCCCTGTTATCCATGGAGGCTTTGCCTATGCAAAAAAACGGCGCGAACAACCATCGCCTTTCTCCTGAACAGCTTCGCTGGACCTGCGAAAAAAAACGGCTGGGGGGTATCACCAGCTGCGCTGATGTTCCCCCCTGCAAAGAGATCATCGGACAGGAAAGGGCACTCAGAGCCATCCGTCTGGGCCTGAAGATCAAGAGCCACGGATACAACATTTATGTATCCGGCCTGACCGGAACCGGAAAATCGACCACGGTGAAAAAACTGCTGGAACAGATGGATTCCAGGGGTGAAACTCCGGACGACATCTGTTATGTGAATAATTTTTCCGATGCCGATTCTCCCCGGGCCCTTTTCTTCCCCGCAGGAAAGGGAAAGATCTTTTCCAAAGACATGGACAGAATGATCGAGGCGCTGCGAAAAAACATCCCGCTGATTTACGAGAATGATTCCTTCAAGAGCCGAACCAAGTCGGTGGTGGACACGTTCAAGAATAATCTTCAGGAAGCGTTCCAGAAACTCGAGGAAAAGGTCAAGAAACAGGGCATGGCCGTGGTTCAGGTTCAGGCCGGCTTTGTCACCCGGCCCGAGATCCTGCCGGTTATCGACGGACAGCCTGTTCCCTGGCAAAAACTGGCGGAGTTGGTCGAAGCGGGCAAAATGAGTCGGGAAGAAGTGAACGCGCTTCGAGAAAAACACGACGCGTTTCTTCAGGAGCTGGAGGAAATGGCTTCTTATCACCATGACCAGGAGAAGCAGATCCAGGAACAGCTTTTGCAGATGGAGAAGGAAGCCGTGCTTCCGTCTGTCGAGACTCATGTCAAAGCTCTTAAAAAGAAACACGACCAGAAGGCCGTTTCCGAATATCTGAATGAAGTTCAGAATCACATACTCGAGAACCTGGCTTCCTTCAAGCAGAAATCTGAAGAGGAAAAGCAAACGCGGGCCCAGACCCTGCTCTCCATTAAAACCCCGGCAATCGATCCGTTCCTGCCGTACAAGGTTAACACCATCGTGGACAACTCCAAAACCAAAGGGGTTCCCATCGTCATCGAAACGGCCCCCACCTTCAACAACCTGTTCGGCATGATCGAGCGGTCATGGGATCCATCTGGAATCTGGCGCACCGATTTCACGAAACTGAAAGCGGGATCCATGCTGAGAGCCAATGGGGGCTATCTGGTGTTCAACCTGGTTGAAGCCATCGCCGAACCCGGGGTCTGGAAAGTCTTGAAACGGATTCTGAAAAACCGGGAAACCATTATTCAGGGATTTGAAGCGATTTCCAATTTCTTCGCATCCGCCCTGAAACCCGAACCCATCGGAATCGATGTCAAGGTCCTGGTTATCGGAGATGAATACACCTACCGTCTGATCTACGAGATGGATGATGAGTTCAAGAAAATTTTCAAGGTCCGGGCTGATTTCGATACGGTCATGGAAAATAACGACAACGGATTGAAACAGTACCTGGGGTTCAGCAGCAAAATATGCCGTGATGAAAACCTTCTTCCCCTGGACGACACGGGTCTGACCGGTCTGATCGAATACGGCGTTTTACTTTCAGGTAATAAAAAGAAGCTTTCCACGCGTTTCAGCGATCTGGCCGACCTGATGCGCGAAGCCCACTTCTATGCGTCCGAGGCCGGGGCGAAGAAAATTTCGGTAAAACATATCGACAGGGCCATCGAAGAAAAAGAATACCGCCTCGGTAAAATCGAGGGAAAAATTCAGGAGATGATCGAGGACGGCACGCTGCTCATCGATGTAAAAGGCAAACGCGTGGGTCAGGTCAACGGGCTCTCCGTTTACAACCTGGGTGATTACGTATTCGGGAAACCCTCCCGGATCACGGCCGAAACCGCTATGGGAAAAGCCGGCATCATCAATATCGAACGGGAAGCGGGACTCGGAGGCTCGAGTTACAACAAGGGCGTTCTCATTCTGTCCGGTTATCTGCGCCGTCTCTACGCCCAGGACAAACCCCTGGCCGTGTCCGCCTCTCTGTGCTTCGAACAGTCCTATTCCGGAGTGGACGGCGATTCGGCTTCCTCCACGGAAATTTACGCGCTTTTATCAGCCCTTTCGGATGTGCCTCTGCGCCAGGATATCGCCGTGACCGGATCCGTCAATCAGAAAGGAGAGATACAGGCCATCGGTGGCGTCAATTATAAAATTCAGGGATTCTACGATGTATGCCGCGCCAAAGGTCTGTCCGGCTCCCAGGGCGTCCTGATCCCCAGGGCCAACATCGATCAGCTTATGCTGCGCAAGGACGTGGTGAATGCCGTGAAAAAGGGCCGGTTTCACATCTGGGCTGCCGGGACCGTTGATGAGGGGATCGAGCTGCTCACGGGCGAACCCGCTGGTAAAAGGGAGAACGACGGAAGATTCACCCCGGGATCCATACACGACAAGGTGGATCAGAAGATCCGGCGCTATGCCGAAGCTTTGAAGGGCTTTCATGCGGAAAGCTGAGGCGCCCTTTCTTTATCCAAATCGGCGAAATATACGTAAACAGACAGTATGATCCAAAGTCAGGGAGAACTCATAATGAAAACAGGAAAAGTGATCGCTGTTCTGGCCATCATGTCTCTTGTGATGTGTCTTATCGGCTGCGCGGCGAACAATGAGATGTATCTGTCCAAACCGGCCGGTTTTTGGGCGGGATTCTGGCATGGTCTGATCTGTATTGTGACGTTCATCATCAGCCTCTTTACCGACAGCGTGGGTATCTATGAGATCAACAATTCGGGTGGATGGTATGATTTCGGATTCATACTCGGCGCGGTCATCGCTTTGGGTCACGGCGGATTGTGGAATCCGGTGAAAAAGAAGATGAGTGGGAAGAGATCGGCAAAAAAATCGAAGAAAAAATCAAGCGCGAATTGAGGAATTGGGCTGAGAAATAATGCTGTTGGAATGACGTGTTCCTGACTGCCGGTCGAACGGCCATCAACGCGAAGTATCCGTCTTCCAGTCTGTTTGACGGCGATCTGAAAACCTGCCGGGTGGCCGGATCCGTCAAATCTACGATTCCGAGCACCTATACGGGTGCCTCCGGCGGGGTACTTGATGCAGACCTTCGGTCTGCGACCACAGACCGCGGACCGCAGACCGCGGCGGCCTTCGGCCGCGACGATGGACCACAGACCATCGACCATGGTCTGCCATCGTCTGTTGTCTATGGTCTATGGTCAGAACATCGTCCGCCGTCGCGGGTCGAAGAGCCGCATAAAAAAACCGCCAGGTGGTCCCGGCGGCTCAGTGGCTCCGGAGGAGGGACTTGAACCCCCAGCCTAGTGGTTAACAGCCACCCGCTCTACCATTGAGCTACTCCGGAACAAACAATGAATATAGAAACTTTTACCCGAATGTCAAGGCTTTTTTTATCCCTCAGGAGAATCCGCGCGTTTTCGAAACTTAATTTCTTCTAAAAATTATTTGATTTTTTATAATAAATACTTTAGATTACTAGATCTCGTTTTGGATTGGAGTATTCATCAAATATACTAATAAGGGGTCTTTATATGAAACCATTTGAAAAAGAGACGATGGACGGCAACACGGCCGCGACTCATGTGGCCTATGCGTTCAGCGACGTGGCCGCCATTTATCCCATTACCCCGTCGTCCGGCATGGGTGAAATGGCCGATTCCTGGTCCGCCCAGGGAAGGAAAAATATTTTCGGTCAGCAGGTCGATGTGATTGAAATGCAGTCGGAAGCGGGAGCCTCGGGTGCCGTGCACGGTTCTCTTTCCGCCGGCGCTCTGACCACGACTTTTACGGCGTCTCAGGGTCTGATGCTCATGCTGCCCAATATGCACAAGATCGCCGGAGAGATGCTGCCTTCGGTGTTCCATGTTTCGGCGCGCTCACTGGCCTGCCAGTCCCTGTCCATTTTCGGTGACCATTCCGACGTCATGTCTGCCCGGAATACAGGCTGGGGCCTCTTGGCTTCGAGTTCCGTGCAGGAAGTCATGGATCTGGCCATTGTTTCGCATCTGGCGTCCCTGAAATCAATGGTTCCCTTTGTCCATTTTTTCGACGGATTCCGGACATCCAGTGAAGTGCAGAAGATCGAAGTCATCGATTATGAAACCATGGCGAGCCTGCTGGACATGAAGGATGTGGAAAAGTTCCGCAGCCGGGCCCTGAATCCGGAACAGCCCCGGGTCAAAGTCGGCGCCCAGAATCCGGATGTCTACTTTCAGGGCCGGGAAACCGTCAATCCCTATTACGATAAAACCCCCGAAATCGTTCAGCAAATCATGGACGCGGTGTCGAAGAAGATCGGCCGCGCCTATCACCTTTTCGATTATGTGGGCGCGCCTGACGCGGAATCGGTGGTCATCGCCATGGGATCGGCCAATGAGACCCTGGATGAAACCATCGGCTATCTGAACAGAAACGGATACAAAGTTGGTGCGATCAAGGTCCGCCTTTACCGGCCTTTCTCCGTGGAACATTTCATTCAGGCCCTTCCCAAAACGGTAAAGAAAATCGCCGTTCTGGACCGGACCAAGGAACCGGGCTCCATCGGCGAACCCCTCTATCTGGACGTGGTGGCGGCTCTTAAAGGCCGGCCGGAAATTTCCGTGATCGGCGGTCGTTACGGCCTGAGCTCCAAGGAGTTTACGCCGTCCATGGTAAAAGCCGTTTACGATCACCTGAATTCCGATGGATTTCACGGCTTCACCGTGGGCATCGAAGACGATGTCACGAAAAAGTCCATTCCCGTGAAGGACCGCATCAACACCCTGCCCGAGGGCACAATCAGCTGTAAATTCTGGGGCCTGGGCGCCGACGGCACCGTGGGCGCCAACAAGAACTCCATCAAGATCATCGGTGACCACACCGATATGTACGCCCAGGGATATTTCGAATACGACTCCAAGAAATCGGGCGGCATCACCCGAAGCCATCTGCGTTTCGGAAAATCGCCCATTCAGTCTCCCTATCTGGTTTCCGACGCCGACTTCGTGGCCTGCCATAATCAGGCGTTCATCGGCCGTTATGACATTCTGGAAGGCATCAAGGAAAACGGGGTTTTTCTGCTGAATTCCAACTGGTCTCAGGATGAGGCCTTTGCCAATCTGACCGAAGAGATGCAGAAGACCATCATCGAAAAGAACATCCAGTTTTACAATATCGATGCCCTTGAAATTGCCAGGAGCCTGGGTCTGGGCGGACGCATCAATACCGTGATGCAGGCGGCCTTTTTCATCATTTCAAATGTGCTTCCCAGACAGGAGGCCATCGATCTCATCAAGAAGGCCATTGAGAAGACCTACCGGAAAAAGGGCGATGAAATCGTGGAAATGAACTGGGACGCTGTGGACAAGACCGCCGAGGCTCTGGAAAAAGTTCCGATTCCCAGGACCTTGCCAAAGATGCACATGAAAACCGGCAAGCTGGTTCCGGATGACGCGGGTTCCTTTGTAAAAAATGTGGTCGAACCTGTCATGCGGCTGAAAGGGGAGAGTATTCCTGTCAGTCACATGCCGTTCGATGGATTCGTTCCGTCTGGTACCACGGCGCTGGAAAAACGGGGCGTGGCTCCGTCAGTACCGCACTGGATTCCAGAAAACTGCATACAGTGCAACCAGTGCTCTTTCGTGTGCCCCCACGCGGCCATTCGATCCAAACTCATCGACCGGTCCCTGCTGAAAGACGCTCCGAAAACCTTTAAAACGCTCAAGGCCGTGGGTAAAGACGGCGATCAATACGATTACAAAATTCAGGTTTTCGTGGAAGACTGTGTCGGGTGCATGAACTGCGTTAACGAATGCCCCAAGGAGGCCCTGGTCGCCAGGCCCATCGAGAAGGAACGCAAAGCCGGTGAGAACGAGAATCTGAAATACTTCCTGAGTCTTCCGGAAGATGTGCTGTCCGGCGCCGTGAAAACAGGAACCGTCAAGGGCAGCCAGTTCAAGCAACCTTTGCTTGAGTTCTCGGGAGCCTGTGCCGGCTGTGGTGAAACGCCCTATGTCAAGCTGATTACACAGTTGTTCGGCGACCGGATGATTGTGGCGAATGCCACGGGATGTTCTTCGATCTGGGGCGCCACATTTCCAACCATTCCATATACCAAGAACAAGGACGGTCATGGTCCGGCCTGGGCCAACTCTCTGTTCGAGGACAATGCCGAGTATGGATTCGGAATGCGGCTGGCCGTGGACGCCAACCGGAAACAGCTTCTGTATCAGGTTGAAAAGACTCTGAAAACCGGTGTCGGCGGGGATCTCAAGGCCGCTCTTCAGAAAGCCAAAGAGCTCTTTGCGGAAACCGGTGAAGAGGCCAGGCAGAACGCCATGAACCTGCAGAAACTTCTGCCCGATGCGCTGAAGAAGGCTGACGGCGAGGCCAAAGCGGCTCTTTCCAGGATAAAGGAACTGCAGAGCTATTTTGTGGATAAATCGGTCTGGTCCATCGGCGGTGACGGCTGGGCGTACGATATCGGATACGGCGGACTGGATCACGTCATGGCCATGAACCGCAACGTGAATGTTCTGGTTCTGGACACGGAGGTCTATTCCAACACGGGAGGCCAGTCCTCCAAGGCCACGCCTCTGGGCTCAGTGGCCAAATTCGCCGAAGCCGGAAAGAACACCATCAAGAAGGACCTGGGCATGATGATGATGACCTACGGCTATGTCTATGTCGCCAGCGTGGCCATGGGAGCCAACAAGAACCAGCTGATGAAGGCCGTGATCGAAGCCGAATCCTATCCCGGACCTTCCATCATCATCGCCTACGCGCCCTGCATCAACCACGGCATCGACATGGCCAAAACCCAGGAAGAGGAAAAACGGGCCGTGGATTCCGGATACTGGATGCTCTACCGGTACAATCCGATGCTGAAAAAGGAGGGAAAGAATCCCTTCACGCTGGACTCGAAGGAACCCTCCATGGATCTGGAAGAGTTTCTCAAAGGCGAGACACGCTATACCGCCCTGAAGCAGACCTTCCCCGAGAGAGTGGAAGGATTCTGGACCGAGTTCCAGGAGGTGGTGCGCCGCCGGTACGAAATGTACAGGAATCTGGCACAGAGCTGAAAAACATTCTCATTTCTATTATATTAAAAGGTCTTCCGGCCGTCAGGACCGGAAGACCTTTTTCTTTTGACATCTAACTATCTCACGTTTTTTCCAGCCCTTCGAAATTCGAAATGCTTTTCCGCTTCGCGCTTCGCGCTCTGCGATCTGCGTCTTTTCGCCTTACGAATGACGATTTACGCATTACGGCTTTTTCAATCCGAAATGCTTCTCTCCTACACGCTTCTTTCACCTTTCTGGTTTTTTTCGGCCGCCTGAAAAATATTTTCCTTATTTTTTCATCATTGACTATCGATTGTAAAATCGATATATTTTAATTCTATGCAAAAACAGGACATTCGAAATTTCTGCATCATCGCCCATATCGACCACGGGAAATCCACTCTGGCCGACCGGCTGCTGGAAGCCACGCACACCGTGTCTCCCCAGGCCATGATCGACCAGGTTCTGGACAACATGGACCTGGAGAGGGAACGGGGCATCACCATCAAGGCCCACGCCATCACGATGTATTATGAGGCCCCCGACGGCCGGCGGTATCACCTGAACCTGATCGACACACCGGGCCATGTGGATTTTTCCTATGAGGTCTCACGAAGCCTGGCCGCCTGCGAAGGGGCCCTGCTCCTGGTGGATGCCTCCCAGGGCGTGGAAGCCCAGACACTCAGCAATATCTACCTGGCCATGGAGAACGACCTCACCCTCATCCCGGTCATCAATAAAATAGACCTGGCCAATGCGCAGACCGAAGCGGTAAAAATTCAGATCCAGGAACTTCTGGGCGTGGAGGAAGACGAAATTCTTTCGGCCAGCGCCAAACAGGGCCTGGGTATCGAGGAAATTCTGGAATCCGTGGTCAAACGCATTCCCCCGCCGGCGGGAGAAACCGGATCTCCCCTGCGGGCTTTGATTTTCGACTCCGTTTTCGATTATTACCGGGGAGTCATCGCCTACATTCGTGTCGTGGACGGCCAGGTCGCAAAGGGAGACCGGATTCGTTTCATGGCCGGACAAAAAGAGTTCGAGGTGGACGAGGTCGGCACCCTGCATCTTCACCGCCTCCACCGGGATCATTTGCAGACGGGTGAAGTGGGTTATCTCATTGCGAGTGTGAAAAACCTCAAAGACGCCCGTGTCGGCGATACCATCACCCACGCCGACCGTTCCGCGGCAAAGCCCCTGAAGGGCTTTCAGGAACCGAAATCCATGGTGTTTTCCGGCCTGTTCCCGGCTGACGCGGATGACCTGGACGAGCTGCGCAACGCCCTGGACCGGCTTCAGCTCAACGACGCGGCTCTGAACATTCAGCCCGAAAGCTCGGAGGCGCTCGGTTTTGGGTTCCGAGTAGGATTTCTGGGGCTGCTTCATATGGAAATCGTCCAGGAACGTCTCGAACGGGAATACGGCCAGAATCTCATCACAACCATTCCCAATGTTCAGTACCGCGTCACGCTCAGAGAAGGCGGTGTGCGGCTCATCGACAAGCCCACGGACCTGCCCGCTTCCAATAAAACAGACTGGATTGAGGAGCCGTATATCACCGCCCAGATCATCACTCCATCCGAATATATCGGCAATCTCATGCAGCTTTCCCAGGAACGGCGGGGAATCTATAAAAACACCGACTACCTGGACGCCTCCCGGGTCAATCTTCACTATGAATTTCCTCTTTCGGAAATTATATTCGATTTTTACGACAAGCTGAAGACTCTGTCGCGCGGCTATGCCTCGTTTGATTACGAATTTCTTGATTTTCGGCGTTCTGACCTGGTTCGTCTTGACATTCGTATCAACAGCGATCCGGTGGACGCGCTCTCCATGATCGTGCACAGGGACAAGGCCTATGAGTGGGGCCGGAAGCTTTCATTGAAATTGAGGGAGCTGATTCCCAGGCAGCTTTTCGAAGTCGCCATCCAGGCCACACTGGGTTCCAAAGCCATCGCCCGGGAAACGGTCAAGCCCTTACGGAAAAACGTGACTGCCAAGTGTTACGGCGGCGATATTACCCGGAAACGGAAACTGCTCGAGAAACAGAAAGAGGGAAAGAAACGCATGAAACAGCTGGGAAAAGTGCAGATCCCCCAGGACGCCTTTCTGGCGGTTTTGAAAATACGCTGAAGCGGTCCCGGCAGAAAATCAGTATTTTAAAGATCCGATTCATGAATCAATCCAGAGCCGCAAACATTTATATCCATTTCCCCTTTTGTCTTCAAAAGTGCGGATATTGTGATTTTTACTCCGTAACCGGAGACATGGATGATATGACAGCTTACCTGGAGGCTCTGGAGCTGGAGCTGTCCGGTTCCGTTTTCGCCGCTTCGCCCGAGGTCGAAATTCGAAGCGTGTACATTGGAGGCGGCACGCCCTCGCTCATGCCCGCGCCGCTGTTGCAAAAGCTGTTTGTCATGCTGAGAGAACGCTTTACAATCCGGAACACGGAAATCACCCTGGAAGCCAATCCCCGGCCCGATCTGAACAGTCTGCTTCCGCTCATGAAAAATCTGGGCGTCAACAGACTGAGCCTGGGAATTCAGTCCCTGTCCGGCAAGGAGCTGGCTTTTCTCGGCAGGGACCATACCGTCGAAGACGCGATCCGGGCCGTGCAGTCCGCCCGTTCGGCGGGATTTGAAAACCTCGGCGCGGATCTCATCTTCGGCCTGCCCGGCCAGTCTCTCAAAACCTGGGAAAGGACTCTGGACGGCATTCTCGATCTGCCGCTGACCCACATCTCCGCGTACGCCCTTACCTGGCATACTCACAGCCCTCTCGGGCGGGCTCTGGTGCGGGGTGAAATCAAGCCTCTTTCGGATGACCGGACCGCGGATCAGTTTCTTCTGGCCCATAAACGGCTCGAAAAAAAAGGATTTGAACACTATGAAGTGTCCAATTTCGCCCGGCCGGGTTTCAGGTGCCGCCACAACGAAGACTGCTGGACAGGTGTCTCCTACCGCGGATACGGTCCGTCCGCCCACTCCTGGGACGGCCTCCGTCGTTTCTGGAATGTTGCAAATGTTCGGGAATACAATTCTCGGCTCATGAACGGCCACTCTGCCGTTGCCGGAGAGGAAACCATTTCACCCGCCCGCCGCCGGCTGGAAAAACTGGCGTTGGGACTTCGGCGGAAGGAAGGCATCCCCCTGAATGCTGTCGAAACGGCCCGCGACTTCAGCGAATGGGGAGAAATGGGACTGATCCGAATCCATAAAGGGCATCTTGTGCTGACGGCATGCGGCCTGCTGCTGGCCGACGAACTAACTCTGCATTTGGCAGAATAAAAAAAGTCCCGGACGGAATATCCGGGACTCTGGAATGTTGTTTAAAAGGAGCTAATAGTTCAATTTGCTGAGCATGGCTTTGGCTTCGGCCTTGAATTCGTCGTCATCTTCCTCCACCGAGGGAAGAGCCAGAGCCGCTTCCAGGGGCTCTTTCATCAGATCCCAGCGTTTCATGAATTCATAGGTCCGGGCCAGCTCCAGGTGATGTTCGATATGATCGGGATTGATTTCAATGGCTTTTTTAAAGTGCTCCACCGCCTCCTCATTGCTTGCCGGAGGAACGCCGCCGTACAGCACCTTGGCGAAAAACTTCAGTACGCCGCTGAGATTGGCCACATTCTGATGCCAGCGTCCCAGCACATGATGGACCAGATCCGCCTCGGGATTCAGCTCCAGCGACCGGGTCGCCGTTTCTTTGACCTGTTGAGACAGCTGGACCTTTTCCTTTCCGCCCCGGAAAAGAGCGAGCCGGCCCAGAGCCACGGAAAGGCGGAAATGCCCCTCCCAGCCGTCGGGGTTGACTTCAATGGCCTTCTCACACAGCATCCTGGCTTTTTCAAAGATCTCTTCTTTCTTTTCTTTCTGATTGTCGGGAAGTCGGTCGGCCCAATCCGTATACTGATCTCCGGCGTTCCAGAGTGCTTCGTAATTATCCGGATCCAGATCGAGCACCTTCATGAAGACCTCGGCCGAGCCTTCATGATCCCATTTTTCCGCCAGGGAATGAGCCTTGGACATGAGTTCGGCAATCTCGGGACTGGCCTCCTGGCTCCATACCGGAAAAACGGCAAACAGGAAGAATACAAGGATGATCCCTTTCTTCATAATTCTTGCCCTCCTGATGGGTGTTAGACAATGGTCTTAACGCGAGAATATAAGAGAATATTTAATTAAAAAAACAAACAAACACAAGGTGTTTTTAACAAAATGAAAAATCATGATTATTTGGTCATCCGCGGAGCCAGGGAGCACAACCTGAAAAACATCAACCTGGATATTCCGCGAAATCAGCTGGTGGTCATTACAGGTCTTTCAGGTTCCGGAAAATCCTCTCTGGCCTTTGACACAATCTACGCCGAAGGTCAGAGGCGTTATGTGGAGTCTTTGTCGGCTTATGCCCGCCAGTTTCTGGGACTCATGGAAAAGCCCGATGTGGATGTCATCGAGGGCCTTTCACCGGCCATTTCCATTGAACAGCGTACGGCCGGAAAGAATCCCCGTTCCACTGTGGGAACCGTAACGGAAATCTACGATCACCTGCGCCTTTTATACGCCCGTATCGGCATCCCGTACTGCTATCAATGTGGACGGCGTATCGAAAAACAGACCGTGGAGCAGATGGTGGACTCGATCCTTCAGATGGAGGAGGGTTCAAGAATCATGATTCTCGCGCCTCTGATACGCGGGCGAAAAGGAGAATACCGGGATGTTTTTGAGCAGATCCGCAGGGACGGATATCTGAGAATCCGGGTGGACGGCAAGCTGATGGATGTGGATCAACCCGTCAGGCTGGACAAACAGAAGAAGCACACCATCGAAGTGGTGGTCGACCGGTTGATTGTCAATTCCACCATCGTCTCCCGATTGACCGATTCCCTGGAAACAGCCATGAATCTTTCGGGCGGCGTCGTTCTGGTCCACATCATCGACAGGGAAGAGCGCCTCTATTCCGCTAATTTTGCCTGTGTTCACTGCAATATCAGCTACGAAGAACCTTCACCCCGAATGTTTTCATTCAATTCACCCTACGGGGCGTGTCCGACCTGCAACGGGCTGGGAACCATCATGAAGATCGATCCGGACCTGGTCGTTCCCGATAAAACCAAAAGCATCAACGAAGGCGCTGTTATCCCCTGGGGTGAGTTACGCGAAGGCTGGTACTTCAGCCGCCTTCAAACCCTTGCCAAAACTTGTGGATTCGATCTGGATACCCCTTTTCAGGATATGGAACCTGAACATCAGAAGCTGATTCTGGAAGGTTCAGGCGGCCGGGAATTTCGATTCAACTATCAGTCGGCAGACAGAAAAGCCAGCGGAGTGTTTATCAACGCTTTTGAAGGCATCGTGCAAAACCTGGAAAGACGCTACCATCAAACCCATTCCCAATATATACGGAACTGGATCGAAGGATTCATGAACGTCCTGACCTGCCCGGACTGCAAGGGAAGCCGGCTGAAAAAGGAAAGCCTGGCCGTGCGGGTTCATGAAAAAAACATTTACGATATCACCCGTCTTTCTATCAGGGATGTGTCCGCTTTCTTTCAAAAGTTGACTCTCAACAAACGCGAACAAACCATCGCCCATCAAATTCTGAAAGAGATCAATGCGCGCCTGCGTTTTCTCAGTGACGTGGGGCTCGACTACCTGAGTCTGGACCGGGCCACGGGCACTCTTTCGGGCGGCGAGGCACAGCGAATTCGTCTGGCCACCCAGATCGGTTCGCGTCTTGTCGGAGTTCTTTACATTCTCGACGAACCCTCGATCGGCCTGCATCAGAGAGACAATCGGCGTCTAATCGACACGCTGTACGCCCTGCGCGATCTGGGAAATACGGTTCTGGTTGTAGAACACGACCGGGCCACAATCCAGGCGGCCGACTGGGTCATCGATCTGGGACCCGGAGCCGGAGATCACGGCGGTCAGGTAGTCGCCAGCGGCGCGCCTGACAGAATCGCTTCGCATCCATCTTCCATCACCGGACATTATCTGGCAGGCAAACAGCAAATTCCGGTACCGGAAAACCGGCGCTCATTCGAAAAAAAACTCATACTCCTGGGAGCCAGAGGCAATAATCTCAAGTCCATCGATGTGCGTATTCCACTGGGAATCTTTGTGTGTGTCACAGGCGTATCAGGATCCGGAAAATCCACCCTGATCAACGAAACCCTTTTCCCCCTTCTCCAGCGTCATTTCCACCGAAGCAAGGCCGTTCCTCTCCCCTGCGACGGGCTGGAGGGCATCGAACACATCGACAAGGTGATCGATATCGATCAGTCTCCGATCGGCAGAACGCCCCGGTCGAATCCGGCCACGTATACCGGCGTGTTCACCCACATACGGAATCTTTTTTCCCGGCTTCCGGATTCAAAGATAAGAGGTTACAAGCCGGGCCGGTTCAGTTTCAACGTAAAAGGCGGACGCTGTGAGGCGTGTGAAGGCGATGGGATCATTAAAATCGAAATGCATTTTCTTCCCGATGTTTACGTGCCCTGCGAAATCTGCAAGGGAAAGCGCTACAACCGGGAAACCCTGGAGGTGAAATATCGGGGCTACTCCATCGCGGACATACTGGACATGACCGTTGAAGAAGCCTTTCGATTCTTTGATCGCATCCCCGCCATCCGGCGAAAACTCCAGACCCTGACCGATGTGGGCCTGAGCTATATTCATCTCGGACAGCCCGCCACGACGCTTTCGGGCGGTGAGGCCCAGCGGGTCAAACTGTCCACCGAGCTGTCACGAATGTCCACAGGGAAGACTTTTTACATACTCGATGAACCCACAACCGGCCTTCATTTTGAAGACATCAAGATGCTTCTGACCGTTCTCAACAGCCTGGTCAACAAAGGAAACACTGTGGTGGTCATCGAACACAACCTGGATGTCATCAAAACCGCCGACTGGATCATCGATCTGGGGCCCGAAGGCGGAGATGGCGGCGGCCGCCTGGTGGCCGAAGGCCCGCCGGAATCGGTGATGAAAGAGGCGGCATCCTATACGGGACGCTTTCTGGAATCGGAACTGAATTAAAAGATTTGTTTTTCCGTATGATCTTTTCAAGACCCGACTCAATAATTTTCTTGATTTTAGCGGATATTTTTTTTAATATTTACGAATATACTTGTTCATCGGCAGATCGACCGACAATAAAGGTTTATTATGTCATGGTTTGAATTTCTGGTACGCGCGCCTGTTTCTGAATGGATCCGATTCGGACTCTTCCTCACTGGCATTCTTCTCTTTATCGGCATCGCCGAGAAAACCCGTCTTGTTCTGAAATGGTCACCGGAAATCAATCGAAAACTGGTTCACATCCTTACAGGCGTATTGATCTTTTTCTCTCCCTGTTTTTTTGAATCCAACCGTCCCCTTGTCTGGATGGCGGTTTTATTTATAATTCTGGATTTTTGGGCCGTCAAGACCCGGCGCCTGCCGGGCATGCACGGCACGCGACATCGAAGCTACGGAACGGTTTTCTATCCCCTGTCCTTCCTGATTCTGGTCGTTCTATGCTGGCCGGATTACCAGTCCGTTCTGGTTGTGTCCATGGCTGTCATGGCCTTTTGTGACGCCGCAGCGGCTGTCATCGGAGAAAACATTCACAATCCGCATGAATACCGGCTCTGCCGCGACACCAAATCACTGGAAGGATCGGCCGTCATGGGTCTTTCAACCCTGATCGTTGTATCCCTGCTTCTGCCTGCAGCGGGAAAAATGGATCAGCTGAGTATCGGTTTGGGGACCGCCGTCCGGATCGCCGCAGTTACTGCGGTCATGGCAACCGTGCTGGAAGCCCTTTCCTCCCGCGGTTCCGATAATCTGAGTGTGCCCCTGGGCAGCGCCTTCGTCATTCACTTTTTCCTGACACAGAGTCCGGAGGCCCAAATGCAGTTTGCCGCGGGGATGGTCCTGGCCGGTTTGGTGGCATTCCTCTCGTACCGGGCCCGCTTTCTTTCGGCCTCCGGAAGCGCCGGAACGTTCATTCTGGCCACACTGATATTCGGTGTCGGAGGATGGACATGGAGTGTTCCCATCCTGACCTTCTTTCTTCTTTCCAGCCTGCTTTCCGAAGCAGGGAAAACCCACAAAAAACAGTTCGGCCTGATATTTGAAAAGTCCGGCCGGCGGGACATCGGACAGGTGCTGTCAAATGGAGGAATGGCCGGAATTTTACTTCTGGCATACAGTTTTCGGCCGTCGGCATTCTGGTACGCGCTGTATCTCGGCGCGTTGGCCGCAGCCAACGCCGATACCTGGGCGACAGAGATCGGGGTTTTTTCACGTATCGATCCACGGTCGATCGTCGGCTTTCACACGGTTCCCGCCGGAACGTCAGGAGGAATTACACTCCTGGGAACTCTGTCCGCTCTGGCGGGATCCCTGGTCATCGCTCTGAGCGGATGGCTGGCCGCGCCGGCGGCATTTGGTTATCATCCGGGCAGACGAATTTTCTGGGCGGTCACAGCCGCCGGGTTTCTGGCCAGTCTGGTAGACAGCATTCTGGGGGCGACGCTGCAGTCGCAGTATCGCTGCGCGGTATGCGGCAAGATCACGGAAAAGCGTTTTCATTGTCAGCAAAACCCGACACAGCGTGTCACCGGCCTGCCCTGGCTGGACAACGACCGGGTCAACGCGATCTGCTCGATAAGCGGATCTGTATTTGTATGGATATTGACACGATTTTAACGGGGTTGACACGAATTATCCTGATCACTCTGAATCGAAGGAATAGAAAGGAGACTCGATGAAACTGGCTGTAATCGGAAGCGGATACGTCGGACTGGTAGCCGGAGCCTGCTTTGCCGAATCAGGCAACCAGGTGATCTGCATGGACAATGATCAAAACAAGATCGACTCACTGAAAAATGGAATCATTCCCATCTATGAACCCGGCCTGGACACTCTCGTCAAACGCAATGTAGAAAGCGGCAAATTGACTTTTTCAACGGACATGGAGTCTACAGTCAAGAATTCGGATATCCTTTTTATCGCGGTGGGCACGCCCCCTGATGAGGACGGATCAGCCGATTTGAGGCATGTCATTGCGGTCGCCAAATCCATCGGGAAATATATGGACCGTCCGAAAATTGTGGTGGATAAAAGCACAGTTCCTGTGGGAACCGCACAGAAAGTCAAAGAGGCTGTTCAGTCTGAAACCGCCATTCAGGTGGATGTGGTCTCCAACCCGGAGTTTCTGAAAGAAGGCGCCGCCATCGATGATTTCATGTATCCGGACCGAGTAATCATCGGTACGAGCAATCCCGAAGTGGCCCAAACCATGCGAGACCTATATGAACCCTTTCTTCGAACGGGAAATCCAATTGTCATCATGGACGAAGTCAGCGCGGAACTGACCAAATACGCGGCCAATTCCATGCTGGCCACAAAAATCTCCTTCATGAACGAAATCGCCAACATGTGCGACCGGGTCGGCGCGGATGTGGAAATGGTTCGCAAGGGCATTGGATCCGATTCCCGAATCGGTTATTCCTTCATCTTCCCGGGCGTGGGATACGGCGGTTCCTGTTTCCCCAAGGATGTCAAGGCTCTGATTCGAAGTGCTGATTCATACGACTTTGACATGCGAATCCTTAAGGCTGTCGAGGCGGTCAATGAAGATCAGAAAAAGATTCTGATTCCAAAAATTATCAATTATTTTTCATCAAATCTGAAGGGAAAAACATTGACCATATGGGGTCTGAGCTTCAAACCGAAGACCGACGACATGCGTGAAGCCCCTTCCCGGGTCATCATCGATGAACTCCATGGGCTGGGTGCCCGGCTCAAAGGTCACGACCCCGAAGCCATGGATGAGGCCCGCCGCCTGAAACTGGATGAAAAAATAACCCTGTTCGATGACAATTATGAAGCGCTGAAAGACTCGGACGGCCTGATTCTGGTTACGGAATGGCTCGAATACCGCGAACCGGACTTTGACAGGATGAAAGCCTATATGAATACACCCGTTATTTTTGACGGCCGGAATATCTATAGGCCCAGAAAAATCCGCGAGATGGGTTTTACCTATTTCAGTATCGGCCGGCCGTTTTCGTAATAGAAACAGTCCGATCCTTCTTTCCATTGAAAGGAGCCTTTGATGTCTATCATTATCGATGTGCTGGCACGGGAAATCCTGGACTCCCGAGGAAATCCCACTATCGAAGTCGATGTGCTTCTCGAAAGCGGCTGTCTGGGCAGGGCGTCTGTGCCATCCGGCGCCTCCACCGGAGAACATGAAGCTGTTGAACTCCGGGACGGTGATAAAAACCGCTATCTGGGCAAAGGTGTGCAAAAAGCCGTTTCCCACGTAAACGGGACGATCGCAGAAGAGATCATCGGTCTTGACGCGCTTTATCAGGGTGATATCGATCAGACACTCATCGACCTGGATGGAACAGTCAACAAATCGAAACTCGGCGCCAATGCCATACTCGGCGTTTCTCTGGCCACGGCCAAAGCGGCCGCCGAATTCACCGGTTTGCCTCTGTATCGATATCTGGGAGGCGCGGAAGCCCGGGTTCTGCCTGTGCCCTGCATGAACGTGATCAACGGTGGATCACACGCGGACAACAACGTGGATTTGCAGGAATTCATGATCGCGCCTGCAGGCGCCCCTTCTTTTCAGGAAGCGGTGCGCATGTGCGCCGAAGTCTATCACCATCTGGAAAAAGTTTTGAAAAAGAAAGGTTACTCCACCGGTGTCGGAGACGAGGGAGGATTCGCCCCGAATCTCAAATCCAACGAAGAAGCCATTGAAGTCATTCTCGAAGCCGTGACACAGGCCGGATTTAAATCGGGCTCGGATTTTTTCCTCTGCCTGGATCCGGCAGCCAGCGAATTTTTTGATGAAACCCAAAAGAAATATATTCTCGCCTCCGAAAAGAAAACGCTGACTTCCGAAGAAATGGCGGATTATTACGCTCGGCTGGTGAAAACCTATCCGATCTTCAGTATCGAAGACGGCCTGGCCCAGGACGACTGGCAGGGGTGGAAGATCCTGACCGAAAAGGTCGGAGGCAAAATCCAGCTCGTCGGAGACGATCTGTTCGTGACCAATATCGAACGCCTGCAGAAGGGTATCGAACAGCATGTGGCCAACAGTATTCTCATCAAGCTCAACCAGATCGGCACCCTGACTGAAACCCTGGATACCATCCGTCTGGCACGCAGCCATGGATACACCTGGATGGTTTCTCATCGCTCGGGAGAGACCGAAGACACCACCATCGCCGACCTGGTGGTCGCCGCGGGGGGCGGTCAGATCAAGACCGGGGCCCCATGCCGCAGCGAACGGGTTGCCAAATACAATCAGCTGATGAGGATCGAAGAAGACCTCGGGGAGTCGGCCGTCTATATGGGCAATCAGATTCTTCACTCAAGACGTTCGTAAAACAAGACTCAAATCCAATATAATGACTATGAAAAAAAAGAGAGCAAATCGAAGAGTCCTGATCCTGGGAGCACTGGCTGTCGTTGGCATGCTGCTTCTTTTCGCCTCCGGCAAACGGGGCTTCCTGCAGCAGTTTCGAATTCACCGGAAAAAAATCGTTCTTGAAAAAGAGATCGAAGTCCTGCAGCAGGAGAAAAGACATTTGACGAGTGAAAAGGCGAGCCTCGATTCCCTGGAAACGATCGAACGAATCGCCCGTGAGAAATACGGTATGGCCAAAGAGAACGAAAAAATCTATCGCGTTGTCCCGGTTGAGAAATAACCGTATTTCAGCGAACACATAAGACCATGACAGCCGGATTGGGAACAAACCTGTTATGAAAAAAATTCAGCCCGAGACCATTCAAATGACCGTCAAGAGCCGGCTCAAAGAATTGAAACGCGTTGAAAAACTGGCCATGGAAATCGCTTCCAGAATCGGGCTGACCAGAGATCAGACCGACAATCTTTCCATTGCCATAACCGAAACCGTGGGCAATGCCATTGTCCATGGAAATAAAAAGGATCCCGACAAGGATGTTGATATAGCCGTCATCATTCAGCCGGATACAATCCGCGTTCAGGTTCAGGACCGGGGAGAAGGCTTCGATCCCGATTCCCTTTCCGACCCGCTGGATCCTGAAAACCTGCTGAAAGAAAGCGGACGGGGCATATTTATTTTAAAGAGTCTGATGGACAATGTCTCATTCTCTTTTTCACCCAAGGGGACTCTGGTCGAGTTTGAGATGAGCCTTCGCCGCTCATCAGACTCGGAAAACGGGACCGTAAAGAAACCGGAACGTTAGCCGGATTCGCAATGAACCGCATCATCCTCAACTCCCTGGACAAGGAGGAACTGGCCCGTTTTTTCGAAAACCTGGGTCAAAAGCCCTTCCGTGCGCGTCAGATCTGGTCATGGGTGTATGGAAAGGGAATTCACGATTTTGAAGCGATGACCAACATGTCCGCCGCCCTGCGGCTTCAGCTGTCCCGCATAGCCCGTTTCAGCCGGCTCGGTCTTGCAGGTGACATGCTTTCCGCTTCGGGCACACGCAAGTTTGTTTGGGCGCTCGAAGACGGCCTGTTCATTGAATCCGTATACATCCCTGACGGAAAACGTCACACCGTATGTGTCTCCAGCCAGGTCGGCTGCAGACTGGGATGCGCTTTCTGCGCCACGGCAAGGATGGGATTCAAACGCGATCTCATGCCCCATGAAATCGTTGACCAGGTTCAGTCCATGCAAGCCCTGACCGGAGTGAAACCCACCAATCTGGTGGTGATGGGTATGGGCGAGCCGTTCCTGAACTATCACTCCGTGATCAAGGCGCTGAACATCATCAACGACCGTGAGGGCATTGCCATCGGTCATCGGAAAATCACCATTTCAACGGCCGGAATCATACCCCGTATCCGTCAGTTTGCCGATGAAAAGCATCCCTATCTTTTGGCGGTTTCGCTCAACGCTTCCACAGACGCCCTTCGGCAGCGTCTGATGCCCGTTGCCCGCCGCTATCCCTTGAAAGACCTTCTGGATACGGCCCGCTATTACACGGCTAAAATGCGTAAACGGATGACCTTCGAATATGTGATGCTTCGGGGAATCAATGACCGGATGGAGGATGCCCGCCGGCTGAAGGATCTGTTGAAGAATATTCCCTGTAAAGTCAATTTGATTGCCTACAACCCCACACCCGGAGCCTTTCATAGGCCCTCCGAAGAACATATCATCGCCTTCGCGGAAGCCCTTCGTCCGCTGAGCGCCCCGGTAACGCTTCGGCTGAGCCGGGGTGATGATATACAGGGAGCCTGCGGCCAGCTGGCCGCTGGAACTCGCGGCCATGGTTCTTCATTCAAAACCGAAAAGGACCGTTCATGAATGTCCTCCTTCAAAGGAACGATACTCCGTTGCCGGCGTTAGAAAAATGGCAGCAAAACTCCAAATGGTCCCGGTATTTAATCCTGAAATGGAGTATTTACACACAACCCGAAAAAGGTGTTTTCACGGCATCGAAAGGATACGGCATGAAAAGAAACCTGGCAATGGTCATTGTTTTGCTGCTTGCGGCGGCATGCGCACGAAAACCCTCATTGCCCTATGACAAGGAGAGTCCTGAATATGCATTTTTCAAAACAATTGCCGATTCCATGGATCTGGACGTGCTGAATCCCGACAAACCTGTGATTTTGGCTTCCTGCAACAAATTTAAAGTCTGGAACGTCGATATCATGCCCGGATTCGTCCGCATGTACCTTCAGGCGGCCCCGCAGATTCTTGCTCTTCCCAGAGAGCAGCTCGTCGCGAGCGTTCATCAACTCATTGACAGGATATCCGAGGACCGTCTTCTCGATGAAGCGGCTCAGGCGGCCGGTATTTCCGTGGAACCGGACGCGGCGGAACAGGAACTTCTTGACATTGCCGGACGATTCGGGGGCATCGATTCTTTTCGGGTGGCCATGGAAAATATAGGCATGACCCTTAAGGAAGTGAGACAGGATATTCGAAACCGCCTGTCCCGAAGGCAGTATGTTTATAACTCGGTCCTGGACAGTATTCCCATCTCTGAGGATGAGGTCAAACAGCTGTATGGAGAAGATTTAAGTGCCACGGTTCGGCATATTCTGTTTGTCACATACGGAAAAAGCGACTCCGAAAAAGACACGATTCGAAACAAGGCACAGGAGATTCTGAACAGGATCCATCAGGGCGAACCAATCAGCGACCTGGCCCGGCAGTATTCGGAAGACCCTGTTTCAAGAGAGCGGGGCGGTCTTTATGAAAATATTGTCCGGGGTCAAATGTCCGAACCCTTCGAGCAGGCCGCGTTCTCCCTGCCTGTCGGGGATACGGACCTTATCGAAACCGAATTCGGAATCCACATCATGCAAGTCATCGGCCGGCAAACCGAAAGCCGAACCTACGCCCGGGCCCGGCCCTTCCTGATTCAGACTCTTCTGTCCAGAAAACGGCAGGAAGCGCTGGCCGCCCATGTGGAGCAGTTAAAGGATCAATACAAATACAAACGCCTGTATACGGAACATTTATAATCAAACCGGACAATTCTTCAAAAACTTCAAAAAGGAGGTATCTATTCATGACCAATTGTCATTCCATGAAAAAAGGTGAAGTCTACATTTGTGAAGAATGCGGTCTCGAGCTGGAAGTGGTCAAAGAATGCCGGGACAGCGGCAAACCGGCCGAATCCTGCGGCTGCCATGATCACGGCGACCCCTGTTCTCTCTCCTGCTGCGGATGTGAGCTCAGGAAAAAATAATCTGTGAAGCCTCGTGATTCGTCAACATTCCGCGTAAAGAAACGGGCCCCGTTTTTCATCGGGGCCCGTTTATCTTCATGCAAAAACGGGTTGTTTTACTGAGTGATCATCTCCCGCACCATTTCCGTAATCCTGCGAAAGTCCATCTTGCCGCTGCCCAGCTTGGGCATTTCGGAAATGACGAGAAACTGACTGGGAATGGCGATCGGATGCAGCTTCTTGCTCATTGCCTTGATGATCTCTTTTTCATTGACTTTGCCCGTTACCGTGGCCACCAGACGGGCTCCCTTTCGCTGGTCGGGCACCTCCACCACACAGCATCCCACGCCTTCGGGAAGCAATTCATCCAGCACGGATTCGGTCTTGACCAGAGAGACCATTTCGCCTCCGATTTTCACGAACCGTTTGAGCCTTCCCCGATGCCAGAGATAACCGTCCTGGTCGATGAAACCCATATCGCCCGTATCGTACCAGCCGTCCTTGATGCGGTAAGACGTCTCTTCCACGTCATCAAAATATCCCTTCATCACCAGATCTCCCTTGACCAGGACCTTGCCTTCCTTGCCCGTTGGGAGAGGCTTCCCGGTTTCGATATCGGTGATCTTCAAACTGACCGAAGGCAACAGGGGGCCGATACTGCCCGGCCGGTTGGCATCCGGACGATTCACGGAAATAACGGGACTGGTTTCCGTGGTTCCATAGCCTTCCAGCAGCTCCAGATTGTGTTTCTTGCGATATCCTTCACGAAGCGAATCCGGCGTTTTATCCGCGCCCGCCACCGCCAGCCGGACCGAAGCGAAATCACCGGGATCCGACTCCCGCAGGTATCCCGAAAAGAAGATGGGCGTGCCGGCGATCATGGTCACTCCGTTTTCCTTGATCAGCTTGGGGATCCGCTTGTAATCCAGGGGATTGGCGTAAGTCACCGCCGTCATTCCCTGGGTCATGGGAAGCCAGAAATTGGTGGTCAAACCGAACACATGAAACAGGGGCAGGATGGACATGATGACATCATCCGAACTCAGCCCCATGACTGCCATGATGTCTTCCAGATTCGACCCGATATTCCGATGGGTCAGCTGAACGGCCTTGGGTTCTTTTTCACTGCCGCTGGTGAAGAGGATCACCACGTTGTCGTCGATGTCCGGCTTGGGAAACGACCGGGTAATCGCCTTCAAAGACATCTTCGATTTCAGCGCCGCCGAGAGCTTGTCTTTTACCGAAATGGTTTCCATGATTTCTTCGATAAATACCATGCCGGGAACCACGCGGCATCCGATCTTTTCCAGCAATGCCTTGGATGTGATGATCGTCTTGAAATTGATCTTCTTCTGGGCGTACTCCGAGTTTTCCGCGGCTCCGGTCGAATAATTGATCATGGCCGGCACCTTTCCCGCCATGATCAGACCCACTGTGACGAGGAACGAGCCGGCCGACGTCGGAATCATGACGCCGATATATTTCTCCTCATACTTCTCAAACTTTTTGGCCAGAATCAGTGACGCGATCAAGGCCTTTTCAAATGGCACATTCTTGTCGGTGGTCTTGTCGATGATGGCCATTTTGCCGCCGAATTTCTTCGCCGACTTGATGAATTCATGGTGTAAGATCATAGAATACTCCTCCCTGTTGATGAGAAAAAATCGTCCTCTCATAACCCAAGTGTTGTTTTCTGGAGGGAAATAGTGGCTTATTATTCCCAATTTGGAAAATTTATGAGACGTTGTCAAGTTGTATTTGCAGACTTGAAAAAAATCATGTTTCACAAAAAAAAATGAAAAAATACTGAACCTGTGGAAAAATTTTTGTATATTAAGGATCATTGAACGAGAAGGCTTCGGTTCTCGGAGCCGACAACCAAAATCGATTCCATGGAGAAACGCCTGCCTTGAAAACGAACCCATCGGAAAACCTTACACCGGTGGACGCAGAAACATCCGCTCCTCCGTCACGGACCCTGGCTCCGCGCCGCTGGTGGCTGGCCGGTTTTCTGACGGTTATCCTGCCGGGGCTCGGCCAGATGTACAACGGACAGCCCGTCCGGGGACTGCTTTTCTTCGGTCACTTTATATGGCTTCAGGGAATTCTGCTGCACGCGATTTTGCGGCCCGAAAGCGGCTTTTCCCGCATCCATTTCATTTTATCGGCAATCATAATCGCCATCCTGTTCGTTTTGTTCATCGTTATTCTGGCCGATGCCATCCGCCGGGCCCGCCGTCATCCGCGCATTCAGGCGACGCCTTTTCATCGCTGGCCGGTTTTTTCAGCCATGATTCTGCTGAGCCTGTCATTTCATTTTCTGGCACAGCGGCGGATTAATGAAATGGCATTGAAAACATACCGTATTTCTTCGTTCAGCATGCTGCCCACGCTGCGGCCGGGCGACCATGTAATCAGCAGCCGGTTTGTTTTTCTCGGCCAGAATCCACAAAGAGGGGAAGTGGTGCTCTTTAAAAACCCGGGCAACCATAGACAGACCTTCGTGAAACGAATCATCGGCCTTCCGCGGGAAACCCTTGAGATCCAGGGTCAACAGGTACTGATCAACGGAGAAATTTTATTCGAACCCTATCTTCCGGACAGGCAGGCCTCCGATACGCTTGCTTTTACCTATCCGTCTGTCAGACTGAAAGACGGTCAGTATTTTGTCATGGGAGACAACCGGAAAAACAGCCTGGACAGCCGGTTATTCGGTCCTGTTGACCGGTCTTTGATCAGAGGCAAACCACTGGTCATTTTCTGGTCATGGGATGGAACCATTCCCCGAAGCAACTGGTTAAAGCGTTGGTTTTCTCTTCGTATATCCCGTATCGGACGACAAATTCAATGAGACAAAAAGCCGAATAATTCTTCTACAAGAAAGGTTTGATAATGACCAATCAAACATCCTCACAGTCCTCGAGCGCCTCACAGAAGAGGAAAAATTTCTATAAAGAATGGATTGAACCGATTCTCTGGGCGATTCTCATCGCTCTGGGTATTCGCATCACCATCATCGAGCCATTTCGTATCCCTACCGGATCGATGGAGAACAATCTCCTGGTCGGCGATCATATCATGGCCAACAAGTTCGTCTACGGAATCCGCACTCCTGACTGGATAGGCATTCCATACACGGAAATCGGTTTCAAGGCGCCCTTTTTACGCACTCCCGGTTTTCGAAAACCCGTTCCCGGAGATGTGGTTATTTTTAAATTTCCAGAAGAGACGCGGCTCCATTATGTCAAACGCTGTGTGGCCCTGAGCGGAGACACGGTGTTCATCCGCAATAAAAAACTTTTCGTCAATGGTGAACGCTTTCCTGATCCCCCCCACGCCAAATACATCGATCCCATGATCTATCCGGAAAACATGAAAGACCGGAACACGGTTCCTCCTCACGCGGGAAACCGCGATAATTACGGCCCGGTTCGTATCCCGGCCCCGGGGGACACGCTGGTGTTTCATGAAACCAACCGGAACAGATGGATGGAATGGCTTCGAATCATTCTATATGAGGGCGGAACCGTCTCGATCAACCGTTCCGGTGAAACAACCCGAATCCATCCGCCGGACCTGAAACGTCTGGCTTCAGCCATTCAGGCCGCGCCGGCTGGTGATATTCATGTGAACGGCCTGCCATTGACAGACCTGGTTTATACCATCCGTTACACGCAGTATTTTATGATGGGTGACAACCGGGACAACAGTGAAGACAGCCGTTTTTGGGGATTCGTTCCCGAAAGGCATATCGTGGGAGAGGCCATGGTGATCTGGTGGTCCTGGGATTCGCGAATGCCGATGTACCGGTTTCTCAGAAAGATTCGGTTCGGCCGTCTCTTCAACCTGATTCATTGATTCTTATCTTACCTATAAACATGGAGTCCTGCATCATGAAACGCAACCTCATTATCGGTCTTTTCGCATTGACTTTTCTGGCGCGGCCGCTGTTTTGCCAGGAGGAAACAACCGATAGGCCTGTCTATCAGTTCACTATCGAAAAAGAATTGAAGCACACACCCGTCAGGGATCAGGCCCGGTCATCCACTTGCTGGTGTTTTGCCGCCCTTTCTCTGATGGAAGCCGAGCTTCTTCGCGCGGGCAGGGGGGAGTTTGATCTTTCGGAGATGTTTGTGGTCCGTCATACCTATCCCATGAAAGCCGAAAACTACATCCGCATGCACGGAAACGCCAATTTCGGCGGAGGCGGATACTATCACGATGTCCTCGAGGTCATGAAGACCCATGGCCTGGTTCCGGAGTCCGTCTATACAGGGATGAATATCGAAGAATCCCGGCATAATCACGGTGAACTACACTCCGTGATTCGCGGCATGCTGGACGGAATCCTGAAACGGCGCGGCTCCCGGTTGACTCCGCGGTGGCAGGAAGCCGTCTCCGCAGTTCTGGATGTGTATATGGGCGCTCCGCCGATTTCTTTCGAGTTTGAAAAAACACGCTACACACCGAAAAGCTTTTTAAAGGATCGTCTTCAGCTTGATCCCGATGATTATATTGAGATCACATCCTATTCGCATCATCCTTTTTATCAAACCTGCCGCCTGGCACTGCCCGATAATTGGATGTGTTATGATCAATTTTACAATGTACCCCTGGAAGACTTCTCAAACATCATCGAAACCAGTCTTCAGAAAGGATATACCGTTGTCTGGGGCGGAGATGTCAGCAACGATGATTTTTCCACCCGTCAGACCGGATACGGAATCGTTCCACTGAAGGACCGGGAGGAGATGACCGCCGAAGAACGCAAGGCGAAAATCACGGAACCGGTGATAGAGAAAAAAATCACTCAGGCCATCAGACAGAAAGCATACGACAGTTTCTCGACGACAGACGATCACGCCATGCATCTGGTGGGTCTGGCCACTGACCAGCTGGGAAACCGGTTTTATCTGACCAAGAATTCTCACAGCACGGACCGGAAATTCGACGGCTATGTGTATCTGTCCCGGCCCTATGTGCTTCTGCACGGGATAGCCATTATGGTTAACAAGGCCGCCCTGCCGAAAACAATAAAAAAACAACTGGGGCTTTAAACCGGAGTTGCGAATGATTCTGAACGGAGGTCAAATTTGTTTAGAATAAACAAGATACGTACGGCTCGTGTACTTTTCCTGATTACAGTCATGGGATTATCGGCATGGGCCCGGGAAGAAAACGCCTACCGGTTTACGATCGATTTTCAGCTGGACCATACACCGGTTAAAAATCAGGCCCGGACCGGAACCTGTTGGTGCTTTGCCACGGTGTCTTTTCTTGAATCGGAAATTTTAAGAACGTCGGGCATCAGGACGGATCTGTCAGAGATGTTTATCGTGCGCATGACCTATCCCCATAAAGCCGAGAATTATGTGCGTTTGCACGGGCAGGCCAACTTCGGTCAGGGCGGACAGAGCCACGACGTGTTCGATCAGATACGCCGATACGGCATTGTGCCCGAATCCGTGTATTCCGGTCAGCGTATCGGTGAAAGACTGCACAATCACGGGGAGATGTTCGGCATCCTTGAGTCCATGCTCACGAGCATCACCAAACGCCGCGGGCCCCTGACGCCCCGATGGATGGAGGCCTTTGAAGCCGTTTTGAACGTGTATCTGGGAAAACCTCCTGAAACATTCGATTTCGAAGGTCAATCGTTTACGCCACGGTCCTTCGCCGCGCATTTGGGAATACAACCCGATGACTATGTGGAGCTCACCTCATTCAGCCATGTTCCATTCTACGAAAAGGTTCGCCTGGAAGTCCCGGATAACTGGAGCTTCGACAGCGGATATCTGAACGTGCCCATCGACGATCTTGAAGTCGCGGCGGATCACGCCCTGAAATCGGGCTACACGGTGGCGTGGGACGGCGATGTCAGTGAACGTGACTTCTCGACCCGGGAGACCGGTTACGCGGTGGTGCCGCTGAAAGAACCCGAAGCGATGAGCCGGGAGGAGCGCGACCAAAAGATCACGGAACCGGTCGAAGAGAAAACCGTCACTCAGGAAATGCGCCAGGAAACCTTCGACAATCAAACAACCACCGACGATCACCTGATGCACATCGTCGGCATCGCCCACGACCAGAAGGGCACCAAATACTATTACATCAAGAACTCCGGCGGCACCGAGCGGAAAAATGAAGGATATGTATACATGTCGCAGGCCTATTTCCGGCTGAAAACCATCGCACTCACCGTGCATCGCGATGCCCTTCCGGAACACATCAGGAAACGCGTCATGAGCAATTAATCAAAATCATGTTCCCATGAGCCGTCACGGTATGGACTCTTTCTTTCTCCCGGTACGTCAGAGCAGTTATAAAATCCGCCTTCTGTTTTCAGCGTTACTGCTTATTTCGACTCCGGGCCCCGCCCGAAACACCGATTTGGATGGTCGGATTCATATGCTTGAGCGGTCCATGGAAGAAGCCGTTCAAACCGGCAAGATTCCAGGCGGTGTCCTGACTCTGGTCCATGGTTCCCGGATTCTTCTCAACCGGGGATTCGGCCTGGCCGATGTGAACCGGCAAATACCGGCAGATTCCGATTCGACGATTTTTCGAGTAGCCTCGATTTCAAAAATCATAACGGCCATGCTGACTTTGCAAATGGCCGAAAAGGGCCTCGTCTCGCTGCAGGATCCGGTCAATCCATTCTGCCTGCCTGTCCGAATCGAGAATTCATTTGAAAGTCCCGTCACCTTTTTTCACCTGCTGACGCATACCGGCGGCTTCGACCGGTATAATCAGGACCTCCGATCCGCAGATCCGGCCGCTTTTACCGATCTGGAGAAAATCCTGAAACGCCGGCTTCCTCCGGTTATCTTCCCGCCGGGTGAAGTGTTCCTGTACTCCAATCACGGCATGGCCCTGGCCGGATACGCGGCTCAGTCCGTAACCGGCCTTCCCTTTAACCGGCTGGCCGAAGAATGGATTCTGAATCCTCTGGGCATGCGCGATTCCGGATTCGATCCCTCCCGGCTCGATTCAAGCCGGTTCGCCACAGGGTATCGAAACAACGAATTTTCGGATCCCCACCCCTTTGAGTTTACGGAAACCGCCCCTTCCTCCATGTTTATGACCACCGGGCTGGACATGGCCCGTCTGATGCGCTTTCTTCTTTCGAATGAACACGGTTCTCGAGACACGATCCTTTCCCGACGCTCGATTTCAGCCATGATGGAAAGACAATTTACGAATCACGGTGCCTTTCCCGGAATGGGCCTCGGTTTCATGGAAGACCGTATTCACGGAAATACCGTGTGGGTTCACGGCGGATCCTTGAACGGCTTTCACGCGTATCTGGCTCTGGACCCGGGGCATAGTCTGGGTTTTTTTATGGTGTGCAATGAGTGGGAAGGCGGTTACGAGCTGCGTGAGCGCCTCCTGCCGGACTTTTTTCCCCGGGGGGCGCCGGCCGCTCTTTCGCCGTATCCGGAACCGGAAAAACCCGCCGACCTTAAAAAATACCGGGGCATTTACCAGTATGCGCGGGCCATCAGCCGCACCACAGCCGAAAAACTCAACAGTTTCCGTGGCGGCGGTCAATTCCCGATCCGGACCTTCAGCGACACGCTATGGGCCGGAGAAACGCCTTACCTGAAATGCGGCCGCCATCTTTTTAAAAGGGCAACGTCCGGCGGGAACGCCGCGCCTTTTCTGGGATTCAGTGAAGATCACCAGGGTAAAATCCGTTACATGACAACCGGAGGCATGGATACGTATATCCGGCTCAACTGGCATGACTACGCGTCTTTGCATCGAATGATTCTGTGGTTTGTAATCAGAGGGTTCATTGTCCTGGGACTGATCTCTTTTCTCTTTCTGATGACATTCACCGTCCGGCGGCGGTTTCGGTTTTTATCCGCGTCCGGGCTGATGGTTTTATCAATGCTTCTGGTATGCGCACTCCATCTTCTGTTCATCCAGGGTATCCGTCATATCGAAGGCCCCGGATCCGATGGGGTGTCAACGGCTTTTGTTTTCTTGCTGTGCCTGCCCCTCTTATCCCTGGTCCCGAGTGTCCTTATTATTGTTCTGAATATCGCCCGTCCCGGCCGGCTGACACCCCCGCTTCGCTGGACCGGGTGGCTGACAACGGCCGTCTGCCTGCTGTTTCTGTTTTTTCTGAACAACTGGAATCTGCTGGGATTCCATTTAAAATAATCCATCCCAATCGCGAGGAGGAAACATCATGCGACACAAAATCATCCGGTCCCTGGCGGTCCTGCTGGTATCGGTCCCTTTGATGATGCACGGAGAACATAAGAACATCGAAACGGGCAAACGGTATGACCGCCTGATAATCCGAAACGTGATTCTGATAGACGGTAAAGGCACCCCACCACGCGGACCGGTGGATGTGATACTCAGGGAAAACCGGATAGAGAGCATTCGGTCAACACGAAATGAATCCGCGTATGCCGGAGAGACTCATGTTCTGGACGGCGGGGGCCGCTTTCTGCTGCCCGGTCTCATCAATATTCATGCCCATATACACGACAATCGTGGCGGAATGCCCATCTCTTTTCAATATATATACAACCTCTGGCTGGCCTGCGGCATCACCACGGTCCGGGATGTGGGAAGCAACACCGAACTGACTGTGGAAGAGCGCCGGAAGAGTCGGGAAGGAACCATTACCGCGCCCCGTATCTATCTGTACATGCGGGCGGGCGGCAATACACCCGAAGAGGGACGCCGAAGCGTTCAGCGCGTTCAAAAACAAAAAGCCGACGGAATCAAAATTTTCGGACTGGACCGGGATGTGATGAAAGTTATCATGGAGGAGGCACGAAAATGGAATCTCCGAACGGCCCATCACGTCGGAGTGGAAGAGACCGATGCCTGGGACGATATCCGTTTGGGGACTGCCTCGATCGAACACTGGTACGGCATTCCCGATGCGGCCCTGCACGGTGTTCAGAATTTCCCCCCGCATTACAATTACAGCAATGAATCCGATCGTTTTCGTTACGCGGGCCATCTCTGGAAACAGGCCGATCCGGAAAAACTGGAAAAAGTGCTTCAAGCCATGGTGGATGCCGGAGTGGCCTGGTGTCCGACCTTTGTGATCTACGAGGCCAACCGGGATCTGCAGCGGGCCGTCAATCAACCCTGGTTTGAACATTACCTGCATCCGGCGCTGGAAAAATATTTTATCCCCAACCCGGCCCATCACGGCTCTTTTCAGTGGGATTGGACCACGGCGGATGAGATCGAATGGAAAAACAACTTCCGGTTATGGATGAAGGCGGTTCGCCGGTTCGCCGATCTGGGAGGTGTCGTGGGTGTAGGAGAAGATGCCGGATATATTTACATGATGTATGGATTCAGTCTGATTCGGGAACTGGAGCTGCATCAGGAAGCGGGGTTCCATCCCATCGATGTCATACAAAACGCCACAAGCGGCAACGCACGGATCCTCGGGCTGGAAGATAAACTGGGCCGGATCCGTTCCGGCTACTGGGCGGATCTGATTCTGGTCAATGAAAACCCTCTGGAAAACATGAAATGCCTGTATCCAACCGGAGTGATGAGATTAAAGGAAGGAGAAATCATTCAACACGGCGGCGTGGAATGGACCATCAAGGACGGAATCCTCTATCATGCGCCCACACTTTTAAAAACTGTTCAGGATATAGTAATCGAGGCCCGTTGATCCGGGGGCTACTAAAAGTAACGCCTTTTTCGGCGTTTTCACAGACGGGAATCGGCTTAAAGCCACGACCACCCGTTAAAATATAGAAAATTTCACATACTTTTTCGGATTCTTTCGAATATCCGAAATCAGTGAATCCAGACCGAAACAGGTTTTCATGAGCTGATCGTGAAGCCAACGATCATTGATCAGAAGACCCAGGGTGCCTTCATCCAGGCGGCTCGCCAGATTCCGTATCATCTCGGCCGTGCTGTCCATATTGACAACCATCCTGTCGAGATGCGCCAGAGTCGAATCGTCGTGCAAACGCTTGGAAAGATGCTCCAGACGGTCCACGGTCAGCCGCACCTGGCGTCGGTTTTCGAATAAAACCGTTCTGGCGGTTTCGGAAGTTTCATTCAGATTTGCCAGAGTCTCGGCGATTCGTCCATTGTCTATCAGTGCCTGAAGACCGTTGAGCAAAGTATCGACTCGTGTGAGCGTCTGACCGGCCGTAAGAAGAAACTGCCAGATGTCCGCTCCGTTTTCTCCCTGATGCACACGGTCCATGTCGGCCGGTATTCCGCTTTCACCGGGAACCAGTATAACATGCTTGCCCCCCATCAGTTCCCGGGAGCCGATATAGGCTTTAAAGTCGGAAAAAAGTCTTACATCATCACGCAGCCAGAGTCGAACCAGAGCGTATGCCTCTTTCAGTTCGATGCTTTGCACCTTGCCCCGGGTCAGACCCCGAACCGATACCAGATCCCCCTTTTCCAGCCCCTGGACATCATCAAAACGAACCTGTACAAAATACCGGGAGGTCATAAACTCTTCGCCTCTTCCCCAGATAACGCCTGTGACAAAAATAGCGATCCCCAAAGACACGATCAAACCGACCAGGATCTCCGTCCGTTTCTCCGTCATTTTGCACTCCGTGATGAATGTTCTGAATACATCAGATTCGTGTCGCGTCAAGCCATGGAATTACTCGAAATCATGATCGAGATAATCTTCCAAAGCCTTGAGTTTTTTATTCATGGTTTTGGTCAGCCGCTCCGTCAAATGCCTGGCCGAGTACACGCCGAACAGTTTCAACAGTTGATTCAGGGCAATGGTCTCTACAATAACCGAAATGTTTTTACCCGGATAGATGGGAAGACGGACCAGGGGCACGGATTCCCCCAGCATATCAATGGTCAGATCATCCAGGCCGAGCCGTTCATATTTTCCCGAATTATCCCAATCGGTCAGCTCAACCTGAACTTCAACGCGTTTCTGCCTGCGAATGCCTCGTATTCCAAAAATGGAAGAAATATCGATAACTCCGACACCGCGGATTTCCATGTTGTACCGAAGCGTATTGTTGCCCCGGCCGATGATAATGCCTCCTGTATGGCGCATAACCGTCACCACATCATCGGCCACCAGCCGATGCCCCCGGGCCACCAGATCCAGGGCCACCTCACTCTTGCCGATACCACTCCTTCCGGTTATCAGAATCCCAATCCCATAAACATCCACCAGAGAACCGTGAATATACGCTCTGGGCGCAAACTTTTCATCCAGATAATCACCCAGAATCTGGGTGACCTTGGTGGTGGCGAAAGGGGTTCGAAAAAGAGGAGTCCCCTTTTTTTCGGCCGCTTCGATCATCTCACAGGGGATTTCATTGTCGCTGGTCACGATCATACAAGGGATCTTGAAATCAAACACACGCTTCAGAGTGCCGGCTCTGTGAGACGATGAGAGCTTCTGCAGATAGAGCATCTCTGTATTGCCGCAGATCTGAACCCGCTGATAGGTAAAAAGGTCAACAAAACCGGCCAGGGCCAGTCCGGGCCGATGAATATCCTTGGACAAGATTTCATGATTCAGCCCGGCCCGACCGGCCGAAAAAACCAATTTTAAAGAGTCCCGATTCTCTCTGTAAAGCGTTTTAACCGTGAGTATCGATTTTTTCTCTTTTGGCAATGTTTATTCTATCTCCTCTGTTTCATTGGGCGTTTGTGCGTTGAGGAGCTCCTCTACCGGAAGTTTTTCATGATCGAAGTCTCTCATTCGCTGTTTGTATTTCTTTAATTGTCTTTCCAGTTTGTCCACGGCCAGACTAATCGATTTTTTCATGTCATCGGTTCTTTCATGGGCTGTAAGAATCGTTCCGTATACGGCGATATTGATCTCCGCCAAACGGTCTTTTTTCTCCCAGCCGAGAACAATCTCGGCGTCTATGATGTCTGAATAGTATTTTTTCAGACGGTAGACCTCCTCCTCGGTAAACTGTTTCAAATCCTCATTCAATCGAAATCGTCGAGCTGTGATATTGATCCGCATAAACGACTCCTTTTTGGTTTCAGTGTGATGTGCTCCGTCCGGAAGCACTGGATTTGTCAGCTCTGGGATGGGCCTGATGATAGATTTGTCGCAATCTATCGATCGTCATATGTGTATAAACCTGCGTTGTCGAGAGACTCGCGTGTCCAAGGAGCTCTTGAACAGCTTTGAGATCCGCACCGTGTTCCATCAAATGCGTGGCAAACGTGTGGCGGAGCACATGCGGACTCAGCCTGGTTTTCTCCGATACCTGTTCGAGACGATGACGGACAATCCATTGGACCCCCCGGGCCGATAAGCGCTTGCCCTTTTGGCTCAGGAAAAACGCATTCGTTTCCGCCTTTCCCATCATCATGCGCCTGGCCGGAAGATACTGTTTGATCAGGGCCATCAAGTTTCTTCCCAGAGGAAGCACCCGTTCTTTACGCCCCTTTCCTATAACAGAAACCAGTCCGGTTTCCGAATGGACATCCTGAACATTCAGCTCAACCAGCTCTGACAAGCGGACGCCTGTGCCGTAAAAAAATTCAAGAATAGTCCGGTCCCGAATTCCGACATTCGATTGTATATCGACTTTTTCAAGAGCTTTTTGTATCTCTTCCTCGCGCAGGAACTCGGGCAAATAATCTCCTTTTCTGGGAGAGACGACATTCAGAGTCGGATCTTTGTCAATTTGACCCGTTCGCAGCAAGTATTTGAAAAACGCCCTCAACGAAGCCAGTTTTCGAGCCACACTTCTTCTGTTAAAACCATGGGAAACCAGTCCGGAAAGAAAATTCCGGCATTCACTTTTGGTTATGGCACATGGATCGACAGATGAGCGTCCTGATGATTGAACGAGATAATCGTGAAACTGTTCCAGATCCCGGCGGTAGGCTTCCTGAGTATGAATGGAATACTGCCTTTCCCTTTCCAGATAACGGATAAATGTCTCGATCATTGATTCCATCCAAACAGTCTCCGGCTATTCCGGTGTCTCCTGCTGAATGATATGCTTGCATTGAGGACACTGAAGGAATCGTCCGCGGGTTTTGGTGTTTTTTTCTTCCATGATGGCATATTGACACTTCGGACAGGTTCGAGCAACCGGCCGGTTCCAGGTAGCAAACTGACAGGATGGATAACTTGAGCATCCATAAAATATCTTTCCCCTGCGGCTCTTGCGTTCGATCAGACGGCCTCCGCAGTCCTTCTGCGGGCAGGGTATGCCCAAAGAGAAAGGTTTGGTATGTTTGCATTCCGGATAGTTTGAGCAGGCGAGAAAACGACCGAATCGTCCCACCTTGACCACCATGGAGGTGCCGCATTTCTCACATAATTCATCCACCTCGACCGTATCCCTCTCCAGTGGCCGTGTATATTTGCATTCGGGATACCCGGTACAGGCAATGAAACGTCCGTTTCGTCCCCATTTGACCACCAGATCCGATCCGCATTGCGGACACTGTTCATCCCGTTCATCCTGCAGAGACTCCCGAATCGCCTCCTTTTTTTTCATGGCTTCATGCATGTCCTGCATGAAGGATCCGTAAAAATCTCGTATAACCTGGACCCGGCCCTTTTCTCCGGTTTCGATCTGATCGAGCTCTTCCTCCATTCTGGCGGTGAAGTCCACATTAAATATGTCGGGAAACTGATGGATGAGAATGCGATTAACGGCCATACCCAGATCCGTGGATTTCAGACTTCGGTTCTCCCGTTCAACATAATGACGATCCAGAAGAGTCGAAATAATCAGTGCATACGTGGATGGACGTCCTATTCCCAGTCGATCCAGCTCCTTGACCAGACTGCTCTCATTGTACCGGGCCGGGGGTTTGGTAAAATGCTGCCGGGGATTCAGTTCCATGAGATGAACGGTCTCGCCCTTCGTTATTTTTTCGGGTATGGCGGAACGTTTCGTCTCTTCGGTTTCCATCTCTTCCCAAATTTGCATGAATCCCTTAAAAAGGATAATCGAACCTGTGGAACGGAAAAGATAATCTCCGGCTGTAACATCCACAACCGTCTGTTTGAGTTTGGCCGAAGCCATCTGGCAGGCCACAAAACGGTTCCAGATAAGAAGATAGAGTTTTTGCTGAGCCGGCGTCAGATAAGGAGCCACACTCTTGGGTGTTCGTTTCAATGATGTGGGACGGATTGCTTCATGCGCGTCCTGGGCCGATTTCCTGTTTTTAAAGAAACGCGGCTTATCAGGCACATACCTGAGCCCGTAATTGTCGGCAATATATTGACGCGTTTGTTCGACTGCCGAAGATGCGATCCGGGTGGAATCCGTACGCATATAGGTTATGAGCCCCACCCGCCCTTCCGGAAGATCGATGCCTTCATAGAGCTGCTGGGCTATGGCCATAATCCGTTTGGTGGTCATATTGAGCCGGCGGGTCCCGTCTTGCTGGAGTGTGCTGGTGGTGTAAGGCGGATAGGGGTTGCGCCTGATCGTATGTTCGTCCACGCTGGAAATGACATATTCCAGACCGCGCAGAATTTCGACATGCTTCCGGGCTTCCGATTCATCGGCTATCTCTGCATCCCGGCCGCTGATTTTAATCAGTTTTGATCCGAATTTCTCATGCTGCCCGGTCTCGAAATCGGCTTCAATACTCCAGTATTCGCGAGTGACGAATTCCGTTATCTCGGTTTCACGTTCACACACAAGCCGCAGTGCGACAGACTGCACCCGCCCGGCTGACAATCCCCGGTAAAGTGTTTTCCAAAGAAAAGGGCTGACCTGATAACCGACCAGACGGTCCATAACCCGGCGGGCTTTCTGGGCTTCCACTTTATTATGATCGACCTCAAGAGACTTTTCGATGGCTTCCCGTATCGCTCTCTGTGTTATCTCATAAAAAAGAACACGGCTGATGCGGTTGTTTGCGCCTTGTATTTCAGTTGACAAATGATGCGCGATGGCCTCTCCTTCCCGGTCCGGATCGGTGGCGATGTAAATCCGGTCCGAGGCGCCCGCAATCCGTTTCAATTCCTTGAGTATTTTCCCCCGACCCCGTATGGTAATGTATTCCGGCTCGAACCCGTTGTCAATATCCACTCCCAGACGGTTTTTCGGCAGATTCTTGACATGTCCGATGGAAGCTCTGACTACATAGTCCTTTCCCAGAAACCGATTGATTGTTTTTGATTTTGCTTCCGATTCTACAATAACCAAAGATTTTCCCATAAACAGATCGATCCTTTCCTAAATATTTCGTCCATGACACTGTTTGTACTTTTTCCCGCTGCCGCATGGACAGGGCGCGTTGCGTCCCACTTTTTGTTCGACACGCACGGGCTGCCGTTTCCCGGCTCTTTGGGGGCGTTGTCCTGAATCGGCCGACGCGCCCTCTCCGGGTTCCCCTCCGTGTCCAGCAAACCCCATGCCGGCTGCCTCTTCATGAACCGCTGCCATCTCCACAGGCTGCCGGCGCCTTTCCCAGGCGGAAGCCGGCTCCACCTGAATATGAGCCTTGAATACAATTTCCAGGATCTCTTCATTGGTTCGGGCCAGCATGTCCATAAAGGTCCGGAAGCCTTCCTGTTTGTATTCAATGAGAGGATCTTTCTGCCCATAGGCCCGAAGACCGATTCCCTCTTTGAGCTGGTCCATTTCGTAAAGATGTTCTTTCCATCGATCATCAATGGTCTTCAGTGTCGCATACCGCTCGAGCTGAGCCATGAGTTCATTGCCCAGCATCCTGGTTTTCTTATGATAGTTCTCCTTCGCCCGGGTGATCAGATCATCGCTCAGATCAGAAGGAATCAGGTCTTCGGAAGGCTGTTCAAGCAGAGGCGACGTCAGCAGCATGACTTTGATCAGTTCATCTTTCAGAATATCGAGTTCCCACGAATCCGGAGAACCGCCGCCTGTACAGCGGCTGACGGAGTCTTCGATCACGTCTTCTATCATATCGAATATGTCATCGCGAAGATTTTCGCCTTCCAATGCTCTTCTACGCCGAGTATAAACCACTTCCCGCTGCTTGTTCATCACGTCGTCATATTCAAGCAGATGCTTGCGAATCTCGAAGTTGCGATTTTCCACCCGTTTCTGGGCCCGTTCAATAGACTTGGTGATCATGGGATGCGTGATCACTTCGCCCTCTTCCACACCCATGCGATCCATGATACCGGCGATTCGGTCCGATCCGAACAGCCGCATCAAATCGTCTTCAAGAGAAAGGAAAAACCTTGAAGCGCCGGGATCCCCCTGACGGCCCGATCGTCCCCGAAGCTGCCGGTCGATGCGGCGTGCTTCATGCCTTTCCGTTCCAAGAATAAAAAGGCCCCCTTCGGCCCAATCCCTTGCTTTTAAATGCACCAAATTGCCTTCGGCCACACGTGAGTCCGTGACGGCAGCCATGGATTTGGGAATCACGCCGATGGTTCCTCGATTCAGCAATCGTCCGTCTTTGAGCATGGCTTCTTTTTGATCTTTCTCACAGACCACGCAGCCGCGGTCCAGTTTTTTCACCTCTTCTTCGAAACGTCCGACCTCCCTGTCGGGAATCTCATGAACCAGCACCTCATGACCACCCGAAAGTCCTGCGGCTTTGCGCGCCAAATTGTGCATGGCCGTTTCAGAGAATCTAATAACACCGACTCCCAGCTTGATATCCGTTCCGCGGCCGGCCATGTTTGTGGCAATGGTGACCATGCCGGGTTCACCGGCCGAAGCCACGATTTCGGCCTCCTGCCGGTGATGTTTCGCGTTCAGAACCGAATGACGGATATCGCGGCGCCGAAGCATCCTCGAGAGCGTTTCGGACACCTCCACAGTGACTGTTCCGACCAGGACGGGAATTCCCTCCTCGTGCAGTCTCTCTATCTCGTCGATGATGGCATTGTACTTTTCCCGTTTCGTCCGGTAGACCACATCATCCATATCGTGACGCCGAATGGGTTCATTGGTGGGAATGACAACGACATCCAGCTTGTAGATCTCCCAAAATTCTCCCGCCTCGGTTTCCGCGGTTCCCGTCATACCCGCCAGCTTGCTGTAAAGCCTGAAAAAATTCTGCAGAGTAATGGTGGCCAGAGTCTGGGTTTCCCGTTCGATGGTCACATTTTCTTTGGCTTCTATAGCCTGATGGAGCCCGTCTGAATAACGACGCCCCGGCATCAATCTTCCGGTAAACTCGTCAACGATCATGACCTTTCCGTCTTCGGAAACGACATACTCCACATCCTTTTCAAACAGGGAGTAGGCCCTCAACAGTTGGCTGATATTGTGCAGCCGTTCAGACTTTTCGGCATAATCGTTCTGCAGAACCTCCCTTCTTTTTTCTTTTTCCTCAAGGGCAAGCTGTTCGTCCCCCTCGATCTCGGAAAGGCTGGTCGCCAGATCGGGCAAAACAAACATTTCCGGATTGTTGGGCGCGATTTTTTCCCGCCCCTTCTCCGTCAAATCGATAGTATGTTGTTTTTCTTCAATGACAAACAACAGATCCGCATCCAGTTCATGAAGCTTTTTATCCCTCATGTAATCGGATTCGACTCGCCGGATCAGACGCTGAATTCCGGGCTCCTGCAGCATTTTCATCAAACGTTTGTTCTTGGGCGATCCCCTCTGGGCCTGAAGCAGCTTGGTTCCGGCTTCATATTCCTTGTCATCACGCACCAGCTGTTCGGCTTCAGCAATAAGCCGGTTTACTAAAACCATCTGATCACGGACCAGCCGGTCTACAACAGGACGCATCTCGGCAAAACGATTTTTTGATTCACCCACCGGACCGGAAATGATCAGCGGAGTGCGGGCTTCATCAATCAGGACCGAATCGACTTCGTCAATAATGGCGTAATGATGCCCCCGCTGCACCAACCCTTCCGGAGAAACAGCCATATTGTCGCGCAGATAATCAAAACCGAATTCATTGTTGGTGCCGTAAGTGATATCCGCCTGATAGGCCTTTTTCCGCGCCGAAGGATCCATGTCATTGGTAATATAGGAAAACGTAAGGCCCAGGAATTCATAGATCTTTCCCATCCATTCCGCATCGCGGCGGGCCAGATAGTCGTTGACCGTAACCAGATGAACGCCTTTTCCCACCAGTGCGTTCAAATAGACCGGCAGCGTGGCGACCAGGGTTTTCCCTTCTCCGGTGGCCATTTCCGCGATCTTTCCTTCGTGAAGCACGATTGCCCCCAGAAGCTGAACGTCAAAAGGAATCATGTCCCACTGTTGATCGCTTCCCACCACTTTCCAGGTTTGTCCGACCAGACGCCGACAGGTTTCCTTGACCACAGCGAACGCTTCCGGCAGAAGTTTCAGGAGAATCTCTTCCGTCTTCTCACGCTCCTCCTTCTCCAGAACCTCGATATTGCGCCGTACATCATCAAAATCCACCGCTTCTTCCTCGGTCACGGATTTGAGTTTATACCGCTCTTTTTCAATTCGTTCCTGGATATCTCCAACCGCCTGCCGAATTGTTTCTTTAAAAGTCTCTGTTTTCCCTTGCAACTCTTCGTCCGTCAAGCTGTGAAGCGTCTCATAGATTTCATTGATTACACCCACAAGGGGCGTGAGTCGCTTGACATCTCTTTCGTGTTTGCTCCCGAAAAATTTCCGAAGCCATCGATCAATCATATTCCATCTCCGTTTATGAAAAAGTCGAAAGAATCGTCTTCATGCCGCGTTTTCCTTAAACCGTGAGGCTTTCGAGGGAGTTCCTGAACAGAGGAAATCTGTATTCTTGCCGGATGATGCCTTCAGGAATCAACCAGTCCGCGCCCCTTTTTATGAATCCGCTCTTCCATCTGATATTTTTTAAAAAGCGAATCTAAAATTCCATTGACGAAGCGGCCGCTCTCCGCTGTGCTGTATTTTTTTGCCAGATCGATCGCTTCATTAATGGTCACCTTGGGCGGGATCTCGTCAAAATACAGGATTTCACACAGAGCCATTCTCAGTATCAGACGATCAATGAGCGCGATTCGGGAAAATTCCCAGTTTAGAACCGATGCGGAGATGTCTTCATCGAGCATGTTTTTATTTTGTATGGTTCTCCGATAAAGCTCACGGGAAAACTCCAGAATCTCTTCATCGTCATTCCGTGCAAAGACCTCCACTCCCGTATGCGTCTTGTTTTCGGACATCTCCCAGGCATACTGCGCCTGAAGCGCCAACTCTCGTGCCCTGCTTCTTTTTTTCATGGTGTTGAATCCTTTGCCCCGGATTTGTAGTTCCCTATCGAAGATCCTTGACTCTCAGCTGAACTTTGTTCTGTCCGTTCCAGTTATTTTCTTCCACCACATATACCAGATCCAGATTGTTCTCGCCCGGTGTCAGCCGGTAAAAAAATGCGCCCAGATTAAACCCGATAGCCTCAAAAATCCTGTCTCCCTGCCGAACCCTGAATTTCAGATGGTTTTTCCCTACAACACGCGGGGTTCCAACGACCTGCACATTGCGCGTGAGAAAAACAGGCCGCATATTCTGCGGGCCGAAGGGAGCAAATGAATTCAAGATTTGAACGGTTGAATCGGTAATTTCGGGAAGATCGACTTCCTGATCGACCCAGATCCGTTGAATCAGATCTTCTTTTTTGATCATGGATTGAGCCAGCTGTTTGAACCCGCTTGCAAACGAATCGATCTTGTCAGTCTCAATAGTCAGACCGGCCGCATACTTATGTCCCCCAAACCCAAGCAGATACGATTCGCACTCCTTAATCGCCGAATAAATATCGAATCCGGCGATGCTGCGGGCCGAGCCTTTGCCCACGCCATCTTCCACGGCGATCATAATGGTGGGTCGGTGCACTCTCTCGGCGATCCGCGAAGCCACGATTCCGATAACGCCTGAATGCCAGCCTTCTTTCGCCAATACCACAGCTCGATCGTTTTCCACATCACACTGACTTTCCATCAGCTCCAGGGCCTGTAAAAAGGTTTCTTCATCAATATTCTTACGGTTTCGATTTTCCATTTCCAGTATTTGCGCAATCTCCCGGGCGCCGGGTTCCGAATCGCTGATCAATAGCCTGACCGCTCTTTCCGCATTTCCAAGCCTGCCGACGGCATTGATTCTCGGAGCGATCAGAAAAACCAGTTGACCGGTACCGATTTTCTTACGGGACAATCCCGAAATTTCCATCAGAGCCTTGAGGCCCAAACGATCCTGCTGATTGATTTTCTCGAGTCCCTTTTTAACCAGGATTCGGTTCTCATTGATCAGAGGCACGATATCAGCCGCACTGCCAAGAGCCACCAAATCGATAAACTCCTGATGCGTATCTTCAGGCAATTGCAGGCTCCTTGAAATGGCCTGAATCAGTTTATAGGCAACACCGACTCCGGCCAACTCCTTGAATGGATAGGCACAATCGGCCCGCTTGGGGTCGATAATCGCGGCTGCCCGAGGAAGGACGGTGCCGGGTTCATGATGATCGCTGATTATGACATCGATACCCCGTTCAACGGCCAGATCCACTTCCTCAATCCCCGTAATCCCGCAATCCACGGATATTAGCAATGTGGCCCCCACGCTGACGGCCTGATGAATCCCGTGCTCCGATAAGCCGTATCCCTCCTTTAGACGGTCAGGAATGTAAAAATGCACTTCCAGGCCCAAGCTAATGAAAAACAAATACAAAAGGCTGACCGAGGTGATGCCGTCCACATCGTAGTCGCCATAAATAAAGATCTTCTCCCGTTTTTCTACAGCTTCTAAAATCCGGCTGACCGCTTTGTCCATATCCTTCATTAAAAATGGATCATAGAGATCATCCCACTCCGGTTTGAAAAACCGGCGGGCGTTCTCCTCATCCTGTATCCCAAGATTGATCAACGCAATGGCCGCCACACGGGGTATATTCAACTGCTTCATGACCTGCATGATGAGATCCCGATCCGGACACTCTCTAATGATCCACTGCAAAAAAACCTCCTCTTGAAACTTAAATCCCGGGGGCAAAACTGTAAGCCGGATTCTGTTTCCCGGTATGAACCGGGACGGTGATCATTCATCTGATGCGGCTTACCCGTGAGTCGAACGGGACGGGTCATCCCGCGCTCCGGATTGAATCCAAAGCCTCCTCACCTATTCAGCCTTGCTCCAGGTGGGGTTTGCCGTGCGTTCAGCGTCGCCGCCGAACCGGTGAGCTCTTACCTCGCCTTTTCACCCTTACCCGCCTGAGGCGGGCGGTTTGTTTTCTGTGGCACTTTCCGTCCTTCCCCTCTCGGAGAAAGCCTCCGATCATCGGAGCACCACGCCCTGTGGAGTCCGGACTTTCCTCTCTCCTTCTGGTTCCCCGAAGAAGAGCGATCACCCGTTTTACCCCCGGGAATCGATTGTTAAATTTCCGACCTTGTCTCGGCCGCCCTGGAAGCGAGCCGGTCGGCTTCTTTGTTCTGTTCTCTGGGAATATGGACAATACGGAACCGGAGAGAGCGTTGTTGAAGGGTTTCCTTGATTGTTCGGAATAGTTCCTGCAGATGCGGCTGTTTGACTTTATACAACCCATTCATCTGATTGACAAGCAACAGACTGTCTGAATAGACAGTGAGCGATTGCACGGAAAAAGTCTCGATCAAGGAGAGGCATCCCATTAATCCTTGATATTCAGCGACATTATTGGTTGCTTTTCCAATGAAGCGTCCCACGCTCTTCATTACCGTACCGTCTTCAGACTTGATAACCACACCATAGCCTGCGTCTCCCGGATTACCCAAAGACGCTCCATCTATGTAAGCGAACAGATTCAATGCTCTTCCTCCGTCAACCGATCTTCCCAAACCAAAATCCGGCCGCATACTTCACAAAAGCGAATCGATTGCATATTCCTGATCTCCAGGATCTTCTGGGGAGGCAGCGTTTTAAAGCAGCCCCCGCACGCGTTTCTGACCACAGGAACAACAGCCAGTCCGTTTTTCGCGCCGGCGATGCGCTTGTAAACGGATAAATTTCTCGGATCGATTCGTCTGATAATTTTATCACGTTGATCTTTCAGGTAGATCTCATCTTTCTCTGTCTCGGCTATCCGGTCCTCCAACTCTTTTTTCCTTTGCTGATACTCCTTTTCAAATCCGGCCAGTTTTTCCTGTTGTGTCTGAAGGAATTGATCGGTCTCTTCTTCCAGTGTCATCAGTTCCAGAATGCGGTCTTCGGCTTTCCGAACAGAATTTCGAACGCTTTCCAGTTCCATGGTGACTGCATCATATTCCCGATTATTTTTTACCTGATACAATTGATCCTTATATTTATTTTCTTTCTCCTTCAGCCCCTTGATCTCCATTTCCAGAAGATTTCTTTCTTTCTGGTATTCCAGAAGCAACTGCTTTTTTTGCTCATACTCCTCCCGTGCGGCCTTAAACCGCTTTTCGAGATGATTGACCTGTTGGGGGAGGTCTCCCCGTGTACTTTCCAGTTTATGCAAATCCAAATCCACTTTTTGCAATTCCACCAACCGCTTCAGTACCTCTTCCAAATAAACCTCCTCTCCAAAGCCCTTTATGAGTTGCCCATTAAAAAATGCACCCCCCGGAGGTGCACTTGATAATATGCCGATTGTTGCGTCCCCGCCTGAGCCGGGGATTCCTCACTTCTGTTCTCATTCGTCCTCAATACCGATTCGGTTCAAGATCAATAACTGGTGGGCCCAGGAGGACTCGAACCTCCGACCAACGGATTATGAGTCCGCCGCTCTGACCAACTGAGCTATGGGCCCGAATCAACATAAAAAAAAAATTATCAAATTTCAACATCTTTTTTCCAGGCTTCAAGTATCAGAGTCCGAAGCGCTGCCAGCTGATTTTTCAATTCCATCCACTCCCGCGCCAATTCCTGTGTATCCAGATGTTGCTTCTCATGGCTTTGAATCTGACTCTTTATGTGATCCATCTGTTTCCGGATCGAATGTTCCCGAATACAGGCCATGCAATCGATGCCATACTGCAGCCGGTCCAGATCATCTGCCAGCGGCTCCGTTAACAAGTTCGAGATCAAACGCGCCACGGACCCATCGGATGCTCCATCGGGAAGTTCCTTCGCGTCTGGAATGCGGCCCTTCAAATAACCCTGATACAGCCGGTCAGCTATCTGTCGACTCACCTTATGGGTAAAATCATGCGGCTTTATATATTTAAATATCGGCAAAGCCCATTGCGAACCGCCTTCCAGAAGCAATCTCAGTAAACCCATCTCCGCTTTTTCGACCAGTGACGGTTCCGATTCGCCGGGCGGTGTCTGTTCGAAAGTCTGGCGGTGCTCTGATTTCATCGAATCCGCCAGAATCGCCTCGTCGATTCCGATCTTTTCGCCCAAATCCTTGATCATGAGCGCCCGTTCCACCGGATCTTTGATTTTCGATATGGTTTCCAGCAGAATACGGGCTGCCGCGGCCCGTTGAGACGGTGTCTGCATCTTCTTTGCACTTTGCAAACGATGAAGCCTGAATTCGATGAATGTCCGCGTGCTTTTCAGGAGATCTTTCATGGCTTCGGCGCCCCGATCGCGCAGAAAACTGTCCGGATCCGATCCACGCGGCAAAGAAGCGATCTCGACATGCAGGCCCTCGGCCAGGAGGACATCAATCCCGCGCAGAGCCGCCTGAAAACCGGCTGAATCACCGTCGTAAACCAATACGACCTGATCCGTATACCGTCGGACGAGCCGGGCCTGTTCTTCGGTCAAGGCGGTTCCCGAAGAAGCCACAGCAAAATCAAAACCGCATTGATGAAAACGCATGACGTCGGTATATCCTTCAACCAGGAGCAATTTTTCTTCCCGGCGTATACCCTGCCGACAGACAAAAAGTCCGTACAGTAAACGGCTTTTCTGGTAAACAGGTGTTTCAGCCGTATTGATATATTTTGGCTTTGAAGGATCTTCGATCAGAATTCTTGCACCGAAGCCCACAATTCGTCCTGATATGTTCATAACCGGAAACATCAGCCGCCCTCGAAAGCGGTCAAAGTATCCCCGGCCGTCTTTTCGCCGTGAAATCAGCCCGGCCTTTTCCAGTATGGACGTTGAAAACCCTTCCTTTTCGGCTCGTTTCAACAGTCCATCCCAGATTTCCGGAGCAAATCCCAGCATGAACGTATCGATCGTTTCGGCCTTGAATCCCCGGCCGGTCAGATAGTCAAGGGCCGGTTTTCCCGCCTGTTTTTTTAACAGCACCTGCCGGAAATATTGCGCGGCAAATTGATTGGCCTGATAGAGATTTTCGACGTCGCTGGCCCTTTCGTCAGAAAATATCGGCAGTGAAATCCCGGCTTTCTCCGCCAGGGTTTTTACCGCCTCCGGAAAGTTGATCTTTTCTGTCTCCATTAAAAACGTGAAAACATTGCCGCCGGCTCCGCATCCGAAACAATGATAGAATCCGCGCACCGGATCAACGCTGAAACTGGGGGTTTTTTCTGTATGAAAAGGGCAGAGCCCCATGAAGGTTTTCCCCTTCTTCTTCAGCGTGACGTATTGGCTGACGATCTCAACGATATCCGTCGCCTCACGAATTTCCTGGATTTTATCTTCAGGTATCTTCATCTCAATTCAATAACCGTCACACCCGTGTCGCCTTCATTCCACATTCCCAGCCGCTGATGTTTGACAAGAGGATGCTGTTTTAAAAACTCGCCAATGGCCTGTCTCAACATTCCGGTCCCCTTCCCATGAATGATGCGAACGAACTTGAACCCCGTCATTCGAGCGTCCGCCAAATAGCTGTCCACAAGCGGCAAGGCCTCATCAACCCGCATCCCGCGCACACTGATCTCATCCCGTACCTCTCTGGATATTTGAATATGGGCCGCTCCGCTGACCTTTGCAATCTTTTTCGGAGGTTTTTCCGGTTTGAGTTCAGACCGATGCAGCTTCATCTTTGCATGATCCCATTGAACCATGACGCGTCCTTCACGATCCGGCCCTGAAACCACTTGCCCTGTACCGGGATGTCCCTGCCAGGTGACCCATTCACCTTCATGAACTTCACGCTTTTTCTCCGGTTTCGGCGGCCGCCCCATCTTGGATATTTCCTGAACCTTCTTTTTCTGCTGTTCCAGCGACGCTTTGGCCTTCTTGATGACATCGCTCCGGGCCTGGGTCTCACGGATTTCGCGCACCAGATTTTCCACGGTCACATTGGCATTCCGAAGCAGGGCTTCGGTTTCCTCGATGATTGCCTTCTGTCGGTCGGAACCCTCTATTTCGAGACGCTGTATCCGGTCTTCATACATTCTGATCAGACTCGAAAGACGGCTTTCCTTGTTTTCAGCCGCAGCGAGCAGCTCATGGGTTTGCTGCAACTCTTTCTGAAGATGGACAATCAAATCATCCATTCGGCCTCGGCCATCACCCAGGCGCTGCCTGGCCCGATCAACCAGATCAGGGGATATCCCAAGCCTCTGGGCAATCTCAAACGCGTAAGAAGACCCCGGGACCCCAAGCTGAAACCGATATGTGGGTTTCAGAGTTTTCTGATCAAAAATCATCGATCCGTTTTGCATGTCCGGAGATTCATGAGCGAACACCTTTAAAGAGCCCATATGCGTTGTGGCGAGAGTCAGACAGCCCCTGCCGGTCAGGGTCTGAAGAAAAACTTCGGCCAGAACCGTCCCCTCGGCCGGATCCGTTGATGAGCCGAGTTCATCCAGAAGAACCAGAGATTGTTCATCCGCCTCCTCAATGATCTGCCGAATATTTTGAATATGCGAGGAAAAAGTAGACAAATCCTGCTGAATGGACTGGCGATCACCGATATCGGCAAAAATGCGATTGAACAGAGGAACACAAGATCCCCCTTCCACGGGAATATGAAGACCCATCCGATGCATCAGTGAAAGGAGCCCGACCGTCTTGAGAGCCACGGTTTTTCCGCCCGCGTTGGGTCCCGTAATGATCAGTGTTTTGAAATTCTTTCCCATTTCCAGATCGAGGGGAATCACATCGCCTTCCTGACGCACGATCAAAAGCGGATGTCGTGCCTGATTGAGCCGGAGTTCTCCCGCCTCACCCGGCTCAGCCGAACAGGCCTTGAGCTCCATGGAAAATCTCGCTTTAGCCGCCAGGGCGTCCAGATCACCCGCAGCCTGACGGTTCTCATCAATATGCAATCGTTCAGTCCTGACCGCATCGGTCAGCCGGATCAGAAGCCGTTCAATCTCCTGTTTTTCGTGAATTTTCAAACGACGGATATCGTTGTTGATTTCCAGAACTTCCAGGGGTTCAATAAAGAGTGTTGCACCGCTGGACGACTGGTCCACCACCACACCCTTCAGCCGGCCCCGATGCGGTTCCTTGACCGGGATCACGAGCCGGCCTTCGCGCAGCACCAGGGCATCTTCCTGGGTATATCCCGCGGCCGACAGCTGATGCAGAATCGATTCGAGCCTTTTCCGAGCCCTGAGTACAACCCGATGCAGTTCCGCGCGCAAGCGGTGAAGAGCGGGAGAAGCGCTGTCTTTGATCTCGCCATTGCCGTCCAGAATGGCATCGATGGCTTTTTCCAGATCCGGAAGAAACTTCAGCCGCCGCACCATGGGCTGAAGCAAGGCATAACGTTCGGGCCGTTCATCAAAATAGATTCTGATGCGACGAATCAGCTGTAAAAATCCGCGAAGAAGGATAAAATCTTCAGGATGAAGACTTCCGCCCTCCACCCGGCATCGATCCAGGAGTGGAGATAAATCCTCAAAAACGATCGATGGAAACGGATCTCCATATTCCAGAAGATCCTTCATTTCCGTGACCCTGTCCAGCTCCGAGTGCAAATTCCCGGAATCGCGATAGGGAAATAAATTGCCGATCCGTTTTCGGCCTTCCCAGGAATCGGCCAGTGCTTTTACCCGTTCAAGGATCGAATTCCACTCAAGACATTTTTGGGACACTCCGAATGCATCTTCATCACCTTTCACGGTTCTTGAGCCCCCTCTGTGCGGATTCAAGTTCCTCCTTGAGAACTTGTTCTCCGAGCTCCCTGCCAGTATCATCAAGGGTTTCGCGGATTTCTTCCATGAATTCCTTTGTTCTGGGTACAACCCTCTTGACCATATTGAACACCGCCGGGGCAACAGTTTTTACCGGACTGTAAAGCAGGGAATTTCTCTGCTCAGCGGCCAACTCTTCGGACATAGGAATCAGGGAAATCAGAAGAATCAGCAAACTGGCCACCAGCGTTCCCTTAAAAAACCCAATTATAAAACCGCCCGCCCGATCGATCCATCCCAGAAGACTCCAATGCGCCAGTTTTTTGATAATCCCGCCGAGTATGCGAAACAGAACCACCACGCCCATCAGAATCAGGATAAAACCCAAAGTGGATGCCAGGAGGTTGGGCATGGCAATGATTCGCTGGATAAAGGAAGCCGGAACACCCATGCCACGAAGCGCCAGCACACAGCCCAGTAAAAGGCCCATTAAGGTGAATGTCTCCAGAAAAACACCTTTAAACAGTCCCTTCACGGCGAAAAAACCTATAATGACCAGTATCGTAATATCAATAGTGTTCATTGTTTTCTCATATCTAAAAGAAACAGTTGAATGTAACACACATTCAAATAAAAGTCAAGCCGTTGTATTCCAGCGATTTCGACGGCTGAAACATATCGAATAAAAAACCCTGTACAAAACAGCGTACAGGGTTTGGTTCAAACCGGAAATGACAGGGGTCAGCTCAACAGCTTTCTGACGTGTTCCTGAATGACTCTTCCGTCAGCCCGCCCTTTCACCCGGGGCATAATATGCCCCATGACCTTTCCCATGTCGTGAAGGCCGCCGGCATCGGTTTGATCAATGGCTTCCTTCACCAACACCTGAATCTCGTCTTCGGTCAGGGTCTTCGGCAAATAACCCGAGATGATCTTCAGTTCATGAGATTCTTTCCGGGCCAAATCATCGCGTCCGCCCTTTTCGTACATCTCAATGGCTTCTTTGCGTTTCTTCGCCTCTTTGGAAAGAACACCCACGATATCGGCTTCATCCAGCTTTCCGCTCCGTTCGATGGCCGCGTTCTGAATCTGGGCGCGTATCATTCGCAATGTCTCGAGAACCTCCCGGTTCCCGGACTTCAACGCAGAATTCATGTCCTGAAGCAGCTTATCCTGGAGCCCCATATCTCCTCGGCCGGTTATTGTACGATGGGATCTCAGCCCCCAAATATGGCCTGAAGTTTGCGCTGTTTACGCTTGGCAGCAGCCATTTTACGCTTCTTTTTCTCACTGGGCTTCTCATAATGCTGATGTTTCTTGATATCAGACATGAGGCCGGCTTTTTCACATTGCTTTGTGAAACGTTTGAATGCTCGTTCAAAGGGTTCATTATCGCGAACCTTTACTGCTGGCATAGATAAATCGATACCTCCTTCCCTGTCAGTATTTTAATGTTTATTAATTTATTAAATTCCCTTCTGAGAATCAAGTGGTTTTTTCGTTAACCCGACACAGAACAGAATCGAATGGATCATAAGCCGGTTGTGAATTCAATGTGGATAACATGTTAAAATCAACAGGCAGTTTATTGAAAATAACTTGTCAGGCCAGTTTGACATGCCACCTCTTGGGAGGGAAAAACCGATCTCAATTAGTAAAAATTAATAGAAACATTTCAACGTACTGACAATTATACATTTATATGGCTATAAATGTGTTTTGGAGCGGACAAAGCCAAAGCGCCGGCAAATCCTGAATAATCAGGCCCCGTAAAAGACTGCAGGCGGCTGATGCCTGAAGGCTGTTGGTTCAATGTGCATAACCTGTGAACAGTCTATTGTTCCCGGACCCAGCCAATCAGAATCAGCCCGATCAGAATCACCATGCCATACATGATCAACAAAAACAATTCAACAGGCTTCATGAAAAAACATTCAGCCATGATACCGGCTGCGCCGATAACCATTAAGACAACTCCCCGCAGGGAATAGCGGTCAAATGACTTCATTCTACAGCCTCCCGGCCAGAACGAGTGTCACGCGTTTTTTCAGTATGGCATTTCCGGGACCGCAGGCTTCTGCATAGACCACATAGATACCGATGGCACTTGGCCTCGATTGATCATCCAGCCCGTCCCACTCAAACCGGCTGCTAGGGCCCGAGTCGGATCCGCCTGCCAGCGTTCTGACAAGCCTTCCCCGAATGCTGAATATTCGCACCCGCAGAACGGATCGTCTCCAGGGAGAAGTCACCGTAATAAACGAACGGTCGTCCTGCCCGTCACCATCCGGGGAGAACGGATTGGGTGTGATTGTTACATTCAGGCCGGCCTCGCTGACGGGTCCGGAAATTGAATTGAGTCTTCCCGGCGTCGCTCCCATTGTATGGGTGCTGCCACCCCAGTTTTCGCTCTTCGAAAAAGATGAAAAACCGATTCTTTCGAGAGAGATTCCCCGGCCGCCGCCCCATTCTTTCTTATAGGAGACACTGTCCACGCATTCGCCCAAACCGTTCTTCAAAACCACACAATCCGCGTCATTGTTGAGTCTGGGAAATCTGTCGATACCCAGAACAGAGATCGCCCAGGGGTATCCGTCGCAGGAATGAACCGATGGCGCCAGCACCAAATAGTCACCGGGTTTTATAACCACATCACGCGCAGAGATCAGGGCCTGTCTTCCCGTTGCATCGTTCAACGTCCAGCCCCGCAAATTCTGAACGTCTGTCCCTTCGTTGATGATCTCGACCCATTCATCCCATCCGGAGAATGGATCATACATAATTTCATTGATCCTGATCGTGCTTTCGGCATAAAACGGATTCAACACGACCGCACAGATCAGAATCCACCGATATCGAGTCTTCATCCACCCCTCCTCACTTCTGTCCATGGACTCGTTTTTCATTGTCACTCTTCCTGCCACCAATATACAAATGTTTCCGCAGAATTCAACGGCTATTTTTGTTTAAACCAAAACCCGTAAGATGAAAAAGGTCTCATCATTGGTCGGCACTTTTTCCCCTTTTAACTTGACAATGGAGCTCAAACATTGTAATTTGTTTCACTGGAATCAAACCCGCTCAGGGATCTTTCCAGCACACAAGGAATTGATATTCCGGTTCTTCAATGAAAACAAATGCCAATCTTCACCGGTTTTTTCTTCCTAAACCACAGCCGTTCGTCTTTTCGAATGAATCTGTGTTTTCGAAAAAAGGGCCGCCGTGTTCAGTCAATCAAAGGAGGGACTCATGATGCATTATCCGCTGCTGTCCAGGGACGATATGAAAGCCATCGATGCCCTGAAATCATACCATGGAGGGGCCGCGAAGATCCGCTCCACCATCGATCAGATGCGTGACTACGAGCACCGCCGCAAACTGTGTCAGGAAAAAGGATGGGGAAATTACATTGATGAAGCCGAAACCTGGGCCAGTAAATTTCCCAAGGTCGACAACTGGAAAAAGGAACACACCATTCAATTTAATCCCAGCTATGGTACGGCCCGCAGCCAGGTTTCCGGCTTCCAGGGAGCCAAAGTCACCCATCACGCCATTCGGCGCATCGCGGAAAGCGCGGATTCCGACACACCCTGCTTCGCGCCGACCGAGATGATTTCCGTGGTGGCTCTTACGGACAATTATGTATACAACGGCGACCTGCTGGCCACCCTCACTATGGCTGAAAACATCATGAAAGCCTCCAAATTCTGCAGCACAAACCTGATCGGTATTCCTCAGCCCGAAAGCCGCTTTCGGAAACTCGAGGAAGTGACCGGAAAGACCTTTGAACGGCGCGATGCGGGTGACGGGCTCTCACAGCTGATATTAAAGAACCAGGGCACTTTTTTCGGCAACTTCGGAGGCATCGAGGTCGCCAACGACAACCACCTGATCTATCTGGACGGCATCACGCGGACCGCTCTGGCCACAGGAGGGAACTTCTATCTTAATCCAAGCTGGAGCACCATTGTGGCAGTCTGTTATTACGGAAGAGATATCAAGAACCTCACCATCAAAGTCTCCATGCTGCTTTCCACGCAGAACCTGATGCAGTTCCGCATGCTGCTGAACATCATGAAGGAATATCTGCGGGAAGACGGCACCTCGCCCATCTATGAAATCAACGTGGGCAACGGAGCCACGGCCGAAACGTTCATTCAATGCGCGGAAGAGCTGGACAGAAGCGGTATCAAAGGCGTCAGTCTGGCCGCACATGTCTATATCAATCCCGACCTGGGCATGGAGGGATTCAACTGGACCGAAAACATGTTCAGAGTATTGAAAAGCGGCACCAACATGACTTATAAATATGAAAGCGACGGAACGGCCCGTGAAATGGACACCATGGAGGCCTATTTTCTTCCCGAAGAAGACCGGGATCGGGCCGCTCAGAAGATCGGAGACGTCATCTATTATAAATCCCTGCAGGCTTCCAGGGACGGCATGGCTATGATGAAAGAGGGCATCCCGGTTGTTTTCGCCGAGAGCTGCTGAACATTCATTAAACCCTCAAGGCAAGGAGTCCTCCATGATTGAAAACTGGCCTCCCCGTTATGCTCAAAATATACAGGGATACGGCGGATACTCCATCGGAAAGCTCTTCAAGATGCTTCGGGATCCGGAGATCATCTCTCTGGCCGGCGGGCTGCCTTCACCCGACATGTTTCTGAAAACGCAGATCCGGGAAGTGTCGAAACAGCGTCTTGAACAGGATCTGGAAACCATTTTCCAGTACACGGCCATACAGGGAGAGATTGAACTCCTCGAGGCCTGTATCGCTTTTCTGCGGCGGGACCGGATTCGCGTGAACATGGAAGAGATATTCATCACATCCGGCGGTCAGCACGGCCTGGATATTCTGGGACGCTGCTTTCTCGATCCCGGCGACGCTCTGGTGCTGGACCGGCCGACTTTCGCCGGCGCCATTACGGCTTTTCAGATGCAGCGCCCTGAATTTCTGGGCGTGGATATCGAAAACGACGGATCGGATATCGATGCCATGAAAAAAGTGATTCTTGGACGGCCGAAATCCCGCGCTCCCAAATTTATTTACGTGGTGCCCGACTTTCAGAATCCCACAGGGATCGCCATGAGCCTGGAGAAACGCAGGGCATTGCTGGACCTGAGTTACGAGACGAAAATCCCTGTTGTGGAAGACAGCCCCTATCGGGACTTCCGGTATTACGGAACCTCCATTCCGTCTATTTACAGCCTGGACCAGGAGCGGGAAGGGGGTCATGTCATCGGCCTGTACACATTCTCCAAGCTCTTCTGCCCCGGCATCCGTGTGGGGTTCAGCATCGGCCCGTCGGACGTGATCCGGACCATGATGAACATCAAGGAAGGCAACGTGCTCAACACGCCCAAATACAATCAGGATCTGTGCGCGGCCTTTCTGACCCGGATGGATCTGGACGCCCATTTGCGTAAATGCATCGCCTATTACCGGGAGAAAATGGATGTTTTCCTGGGAACCATGACATCCCATTTCCCGTCCGATTGGGGTGTGACATGGACCCGGCCCGAGGGAGGTCTTTTTCTGTGGGTGACCGTGCCGAAACATATCGACACCAAAGAGCTCTTTTACGAAGCCGTTAAATACAAGGTGGCTTTCGTGCCCGGTGAAGTCTTTTACGGTGAAAATCCATCCAATCATCACATGCGGATCAACTTTTCCTATGCCACCAAAGAGCAGCTGGCCGAGGCGGTGAAGCGTCTGGCCAACTGTATCGAGAGTCAGATCAAATGACGGGATGAATCCATGAAATCCATTCTGTTCTACTCTACCAATCAGCAGTCTCCGCCTGTCCCGTTCCGCGAAGCCCTGTTGCAGGGCCAGGCTCCGGACCGGGGACTGTACATGCCGGAATCCATACCGGTGATCGATTCGGAAGAGATCGCCGGGTTTTCGTCCATGGACTACCCGGAAATCGCTTTTCACGTCAGCCGGCGATTTCTTTGGGATCAGATTGAAGAAGAGGCCTTGAAACGTCTGGTTTACGACGCCTATGATTACCCTGTCCCCCTTGAAGAGCTGGAGACGGACAAGGTCATCATGCGGCTGGACCAGGGACCCACGGCGTCGTTCAAGGATTTTGCCGCCCGCATGATGGGACGCCTGATGCAGTACTATCTGGATCGGGAAAATCGGGAGCTGCTGATTCTGACCGCCACCTCCGGGGACACCGGTTCGGCGATTGCCAACGCTTTTTACGGTCTGGGCAATATTCGAGTAGTGGTATTATTTCCGAAAGACGAGGTCACCGCCAGACAGCGGAAACAGATGACTACACTGGGTCAAAATGTCTGCATTCTGGCTCTGGACGCCAAATTCGACGACTGTCAGGCACTCGTGAAAAAAGCGTTCGCGGATCCGGATCTGGCCGGACTGAATCTTTCCTCTGCGAACTCGATCAATATAGGCCGCCTTCTCCCCCAGTCCATCTATTACTTTTACGCCTGGGCCAGGCTGCGTCGGAACCGGATTCTTCCGATTGTGTTTTCCGTACCCTCCGGAAATTTCGGCGACATGATGGGCGGCCTTCTCGCCTTTCGTATGGGACTGCCCGTGAAGCGCTTTGTCATATCCACGAACGAAAACGATGAATTCCCCCTGTTTCTGAAAAACGGCCGCTATGAAAAGATCGTGCCCTCCAGAAATTGTCTTTCGAGCGCCATGAACGTGGGCCATCCCAGCAACCTGGCCCGGGTCGTGGCGCTTTACAACGGACAAATGGACGAGCAGGGACGCATTTTCCAAAAACCGGACATGGAGGCCATGCGCCGCGACATGGCCTCGTACAGCATCACCGACCGGGAAACGGAGAAGACGATTCAGCATGTCTACCGACAATACCGGACTCTGCTGGAACCCCATGGAGCCGCAGGATGGGCGGGTCTGCAGCGATTTCTGAACGATCATCCGGAATCCGCCGAAGATCTGTGTGTCTCTCTGGAAACCGCGCATCCCGCTAAATTCCCGGAGAAACTTCGCGAACTGCTCTCCGTGGATCCCGACCTTCCCCCCAGTCTGGAAGGCCTGGAATCCAAAAACGAAGACTATGAACATCTGCCCAACACCTATGAAGCGTTCAAGCATTTTCTCACGGATCGTTACGCCAAAGGATGAACGACTGAATCCAGACCATGGAAAGATCAATGAGGCTGACATGAAAACCATCATTATACTCGCCGACGGCATGGCCGATTATCCCGTCGGGATCCTGGGAGATCTGACCCCCATGCAGAAGGCCGTGACACCCAATATGGACAGTCTGTGCCGTATGGGACGATCGGGCCGTCTGGTCACGGTTCCGGAAGACATGCCGCCGGGCAGCGAAATCGCCAACCTGTCCGTTCTCGGATACGATGTTCACAAGGTGTATCAGGGGCGCGGCGTACTGGAAGCCGCTGCCATGGGTGTGGAGCTGGACGATACGGATCTGGCCATGCGATGCAATCTCATCTGTATCGAATCAGACCGGATCAAGAACCACAGCGCCGGCCATATCTCGTCCGAAGAGGCCCGTGAACTGATCGAATGCCTCAACAAGGACCTTGGAACCGACCGTATTCGTTTCTATCCCGGAGTCAGTTACCGCCATCTGCTGGTGGTGAAGAACGGTCGCAGCGATGTCGATTGCACGCCGCCTCATGACGTGCCCGGAACGCCGTTCCGGGATGTACTGGTCAAGCCCTCGAGCGGGGCCGGAAAAGAAACGGCCGACCTGCTCAATGATTTGATACTGAAATCACATGACACACTGGCCCGGCATCCGGTGAACCGGAAACGGCATGCAGAGGGAAAAGATCCCGCAAATTCCATCTGGGTCTGGGCGCCGGGTCACAAGCCGCGGATGAAGACGCTCAAAGAGAAATACGGAATCACGGGCGCCGTGATCTCCGCAGTGGATTTGATTTTCGGCATCGGCGTCTACGCGGGCATGAAAGCCGTACATGTGGAAGGAGCCACGGGACTTTACGATACCAATTACCCGGGAAAAGCTCGGGCCGCTATGGATGTACTGAAGGAGGTGGACCTGGTCTATCTGCATATCGAAGCTCCCGACGAGGCCGGCCATGAAGGCAATGCCGAACTCAAGATCCGGACCCTGGAAGACATCGACAGTCAGGTTGTCGGTCCTATCATGAAGGCTGTCGAAGAGATGGAGGAACCTGTCACGCTGGCCCTCTTGCCCGACCATCCAACGCCTTGCGCGATTCGAACCCATGTCCGTGACGCGGTGCCCTTTGTCATCGCCCGTCCCGGCGAGGAGCCGGACGGAGTGACAGAATTCAACGAATTCAGCGTGGAAAAAGGATCCTACGGCCTTTTGAAAAACGGTGAATTCATGGACGTTCTGTTAAACCGCTCCATCAAATCCTGACACCGATAAAAGAAGCAGAGAAGAATCATGGATAACAATTATCCTCACCTCTGTCTTCGGTCATCGGCGAAAAAAATGCTTGCCGTCTTGGTTCTCCTGACAGTATGTGTCCCGCATAACGGAATATCCGACACAAGAACAGACAGCCTTCTGACGCGTCTGAGGGAAAATCCTCCTCCGCCGGAACGGTTGAGCGCGCTTCTTCTTCTGGCCAGCGAAGCCCTTCAAACGGAAACAGACACGGCTCTGAAGGCTGCTCGTGAAGCCATTGAACTGGCCCGCCGGCTGAAACAGGATCTTGAACTGAGCCAGGCTCTGGAACTGGCGGCCCGGGCTTTATGGAATCAGCGACGGCACCAGGAAGCGCTTCGCCATTTTCAGGAAGAAAAATTGTTGATCCGGCGTCTCTCGCCCGACAACATAGACCTCTCTCCTTTCTGGACCAGACGCCGGACAGCCAATTTAAACCATCTGATTGGTCTTTACCATGACATGGACATGCATGAAAACGCGGCCAGGCACTGCGAGGAACTGCTGGAACTCGAAGCGGTTCTGAAAGACCATGAAGTGCTCCATGCACTGAGCATGGCAGGATACTTTTATTATTTGTCCGCCGATTATACTCGGGCCCTGAAAACCAAGCTGCGGTCCGTGCGTCTGGCCGAATCACTCAAAGACACCGCCTATCTGATCAGCGAGACCAGTCATTTGGGATTCATTCACCGGGACATGGCCAATCTGGAATCCGCCATGGAACTTTTTCGGAAAGCCGCCGGCCTGGCCCGGACCACCGGTGATATCGGCATGACCATCTCATCCCTCAATGAGATCGGGAATGTTCATTTTTATAATCATGATTATGATCAAGCCCTGTCAATAAAAACCGAAGCCCTGAACCTGGCCCGGTCGTTGAATTCACCTTCGCATATCGCTTTCGTATCACATGATATAGGACTGATCTACCAGCAGCAGGGTCAGCATGAACGGGCCCTCGAACACTTTCAATCTGCCTGTGAGACAGATCGAAAAAGCGGAAATACTCGCGGAGTGACCATCTCCCTGATCAATATCGGTCAGGCTTATTATTATCTGGGACATCACGCTCCGGCATTGAAAGCGTATCACGAAGCCCTTGGACTGGCCGAGAGCGCCGACCTTCATTCTCTGCGTCAGACCCTTTACGATGCCATCGCCCGCACCTATGCCGCGCTGAACGATTACTCTCTGGCTTTCAGTTATCTGAATCGTTCGATCGCCCTGAAAGACAGCCTCTTCAATCAGGAGATCGCCCGTATCACGACCGATCTGCAAACCCAGTATGAAACCGAACAGAAGGAACAGCAAATCCGCCTGCTGACGCATGAAAATGAACTCAAACAGCTCAGTCTGTCGCGGCAGCGAATATTCATGATGCTGATCTCAACGGCCCTGGTTTTTTTATCCGTTTTAACACTGATTGTTATACGGCAATACAGGGTGAATCGCCGGACCCATAAAACCATCCAGGAGCAGAATGTACGGCTCAGGGAAACGCTGGAAAACATCAAGACATTGAAAGCCCTGCTTCCGATCTGTTCCTCCTGCAAGAAAATCCGGGACGACGAAGGGTACTGGGAACAGGTGGAAATCTATATCCAAAAGCAGGTGGGAACGGCGTTTTCCCATGGAATCTGTCCCGATTGCGCGAAACAATACGAGGCGGAACTGACCGCCTTTGAATCCGAAAAAGGAGTCGAAGAATGATTAAAGTGGCCGCCTTTAACGGCAGCCCCCGAAAGAACGGAAACACCGCCATTCTGCTGCAAACCGTTCTGGATACGCTGCGTAAACAGGAGATTGAAACCGCATTTATTCAGGCGGGCGGAGAGAGAGTCTCCGGCTGCCGGGCCTGCTATCAATGCCGGAAAAACCGGGACGGGCGATGCTCCATCACGGACGATCCGGTCAATGAATGGATCGGCCTGATGCGGGATTCTCAGGGCATACTGCTGGGATCTCCCACCTATTTCGCAGACATCACCCCGGAGATGAAAGCCCTCATCGACCGGGCCGGTTTCGTATCCCGAATGAACGATCATTTTCTCAGGCGCAAGGCCGGTGCCGCGGTGGTCTCCGTAAGAAGAGCCGGTGCCATTCACGCGTTCGATACCATCAACCATTTTTTCACCATCAGCCAGATGATCGTTCCCGGATCGACCTACTGGAATCTGGGTATAGGCCGGAATATCGGCGACGTCAGGGAAGACGAGGAGGGCCTGGCCACGATGACCGCGCTGGGAGAAAACATGGCCTGGCTTCTCAATAAATTGCACGGCGGGTGACGCTGCCGATCCGGCCGCATCCGGCGGCCGGAAAAAGGGTCGATAAAAAGGAGGTGCGATGCGCCGAATCAAATGGGCTGTCTTCCTGTTTGCCCTGGTTCTTCAATGCGCGGTTTTTCAGGAGCTGATTCAAAAGCCCGTGGTAACCTACGACGGCTTATCTCTGAAAGACCCGTCGCTGAGTCAGGCGACTCTGGTTTTCCGTCTGAATGTGGAAAATCCCAATCCGGTCGGTCTTCCCGTCCGTGAAGCGACCTACAGGATCCGGCTTCAGGAAAAAGAATTTCTTTCAGGCGCGCTGGAAAACATTCAGCTGTCGCCCCAGGCGGTCAGCCGTGTCGCCATTCCCTGTACCGTGCAGTACCTGGAGTTTTATCAATCGCTGATCGACATATTCCGTGAGGATTCACTCTCCTATCACCTGAGCGGCACCATGAAAGCGGGGCCTTTTTCGATTCTCTATCAGGCCGGAGGCAAAGTCCCCTTGCCCAAACCACCTTCCATCGCTCTGGCTGGAATTCACGTAAACCGGATTCAGAATACCGGAGCCCGGGTCACTTTCTCCTTTCATCTGCAGAATCGAAATGATTTTCGTTTCGAAATCCAGGGTCTGGACTTCGATCTGACCGTAGGGGAAATCTCTCTGGCTTCCGGCGAATCGAAGAAAACGACTTCCCTGGAAAATGAAATGACGACCCTGGATCTTCCCATGGACATCAGTTTTATCAATCTGGGCCTTTCGGCCTTTCAACTGCTGTCCAAATCTTCAGCCGATTACCGGCTTCAGGGGCACTTTTACATCCTTTCTCCCGGGGGAAAAACTATTCCCCTGTCGTTTCAGAACTCGGGTCCGGTACAGATCCGGCGATAGTCGCCGTCATTCAGGCATTCACGGTCTGCCGCGGCTGCTTTTCGTCTTGCAGCCGGAACGCCGCCTCAAGACCGCAAGCCTTTGCCCTGCCGGCGGTTCACGGAGCCCGGTTTTTTAAACCTTTACCCGAAACCGCACGTATAAGAATACAGAATGAAAAAGAATCAAAACCAAAATGAACCCAATTTTCGCCGAACACTCATCAATGACATCAAACAGGGCGGATTCAAGAGAACCATCAGGCAGGACCTGAATGAAATCACGCGGTTTTATCTGGACAGCCGGACGCTCAAGCGGCTGGAATCCATGGGCCGGATCCGCCGCTGGTTTGCCAAATGGTTCTGGATCATCAAGAGCCTCATCCTCAAACTGACACCCGTGCGCAGGGTGCTGCTGGTATTCAGCCTGATCCTGACCTTCGGCCAATCCAGATTCGAGCTTGGAGGCGGCCATGTTTCCACGGATCTCCGCCCTTTTGCCTATTTCATCATGCTCTTCATTCTCATGCTTGAGCTGAAAGACAAGCTCCTGGCGCGTGACGAACTGGCTGTGGGGCGTGCCGTTCAAAGCGCTCTTCTGCCCCGGGACAATCCTCTGTGGGCCGGCTGGGACATCTGGATGGTGACGCGCCCCGCCAATGAAGTCGGCGGAGACCTGGTGGACTATCTGGAAACGGAAGACAGCCTGTACCTGTTTCTGGGTGACGTCGCCGGAAAAGGGCTGGGAGCGGCCCTTCTCATGAGCAAGCTGCAGGCCACGCTGCGCGCGGTCACACCGGGCGAACCGTCTCTGGGTGCACTGGGTGTCAAGATGAACCATATATTCCGACGGGACGGCCTGCCCAGCCGGTTTGTCTCGCTGATCACCCTGGCAATCGGCCGCCGCGAAAGCCGTGTTCGGTTCCTCAATGCCGGCCACATGCCGCCCCTGCTTCTTCGATCGGGCCGCGTGAGGGAACTGCCATCCGGTCACGCGGCATTGGGAATTCTTCCCGACGCCGAGTATGAAGAACAAATTCTGAACCTGCATAAAGGTGACTGGATTCTGATCTATTCCGACGGCCTGACCGAAGCCAGAGCTGACTCCGGTGAATTCTTTGGCGAAGAACGTCTTTTTTCTTTGCTGAAGGACTCCGGTTTTCAGTCGGCCTGCGAAATGGGAAACGCCATTCTGGAAACCATCGGCCGTTTTATCGGATCCAGCCGGCCCAGCGATGATCTCTCCATGATCCTTCTGCATTACACGGGTTCTCCGTAACCATTCAAATGCCACTCCTGAACCGTTCATCAGGAAAGAACCCGGACAGGTTCATTTTTCGGTTGTATATTTTTTTATTATGCGTTATCTTGTTTATTCAATGGAATATGAATTGAAGGTTGAATGAAGCCGCTGACCGCCATGTTTTCTGAAGAACCGCCATGCTTCTGTTCCCCGGACCCATTAAGGGGTCTTTATTCTCACGCCTTAAACGATCTATTGTCCTGTCCATATTTCAAGGCATCAAACCATAAGCAAGGAGGATTTATGAAACGCCTTTCTCTAACGATCGGGCTGTTTCTTCTGTTTGCCGCCACGGGATTTGCAGCCCGGCAGTCCGCAACCAAAAGTCCGGTGAATGAAGCCACGTTCTCCGGTTTGAAATTCCGCAACATCGGACCGGCCTTCACATCGGGCCGTATCGGTGATTTCGCGGTGAATCCCGATGACTTCAGTGAGTATTACGTGGCCGTGGCGTCGGGACATATCTGGAAAACGGAAAATCACGGCGTCACCTGGAAACCGGTATTCGACCGTTACGGCTCCTATGCCATCGGCTGTGTGGTCATGGATCCCAATAATTCCCATGTGGTCTGGGCCGGCACGGGCGAAAACAACAGCCAGCGGGCCCTGGGGTACGGCGACGGGGTCTACAAAACCACGGACGGAGGCCGGTCATGGAAAAACATGGGACTGAAAGAATCGCGCCAGATCGGCGAGATTCTGATCGACCCCCGTGACTCGGACGTCGTCTATGTGGCGGCTGAAGGTTCGGTATGGGGACCCGGCGGTGAGCGGGGCCTGTACAAGACCACCGACGGAGGCAAGACCTGGAGCCGCGTTCTGGAAATCAGCGAGCACACAGGCGTTTCCGACCTGGCCATGGATCCCCGTGATCCCGATGTCATCTACGCGGCCTCGCATCAGCGCCGCCGGCATGTGTTCACCAAGATCAACGGCGGACCCGAGAGCCGGATTTACAAGACGGTGGACGGCGGCAAGACCTGGACAAAACTCACATCCGGACTTCCCGGAGGCGACGTGGGAGCCATCGGCCTGGCCATCTCACCGGTCAATCCCGACTACGTATATGCCATCATCGAAGCCGCGGGAAACAGCGGCGGTTTCTTCCGCACCACCAATCGGGGCGCATCCTGGGAAAAAATGAGTTCGTATGTGTCCGGAAGTCCCCAGTACTACAACGAGATTTTCTGTGATCCCAAAGATGTGGACAAGGTTTACTCCATGGATGTCTACACTCGTGTCACCACGGACGGCGGCAAGACCTGGAACGTCCTGGGCAATGACAACCGGCATGTGGATGATCACGCCCTTTGGATCAACCCGAACGACACGCGCCATCTGCTCATCGGAGGTGACGGAGGCGTCTATGAGTCCTGGGACGGCGGTTCCAAATGGGATTTCAAGGCCAATCTGCCCGTCACCCAGTTCTACCGCGTGGCCGTGGACAACTCGGAGCCTTTTTACTGGGTCTACGGCGGCACGCAGGACAACAACAGCATGGGCGGCCCTTCGCGCAACCTCAGCAGTCAGGGTGTAGTCAATGACGAATGGATCGTGACCAACGGCGGCGACGGTTTCTGGTCCCAGATCGATCCCCTGAATCCCGATATCGTTTACGCGGAATCCCAGTACGCGGGCATGGTCCGGTACGACAAGAAGAGCGGCGAATCCATTTCCATTCAGCCCCAGCCTCGCAAGGGAGAATACACCTACCGGTGGAACTGGGATACGCCCCTGATCATCAGCCCCCATTCTCATACCCGGCTCTACTGCGCGGCCGAGAAGGTGTTCCGCAGCGAAGACCGGGGCGATACCTGGCAGGTCATCAGTGACGATCTGACCCGTCAGATCGACCGGAACAAACTGCCCGTCATGGGCAAGGTGTGGAGTGTGGATGCCGTGGCCAAGAACACGTCCACGTCTCTCTACGGCACCATCGTATCCCTGGTGGAATCCCGGGTTCGAGAAGACCTGCTCTACGCCGGCACCGACGACGGCCTCATTCAGGTGACGGAAGACGCGGGACAGAACTGGACGAAAATCGCCAGCTTCCCCGGAGTCCCCGAATTCACCTATGTGAGTGATATCTGCGCGTCCAAGCATGACGCCAATGTGGTCTTCGCCGCTTTCAACAATCATAAAGAGGACGACTTCAAACCCTACATTCTGAAAAGCGAGAACAGGGGAAGGTCCTGGAAGTCCATCGCCGCCAATTTGCCCGAACGGGGTTCGGTGTGGACCATCGAGCAGGATCACATCAATCCCGATCTCCTTTTCGTCGGCACGGAATTCGGCTTCTTCGTGTCCATCGACGGCGGCGGAAACTGGGTGCAGATGAAAAACGGCCTGCCGGTCATCCCGATCCGCGACATCGCCATTCAGGAGCGGGAAAACGACCTGGTGCTGGCCAGCTTCGGCCGGGGCTTCTTTATCCTGGACGACTACACGCCGCTGCGTGCGTTCGATCCGGACATTCTGAAGAAAGACGCCCATATCTTCCCCGTTAAAAAGGCCCTGGCCTATATGCAGACAAGAGCGCGATACGGTCAGGGTTCGAACTATTTCGCCGCGCCCAATCCCGAATACGGTGCTGTTTTCACCTTTTATCTGAAAGAATCCCTTCAGACCCTGGAACAGATACGAAAACAGAAGGAATCGAAACTCGATAAGGAAGGCAAGCCCATCCCTTATCCTGACTGGGATGAACTGCGCGCGGAAGCGGAAGAAGAAAATCCCCGGCTCATTTTCACCATCGAAGACGAAGAAGGCAGCGTGGTGCGCCGTCTGAGCACCGGCGCAAACAAGGGGCTGCGCCGGTTCAACTGGGATCTGACCTATCCGTCAACAGCACCTGTCCGCGTCAGCGGCAGCAGAGGAGGCCGGACCGGCGGCCGCGGTGGCTTTATGGTGATGCCCGGAACCTACAGAGTCTCGATCGCGAAAAAAGTGCGCGGCACGGTCACCCATCTGGCCGGACCGGAACCGTTCGAAGTCGTCTCTCTGAACAACACCACCCTTCCCGCTCCGGACCGAAAGGCCATGGTGGAGTTCCAGAAAAAAGTGTCTGAGCTGACCCGCCTGGTACAGGGTGCGATGCAGGAAGCGGAAAATCTGAACAACACTCTGGCCCATATCAAAGCGGCACTGTATGAAACCCCGGGCGCCACGCCGGAGATGACAGACGCGGCCCTGAAGATGGAATCGGAGCTCAGCGCGATTCAGCTGAAGCTGACCGGAGACCGGATCATCGCCCGAAACAGCGAGAATCCGCCGACCTCCATCGCGAGCCGCATGCGGACCATGGCCTATACCCATTACCGGTCCACATCCGCTGTCACGCAGACGGAAAAGGACGCCTATGAAATCGTCAAAGAGGAGATGGGGCCTCTCTACGCCAGACTGAAGCAGCTGATCGAAGTGGACCTCAAGAAGCTTGAGGCACAGCTCGAAGCCGTTCACGCGCCCTATACACCCGGCCGTCTGGACGAGTGGAAATACTGATGTTTAATCCGGCCGCCGGCTCCGGTAAAGAATCCCTTTCAGGACCCGGAACAGGCGGCATTTCGCAGATCAGGGACGGTCATGCTCCGGCATGACCGTCCATTCTTGTCATTTGCCAAAGGAGGATGATAATCATATGATGATGAACCGGAAATATTCAAGACCGATGTTCTGGGCACTGATGCTGGTAGTGATTCCAACCCTCACCGCCACGGCCTGCACGAACTTTCTGATCAGCAAAGGAGCCTCTACCGACGGATCGGTGATGATCACCTATTCCGCCGATTCGCATGTGCTGTACGGCGAACTGTATTACACGCCGGGCGGCACGCATCAGCCCGGCACCATGCTGGATATTTACGAGTGGGACACGGGGAAATATCTGGGACAGATTCCCCAGGTGGAAAAAACCTACACCGTGGTCGGCAACATCAACGAGCATCAGGTAGCCATCGGAGAGACCACGTACGGCGGCCGCCGCGAGCTGCGGGATCCCGAGGCCATCATGGATTACGGCAGCCTCATGTATGTCACGTTGCAGCGGGCCCGCACGGCGAGGGAAGCCATTCGGATCATGGATGAGCTGGTTTCCGAATACGGCTACTACAGCTCCGGGGAATCCTTCTCCATATCCGATCCGAACGAGGTCTGGATCATGGACCTCATCGGCAAGGGACCCGACAATAAGGGCGCCGTATGGGTGGCCCGCCGGGTTCCGGACGGGTATATCAGCGCCCATGCCAATCAGGCCCGGATTCGAACCTTTCCTTTAAACGACAAGAAGAACTGTCTCTATGCCGAAGATGTCATCTCCTTTGCCAGAGAAAAGGGCTATTTTAAGGGCGCGGACAAGGATTTCAGCTTCGTGGACGCGTACGCACCGCCGGATTTCGGCGGACTCAGGTTCTGCGAGGCGCGTGTATGGAGTATGTTCCGCCGCGCGGCTCCGTCCCTGAACCTTCCCACGGATTACGTAGCCGGCGACCCGGAAGCCGAACCCCTGCCCCTGTGGATCAGGCCGGACAGAAAACTGTCCGTCCACGATGTGATGGAGCTGATGCGCGACCATTTCCAGGACTCCCCCTTTGATCTGTCCGTGGGCCTGGGTGCCGGACCCTACCGCCTGCCCTACCGGTGGCGGCCTTTGACCTGGGAGGTGGACAGTGTCCGGTACTGCAACGAGAGGGCCACTTCCACCCAGCAGACCGGTTTCTCATTCGTGACCCAGTCTCGCTCCTGGCTGCCCGATCCCATCGGCGGCATCATCTGGTTCGGCGTGGACGACACCTACAGCACGGTGTACGTGCCCATGTACTGCGCCATCAGCGAGGTGCCCGAATCCTTTGCCGTGAGAACGGGATCCTTTACCGAGTTCACCTGGGAGTCGGCCTTCTGGGTGTTCAATTTCGTGGCCAATTACGCCTATTCCCGGTACAGCGACATGATTCAGGATATTCAGGTCGTGCAGCGGGAGCTGGAAGGCCGCTTCCTGGCCGATCAGCCCCAAATCGACCAGGCCGCTCTGGCACTCTACAATCAGTCGCCGCGTTTGGCCGTGGATTACCTGACCCGATACTCAATAAAAAAGGGCAATGACACGGTCAGACGGTGGAGAGCGCTGGGAGAACATCTCATTGTCAAGTACCTGGACGGCAACGTGAGAGACTCTCTGGGCCGCCCCACCCACCCGGGTTACCCGCAGGAATGGCTGCGCCGGATCGTGGAAGCGGACGGGGAGAAGATTAAGGTGAAGGAGTAAAGCGGCCTTCGGCCGCGACCGCGGACCGCAGACGGCGGACCGCAGACGGCGGACCGCGGAAAAAATGCATGGATGCATGGTTGCATCCGTACGTGATTTGCGGTCATGCCCAATCATATTCACGGGATTATTGTATTGGGAAAAAACGATGCCGATATGAGGGCGAATGTAGAGACAAGGCAATGCCTTGTCTCTACAAATAATAATGATAACAGCACTGCAGCGTCTCTACATCCTCCACCCCTGAACCGGATAGAAATCCCGGACAATCCGGTCTTTGGTCAGGATCGGCAATCCCCGCAGGCGGGCGGTGGCCACGATGGTCCGGTCCGCCGGGTCGGTAGGAGACCACTCTAACCTCAGGTTTTCCGGACCGGACGTGCGACGCGTCTGCCGGGTGCGTCGCACGTATTCGCTCACTTCACCAGCTCCCCGAGGCTCCCCCTCCGCCGGACGACCCCCCTCCACCCGAGAAA
>Ga0209614_1000025_pt1 | contig 120715 bp, 114 predicted proteins | sample BlaSprsedimmetaG_FD_185484 | JGI IMG/M metagenome (GOLD analysis project Ga0209614, IMG submission 185484) | Hot spring sediment bacterial and archeal communities from California, USA to study Microbial Dark Matter (Phase II) - Blank Spring... ... | reverse complement strand
GTTTTCATGGCTGGCCCTCCTTTGTTTGCAGCATAGACTGCGTTGAACACTTGAGCATGACATTACTCATAGCTCGTCAGGTGGGCCAGCCTTCTCATCCTACCTTGAGCGAAGCGGGCGGTTCACACATTCTTTCCGCTTGGGTTGCGGGCAAAGCTTGCGTTAGATAATTCAACAAAGTTCCCCGTTCGTCACAGAGCCCATTGATTACATGGCCCATACGAGCTACATTCTTATGCCCTAACACTCACAATGGAGGAGCGCCATGAGCAGAACAGCTACGGTCAGAGCGCGAATCGAGCCGGGTCTCAAGGCCGATGTGGAAATCGTGCTTGACCGTCTTGGCTTGAGCACCACGGAGGCGATCAACCTGTTTTTCCATCAAATTCTTCTGCGCCGCGGCCTGCCCTTTCAGGTCGAGATTCCGAACGAAACCACTCGACGGACTTTCGAGGCGACAGATCGGGGCGAAGAGCTTCACGCGTATGAGAATCTTGAAGAAATGTTCGAGGCTCTCGATAAATGCTCAAGCTGAAGACAACGACGCGTTTCGAGAAAGACTACGGCAAGGCCTGCAGATCAGGACGGGACATGTCTCGGCTTAAGCGTGTCATGGCCTGGATTGTCAATGAGGAACCCCTTCCGCTGGAGCTGCGAGATCACAAGCTGATCGGGAACTACCAAGGCCGTCGGGAATGCCATCTCGCCGGAGATTGGCTCCTCATCTACAAGATCGAACATGACACTGTGATTTTTGAGAGAACTGGGAGTCATTCAGAACTATTCAAGAAGTAAGGCTTTTACAGAACGTTAACTGCATAACATAAATTATTTTTTACATTTCATGAAACATCCAGTCCAGCGCCACCGCACGGCCATCAACCGATCTGGGCTGTCCAGACCTTTGCAGTATCTGGCCCTGCATGGGTTTCTGGACGGCGAGGCCCGGGTTTTTGATTACGGCTGCGGACGCGGCGGTGATCTGGAGCTGTTGCGAAGCAACAACATCCAGGCCGAGGGCTGGGACCCGCACTATGCGCCGGATCAGCCGCTGGAACCAGCGGACGTGGTCAATCTGGGCTTTGTGATCAACGTGGTGGAGGATCCCCGGGAGCGAGGCGAGGCTCTTTCCAATGCTTTTGGCCTGGCCGGGACCGTTTTGGCCGTGAGCGCCATGCTGGGCAGGGACTCCTTTTTTGACGCCGGACGGTCCTTTGAGGACGGGATCATTACCAGCCGGGACACGTTTCAGAAGTATTACACCCAGACCGAACTCAAGGACTATATCGAGTCCGTGCTTCAGGCCGAGGCCATTGCCGTGGGGCCGGGCGTTTTTTTCGTGTTCAAGGACAAGGGCGCGGAGCAAAGGTTTCTGCTGCGCAGGCAGGAGCGGGTCTGGCCGGACAGCGCCGTGGCCCATCTGCTGACCTGTCGCCGTGAGATCATGCCGCGCTCGGGCCGCACGGCGCGCATCCTGCCCGAAGAACTGATCGAGGCCCTCGGCGCCAGGGTCTTGAACCTGGGCAGGGAGCCCCGGCCTGATGAATTGCCGGACGAGCTGCTCCAGGCCGTGGTCCGTGAAACCAGAACCCTGGGCCGGGCCATGCGTCAGGTGTGGGAGCGGTTCGACCCAGGCCTGCTGGAACAGGCCGCCAAGTCCCGGGCAGACGGGCTGCTGGTCTATCTGGCCCTGAACATCTTCAACAAGCGCCGGGACCAGAAAGCCATGCCCGAGCAGACCCGGCGGGACATCCGGCATTTTTTCCGGACCATCAAGGCGGCCCAGAAAGCGGCCCTGGCCCTGCTCTTCAGCGCGGGCCGCCCAGAGACCATCCTGGACGCCTGCCGCCAAGCCGCATCCAACGGCCTGGGCTGGCTGGACGCAGAGCATTCCCTGACCATCCACGCTTCCCTGCTGGACCGTCTGCCCGCCGTACTCCGGGTCTATGCCGGGTGCGCGTCCCGGCTGTTCGGCGACGTGACCATCGCCGACCTGCTCAAGTTCCACATCCAGTCCGGCAAGTTCATCCTGCTCATGGTGGACGACTTTTTCGGCCGGCCCGTTCCGGTGCTGAAATGCCGGGTCAAGATCAAGCTGCGTTCCCAGGATATCGATATATTCGAGCACACTGAAGAGCAGTACCGCTCTTTGGTCTATCTCAAATCCCGGTTCATGCACCCGGACATGGAAGGGTACGGCGAGCAGAAGGCGTTTGACGACCAACTGCGGGCCATGCCGGAACTGGATTTTTCCGGATACGGGCCGAAACCTGAAGAGTTTTGGCAGGTGATGGAAAAAATGGACAAACAATAGAGCAAACGCTTGAAGGGCATCGTGGGCCACAAGTCCTTTCTGGGCCGGTCGGACATGGTCAAAAACCATTGCGCGGCTTTTGTGCCCCAACTCAATGTCTACGCGGATTGCCTGGAAAAAGCCCGTGGGCAAAAATCACTGGCCCTGCTGGTGCACCTGCCCATGATCGGGATGATGGTGGAGATTGAGAGAAGGAAAACCTGAGAACCCCAACAACAGGCGTGGCAATGTCCAGACCAGACAATACATGGATCGATGACTGGGAGATCGGGGAAGAGCCTGGAATGCTTATTCAAAATACCTGCTCAATATTCAACCCCATGGCCTTGGCCAGCTTTTCGCGGGAGGCTTTGCGCAGCTTTTTCTCTCCGCTCTCCATCTGGGACAAGGCGGCCTGTGTTATGCCTGCCCGAGCTGCAACCTCGTTCTGGGTCAGCCCGAGATATTCACGCCAAGCCCGGACAAGGGGGATGTCCTTCTCAACATGCAGGTCCACGACCTCGTGAGGAATTGCGTCGCCATCGGGGATGCGGGGCTTTTGACAAGCCAGAATCTTGGCGACCTGGGGGTGTTCGCGAACAAAATCCTGGAAAGGGATAACCACAAAGGCAGGCACACCCTGCTGATAGATGGTCTGGATGTTAGTAGGTTCGATCATCGCGTTTTTTGACCTCTTGAATGCTTATTATCCTGATGGTTTCGGCGATATCAAAAAATATCCGGAAACGCCCGACCTTGAGCCGGTATGCATACTTGTGGTTGGTCAGCTTTTTCACCTGAGGCGTATTGGGAAACTCCGCAAGACAGGCCACCGCGTCTTTCAGCGCTTTCCGAGTGTTCTGGTCATGAATTTTTGCTAACTGTTTAAGCGCCTTGCTACGCCAATCGATGAAATACATGGCCTCATTGATATAAGTTAAATATAAGCATTGTCAATCTTGTCGCAGCACATCTTATCGCAACACGACAGAAATCCGCAAATATCACTGGCCCTGCTGGTGCACCTGCCCATGATCGGGATGATGGTGGAGATTGAGAGAAGGAAAACGTGAGAACACAAAGCATATGAAATGCTATGACCAAGCCAGACAATACATGGATCGATGACTGGGAGATCGGGGAAGATCCCGAAAGGGAGCGGATGGTCTCCCTGGAACTGATACAATGTTTCACCGAGTTTTGGGACGCCCAAAAGCTCGACGGACGGCGAAAACCACCAGAAACAGATATTCAGGAGCCTTGCAAGGAGTGGGCGGGGAACGGTCCAGCAGGTTGTTCTCGACGCGCAAGCGTCGCGGGAACAAAAATGTTGTAGGGTATAAATACAACTATTCGAAATGATGGAGATTTAGACTGTCGACTCGTTCGAAATGCTTATCGTTGAAGGTTGCTAAAGAAAACTCATGCCAGATAGCGGTAGCTGCGATGAAAATATCGCGAAATTCGATAAGATTATTCTCTTTTTTTAGTATTCTGAAAATATTTGCTGCTAAACCAGCGATGTTTTTGTCAAGGTTGAGAACAGGAACCCATTTACATACTTTTTTGACGTCCTCTTGCTTTGATTCGCTTGTGGCTCCTGCCATCAACTCAAAATAGGTGATGCTGGACATGAAGCACGAACAGTTTTCCTTGATCGCCCAAAGAACAGCTTTTTGCTTATTTTTCTTGCGCAGAAAATCTATGACCACGGATGTATCGACTTAAACTCTTGAATATTCCATGATTCAACCTTTGCCACGTCCTCTTGGCCCCAGGTGGAAACGGAAAGAAAGTCCTTCTTCCAATCTTGCGACTCTTCCTTGCGAGAGTCAAAATCAGTTGGCGGGCAGGGCAAAATGATTACTTCAACCCGGGTGTGCTGAAACTCAGGGGGCAGAGATACGCTCAACTTGCCGCCTTCGACGGACTGGATTGTTCTGATGGCCTGCACGTGTCGCCTCCTTGTCTGCGCATATCCAGACTCTTGTGACAATTTATGACCAGAATGAGCCAAAGTCAAACCAACAGCAATTACAGAACGATAAAGATCAAAACAAGTTCACCCAGAAACATAGGTGTTCTTATGTCCAGACCAGACAATACATGGATCGATGACTGGGAGATCGGGGAAGAGCCCGGAAGGGAGCGGACTGTCTCCCTGGAACTGGTAAAATGTTTTTGCATGTTCTGGGACGCCCTGGGGCTCGACGGACGGCGAAAACCACCAGAAACCGCAATTCAGGAGCTTTGCATGCCCTTGGCGGCTACCTGGTGGAGGAAGCCATATCCGAAGACGGTTTGGACATGACAACAAATGAATTGCTTGCTGAACATATCGATACTGAAGGCGGACCTATTATTCATCTTCACGAGCAAACCTGGCAGGATGAAATCGACATGGTCTGCCGCAAACTCCACAAGCGCCTCAAAGCCCAGGGGAGGATCGCATGATCGGGGCCATTGCAGGGGACATTATCGGGTCGGTGTACGAGTGGGACAACATCAAGACCAAGGAGTTCGTCCTTTTTTCTGAAGGGTGTTTTTTCACCGACGACACTGTGCTGACCGTGGCCCTGGCTGACACCATCATGACCGGTACGCCCTATGCCGAGAATATGAAGCGTTTTTATCACTGGTACCCTCAAGCCGGGTATGGCGGCCGGTTTCACCAGTGGGCGCAAACCACCAATTCCAAGCCGTATCACAGCTGGGGCAACGGCGCGGCCATGCGCATCAGCCCGACAGGATACGCTTACGACGACCTGGAAACGGTCCTGGAAAAGGCCAGGGAGTTCACCGAGATCACCCACAACCATCCCGAGGGCATTAAGGGCGGACAGGCAACAGCAGCGGCCATCTTCCTGGCCAGGCAGGGGAAGACAAAGGACGAGATCAAGAAGTTTGTGGAGCAGTTTTTTGGATACGACCTGAGCAGGCACGTTGACGAAATCCGCCCGTATTACACCTTCGACGTGTCATCCCAGGGCACCGTGCCCCAGGCCATCCGGGCGTTCTACGACTCAACGGACTTCGAGGACGCCATCCGCACCGCCGTTTCCCTGGGCGGCGACTGCGACACCCTGACCTGCATCACCGGAGGGATTGCCCAGGCGTTTTACGGTGGTGTGCCGGGGCATATCCAGGCCAGGGTGTATGAAATTCTGGATGACAGGCTGGGGGAGATTACACAACGGTTCATGAAGCGGTACTGCAACGCGGGTAAGAGCGGGCAATGATCACGATACTGGCCCTGGGCGACAGCCTGACCACCGGGTACGGCCTTGCTCCGGATGCGTCCTTTGCATCCAGACTGGAACAGGCTTTGAAGCGGGAAGGAAGAAATGTCCGGGTAATTGACGGCGGCGTGTCCGGCGACACGGTACATGAAGGCCTGCGACGAATTGGGCCTCTTCTGAACTACAGGCCGGACCTGGTGATTGTCGAATTCGGGGCCAACGACTGGTATATGAGGTTGCCTGTGGAGGGGATCAAGGCGAGCCTGGCGCGGATCATCGATAAATGCCGGGATGCCGGGGCAAAGGTACTTCTAGCCGGCGTTAGTTCCCTGGCCGGCCAGGGCGAAGATTACGATTTGCGATTCCACAATCTCTATCAGGAACTGGCCGGGGAAAAGAACGTACCCCTTGTTCCGGATTTCATGCCGGGCATTCCCGGAAACCTGGAGTTGACCCTGCCCGACGGTCTGCATCCCAATGAGGTCGGCGTGGCCGCCATCGTGGCCGCCATCATGCCCATGGTCCGCTCGATGATTCGCGAAATAGAAAGCGACGTGTGAATTTCTTCAGCAACTGAACTCACACCAATCCTGTTCTCATCCGGAGAACAAAAGCAACTTCCTGGAGGTACGGCATGAGCGAAAAGATCATCATTTTCGGAAAGCAGGGATGACCCTACACCACCCGCGCCCGTGAGGCGCATCCCGAGCACGTCTACCATGACGTGAAAGCCAGTTCCGAGAAAATGTCGGAAATGCTCAAACACAGCCAGGGTAAACGGAAGGTCCCGGTGATCGTGGCTGACGGCAAGGTTACCATCGGATACGGGGGAACGTGAGGGGTCTAGGATTTCAGCGGTCGCTGAAAAGTCGTTTGTTCGCAGTCATAAGCTCGACTCCCGCAACCTCCCATCCAGGTTGGAATACCGCTTCGCGGTCTTGTTGTTCCTGACAGCCATGGTCAGGGCTTTCTTCGTGCCCACCAGGACCACCAGGCGTCTGCCCCTGGTGATGCCGGTATAGATCAGATTGCGCTGGAGCATGATATAGTGGGTGGTCATCACCGGCATGACCACGGCCGGGTATTCGCTGCCCTGGGACTTGTGCACCGTGGCGGCGTAGGCCAGGACCAGCTCGTCCAGTTCCATGAATTCATAGGCCACGTCCCGGCCATCGAAGCGGATCATGAGTTCTCTCATTTCCAGGTCCATCCGCACGACCCTGCCGATGTCCCCGTTGAACACCTCCTTGTCGTAGTTGTTGCGGATCTGCATGACCTTGTCGCCGACGCGAAACTTCCTGGCTCCGCGCTCTATATATGAGCCGCCGGGGTTCAGCGTTTCCTGAAGCACCTGGTTCAGATTCCCCGCGCCGATAACCCCTCGCTGCATGGGCGAGAGCACCTGGACATCGTTGATGGGGTCCAGTCCGAATCTGGCCGGGATGCGGTTCTTGACCAGGGTGACGATGGCTTGCAGGGCCTGTTCCGGCTCTTCCTGATACATGAAATAGAAATCATCCGGGTCTTTCCTGGGCTGGAGCTCGGGCATCTGCCCGGCATTGATTCTATGAGCATTGGTGATGATGGAACTGTCCAGGGCCTGGCGGAAGATTTCGTTGAGCGTAACCACGGGAATGACACCCGAAGCAATGATGTCGCGCAGGACGTTGCCCGCACCCACCGAGGGCAACTGATCAATGTCGCCCACCAGGACAACGGCACAGCCAAGAGGAATGGCCTGACCCAGATGGTACATCAGCACCTGGTCGATCATGGAGGCCTCGTCGACCACCAGCAGGTCGGCGGGCAAGGGCTTTTCCGCGTTGTGCTTGAAGGAACCGCTGCTTGGGCTGAATTCCAGAAGCCGATGAATGGTCTTGGCCTCGTGCCCCGTGGCTTCGCTCATCCTCTTGGCTGCCCTGCCCGTAGGCGCGGCCAGCAGGATACGCTTTGTCAACTGGGAAAAAATTGTCAGGATGGACTTGATGATGGTGGTCTTGCCCGTGCCCGGCCCGCCCGTGATGACCACGACCTTGCCGGACAGGACGCTTTGCACGGCCTCTTGCTGTTTCTCGGCCAGGACAATGCTCATCCGCGACTGGACCCATTCCAGGGCCTTGCTCACGTCTACTTGGCGCACATTTCTGGGTGCATTGATCAAAGTGGACATTCGCCGCGCTGTGCCCACCTCGCAATGGTGATACTTGGCCAGATAGACCGGCCTGCCTGAATCACTTTGTTCTTCCACGACAATGCGTCGTTCATCGGCCAGTCGCGCAATCCCTGGCTCCAAAAGTTCCCGCTCCACTTCCAGGATTTCTCCGGCCTTGACCAGCAGTTGTTCGTCAGGAAAGAAGACATGCCCCTCGTCGGCCAGCTCATGCAGCACATGGATGATCCCGGCGTCGATGCGCAGGGGCGAGTCCTTGGCAATGCCCAGGGCCTGGGCGATCCTGTCCGCTGTCTTGAACCCGATGCCCCAGATGTCCCGGGCCAGCCGGTAGGGATTGTCCTGGACGACGGCGATGGAGTCGTGGCCATACTGCTTGAAGATCTTGGCGGCGTAGGTGGCGCTGACACCGTGGCCCTGGAGGAAGATCATCACGTTGCGGATGGCTTTCTGGTCTTCCCAGGCCTTGCGGATCATGTCGATGCGCTTTGTGCCGATCCCTTGGACCTCGCTGAGCCTGTTGCTATGTTGTTCGATGATGTCCAGGGCCTGTTCGCCGAACAGCTTGACGATGCGCCCGGCCATGACCGGACCGATGCCCTTGATCAGCCCGGATCCGAGATATTTCTGGATGGCATTGGCCGTGGCCGGCAGGACGGTCTCGCAGGTCTGGACCTTGAACTGCTGGCCGTATTTGGGATGGGATTCCCAGACCCCCTGCATCTGCAGGATTTCGCCGGGATTGGGGGACGGCAGGATACCGACTACGGCGACAAGACCCTCATGGCCTTTGGCATACACCTTGGCCACGGCATAGCCGGTTTCCTCGTTGGCATAGGTGATGCGCTCAATCTGGGCGTGCAGGGAGGACATGGGGGGAGTCTTCTGAAAATACGAGATGTTGATGTCGTGAATATGAATGATTTCAAGATGCTTGACAATTGATTAACCGTAGTTAATAATTGTTCCATGAAATTCGACGATTTTTTTCAGCGCGTGGCCAAGACCACCGAGATCAGCAACCAGAAGGAACTGGCCGATCTGCTTGGCGTGGAACCACCGGCCATCACCCTGGCCAAGACAAGGGGGGTGCCCAAAAACTGGCCGCTGACCATCGCATCCCTGTTCGGGATCAACCTGAACTGGTTGAAAACAGGTACGGGACCAGTCTACCAGCAAGACGCCGGCAGGACGGTGTTCATTCCCAAGGTGTCGGCCAGAGCCTGCGCCGGAGGCGGTTCCCTGGAACTCAAGGACAATATCGTCGGCGAACTGCCCTTTGACCGCGCCTGGATCGCCAGGAAGGGCAATCCGGAACATATGGTCACGATGGAAGTGATCGGCGACAGCATGTCTCCGGAACTGGAACCCGGCGACGACATGCTCGTTGATCAGGGCCAAAATCAAGTGACCAGCAACAAACTCTACGTCATCGGCCTGGCGGACACGATCCAGGTCAAACGGGTCCAGGTCCGCCCGAACCTGATCATATTGTTCAGCACCAACCAGCGATACGCGCCTGTCACGTTGCAAGGCGACGAGGTTGACACGTTGAGAGTCATCGGCAGGGTGTTGTGGAGCAGCAGGACCTACGCATAGATATTTTTTTGCTCATTTGATTAACATTTGTAAAAAGGAGCCACGCCATGCAGCAACGCTATTGCGAATGCGGACATCCGATCCTGGTCGCCTATGTGATCACGAAGAAGGGGGTCAAGCATCTTTACCGGCCCAGGGCCAAGATGACCAAGCTGATGCGCTGCCCCAATTGCGGCAGGCCGATTGATATTGACGCATTGAGGTAGCAATCCGTTGAAAAACTCCCAAATGCTGCGTCGCTGCAAAAATGTTCAAACTCTCACGTATGAATAAATACGCTTCGACCTTGAACTTTTTTTGCTCCTTGCACTTGGGTTTTTTGAACGGACTGCCGGATAAGGACTTTTTCAACACTCAGGTAGGCAACACCTTGACGCAATTGGTTTCACCGCCAGACAGGCGCTTGCTGATTGCCGGTCTCGTCCAGGGGACAAGGCATGCATTGCCGTTGTATCTCTGTCCCGTGGCCGCCGGCTTTCCCTCGCCCGCCGACGACTTCCTGGAGAAACGGCTGGATCTGAACGAGTATCTCGTCAGGAATCCTCCGGCCACGTATCTTGTCCGCGTCACCGGCCACTCCATGAAAGACGCCGGCATATTTGATGGTGATATTCTGGTAGTGGACAAGTCGCTTCAACCGGTCAACGGGTGCATTGTTGTTGCCGTCTTGCATGGCGAGTTCACGGTCAAGACATTGAAGATGCAGGGAATGAATACGTATCTTGTGCCAGCCAATGGCCAGTACGAGCCAATCGAGGTCACCCCGGAGACGGACTGCGAAGTCTGGGGAGTGGTGGCCAGCGTGATCAGGAAGCTGGTGTGAAGTTTTTTTCAGCAGGTCGAACCTTTTGTTGCCGTCAGGGCTCTTTATGGACTTGGCGGATTTGATTCGCGGCGTATCCTGTGCACCAGCACAGTCCTGCTGGCTCAAAGATTCTTCAGGTGGATGGGACCAAGGTTGTTCATCTGTCTTTCGATTTCTTTGGTTCGTTGATGAATGTAGCCGGAAGGGGAAATGACGCTGAACCGTTTGGGGTTGGGCAGGACCGCGGCCATCCGTGCGGCCTCTCTTCTGGTCAGCTGGGATGGCTCTTTATCAAAGAATATCGTTGCCGCCGAGTGAACCCCGTACACTCCGTCACCGAATTCCACGATGTTCAGGTATACCTCCAGAATCCTTTTCTTGGACCAGAGCGTTTCCATCAAAAGCGCAAACCAGGCTTCAAACCCTTTACGAACAAAACTTCTGCCATCCCATAGGAAAAGATTCTTGGCTGTCTGTTGCGTGATGGTGCTTGCTCCACGCAGTCTTTTGTTTGTCCGCCTTTCCTGAATAGCATCCCCAATGGACTGGAAATCGAATCCCCAGTGATGGGGAAACTTCTGATCTTCTGCCGCCACAACAGCAAGGGCCAGCTGTGGTGAAATGTTTTCCCAGTCCACCCACTGATAGTGCACTTCTGACGACGTATCCTGCTGGAACAAACCATCAACGTATCTTTTTATCATGAACGAACTGGCGGGGGGAGGGAAGAACCGAAGTGCTCCGACCAGAAACATCGATGCAATCACGAAGGTGAGCGTGGCCAAAAACAGCCATCTTACTACTGCTCCAGTGATACCGGTCCGTCGTTTTTTGATCTTTGTCTTTTTGCGAGCCACGGTCTGGATGTCTTCAGTGGTGACCTGCTCCCTGTTTTAGCACCAGGTTGAATGTTAGTCAGTGCAGTGAATGATAATTTGTACCCCGATTTGTACCCCGAGCAAAATTTGTAAAAGAAAAGGGGTAACGGTTTTTCCGTAACCCATTGATTTTTCTGGTCGGGATGAGAGAATTTGAACCTCCGACCCCCTGAACCCCATTCGGTTCATAATCAATGCACAGGTCATCACAGGATTCCACGATCATACACGGTGCTGACCGAGGACAAGCAGCCGGTGCGCATCCGCCTCTACGGCATCGACGCTCCCGAGAGGAAGCAGCCTTTCGGAAGCAGGGCAACGAGCTTTGTTCGTGACCCGGCCGAGTCCATCTTCAAAACCGACGCATCCTGAAATCATCTATCAAGACTCCGCCCGCTCCCAACAGCTAATAGTCACCTTCCCCCCCAAGGCCTACAATCCCCTCCAGAACTCCAGGTTACGTGCGCTGGCACAGGGAAACGACAATGCCAGTTATGAAACGCTGTACAGGGCGGATATCGGACTCGTGTTCAGTGCCCTTCGGTCCCGATCCGACACGTGCACGGCAACCTGTACGCTTTAAGGTTTGGCCAGGAGATCCATGCGGGTCAGTCGAAACCCAGGCGGCCATGAGTGGCTCCATTCGGGTGGCCGTTACAGTTGGCCCTGTTTTTGCCTTATGAGTCAACAACGAACGAGCTTCATGAAAATACGGGCAGTTTTCTGACAAAATTGTATATCAGGGGAGGATATGGAGCATTGAATACGAGAAATAACAATAAAATTTCATAATGAAGGCTAGATAAGTATTTTTACAAAAGTGTTTATTTATCGTGTTGTTTTGCCAACATCCTCACGGCAATGTTCTTTTTTGGGATATCCGTGATGATGCCCGTTGGAGTTGGACACTCTTTTCCGAACATGGGGGAAGTACAATGAATGCGGTAGATACTGGTTTTATTCTCGTCTGCGCGGCGCTGGTCATGTTCATGACCCCTGGACTGGCTTTGTTCTACGGCGGAATGGTCCGCAGCAAGAATGTCCTGGGCACGGTCATGCACAGTTTTATTCTCATTGCCCTGGCCTCGGTGGTTTGGTCCCTCGTGGCCTACAGCCTGTCCTTCGGGTCGAGCATCGGCGGGATCATCGGCGGTTTGGACTTTGCTTTCCTGCGAGGAGTGGGCATGGACAACGGGGGCAGTCCGGCGGACAACCTGCCCCATCTGACCTTCATGATTTTCCAATGCATGTTCGCGGTCATCACCCCGGCCCTGATCACCGGAGCCTTTGCCGAGCGGATCAAATTCGGCCCCTTTTTGGTCTTTTCCGCCCTCTGGGTCATCTTCGTCTACAGCCCCATGTGTCATTGGGTATGGGGCGGAGGGTGGATGGGTGAGATGGGCGCCCTTGATTTCGCCGGCGGCGCAGTGGTGCATATGAGTTCCGCGGCTGCGGCTCTGGCGGCATGCCTCGTCCTGGGCAAGCGTGTGGGTCACGGCAAACAGGCCTTTATTCCCCACAACATTCCCCTGACCGTTCTCGGCGCCGGAATCCTCTGGTTCGGATGGTTCGGGTTCAACGCAGGTAGCGCCTTGGCTGCCGACGGCATTGCGGCCAACGCTTTTGTGACCACGCATCTGGCCGCGGCTGCCGCGGCCCTGGGGTGGATATTCGTGGAATGGATGCATCGGGGCAAGCCCACCACCCTTGGCGCTGCCTCGGGTGCTGTCGCCGGTCTTGTGGCCATCACCCCCGGTGCGGGGTTTGTCACACCCATGCCGGCCCTGCTCATCGGCGGGCTGGCCGGGGCCATATGCTATGGGGGGATTCTTTTGAAATCCAGGTTTGGGTATGACGACTCCCTGGACGTGGTCGGCATCCACGGCCTGGGAGGAACCTGGGGGGCCTTGGCCACGGGACTTTTCGCCAGCATTGGAGCCAAAGGCCTTTTTTACGGCAATCCCGCCCAACTCTGGATCCAATTCGTATCCGTGGTGGCCACCTGGGTCTTCTGTTTCGTGGCCAGCTACGTCCTCTTCAAGACCGTGGACGCGGTTATGGGCCTCAGGGTCAGCGAAGAAGAGGAGGTCAAGGGTCTGGATGTCTCCGCACACAGCGAAAGCGCGTATCAGTTGTGACGATTCAAGGCGGCTCGGCGATGCATAGTCGAGGGGTGCGTGAAGACATGCCGGAGGAAAAAACGCAAGGATTTTCATTGGATACCTGCCGGCGACGGCAGGGGGACGCTTCAAGGACGCTGGATCCGTAACATTGGGATACAAGGAGACTTTTGCAATGAAGAAAATTGAGATCATTACACGACCGTACAAGCTCGATGAGGTCAAAAACGCACTGACCGAGATGGGCATCAAGGGCATGACCGCCTCGGAGGTCAAGGGGTTCGGCAGGCAGCGGGGCCACAAGGAAGTCTACCGGGGGGCGGAGTATCAGGTGGATTTTGTGGCCAAGGTCAAAATCGAGGTGGTTGTTGAAGACAAGCGTTTGGCCGAAGTCATCCAGGTTGTCCAAAAGACGGCCCAGACCGGGCAAGTGGGGGACGGCAAGATTTTTGTTTTGCCGGTGGAGGACGTCATCCGCATCCGGACCGGGGAAACAGGCGAAGCGGCGGTCTAGGAAGCATCGGACTTCAAGGCATGGAATCAGCTCCCATGGAGCATGTCCATATCGTCGGCGACAAGTCCGATGCAGCAGAGCGGTTCGGTCGGAAACGACGGGAGCTGATAGAATCATCGCTTTTCAAGGTAAGCGTCAGTTCACGCTTTCCGGAGGATTACAGCCGCCTCGTGGACGGCTATTTCAAGGAACGCCTGGGGGAAATACGCCCTGTGTCCCAGGACTCGGGGCCGTTTTTCTCCGTGCTAGCGGTGGGCGGGTATGGTCGCCGGGAGCTGTGCCTGCATTCGGACATTGACGTCCTGGTTCTTTTTCCAGGGGCTCTGCCGTCCTGGGCGGGCGAACTTTGCCGCGACCTGCTGTACCCCCTGTGGGATGCCGGTCTGGACCTGGGGTACGCAGTGCGGGAAGTGGACGAGTGTCTGTTCCTGGCCGAAAAGGACTTCCAGGTTTTGACCTCCCTGATCAGTGCCCGCCCTGTTGTGGGGGATCCGAAGCCTGTGGATCAATTGCAGAGCCGTTTTCAGGGGTTGCTCCAAAGGCAATGCCCCGTGATCCGGGAACTGCTGTCTCCGCAACCGTCCGCCACGGGACAGCCGCTCGAGACCATCTGGCCCGGGGTCGAGCCGGACTTGAAGAACGGCCCCGGCGGACTCAGGGAGTACCATGCCATGCTGTGGACCGCGGCATGCGACCCAGGGCGGGGCCCCACTCCCATGTTGTCCAGGCCGTGGGGTCCGTTTTCCCGCACGGATATGGACCGGTTGGCCAAGGACGTGGATTTTCTGCTCCGGACGAGAAGTGCGCTGCATGGTGTATCGGGGCTGAAAAACGATGTCTTGCGCCTTGATTGCCAGCCCCGGGTCGCGGAAATGCTGGGATTTGCGACACAGGACAGCGGCCTGGCCGTGGAACAGTTCCTCTCTTGCCTGCACGGCAGCATGGGCCGCATCAAGGCCATGCGCGCCGCAAGCTGGATGACAATGGCCGACGGCCGCACGGGGCCTGAAGAGATTGTTGCGCTGGGGGAAGGTCTCGAGATCCGGGCCGACGGAATCCACTTGCTCGAGACCCAAAACGGGCAATTGGGAGGCCGGGCATCCCTGGACCTTTTCAAGGGCGTTGCCGTCAACGGGAAGCCCTTGTCCTGGACAAGCAGGGGGATTGTCGAGAGTTCCCTGGACCGATTGGCGGAAGATCTTCAGGGGCAGGCCGATGTTTTGCCATTTTTGGTGAACATCTTCCTGTCCCCTTTTGCCCGGGAGGCCGGACGCGAAATGCTGGAGACCGGATTCCTGGGGGCGCTTATCCCGGAGTTCAGGCAAGTTCAGGACTATGTCCAGTTCGATGCCTACCATCTGCACCTCCTTGGGTTCCATGCCATGGAGACCCTGGGGCAGCTTGGAGATTTTGCCGGGCTGTCAGGAACCCTGGAGAATGAAGTCTGGGAAAAAACCGATGATCTTTACCCTTTGATGCTGGCCGGGCTGTTCCATGATATCGGCAAGGGCAAAGCGAATCATGCTGCACGCGGGGCCAAGCTGACGGCGCAGATTCTGAGACGGTTTCAGGTGCCCGAATCTGTCCTCAATGAAGTGATCTTTCTTGTTCAGCACCATCTTTACCTCTTTATCACCGCCACGCGTTCGGATCTGAACGATGAAGCGGTCCTGACATCCTGCGCCCGGAGCATCGGCGGGATCGGGACCCTCAACAGGCTCTATCTGTTGAGCGTGGCCGATGCCAGGGCCACCGGCCCCCGGGCCTGGAACGAGTGGACAGCTTCCCTGCTTCGTGAAGTGTACTTCAAGACCCGGAAGCTTTTCACCTTCGGGCCCCTGGCCGAACCTTCGGCCGTCAAGAGGATCCTGGGGATCAGGGACACAGTTCGTCTTCTGGCTCAGGAGCGGTTCGCGCCCGATTGGCTTGAGAAGTCCCTGGACGCCATGCCTTCCCGCTATATCCTGACCATGCCCCCGGAGACCATCGTCAAGCATCTGGAATTCATCAGGCGTTGGCGTGCGGAGTATGATGAGGAGCGCACGCGAATCCCCAGGGATCGTGCGGGCAGGGGCCTGGTGGTCCTGGAAGCGGACAGGGTTCCCGACCAGGAGTGCTTTGCCGTGACAGTGGTCTCCCGGGATCAGAGGGGACTCTTCCCCGCCATGTGCGGGGTACTATCCTTGCACGATCTGGATATCCGCACGGCGGATATCCATACCTGGACCGACGGCACGGTGGTGGACATTTTCAAGGTCAAGAATCCCCGAGACATGATGTACATCAAAGACCTGTGGGAAAGGATCAAGCGGGCCGTGAAATACAGCCTGACCGGAAAACTCTCCCTGGACTACCGGCTGCATGAAAAGCGCGTCTCCCTTCTGACCAAACCTCAAAGGAAGACAGGGCTTGTCCCGAGGGTTCGTATCGACAACGGGGCAAGCGATTTCTTCACCCTGGTGGAGGTGGTGGCCGATGACCGCCTGGGCCGGCTGTATGAGATTGTCGGCACCTTTGACCGCCTGAGCATGGAGGTGCATCGGGCGATCATCGCTACCCATGGGGATCGGATTGCGGATGTGTTTTCCATCAGGGACCATCTGGGGCAAAAAATCGAGGATCAGGATCAGCTTCAAGAACTGGAAAAGGACCTGCTGCATGCCTTGAGGAGAATGTAAGGTCTGCTCGACGCCCGATGCCCTGGCCAGTGTCATGTCAAAAGGGGTCAAGTCTGCTCTTGGCTCGCAAGTATAGTTGTGTGCGTCAAGTTCTGCAATTTCATTCAGGTGATGGCTTGATGAACTCGCCAACGACGCCCCGCTGCCCAACGTAGCGGCGAGGGCGCTGGGGCGAAGATGAAGGAGGGGCGCTGAACAACAATGGTCCTGTCTCGCCACGGCTCTTCAAGAAATGAATCCGTGGATGCTCAAGCAACTCAGGTCTGCTTTCAGACTCCAGGACTTCACACAAGGCCAACGCTTCATCGTGCAACCTGCCCAGGTCCAATCCAGCGAACACCGGCAAAAAAGGCTCAAGCAACTTGGCCCCGGAATCCAGAAGGCGAACTGCGCCTCGCAGGTTGCCCCGATTCTTGTGGAATAAAGCCACGGCGATCTGGAGAATGCCCTTGTACAGGTCGCGTGTCGCCCCTTTCTCGCTGATCCAGAAATTTTCCAGTGTTTCGTGACAGCTAAAGTACGCCCCGGCGTTGAACTGGTCCACGGCTTGGTTCAGAAGAACATGCTTTTTTGAATCATGAAGATCAGGCATTGGAAGACAAGCACGTTTGAGGTTGTACTGTGGCAAGGCAGACGGTTACGCATCAAATCTCAAGACTCTCCACATACCTTTTCCACGCAGTCTCCCTGCATTCCTCCGGCATGTCGCCGTAAATCCAGCCAAAGAGGTTTTCCATGTTCGCATGGGTCTTCGTCGTGTGGATCGTGTCGTACAGGATGCCAGCCACGGCGAAAAGGTTGCGGCGCAACATTCACCGGCACATGCCCCTGGAACCAGTTTCGCATACACGACCATCGATCCATACGGTACCGGTCAGATTCGCTCCGTTCCATTCCGCGCCGTCGATCTCGGCCCCCCTCAGATCGGCGCGACTTAGGTCAGCCAGGAACAGATTGGCGCGGACAAGACGCGCGCCCCTCAGGTCCGCCCTGTTGAGGTTAACCTTAAACAAGACGGCCTCGGTCAAGTCCGCTCCGGCAAGAACGGCCCTGTAGAGATTGGCCCCGATCGCGTTCGTGTTGGACAGGTCGGCGGCCTTGAGATCGACCCGGATCAGGTTGGCCATGAACAGGTCAGCACCGTGCAGATCGGCTTCGCGTAGATCAGCCTCGATCAGGTTGGCTTCCGCCATAATCGAAAAGCGCAGTTCCACCCCCCACAGATCTGCCTTGGTCAGATCGGCCTTGGTCAGATCAACCCGGTTGAGGTTGCATCCTGGACAAGACCGGAAGACCAAAAGTCGCTCCAGGTCGGCCTGATCAAATGCAAACCCAGGGGATGCTACTCCCCAAAAAAGTGCGGCCGTCATCGCCATGGCGACAACGGCCTTGCTCGTGGCGTCCTTGCTCACGATATCTTTCTACCTGTTGACCAGATAACCCAGAACAGCGGCCCGTTCCTCTTCGTTCAACAGTCCAGATTTTTTCCCTATCATCCGATCCACGGTGGCTTCCCACGCAGCTGGATCTTTCTCTGCCATGGCCCTTTCAACCCTTCCGAATCCATGACACTGTGTGCATCGCTCTTGAGCCAACTTTTCGCCATCCAAGGGTTCTGAAGTCATCGCCGCTGTGCCAGCAAACAGTAAAAAGCCACCCAACACCACCCCACTGATCGTTGCTGCTTTTTTCATTGGACACTTCTCCTTTTGTGAAAACAACCATGACTGCCAGGGGCATTCCGCAAGCTTGTCGGTTGATGGAATACAAAATACGACCTTTGCTAGGAATGGGCAAGCTATGCCATTTTCAGCTCAACATTTGATCACCGCCGCCGCAAAGCCGCAGGGGGTTGCGTGAGTTGGCGGCAACATAACAGTCCTTTCGGAATTCTCCGGGAGGGTTTTCCGTTTCTGGCCATCCTGCAAGGCGCGAGGTTTGCCTGTACGGCATTCAGCGCACGGCTGGCAGGGTTCAGTAACCCAGGAGCGGGAGCCTGTGAGCGGCGTCTGGGATCGGGAGCGGTCGGGGAGGGGGTGAGGCGGTCGCGGGATGAGGTTCTGACCGAGCCCCATCCCCAACGCCCGGAGCAACCTCGGGCCTGGCGTGGGCTGGCTGGGGGCAAGGGCGGCTGGTGAGACGGAAGAACAGTAAGGCGATTCGATAACGAATTTGCCTGCCTTGTTTCAGAGAAAATCACATGTTGTCACATATAAAGGCGGGGCTATAGCGGGGCCAAAGCCTTCACAACGCAAAAAGGGGTTAAGCAAATTATGCTTAACCCCTTGATTTTTCTGGTCGGGATGAGAGGATTTGAACCTCCGACCCCCTGAACCCCATTCAGGTGCGCTCCCAGTCTGCGCTACATCCCGATAAAAAAATAATACTATGTAAATATTGATACTGTTGTCAATGCTTATGGAAAAAAGCAGTTCCGGACATGTACCCGTAAAGACGGATGCGCGTGATGAGCATTCACCCCTTCAGACAGGCCAGGGGGGCGAGCCGGGCGACTTTTTGGGCCAGGCCGGCCTGAACCGTGGCTTCCACCACCTGGTGGATGTCCTTGTACGCCTCGGGCGCTTCCTCGGCCAGACCCCGCAAATTGTTCGTGCGGATGACAATGCCCCGGGCCGCCAGGGACTCCAGCACGTCCCGCCCCTTGCTTCGCTTCAGGGCCTGGGTGCGGCTCAAGGCCCGGCCAGCGCCGTGGCAGGCAGAGCAAAACCCGGTTTCGCTGTCTTTTTGCCCGACCAGGATATACGACGCGGTACCCATACTCCCGCCGACAACAATGGGTTGGCCAATCTCCCGAAACGCCTCGGCCACCTCGCTGCTGCCCGGGCCAAAGGCCCGCGTGGCACCCTTGCGGTGCACGAAAAGGGTTTTCATCTGCCCGTCAACCGCGTGCTGTTCCCGGCGGCAGGTGTTGTGGCTGACCTCGAACACAGTCCGCACCAAAGTGCCGGGCAGGACAAGGGCAAAGGCTTCGCGGATCAGGTGGGTGATCACCTGGCGGTTGGCCATGGCGTAGTTCGCGCCGCAGGCCATGGCCTGGAAATAGGACTGGCCCTCGGGGGAACGGATAGGGGCACAGACCAGTTCCTTCTCCGGAATGGGAATGCCGTAACGCTTCGCGGCCCGGCCCAGCTCGTGGATGAAGTCCGTGCCGATCTGGTGTCCGAGCCCTCTGGAGCCGCAATGCACGGAGATGAGCACGTCGTCCCGGGCCAGGTTCAGGGTTCGGGCCGAGGCCGCGTGCAGGATCTCGTCGACAACCTGGATTTCCAGGTAATGGTTGCCGGCGCCCAGGGTGCCCATCTGCCGTTTTTCCCGCGTCCTGGCCTGCTGGGAAACAGTGTCCGGATCGGCCCCGGCCATGATTCCCCCGTCTTCCAGCCGCGCCAGATCATCCCGAGTCCCGAACCCCTTCTTGACGGCCCATGCCGCGCCCGAACCCAGGGCCTTGTCCAGTTCGGCCGGCTTCAGGGCGATATTGCCTGTTTTGCCGACTCCCGACGGAACCAGTCGGTGCAGTTGGTCCATGAGGACGTCCAGGTGCGTCTGGATGTCCTGTCGCGACAGGCCGGCATGCAAAACGCGCACCCCGCAGGAGATGTCGTAGCCCACCCCGCCCATGCAGATCACCCCGCCCTGGTTCGGGTCAAAAGCGGCCACCCCGCCGATGGGAAAGCCGAACCCGCTGTGCGCGTCGGGCATGGCCTGGGCGGCCCGGACAATGCCGGGCAGAGCGGCCACGTTGGCCAGTTGCCTGGCCACGGTTTCGTCCATATCCGCAACCAGAGCCCGGTCGCCGTAGATCCACGCCGGGACGCGCATTTTCCCGGCGGGAGGCAGTTCCCAAAGCCAGGAACTCATCTTGTTCAAGGACGCTGTGTTCATAGGCTGCAAGGTACCCCCTAGCCCCGGCGTTTGAACATTTTTTCCAGGTCTGCGGGTCCCAGGCAAACCATGACTGGCCGGCCGTGCGGACAAAAGGCCTTGTTCGGGCATTCCAGCCAGGTTTCCAGCAGCTGCAGGGCCTCGGAGGTGGCCAGGGACTGGCCCGCCTTGATCGCAGTCTTGCAGGCCATCATGGCCCAGAGGGCTTCCATGTCCGCGGCTTGACCGTCCAGGGCTGCGGCCAGGAATTCCCTGGCCTGGAGCGGTTCCAGGTATTCGGGCAGCCCCTGGACCTCCAGCAGGCCGGCTTTGGGAGTGGTCAGCCTGAAGCCCATTTCCTCCAGTTTGGCCCAGAGTTCCTCCAGGCGGTTCTGCTGGGCCGGATGCAGAATGATTTCCAGGGCCGGCAGAAGGCCTCGGGTCAGTGGGCGCACGTTGTTTTTCAGGCGTTGCAACAAAACCCGCTCATGGGCCGCATGTTGGTCCACAAGCATCAAGCCCTGTTCCGCGGTCAGCACCAGATAGCTGTTTGCCGCCTGGCCCAGGTAGCGCATTCCGGCCCGTTCCAGGGGGACGCCGGGCGGGGCGGAATGCATCATTGCCGGGTCTGTTTGGAGCAGACAATCGGATCGCGGTTCGTTGTGATGCGCGGAAGCAGGGCCGCGGTCCGCAGGTTGCGGTTCCCCAGGCCCCTGATGGAACCCTTGCCGGTACTCGCGCAGCGTGGCGAACTTGGGCCTGTCCCCGGGAAAAATAAAAGAGGAGGCTGCCGAAAATTCTCGTGAATACGGCGCTGGATGTTTTTCTTTCAACGGGCTGTGGGCATCGGCGGCAGCCGGGTTTCGGGAAAACCTTTGCGCTTCGAGCTGTTCCAGGGCCTGGAGCACCCCTCTGCGGACAACGGAAAAAACGCCCTGCTGGTCGCGGAAGCGAACCTCGGCCTTGGCCGGGTGAACATTGACGTCCACCTCTTCCGGCGGCATGGTCAAGAAGAGCACGGCCCGTGGATATTCCCGGGTCAGCAGCCGGCCCTGGTAGGCGTCCCGGACGGCGCGCAACAGCAGCTTGTTTTGCACCGGACGGTCATTGACGTACAACAGCAGCCGATCCGCCTGGCCCTGGACGCCGTGGGGCGCGCTGACCAGGCCTTCAAGGCTCAGGCCGTCTTGATCATGGGACACGGTCAGCAAATCATCCGTTGCCGAGTCCGGCCAGAACAGCCGCAGGCGTTGACGCAGATCATCGGTGGGAGGCATGGACAAAACCTTTCGCTCACCCGCGGCATATTCGAAATGTACGTCCAGGCGGGACAAGGCCAGGCGGCAGAAGATATCCTGGCAGCGTCGGCCCTCGGTGGCCGGAGTTTTCAGAAACTTGAGCCGGGCCGGGACATTGACGAACAAATCCCGCACCTCGACCCTGGTGCCCCGGGCCAGGGCCGCGGGCCCCCGGCGCACGGTCCGGCCCGCGTCCACCTCGATGCACAAGGCCTCCCCGCTGTCCGTGGTCGCGGAGGTCAGCTTCAGGCGCGAAACCGAGGCTATGCTGGGCAAAGCCTCGCCGCGGAAGCCGAAACTGCGCAGGTGAAACAGATCCTCCGGCCGAAGGATTTTACTGGTGGCATGGCGGGTCACGGCCAGCTCCAACTCCTGCGGTCCAATCCCGATGCCGTCGTCCTGGACCTGGATCAGACCCTGGCCGCCCCGGTCCACCAGGACCTGGACGCTGCGGGCTTCAGCGTCCAGGCTGTTTTCCAGAAGCTCCTTGAGCACGCTGGCCGGGCGCTCCACCACCTCGCCCGCGGCGATCTGGTTTTGCAGTTCAGGGGGCAGGATGCGGATGGGGTGGGGCGGATGGGGCATGGCAACGGTCCGGTGTTGTTGTGATGGAAGAGAAAACACAGTAAACCGTGCTGGCCGAGCGCACAACCCCGAGCAAGGGGCAGGGCGGGACCTCTTAATTTCACGAAGGACGATCAAGGATGACGATCGATTACAATTTGCTGCGCGTCAGTATTGATCTGCGGGCAATTCAGGAGAACTACCGGCTGCTGTGCTCCAAAGGCACGCGCCTGATTCCGGTGGTCAAGGCCGACGCCTACGGTCACGGTCTGGTTGACGTGGCCCGGGCATTGGCGTCCTGTGGAGCGGATTTTTTCGCCGTGGGCACGGTGGAGGAGGCTTCGAACCTGCGCTTGGCCGTGCCAGGCACTGTTTTGGCGCTGTTGGGGCCGCAGTTGCGCGAGGACTTCCAAGCCGTAGCCGAACAGGACATCCTGCCTCTGGTTGCGCGCATGGATCAGCTCTGGTTGCTCCAGGAACAGGCCGTGTCCAAAAATGTCCGGCTGCCCGTGGCCCTGAAGTTCGACACGGGCATGGCCCGGCTGGGGTTTGCCCCGTCAGAAACGAGCCCGGTCATGGAGGCCCTGCAACGGTGCGACCGGCTGGATCCGCAATGGCTGATCAGCCATTTGGCCACCGCGGACGATCCGGACCAAGCCGTGTTTGTGCGGGAGCAGGCCGGACGTTTTGAACATATTCTCGCCGAATTTCATCGGGCCGGGTTTGCTTTGCGGGCCAGCCTGCTCAACTCCGCCGGGATTTTGGCCTATCCCGACCTGGGCTGGGACGGGCAGCGTCCGGGCATCGCCCTTTACGGTGTCAATCCGTTTGGGGATACTGCACGGGAAAGTCTGGGCCGAGGCCTGCAGCCGGCCATGCAGGTCCGGGCGCCCGTGGTGGCCGTGCACCCCCTGGCCAAGGGCGCGTCCATCTCCTACGGCCGGACCTATACGGCAAAGCAAGACGGCATCGTGGCCATTGTCGCGGCCGGCTACGCGGACAATTATTCCCGGGGGCTTTCCAACAAAGGGCTTATGCTGGTGCGTGGAAAACGTGCGCCGATCCTCGGCCGGGTCTGCATGCAGATGACCGCCGTGGATGTGAGCGCTGTTCCCGGCGTGGCGCCCGGGGACCAGGCCTTTCTTCTGGGAGGCGAAGGAACAAGCGCCATCCGACCGGAAGAACTGGCCGCCTGGTGGGGCACTTTGCCCTACGAGGCTTTTTGCCTGCTGGGCATGAACAGGAAGGATTTTCAAGGCCGGTAATCGAGATGCTCCAGCGGCATGGCTTTGCCGCGAGGGTCTCTGGCCGGCGGCGTGCTCTTTATTCACAGCGGCAGATCTTTTTAGCCGCTGCAAGGGGTTTGCAAGGGCCGAAAAGCCGGGACCATCCTGTGGGCTTATTGCCCCAAACGCGAGTTTTTCAGCCGCCGCGTTTCGCCGTGGCGCAACAGGAAAAAGTCTTGCTCGGACAGGTTGTGCTTTTTCAGGGCCGATTCCAGGTCCGCGATGGGCTGATCCAAGGGTTCGTCCGTCATGCCTTGGAAGGTGCCCCAATGAATGCCCAGTGACTGCCTGGCGCGCACATCCTTGTGCACCTGTACGGCCTCTTCCGGATTGACGTGCTGGTTGCGCATGAACCAGCGCGGTTCGTAGGCACCCACAGGGATGGCTGCCAGGTCGAATCCGCCGAAGCGCTCGCCAATGTCCAGTGCATCCCGGGAATAGCCCATGTCTCCGGCGAAATAGAAGACGAAGTCCGGCTGCTGCACCACCCAGCCGCCCCACAGGGTCCGGTTCCTGTCCCCCAGGGCGCGCTGGGACCAATGCTGGGCCGGGACGAAATGCACCGTCGCCCCCGGTATTTCCCGCCTGTCCCACCAGTCGAAGTCCAGGACATGTCCCCTGGCCTTTGGCACGTTGCGATGCACCCATTGTTTGATTCCCAGGGGCACGAGGAACAGCGGTGGGCCGCCGTGTTGTTCCGCCAGTGCCCTCACCGAGGCCAGGTCCAGATGGTCGTAATGGTTGTGGGAAATGAGCACCAGATCGATGCGCGGCAGGTCGGCCAGGGCCACGCCCGGGGGCTGCCAGCGTCTGGGCCCGGCCCAGGACAGGGGAGAGGCGCGTTCGGAAAAGTGGGGATCCGTGAGGATGTTCAGCCCGCCCATGCGCAGGAGCACGGTGGCGTGCCCGATCCAGGTCACCGCGGTTTCCTCGCTGTCGGCAAAAAGGAAGTCCAAATCCGGCGCCGCCGGGGAAAGGTCCTGCGTCGGCGGCTTGGGCAGTCCGGCCAAACGGCGCTGGACGGCCCAGCGCCAGAAGTCCAGCCTGGAGGGGTGGGAGTGCGGATAGTTGTTTTGAAAGCCAGCCGGGGTGTGGTGGGGCTTGGCCGGATCGTAGTGCGGGTTTTTATGGGAACATCCGCTGATCCAAAACAATGCGCTCATGTATGCCGCCAAAAATGTGGTCAGGAGGATTTTGGATTTTTTCATCAAGGAGGGATGACGCAGGAAGAATGCGGGCTGCATGTGAGCCTGGTTTTCGGCAGCATCGTAAAAATCCTGTTATACCGGCACAAGAAACGCGTCGGTTTCGGGATGATCACGCCAATGACCCGGTCGATCATTTTCATGCCCCGGATGGGGATGTCAAGAACGGGAATGACCAGGGGTGATGGTTGAACAGCATGCATGACAGTATTTTGCCAGCACATTGATGAGCGGTAACTCTTGTCAACCACGAATCGGGTCTTATCTGTTCGGACAGTGTGATGCGCCCGCGCGCACCTGGCCGCACCCCTCGCGGTTTTCAAGCCGGGGAAAATGTGCGAAGGTCCATGACGTCGGGTCGCTGGACGAAAATGTTTCCCTGACAAGTATCAAAGGAGAGTAAATGATGACTGAAGAACGCCGTTGCCCTCATTGCGGGGCCTTGCTGGTGGCCCAATTGGGCCCGCCGGATTCCGGCTGGGGTGAAATTTTGGTTTGCGAGAACAATGAATGCAAGTATTTTCTCGGTTCGGACAAAGACATCCGCTACAAACCCGGGGATTCCCCCCTGGGCTGCCGCTATGCCGAGGACTGCGAGGCCGGTTTTCGGCCGTTCAACATGCTGGCCTTCCGCGGAGTGCCTTCAAGTTAGCCGCAACGAGCATGGACTCTCCGGGCCCATGGGTCTGGAGAGTTTTTGTTCCCGGACCACATGCCTTTGGACACCCCGCCTTCCCCCGCCGCGTCGGGCGATCACGCCTGGCTGGACTGGGCCAGGGAAATTCAGTCCCTGAGCCAGACCGGGCTGGCCTATGCCCAGACCCATTACGAGCGCATCCGCTACCACAGGCTGCTGGAGATCGCCTCGGAAATAGTCTCGCGTCACACCTGCCTGGACAAAGAGGAGGTGCTGTCCGCATTCGCGGTCCAGCCGGGATATGCCACCGTGAAGGTGGACGTGCGCGGAGCCGTGGTCCGCGAAAACAGGATACTCCTGGTTCGGGAAAGGGCGGACGGCCGCTGGGCCATGCCCGGCGGCTGGGCCGATGTGGGGGAATACCCTTCGGAAATGATCGCCCGGGAAATCCGCGAGGAAAGCGGATACGAGGCCCGGCCGGTGCGGGTGGTCGGGGTGTACGACGCCAACCGCGCGGGGCGGCCCATGGAGTTTTTCCACGCCTACAAGGTGGTTTTTTTGTGCGAGTTGACCGGCGGAGCTCCGGCCGCCAGTGACGAGACCCTGGAGGTGGGCTTTTTCCCCTTCGATGATCCGCCCCCCCTGTCTGAACACCGCACCAGCCGGGCGCATCTCATGGAGGTGCGCCGCCATCTCGCGGACCCGTGCCGCCCAGCGGCGTTTGATTGATCAATCCTCCCGGCTTTTTTTGCCCACCGGCGCGATATAGATCGTGAACTCCTCTTCTCCGTCCAGGCCGATGAGACGGTCCATTTCCTGCTGGTCATAGGCGCCCACGGCGCAGGTGCCCGCGCCCACGGCCTCGCAGGCCAGGTACAGGTTCTGGCAGACGTGGCCGGCATCCATCAGGATCACCCGGTGGGCGGTCAAGCCGTAGCGCCACTCCATGCGGTAGGGAACGCAGGCCCAGACAAAGGTCACCGCGCCGCTGCCCACAAACCGCTGACCCAGCGCGGCCTTGACCAGCGCCTTTTCCATGTCCGGCACGTCACGGACATGGGCGAGTTCGTTGTCCAGGGGCAGGAAGCGGTACAAGCCCGGCGGGACGTGCGCCACGCGGCGGACGAAGAGATAGGTTTCAAAACTGTGCCGGGCCCCGGCCGAAGGAACGTGGCGCAAGACCGTGCCCCGGCCGGGCACCCCGCGCACGCCTTGAGTGGCCCAAAGCAAAAAGGAAAATTCCTCCAGGCTTAGGGGGTCGGCTGAAAAACCGCGCCGGCTTTTGCGCCGGGCAATGGCCTCGGCCAGGTCGACGCCGGCGATGCCGGCCGACCACTGGGCGCGATTTGCCAGCCGAACACGCCGGGCTTGCGGGTCACAGGCTTTTTGAACCGGCGGGGCGGGGATGTTTCGGTTCTGGTCCGTCGCGGAGAAATCCGTGTGCTTGCGCAGAACGTCGGTCAAAAAAAGGCGGTGGGCCCGCAGGCGGTCGTCGATCATCCATTATCCCCGGGTGTTTCGTGTGCATGTCCGGAGAACTCCTGGCTCAGTTCCCAGAGCCGTTTTTTCAATTCCTCCAGGCCAAGCCCGGACAGGGCGCTGATGAAGTGCATTTCCAGACCTCGTCGCGCGGCCAGGGCGCGCAGTCGGGCCAACTTGTCCTCGGGCCAAAGGTCGATCTTGTTCACGGCCAGCAGCTGTTTTTTGGCGGCCAGGTCCGGATCAAATCGCTTCAATTCCTCGTCGAGCAAGGCGAATCCGGCCCAGGGATCCGCCTCCAGCGAGATTTCCTCGACGCTGAGCAGGTGCAGCAGAAAACGGGTCCGCTCCACGTGCTTCAGGAACCGATGGCCCAGACCGCGTCCTTCGTGCGCGCCGGCGACCAGGCCGGGGATGTCCGCCAGCACCAGAGCCTGGCCGGTTTCGCCGCGGATGACCCCCAGGTTCGGGGTCAGGGTGGTGAAGGGATAGGGCGCGATTTTCGGCCGGGCCGCGGAAAGGGCCGCGATCAGCGTGGACTTGCCCGCGTTGGGCAGGCCGATAATGCCCACGTCGGCCAGAATCTTCAGTTCCAGGCGGAGGCGTTTTTCCCGGCCCTCCTCGCCGGGCTGGGCAAACCGCGGCGTACGCATGGTGGCGGACTTGAAGTGGGTGTTGCCCTTGCCCCCGCAGCCGCCCTTGGCCACGCACACTGTCCGGCCTTCTTCGGCCAAATCCGCGACCAGGCGTTTTTCCGCGTCTTCTCCTATTTCGTAAAGCAGGGTGCCCACGGGCACGTCCACGACCAGGTCCTCGGCCGCGGCCCCGGAGCGCTCCCTGCCTTGACCGCCATGTCCGTTGCGGGCTTCATAGACGCGTTTCATCCGAAAGTCATAGAGGGTGATGAGTTTTGCGCTGGCCCGGAAGACCACATCTCCTCCACGCCCGCCGTCTCCGCCGTCCGGACCGCCCTTGGGAATGTATTTTTCCCGGCGGAAGGAAACACAGCCGTTGCCGCCGCGTCCTGAACGGACGGTGATTTCCGCTTCGTCGACGAATCTCATGAAAATCCTTTTGCGAATAAATATTGCAGATCCAGCATACAAAATTTCCTGGGCCTGAAGGGGTGATGTCCCGGGCCGGGAAGCGGCGTTGCGCAAGCCAGGCCTTCCCGTCGGGAAGGACTCAGATCAGCAGGACCAACGCCCAGATCACGCAGGCGTTGACCAAAGCCAGAAGCACGGCGGCCGAGCCCATATCCTTGGCCAGTCTGGACACCTCGTTTTTTTCCGTGCCGATCCGGTCCACAGCGGCTTCCACCGCGCTGTTCAGCAACTCCACCACGAGCACCAAAAGCAGGCTGCCCAACAGCAGGGCCTTCTGGCTTCCGTCTTGCCCCAGCCAAAGCCCCAGGGGCAGAAATATCAATACCAGGAGGATTTCTTGGCGAAAAGCCTCCTCGTTGCGACAGGCCGCGCCAAGACCGGCCAGGGACACCTTGACCGCCTGCACCAAACGGGGGATTCCGCGCAGGCCGCGGTTAGCGTCAGTGGAAGAAAAAAGTTTGGACACGAGTGCTCCTGCCGGATTTTCAGCGATGCCGATTGGTCAAAGAACGCCAGGCGTTTTTACATGCTTATCCCGGGAAGGTTTCAAAGGAGGTTTCCACCACCAGGGTTCCTTGGGGCGTGGTAAAGGGTATGGCCAGAATGGGCGAGGACGTGACGTGCTGGATTTCGTGACCCTTGCCGACGACCACGGCGGGCGTGGACGCCTTGAGGATTATTCCCAGCTTGGCCAGATCCTGCCTGGCCTGACCGGCGATCATGTTGGTCAATTCACCCACGGCGTCGGCGATGTCGCTGTTCAGTTCCGTATAGTTTTCCGAGAGCATGTTGTTCACGATTTTCAGGATCACCGGTTTGTCCAGGGTCAGGGACATGACGCCCGAGACATGCCCGGTGATGCCGATGGATCCGGTGATGTCTCCAACAGTGGCGCGCTTTCGATTGATAAAGGGCTTGCCGGGCGTGGCTTCCACCGAGGCCATCATGCCGAGAACGCCTACCACCGCGTTCAGGAAGGGGTTGATGAGGGAGACGTCGTAGTTTGGGGGCATGGCTTTTACGAAACAGACTCGGGCTAGAGGAGAACGGATGTGATTTCCTCGAAGTGCTCGTCGTGCAGGTTTATCAGCAAGGTGAGTTCCCGGGGCATAAGACCAAGGAGTTTCCAGTCCTCCTGGGCCATGCCGGGCAAAGCGAACAGGCCCCCGGCCGATATTTCCGCGACATTGGCCATGATGTCCGCGAACTGGATGATTCCGGCTTCCTCGCGGGCATGGGCGATTTCCGGGGCATGGTGGTGCGCGATGATGTCTATGAGGACGGCCGGAAATTTCCATGCTTCCAACAAAAGCTTGCTCACGTCCGTGTGATTGTATCCCAGGACCGCGGTCTCGGCCTCCACCAGGGGAACCATGTCGCTGCGGGCGTAGAGCAGGGCCTCCACCGAGGCATAAGGCATGTTCTTGAAGATCACGAGGCGGCCCACGTCATGGAGCAGCCCAGCGGTGAAGAAACGATCCGAGGGGAGGTTCTTCTTGGCGGCCAATAACTTGGCAAAAACGGCACAGCGCAGGGAGTGCCGCCAGAAGGTGCGCATGTCCATCAGTTCCGGCGGGATGTTCTGGAAGTAGTTGATCGTGGAAATGCCCAGGGCCAGAGTGGAGATTTCCTTCACTCCCACTAGTGAAACGGCCCTGGCCACGGAGTCGATGGTGGTCGAAAAGCCGAAGAACGGGCTGTTCACCAGCTTGAGCAGCTTGGCGGAAAAGCCCACGTCGGTGTTGACCACCCTGGCCACATCCTGGGCCGAGCTTTTCGGGTTGTCCAGCACTTCCCTGATCTTGAAATAAATGTCCGGGAAGGAAGCCAGCCCCACTTCATGGCGGACAATGTCGCCGGGTTCCCCGGCATCCTTGAAGAAGAGATCGGAAAGATGCTCCACGTTCTTGGCGTGCAGGACTTCCTCGCATGGGATGATCCATCCGTCGCGGAAAGCCTTGAGGGACCGTTGCACGGCAATGCGGTAGAGCTCCACAAACGCTTCATGATCCGGGTCAACGAAAATGAAAAAGTTGCGCACATGTTCCTGGACCTGCCGCTCGATTTCCCTTTGCGGCTCCATGTGGGCCGGAAATCGCACGAAAACGGCGCTGACGCCGAGAGTGCGCAGGGCTTCGATGTGCTCCTGGGTCATGGCCGCTCCCGGCTCCAGCACGACGCCCTTGTCCGGCCCGATGACTTTCTTGGCAAGAATCATGCCCGGCGTAAGATGTTCAGTACACACCCTATTCACTCACAACCTCCATTTGGCGACACGCAACAACAGGCCGCATCACGTACTTTTCCTGTAAACGATGCCCCCTGGTTTGATCAGAGGTTGAAAAACCCTGGAAAGTTTGTGGATGGTTTCCGAGTGACCGAGAACAAGATATCCTCCGGGGAGGAGATTGTCGTAAAAATTGCTGATCAGTTTCTGCTTCACGGCGTCGTCAAAGTAGATGATCACGTTGCGGCAAAAGATGATGTGCGACTTCGGCACGCGCTTTACGGCCAGCTTGTCGTTGAGGTTGATCAGGCCAAGGGAAACGAGCTTCTGGACTTTCGGGTGGATCTTGTATCCCTGGGTTTCCTTGATGAAATATCGGTCGACAACGTCCTTGGGAGTGGTGCGCAGGGCATATTCTCCATAGAGCCCGGCCTGGGCCTTGGCAATCATGTCCGGCGAAAGATCGTTGGCCGTGATTTGTATTTTCCAGCCGATAATGGACATGCGCAAGATTTCATGGAGCATGATGCCCAGAGTGTAGGGCTCTTCCCCGGAGGAACAGCCCGCGGACCAGATATGCAGGGATTTGTTCCCGGCTGCCTCGCATTCCTGAAGAACGTTTTTCAGAACATGGGTTTCAAAAACGTCAAGCTGCTTGGTATCCCTGAAAAAACTGGTTTCATTGGTGGTAATTTTCGTGAAAAAATATTTCAGTTCCGTGTTCTTGTCGGGGCCGTGGTGCAACATCATTAGATATTCCGAATAGTTGCGTAGTCCAAGTTGCAGGATTCGTGGCCCCAGGCGGTTTTCCAGCAGATATTTGCGGCGTTCAGGGATATCGATGCCCACGAGATCATAAATGAACCGGCGCAACTCGGCGAACTCCCTGGTGCTGATGGGAGGAGTCTTTCGCAGGGTCAAGGATGCGGGTTTCAATGGTTCCATGTGGCGACATCCATGGTCAAAGGTCTTTGCGCCTCTTAAGTATAAAGTATTACTAAATCAAAAGAGAAAGTAAAGGTTCAATAAAAATTAAGGGTTGGAATATAAGCGAGCAGCATGGTCCACCAGTGGCGATCATAAAAAAACCTTGGCGCGAGCCAAATGACAGGTCGCAGCGAAGATTTCACCCCTTGAAGCCTTGGCGTACTTCAGGGAATGAAAAAACATAAAGCGATCCGCAAAGGATCGCTTTATGTTTTTTCGGATCAGGGAATGCGCGCCAAAGGACGCGTTCATTCCCGAAAAATCAAGAGTCGTTACGCTGATGCGATAATGTTCACCCTGGTTTTGACTTTGCGCCGTCTGGTGTATCGCTCGAATTGAACCAGGCCGTCGGTCAATGCGAACAGGGTGTAATCCTTGCCCATGCCGACGTTGAGGCCGGGATGAAATTTAGTGCCCAGCTGCCGCACCAGGATGTTGCCGGCCAAAACCTGCTGTCCTCCGAAGCGCTTCACGCCACGGCGCTGACCGGCGCTGTCCCGCCCGTTTCTTGAGCTTCCACCTGCTTTTTTATGTGCCATGATGCCCTCCGATGCTGTCCGGTGATAAAAAAAACGCTGGCCCGGGTTGTCTTGAAGGATTCAAATCCTCTCGGGTGCAAAAAATTCTTCTGGTTTGAAATCTTGTCGTGTCCGACGAGCATGTTTTCGTCTCAACCCGCCAGAAGTAAAAAACCTCAACAGACGCCTACGCCTGAATGGATTTGACCTTGACCCGGGTGAATTCCTGCCGGTGGCCTTGTTTTTTTCTGGAGTCCTTGCGGCGCAAAAAGCGAAAGACAATGATCTTCTTGTCCCGTCCATGCTCCAAAACTTCACAGGCCACGCTGGCCTCGGGCAGATAGGGCTGTCCAGCCTTGGCTTCGTTTTCGCCGCCCACCATCAAGACCTTGTCCAGGATCACGTCCGTGCCTGGTTCAGCTTGGATCCTGTCGACCTTGAGGCTCAATCCCTCTTCCATGCGGTATTGTTTGCCGCCAGATTCCACGATTGCATATCTCATTGTCATCCTCCCAAGTGCGAAAACGTTTCTTCTACGCGAAAAGTTTTCTTGACGTCAAGAGAGGGGATCCATTTTGTCAGGGTCCCGTCAAAGTCGTCTTTTCAGGCCGGCCATTCTGGTTTTTCGAGAGCCGTAAACTTCCTCGCTGCCTGAGTAAGGAAAAACCGATGCGTTCCGAAAACCATGATCATGTGGCATTATTGGCAGGCAGTTGTTTTTCCAACGCAGGGCATGCTCGGTCAGACAGTACATTCTCGAAAAATCAGCACGGCCGGCCTTCTCGCAAGCTACATACCATTTTTGCTGGTCCAAAAAGAAGACCTTGACCGTGCCCTGTCCATTTTGGATGAATTGATTTTCATGATTATTATGAACGGGTTTCGCCCAGGAGCATCAGGCCCTGGCCAGGATCAGCAGGGAAACCTCCGCGGCTCCGGCCTGAAGCAAGGCCTTGACCGCGGTTCGGGCCGTGGCCCCGGTGGTCAAAATATCGTCCACAAGCAGGATGGATCGCCCCTGAACCTCGTCTGGCCGGGCGAGAAATGCACCTTTTAAATTGTTCATGCGTTGGGATCGGGGCAAGGTATGCTGGGCCGGCGTCTCCCGGACACGAACCAAGGCTCGCGAACTGATGGCCGCCGAGGCATGGCCGGCAACTCCGTTGGCCAATTCCAGGCTTTGGTTGAACCCCCGGGCGCGCAGCTTGTCAGGGTGCAGAGGGATGGGAACGGTCAGATCAAAATGAGGAGCTTCGCGGCTTACAAGCGCAAACAGGAGCATTTCGCGCAAGATCAAGGCCAAACCCAGCTGTGACTGAAATTTGAATCGCAAAATCAAGTTTTTGAGCAATCCGTCATAGCAGCCGTAAAAAAAGACCTCGCGCCAGGGAGGGGGAGAGCGTCGGCAGTCCAGGCACAAGGAGACCTGTTCAGAGGATAAGCCGAACAGCAGACCGCAACGTGGACAATAGCCGCCCAACCTTGGTTTCAGAAGCGTTTTGCAGGCAGTGCACGTTCCGGGCAAAGCAAGGTCCAACCAAGACTGATCACCAGGGGCGGGGCATGCGCCGCAAACAGCGCAGCGTTGATGAAATCCAGGAAAAACGTGCTTTAGAAAATGGGTCAAGGGCCGCGGCAAAATGGCCATGGAGGTGCTCTCGGTCCGCTGTAGCGGAATCATTCAATACGGTCTTGTTGCCGGGTGCAGCGCCTTCCAGGCATGGGTTCCCGCAATGGTCAGGGACTCCACGGCGTCGTGATCGGCCTGCAGGTCCTCGGGCGCGTCCAATCCCCTGAAGGAGAACTGGTCTTGGATTGCAAAGTTAAAGGTCCAAAGAAAATATTTCAATGTGAGCATGGCGCCGTCGAACAGTTTTTTCCCCTGCTTTCGTCCGGCGACGAGGTTGATGACGGCCGGGCGCTGGGGGAGCTCGAGGAGGGCTTGGTCCTTTTTTTCGCGGCGCAGGTAGTAGCTTTGGCTGCGATCGATCCAGGCCTTGAATTGGGCCGGGAGATGGTAGAAGTAGATGGGCGCGGAGATGAACAGCAGCGGCGCGGAAAGAAGAACCTGGAACAGCGGCGCGCTTTGATCCATGTCCGTCAAGAAGCAGTCCCCATGGGGATCCTGCAGGCAGCGATGGCATCCCAGGCATGGGTGGATATTGAAATGACGCAGGAAATACAGACGGCACTTCCCGCCGGCCTGGCGAATCCCTGAACGGAAGCATTCCGCTGCATGGTCGCTGTTCCCGCCGGCCCGCGGGCTGCACGAAAACGCCGCGGGAACGCCGTAAATATCGTCCATGTACAAAGCGGGATCTTCTTCGGGAAACCTTGTGTTGGCCATGACCGTCGGTCTATCCGGTTGCTATTCTACAAAAAAAGGGTTGCCTGCCTGTTCCTCGGCAATGGTCGTGGCCGGGCCGTGACCCGGATAGACCCTGGTATCCGGGGGCAGGGCGAAAAGTTGAGAGCGGACGGTATCCAGCAGGGTTTCCAGGTCGCCGCCGAAAAAATCCGTCCTGCCGATGGAGCCGGCGAAAAGCACGTCGCCGACAAAGACCGCGGTCAGATCCGGGAAATAAAAGGACAGGCTCCCGGGGCTGTGACCAGGCGTGGGCAGAACCAGGCAGTCCAGGCCAATGAAGGACTGCCTGCCTTCACGCAGCGTCTGATAGGCAAAATCCTCCACCTTGGGCATGCCCATGTAGTTGCCGCGCCCAAGGCCGCTGGCCAAAAGCGGCACGTCTTTTTCCGGCACGAGGATGGGCGCTCCCGTTGCCTTGTGCAAGGCTTGGTTGCCGTACAGATGGTCAAAATGCAGATGCGTGTTCAGGATCATCCGGATCTGCGCATTCCGGGTTTGGGCTTGGCGGACAACCGGCTCTGGCGGGCCGCCCGGGTCGATGACCAGGGCGTCCTTATCGTTTGACACCAGGTAGCAATTGGTCTGCAAGGGCCCGAGTGCAAAGGCGTGAATGTCCGGCATTTCAGAAATCCTCCAGCAAGAGGTCGGCCAGGGGGCAGCGGGTGGAGGATCCCGAGTGGCCCGGATGGCCCAGGGCAATGAAAGCCATCAGGCGCAACAGTTCGGAATCCAGGTGCAGCATCTTGAGCACATCGGCTTCCTGGTTGATGATTTCTCCCAGCCAGACGCCGCCCAGGCCGAGTCCATGGATGGCCAGGAGCATGTTTTGGATGCAGGCGCCGGCGGCCTGATGATCCTTGACGTCATGGTACATTTCGGATTTTTTCAGAAAAACGCCGATCAGGGCCGCGGCTTGGCGCACCACATGGGAGTATTTTGTACAGCTTTGGAGGGCCTCTTTGCGCGGGTCGCTGTTTTGAAGCACCAGAAAACGCCAGGGCTGGTTGTTCAGGCCGCTGGGAGCCCAACGTCCCGCATCCAGGATGCGCCGCAAATCCTCGGTCGCCACGGGTTTGGAGGTGAATTCGCGGATGCTGCGGCGTTCCAAAATCGTTTGCAATATCGTGGGGTCAGGAGGCGGCATAATGTCCCTCGAACCTATTTTTTCCGGTTTTGTTGAATGCGGTGGGCCGTGAAGGCGCCGAGCAGCCCGCAACAGACGCCAAGAAAAAAAGACCTCGCCGGGTCCATGCCGAACCATACGGCCATCAATCCGATGGAACCGCCGATGATTGCCCCGCGAATCAGCGGGTGCAAGCCTTTGGGAGCGTTTTCGGTCATTTCACCACCCGTTTTTGACGACCACCCTACAGTCCCTGGCATACCCTGGCAAGAGCGATCGTTATCCTGCACGCGGGACGAGGACATTGCCGAGGGCGGCTATTCCGGCTATAGCAAACCAGTTTTTATTGACGAGCATTTCATGAACCATACCAATGAGAATCGCGGAGCCCCTGTCGCGTCATGCCCTGAGCAGTCTTCGGGGCACGGCGTCTCTCCTGAACGTATTCAGCGGCTTGTTCATTTCTTTTTCGAGGTGGGCATGTTGCGCAAGACCCCTCGATCCGGATACCAGTTTCTCGGTTCCGGCGGGGAAAATGTGGCCGAGCATTCCTTTCGGACAGCGGTCATCGGGTATGTGCTGGCTTCCCTGGCCGGAGCGGACGTATTCAGGACCGTGGGCATGGCCCTGTTTCACGATCTGCACGAGGCACGCATCGGCGACTTCAATTACGTCAACCGGATCTACAACAGCCGTGATTCCCTTCTGGCCCTGGAACATGCCTTGCAGGGCACCGGACTGGACGAGGTGTCGCAGTGGTGGCGGGAACTGGAGGCGGGTGAGAGCCTGGAGTCCCTTTTGGCGCATGACGCCGATCAGTTGGATTTGATCCTGAACCTGAAGCAGGAGCAGGACTTGGGCAACCCCTATGCCCGCAAATGGCTGGATTGCGCCCTGCCGAGGCTGCGTACGGATCTGGGCAGGGCGCTGGCGGAGATGACAGTCCGCACGGACCACACGGAGTGGTGGTTTTCCGGGCCGGACCCGTCCTGGTGGCGGGAAGGGCACAAGCCCGACAGGCCGGGCAGCGGTGAAATCACCGCAGGCTGTGTTGCCTCAAGAAATTCCGGCCGGGGCAGTGATTCATGACATGGGGGTGAACGCCGCCGCGGCGTTCGTGCTCCGGACTCGGCAAGACCGCCCACGGCCAAGAACATTGCGGCCTCTCAGCGACACGTTTTTTCGGGAAGCATGAACATGTCCAAACCACAAACGATTGCTTGGCTATGATGACCAATCTCGTGGCGGCGCTGGGCCGAGCTGTTCTCACCCTGCTCCGGGAGTCCGGGCGGATGATGCTCCTGCTTTTGGAAGCCTTGTCCTGGTTGGTCAGACCGCCCTGGCGATGGAGATTGTTTTTCAAGCAAATGGAGTTCATCGGCGTGAACTCCCTGTTCGTGGTGGCCTTGACCTCGCTGTTCACGGGCATGGTCCTGGCTTTGCAAACCTATTACGCGTTCCGGATGTTTTCCGCGGAAACCCTGGTCGGCGCCACCGTAGCCCTGTCCATGACCCGCGAGCTGGGTCCGGTGATCACGGCGTTGATGGTCACGGGCCGAGCCGGGTCGGCCATTGCCGCGGAGATCGGGACCATGCGGGTCACGGAGCAGGTGGACGCTCTGACAGTAATGGCCATCAATCCGGTGCAGTATCTGGTCTTGCCCAGAGTGGTGGCCGGGATCATCATGCTGCCTCTGCTCACGGCGGTCTCCGATTTTATCGGTGTAGTGGGCGGGTATCTTGTGGGCGTGAAGCTTCTGGGCATCCACGGCGGTTTGTTCATGAACAAGATCTACGAATACGTGGAGTTCAGCGATATTTACGACGGCCTTGTCAAGGCGGCCTGCTTCGGGCTGATTCTCACCCTGGTGGGAGCCTACAAGGGCTTTTACACCAGGGGCGGGGCCGAGGGCGTGGGCCGGGCCACGACCCAGTCCGTGGTGCTGTCCTCGGTGTTGATTCTGACCAGCGATTATGTGCTCACGGCCCTGATGATGTAAATGGTGAACAACCATGGAACCGATCATTGAACTGCGCAAGGTGCAAAAAAGCTTTGGACAGGAAAGGGTGCTGCGGTCGCTGGATCTCTCCATTCCCAAGGATTCCGTGAGCGTGATCATCGGCCGCAGCGGCGGAGGCAAGAGCGTCCTGATGAAGCACATCATCGGCCTGATGCGTCCGGATCAAGGACAGGTGCTCATCGAGGGCCAGGACATCTCCCGGCTGAATGAGCGGAACATCGCGCCGATTCGGCGCAAGTTCGGGATGCTCTTTCAGGAATCGGCCCTGTTCGATTCCATGACCGTGGAAGACAACGTGGCTTTTCCGCTGCTGGAGCACTCCCGGAAAAATCGGCGTGAGATCAGGGACATCGTGGAAACCAAGCTGGCTTCCGTGGGTCTCAAGAACATGGGCCATAAAATGCCCGCGGAGTTGTCCGGGGGCATGCGCAAACGGGTCGGGTTGGCCCGGGCCCTGGCCCTGGACCCGAAGATCGTGCTTTTTGACGAGCCCACATCCGGGTTGGATCCGGTCATGGCCGCGATCATCAACGAACTGATCGTGCGTACCCAGTCCGAGTTCCGGGCCACCTGCGTGGTCATCAGCCATGATATTCCCGCGGCCATGAGCACGGGACACAGACTGTTCATGCTTTTCGAGGGCAGGATCATCGCCGAGGGCACTCCCGGGGAAATTCAGGATTGGGACGATCCGGTGGTCCAGCAATTCATCCACGGCCGGGCCGAGGGCCCCATCGCCTGAAGCAATACATTGTCAATGACCGCATCCATTGGAGTACAGCCGTGAAATCCGGAGCCGAAATCAAGGTTGGCATCTTTGTCATCATCGCCTGCGCCATTCTGGCCTACATGACCCTGAAGGTCACCACGGGCGTGTTCATGCCCCGCGACACCTACGAGGTGGATGTCTTTTTCGACAACGTGACCGGCTTGAAAACCAATTCCCCGGTGGAAATCGCGGGCATCGAGGTCGGCCTGGTCCAGGCCATCCGGCTGGACGAGAACAAGGCCCGCGTGACCTTGTTGCTGCAGCCCAACGTCAAAATCAAGGCCGATGCCGCGGCCACCATCCGCACCCGGGGGGTGATGGGCGACAAGTTCGTGGAGATAGATCCGGGCACTGATGTTTTTCCGGTGATCGGCGACGGCGGCCGCATCGTGCATGGTGAAACCCCGGCGGATCTGGACGCCCTGTTTTCCAAAATCGGCGAGATCGCCGACGACATCCGGATCGTGGCCCGCAGCGCGGCCAATGTTTTCGGCGGCCCCCAGGGCGAGCAGGATATGCGTCTGGCCTTTGAAAGCCTGCGCGACGCGGCCGTTGGCCTGAACGCCATGGTCCAAAGCAACGCCCAGACCGTGGAATATATTGTGCATAATTTCAGGGATTTTTCAGCTGACTTGCGGGACATATCCGGTACGAACAAGGACGGCGTGGACAGGATCGTGGCCAACCTTGAAGCGGCGTCCCTGGAGTTGAAGCAGACGTTGGAGCAGGCCAACACCGTGCTTTCGCGGATCGAGAGCGGCGAAGGGCCTTTGGCCAAACTGGTCAACGATCCGGAGATGGGCAGGGATCTGCAGGAAACCATGGCCTCTCTGGAAAGCGTGTCCCGTAAAATCGACGAGGGCCAGGGCACCCTGGGACGGCTGATCAACGACGACACCACGGTGGATGAACTGGACAAGGCCCTGGAAGGGTTGAACAAGTATCTTTCCAAGCAGGAGCAGTTCAAAACCTCGGTGGATTTCAGCAGCGAGTACCTGGCCCGGCACGATGAGACTAAGTCCACCTTAACGTTGCGGCTCCAGCCTTCCGAGGACAAGTACTATCTGCTGTCCGTGGTGGACAGTCCCCAAGGCGTCCGGGAAAAAAAGGAAACCTTCCTCACGCGATGGGTCAATGGCCAACAGACGACCATTCGCGAAATCGAGGACAAGTATTATCGGAGCAAGATCAGTTTTTCCGCTCAGCTGGCCAAACGCTGGGACAATCTCGTGCTTCGCGGGGGACTGTTCGAGTCCACGGGCGGGGTGGGGCTGGATTATTACCTATGGGACGACCGGCTGCAGTTTCTGTTCGAGGCCTTTGACTTTGATCCGGACGACAACCCCCATCTCAAGGCCGGGGCCAAGGTTTTTTTCCTGAAGAATTTCTACGCCAGCATCGGCATGGACGACTTTGCCCGCAACGACCGCCAGTCGTTTTATGCCGGGCTGGGGTTTTACTTCACGGACGAGGAGTTGAAGTACCTGCTGACCAGCGCACCCATTCCAAGCAATTGAGGAATAGAGAGGCAGGCCATGGCGCGGAGACTATTTGACGAGGTAGTAGTCGATGGTGGAGACCACCCGGACGGTTTTTTCAATCTGCTTATGCTCCTGCAAGTCCGGGATGTCGTTCCTGCCCAGGATTTGAAAGACCCCCTGATTGGCCCGGCGAATATCCCCCAGTCTGCTGCCTGAATCAGTCGCGAACTGTTGGGCCGCCTCACGGGCGTTGAGCGTGGCTTCGGCGATCATCTCCGGCTTGACGTCATTGAGCGAGGTGAACAGATAGACCGGACCTCCCGGCCCGTATTCAGCACTGAGCACGACCCCGGCGTCCACCAGCTCGTTGACCCGCTGGCTGGCCTGGGCAATGGTGTCCACGTTCCCGGAGCGGGCGACCATGGTCTGAGCCAGAATGAAGCGTGATTCCACCGGTCCGGAACGATAGGCCTGGGCCATGACGTCCGTGACTTCCAGGGATTGAAGTTCAACGGCCTCCCTGGAAATGCCGTGCCGCAACAGGAATTCCACGACCTTTCGGGCGTCCGCGTCCAAGGAGGCGTGAACCTGGGTCAGGTCGTTGCCCGTGGCCACGAAGCGCATCGGCCAGATGGCCAGATCAGCCCGTACTGTCCGTTCCGCGACCCCCTTGACCGTGACGAATTTGTCGTCCAATCGACTGTGCACGAAACCTTGGCCGATGAACCAGCCGCACAGAGCCAGGCCTATGGTCAGCAGGACTGCCGCGAACAGGGTTTTCAGGGAGTCATTGTGCATGGGAATGGGCCCTCTGTTGACGAGCAGTGGTCAGTGAGCAGCAGGGCGATGCGACGGCATGAGCTGGCGGCATCATGGTGCGACCGCGCCTTTCACCCGCATCAGTGTTTCACGCCGCGTTGACTGCATCTCATTATTAACAAAAAGGAAAACATAAACAGGACAGGCAGTCAACTATACATGACGTCGAAAATCCGTCCTGTATTTTCGGCGTTTCGGCCAACGGAAAAGCGCGGTTTTCCGTTGGCCTCTCGACGATCCCACGATCGTCGGGGTGACGTCCTGTCACCCGCATACGCAAAGTCTTACTGACGTTGCGTAGAAGTCCCGTTCTTTCCCCAATTATTGGTTGGGTTGCAGGACGTCCTGCCGCAGTATTTTGATCTCAGCCCCGGCTTGCAAGGTTTCCATGAAGGCTTGGAGCAGTTCGCGCTGTCTGTTCTGGAGCAAGGACCGGCGCCACGTCTCCCGCTCCTGCAGCCATTGTTCCTCTGGCGGAGCGATGCGTTCCTTGAGTCTGGCCACGATAAAGGCATCCTGTGTCTGATAGGACGAGGGAAGCCATTCCCCGGGCTGGGCATTGAAGGCAGCCGACCCAAGTTCCGGATTGAATCCGACCTCGGGGATGAACCCTTGCCTTCCGAAAGGCGCACTTGTTGTCAGGGATTCTCGTGCAAAGGCCTGAGGATCGTTCGCGGCGATCAGCTCCAGGGTCTGTTGCGCTTTCTCGTTTGCAACTGCCTTGGCCTTGTCCAGCCTGAGCCGGGTGAGGATCCGTTCACGGACCTCTTCCAGGGGACGGACGGCTTCCGGCTCATGGCCGACTTTTTGGGCCAACAAATAGCCTTCCGGCAGGAGAATCGGGGTGTGGGTGATTTCCTGATCGTCCATGGCGAAGAGCTGGGCAATGGATTCCGGAGCAAGATCCAGTCCGTCAGGGGGATGGCCCAGGGAGAAATACTCGGTCTGGCGCACCGGCAGCTGCAGGCTTTGTCCGATTTCTTCCAGCGAAGCCCCCATGATGACCTGTTCCAATGCGTTGTCCAGGGTTTCACTGAGGGTTTCCAGGGCCTGTTCCTCCGCCAGATGCGCACGGATCGCCGGGGCGACCTCATCCAAGGGGATGGTTGCGTTCTCACGACGGTCCTGGACATGGATCAGATGCCAACCGAAAGCCGTGCGCACGGGGTCGCTGGTCTTGCCCGGCTGCAGGGTAAAGGCGGCCTCTTCAAAATCAGGTACCATCTCTCCCCGTCCAAACCAGCCCAGATCTCCGCCCTGGGTTGCACTGACATCCTCTGAATGTTCCCGGGCCAGATCCGCGAAGCTTTCTCCTTCGTGCAGGCGCAGCAACAAAGCTATCAGGCTCTCTCTGGCCGCGTTCGCCTCCGTCTCCGGAGCATCGGGATCGATTTTGATCAGGATATGGCTGGCCCTGACCTGTTCAGGCTTGGAGTATTCCTGGGCATTGGCCGCATAATAGTCAGCGATGTCCTCCTGCTTGACGTTTTCAGGCCGGGCCAGCACGGCCGGGCTGATCGTCAGGTGTTTGATCTTGATGCGCGCGGGTATTTTATAGGCATCCAGGTTGGCCTGGTAGTGGCTTTCAATGATTTCGTCGCTGATTGCAAACTGTTCCAGCTCATGGTTCCAGGGGAAGGAGAGATATTCGACGACCACCTGCTCCTGCGCATATCGAAAATAATCCCGCACTTCCTGTTCGGAAACATAGGTCGGCAGGACAATGAATTCCTGAAGCTTCTCCATGATCATGTCCAGGCGGAAATCCGACTCGAACTGGGCAGGCGTGAGATTGTGCGCGCGCAACACAGCGCGGTACCGTTCGGGATCGAATCGTTGATCCTGGTCGTGAAACGCCTGCAATTGCGTGATGCGCTGGCGCAGTTCATTTCCGGAAACATGAATGTTCAGGCGCTGCGCTTCCTGCTCCAGCAGGTGCGTGCCGACCATCTGTGCGAAGATCTGACCGCGCAGGTTCATGCGCTCCAATTCCTCGATGTTGATCCCCGGGTTCTCCCGGCGGAGGTTGTCCAGGGTCTGGCTGTAGACTTTTTGAAATTCCTCCAGCAGAAGCGGAGAACCATTGATCTCCGCGAGGATATTGCCCCGCTCGCTGCGGAAGCTGCCGACCCCCCAGAACACGAAGACAAGAATGATAATCCCGAAAATGACCTTCACGCCCCATGACTGGGCATTGCGGCGAATGGCGTCAAGCATTGGCGCTCCTTAAATATAATTGGTTTCCCGAGGAACGGTAAGCGAAAGAATGGGCTGTTGCGGTAAGCAATTGCCAGCAGAGCATGGGCCGGCAACAGGTGCAAAAACCAAGACAATCAACATTTTTCCGTTTGCCTGGCCTTGACCAGGTTGAGCAGGCCTCCGGCTTGAATAATCTCCAGTTCCTTGGCGGTCAAATCGCATCGGACGCGGATATCGCCGGAGTGTTCGTTTTGCATGCGCAGGTCGTGTCCAGCGGAAAGGGTTCGGGCGTCAAGGTGCATCCGATGGCCTGTGGTCATGCGGACATGGTCATCAGGATCGACAAACACCAAGGGCAGGATGCCGAAATTGATCAAGTTGGCTTTGTGGATGCGGGCGAAGGATTTGGCCAATACCATGCGCACGCCCAAATGGCGGGGACCCAGGGCGGCGTGCTCTCGGCTGGAGCCCTGTCCGTAATTTTCACCGGCAACAATGATTCCGGCTGCGACCTTGCGCGCCCGGGCGACGAATTCCGGGTCCACCCGGTTGAAGACAAAGTCGCTGATGGCCGGCAGATTGGAGCGCAGGGCTGTGACAGTCGCGCCTCCGGGCAGGATGTGGTCCGTGGTGATGTTGTCTCCCAGGGTGATCAAAATTTCCGCGTCCAAACGGTCCGGGAGCGGGGTGAAGTCTTCCAGGGGGACAATGTTCGGCCCGAACAAAATTTCCACGTCTTGGGCTTGCTTGGGTGAAAAGGGCATGGTGAACAGATGCCGAATGGACGGGGCGATGTCGGGCAGGACGGGTTTTCGCGGCGGATCGCCCCAGGCGGCCGGATCGGTGATCCGGCCGGCCAACGCCGCCTGGGCCGCCGCTGCCGGCCCGACCAGATAGACTCGACCATCCTGGGTGCCGCTACGGCCCTCGAAATTTCTGTTGAAGGTGCGCAAACTCACCCCGCAGGAAGGCGGAGAGCCGCCCATGCCGATGCACGGACCGCAGGCGCACTCCAACAGCCTGGCACCGCTGTCCAAAAGGTCGTTTATCAAGTTTTCCCGGTTCAACAGCTTGAGCACCTGTTTTGACCCCGGCGAGATGAGCAAGTCGGTGGTCGGCGCGATGTGGCGGTTTTGCAGGATCAGAGCCGTTGTTTTAAGGTCGCTGTAAGATGAATTGGTGCAGGAGCCGATGGCGACCTGATCCACTGGCAGGCCGTCCAATTGGCGCAGCGGCGCGACCAGATCGGGCATGTGCGGTTGGGCGACCATGGGCTCCACAAGGCCCAGGTCGATCTCAATGGTGTGCTCATAGGATGCATCAGGGTCGGCTGTCAGGGCAATGAAGTCCCCGGGCCTGCCCATGCTGGCCAAAAACTGCCGCGTTTGGTCGTCGCTGGGGAAAATCGAGGCCGTGGCGCCCAGCTCGGCGCCCATATTGGCGATGGTCGCCCGTTCAGGCACCGTCAGTGTTGCCGCTCCGGGTCCACAATATTCCAGGACCGCGCCAACGCCGCCCTTGACCGTGAGCAGTCCCAAAAGATGCAGAATAATGTCCTTGGCTCCGGCCCATCCTTGCAGACGGTTCTTCAGGAAGATCCTGAAAACCTTGGGCATGGGCAGGGTGTAAGGTTCGCCGGCCATGGCCAGGGCCACGGAGAGACCTCCCGCACCCATGGCCAGGCAACCCACGCCTCCGGCCGTGGGAGTATGGCTGTCCGAACCGATCAGGGTTTTGCCTGGCCGGGCAAAGTTTTCCAGGTGCAGTTGATGACAGATGCCCGTGCCCGGCGCTGAAAAAATGATTCCGTAGCGAGCCGCCACGGAGCGCAGAAAACGGTGATCGTCGGGGTTTTGAAAGCCCATTTGCAGGGTGTTGTGGTCCACATAGCTTACCGAAAGACCGGTGCGCACCCGGTCCAGGCCCATGGCCATCCACTGAAGGTAGGCCATGGTCCCGGTGGCGTCCTGGGTCAAGGTCTGGTCGATGCGCAGACCGATTTCCCGTCCTGGTTGCAGTTCGCCGTGCAGGAGATGGTCGCGGATAATTTTTTGGGTCAGGTTCAAGGCCATGAAATTCCCTCGCTTGCGTAATCTCAGGACAAGCCGACTTCGCGGATTCGGTTGATCTTGTTGCGGCGGACCTGCGCTTCCACCTCCAGGCGCAGTTTTTCCTGCTGCAGGGTGAATATTTCCTTGGCGAAAATTTTTCCTTGCGCAGGATCTTCCTCGAAAAGCAGTTGTTTGACGCGTTCGGCGCAGGCTGCTTTTTGACGCAAAAAGTCATGCAGTTCCGCTTCCAGGGCGGCGATGGTCTCAGAGGCGGATACGTCGGCTTTGTTTTTTCGGTTGGGCATCGGCGGTCTCGGGGGACGATGGTTCTGGTTTGGGTTTGGATTTTGAGAGCACTGTCTGAAAGACGTGCCAAAAACGCGGCCAATGGGTTGTCAGTTCGCCGGGATTGTTCAGGGTCAGCCCGGGATAAGCAAAGGAAAGCATGGCCAGAGCCATGCCCCATAACGCGGACGGGGCTTCCAGGTCCGGGGACGGGTCGGGGGATGCATGATTGTCAAACATGAAACGATGCCTTGGACCGTCGATTTCGCAGGTGCGTCCGGTGAAGCGCAGCAATCCGGTCATGACCTCGAGGTCTCGAAGATCCTGTGGACTGACAAGAGAGCTTTTCCCGGGTGCTCCAAGGGCCAGGATCACGGCCAGGGGCAGGGCTTCATCCAGATCGCGGACGTCGAGCACGACATCGGCGGGCCATTTTCCGGGCGTTGCCGTGACGGATCGTTGATCCATGGAAATCTCTAGCCCGCCGGCGCGCAAGATATCGATGTACCGATGGGCGTCAGGCGCGTCCTTGGGCCAGTATCCGAGAACCGTGATGGAGTGGCTGCTGAACCTGGACCATGCCAGGAGCAGGGCGCAAAGCGCCGGGTCCAGGGGGATTTCCGGCTGCTCCGGGATGACCGGCGGCGAGGGATGCACATGCAGGCCGTTGTCCAGTCGCGTAACGGGCACGGCGCTGGATTCCAGCGCTTGGATCAGGGTATTGAGATTTTGTCCGGCAACGAAATTCTCCGGCCACGTCAGGCGCAGTCCCTGGGGATAGAAAGGAGCCGCGGCCAGCAGAGCCCAGGGCAATTCCCAGGGCAAGTCCGGGGAGAGGCGAACGCTGTGCGCCTGGCCGCCGGACTCCAGCCGCGCGGGCAGGCCCGGAGCATGGGGGTTGAGCTGGTGCAGGCGGGCGCCCAACTGAGTGCAAATGTTTTCCCAGGGCTTCAGGCTGAGCATGTTCAGTTCGCCGGAACCGCTGAACTTGACCACTCCAGGGCGTCCCATGGCCAGTGCGAGCATCAGGGCCAGTGTGGTTCGGTGCTGGCCGAGGTGAATGGTTTTTTGTTCCAGTTCCAGACCTCCAGCCCTCCGCTGCCGGTGAACGACTGCTTCACTGTCCCAGGAAAGACCCGCTCCGAGCTGATTCATTGCCTTGATCAACTCGATCAGGCCGTCATTAAGGGCCGGCCGGCGCAGTGTGCTTTGCATGTTGCCCGCGGCGGCCCAAAAGGTGAAAATCAATGACAAGCGGACATCGGAAGGGCCGTGCAGATGAATAGGGCTGGCCGCTGCGGGGCGCAAGATCCAGGCTTTCCGTTCAGGGGCTCCTTCTTGGTCGGCCAGGGCATAGGCCAGGCTGTTGGTTTGGGCCAGAAAGGCGCGCCAATGCCTGTGCGGGCCGAAACTTCCGCTGGACAGGGCACTTTCCCAGGTTTTCCAAAGGGTTTTTTCAAGCTCCGGATCCGCTCCCGGCTTTCTGCCCCGCCGTCTGCGGGCCGTGATTTCACCGAGAAGCTCGGTTCTGCGCAACACGGTCTCGGCAAATTGTTTTTCTTCCTGAAGAAGACGCTTTTCCAGGGATATTGCCTCACGGGCGGAAAAAGCAGCCGGGTGGGTACGTTCGGTTTTCATGGAGGGCCTCATCTGTGCAAAGGGAATTATATATCCGCATTCTTTGACGGAGACAAGCCGATAACATGTCGCCCTTTGACCGGAAAAGAACGGTTTTCCGGGGGGTTGTCAAATGCCGGCCAAGACTGAAGAACTTGAGCGGTGAAAATGTGGCCGGAATTTTATAAAAGGGTTGAATTTTTTTTGTTCATGAACTATTTTCAAATTTCCATGTTCGAACATATCCTCCTGTCCAGCATACACGGCATGTTTTATTTTATGAGGACATTGCCTTGCAGATATTTCTCCTCAAGCCGAATGTGGCCTCCCGGCGCACGAACGGCCTGGGGGGTTGGATGACGTTTTGTCCAGGGCGACCGCTCAAAAACGAAATTGCCGTGCATGAGCTTATTGCACGTCGGTTTCTTTAGCATACAGATTTATTTGTCGGATTTTTTTCAAAGCCGATGGTCTGGACTCGTTTTTTGTCCATGTGTTGACAAGTAAATAGTCGCTTGTTAAATTATGCACAAGCTATCTCGCTTTGGGAAAATGCGGCTTGCCGCTCATGCGGTTCCGGACGTGCATCCAAAACAGCGATGGACATCTTTAACCCATTACGGAAAAAGGAGAAAACACAATGGCTGGATTGGTCCCACCCCATGGTGGAAAAGGTTTGACCGAGTGCCTGTTGCAGGGCGCTGAACTTGAGGCGGAAAAGAAAAAAGCCCAGGGCCTGAAAAAGATCGAACTGGCCCCGCGTGAAAAGGGCGACGTATTGATGATGGGCATCGGCGCTTTCAGCCCGCTGACCGGGTTCATGAAAAAGGCCGACTGGAAGGGTGTTTGCGAGAAGATGCTGCTTTCGGACGGAACGTTCTGGCCCATCCCGGTAACCATGTCCGTGTCCCAGGAAGACGCCGCCGCGATCAAGGAAGGCGACGAGATCGCCTTGTACGATTCCAAGTACGACGAGATCCTGGCGACCATGAAGGTTGAGGAAAAGTACGAACTCAGCGAGGCTGAAAAGAAGTTCGAGTGCGAAAAAGTCTTCATGGGCGAGGGCACCAAGACCCCTGAGGATTTCTGGAAGTTGCACGGCGAGGATCCGCACCCGGGCGTGAACATGGTCCTGGCCCAGAAGCCCGTGAATCTGGCCGGCTCCATCAAAGTGCTCTCCGAGAGCCACTACCCCAAGACATACGCCGGCGTGTACATGCGCCCCTCCCAGTCCCGCAAGATTTTCGAAGAGCGAGGCTGGAAGCGTGTGGCCGCCCTGCAGTTGCGCAACCCCATGCACCGCTCCCACGAATTTTTGGCCAAGATCGCGGTGGAAGTCTGCGACGGCGTGTTCATCCACTCCCTGGTGGGCAATCTGAAGCCCGGCGACATTCCCGCGGAATGGCGCGTCAAATGCATCAATACCTTGATTGAAAAGTATTTCGTGGAAAAGAACGTGGTGCATGGCGGTTATCCCATGGACATGCGTTATGCCGGTCCGCGGGAGGCTTTGCTGCACGCCACGTTCCGCCAGAATTTCGGCATTTCCGACATGATCATCGGCCGTGACCACGCCGGCGTGGGCGACTACTACGGGATGTTCGAGGCCCAGAACATTTTTGACAAGATCCCCTATGCCACGGAAGCCTGCCCCAAGCCCGGACAGGCCCTGGTCTGCAAGCCGATGAAAATCGACTGGACCTTCTACTGCTTCAAGTGCGACGGCATGGCCTCCCTGCGGACCTGCCCTCACTCCAAGGAGGACCGGGTCATCCTGAGCGGCACCAAGCTGCGCAAGCTGCTCTCCGAGGGCGGCGAGGTGCCGGATCACTTCGGTCGTGACGAGATTTTGACCATTCTGCGCGAGTACTACGCCAGCCTGACCGAGAAGGTCGAGATCAAGATGCACAAGGCCGCCGAAGGTTGATTGAGGTTTTGTCTGCAGTCCGGGGAGGCATGGTCTCCCCGGCTGCTCAGTTGGGATTGGTTGATTTTAACACTACAACATTGAGGAGGATGCATTATGCCTACTTTTGTCAATCCGGAGAAGTGTGACGGTTGCAAGGGTGGTGAAAAGACAGCATGTATGTACATCTGTCCCAACGACCTGATGATCCTGGATCCCCAGGAGATGAAGGCGTTCAACCAGGAACCCGATGCCTGCTGGGAATGCTATTCCTGCGTGAAGATCTGCCCCCAGGGCGCCATTGAAGCCCGCCCCTACGCCGACTTCGCGCCCATGGGCGGTTCCAGCATTCCGCTGCGCAGCGGCGACTCCATCATGTGGACCATCAAGTTCCGCAACGGCAACATCAAGCGGTTCAAGTTCCCCATCCGGACCACGGCCGAAGGTTCCATCAATCCTTATGAAGGCAAGCCCGCTCCCGGCGACCTGGAAAACGAGCTGCTGTTCACCGAGACCGAGCTGAAGAAGCCTGCGGAAGTTTTGAACAAGAAGGTTGAATTCGGCAACGCCGACTACACCCAGTGCTGGATCGAGCCGGCGTGCGGCGCCTAGTTGCATCTGCTATTTTTTGAACATCAACTCCAAATACATAGAGGAGGATTCGCATGACAACAATTCCTTCAAAGATAGCCCCCCAAGGGGTGCCGATTGCCGAACCGGAAGTCGTTGAAATCGAGAAAGACATCCTGATTGTCGGCGGCGGCATGGGCGCCTGCGGCGCGGCCGTTGAGGTCAAACCCTGGGCCGACAAGCACGGCGTGAGCTACCTGATGCTGGACAAGGCCGCCCTGGAGCGCTCCGGCGCGGTGGCCCAGGGTCTGTCCGCCATCAACACCTATCTGGGCGACAACACCCCGGACGACTACGTGCGCATGGTCCGCACCGACCTGATGGGCGTGGTCCGCGAAGACCTGATCTTCAACCTGGGCTGCCATGTGGACGATTCCGTGCATCTGTTCGAGGAATGGGGCCTGCCCTGCTGGGTCAAGGAAGGCGACCACAACCTGGACGGCGCCGCGGCCAAGGCCAAGGGCCTGTCCCTGCGCACCGGCGCCAAGCCGGTCCGTTCCGGCAAATGGCAGATCATGATCAACGGCGAATCCTACAAGGTCCTGGTGGCCGAGGCCGCCAAGAATGCCATTGGCCAGGACAACTACATCGAACGTTGTTTCGTGGTCAAACTGCTCCTGGACGCCAACACCCCCAACCGGATCGCCGGTGCCGTGGGCTTTGACCTGCGCTCGAACAAGGTCTATATTTTCAAGTGCAATGCCATGCTCGTGGCCTGCGGCGGCGCGGTGAACATCTATCGTCCGCGCTCCGTGGGCGAGGGCAAGGGCCGCGCCTGGTATCCGGTGTGGAACGCCGGTTCCACCTACGCCCTGTGCGCCCAGGTCGGCGCCGAGATGACCATGATGGAAAACCGGTTCTGCCCGGCCCGCTTCAAGGACGGCTACGGTCCGGTCGGCGCTTGGTTCCTGCTGTTCAAGGCCAAGGCCGTCAACGCCTTTGGCGAGGACTACTGCGTGACCAACGAGGCCTTGCTCACTGAATACCGTGAGAAGGGCTATGCCAAGGGCCACGTCATCCCCACCTGCCTGCGCAACCACATGCAGATGGAAGAATACCGCAACGGCCGCGGTCCGATCTACATGGACACCGCCACGGCCCTGCAGACCACCTTCGCCACCCTGGACAAGAAGCAGCAGAAGCATCTTGAGGCCGAGGCCTGGGAAGATTTCCTGGACATGTGCGTGGGCCAGGCCAACCTGTGGGCCTGTCTGAACATCGAGCCGGAGAAGATCGGCTCCGAGATCATGCCCACCGAGCCTTACCTGCTGGGTTCCCATTCCGGGTGTTGCGGCATCTGGGTCTCCGGTCCTGACCTGGACTGGGTGCCTGACGATTACAAAGTCAAGGCCGACAACGGCAAGGTCTACAACCGCATGACCACGGTCAACGGCCTGTTCACCTGCGCTGACGGCGTCGGCGCGTCCGGCCACAAGTTCTCCTCCGGCGCCCACGCCGAGGGCCGCATCGCCGGCAAGCAGCTGGTGCGCTGGTGCGTGGACCACAAGGACTTCAAGCCCGCGCTCAAGGAAACCTCCGAAGAGCTGAAGAAAATGATCTACGCCCCGTACTACACCTACGAGGCCGGCAAGTCCGCGTCCACCGATCCGGTGGTCAACCCGATGTACATCTCCCCGCGCAACTTCATGGACCGTCTGATGAAGTGCACGGACGAATACGGCGCCGGGACCTCCACCTACTACACCACATCCGCCAAAATGCTGGAAACCGGCATGCATTTGCTGGACCTGCTGGAAGAGGATTCCCGCAAGCTGGCGGCCCGCGATCTGCACGAACTGCTGCGTTGCTGGGAGCAGTACCACCGCCTGTGGACCGTGCGCCTGCATATGCAGCACATCCAGTTCCGCACGGAAACCCGTTACCCCGGCTTCTACTACCGGGCCGACTTCCCGCATCTGAACGACGATGAGTGGAAGTGCTTCACCAACTCCAAGTATGATCCGAAGGAGAAGAAGACCACCTTCTTCAAGAAACCCTACATTCAGATCATTCCGTAGCCTGTAACGGTTGCGAGCTGCGGGCCGAAAGGCCCGCAGCTTTCTTTTGTCGATGCCAACGCCTGAAGTGATCAGCATCCGCAGGTTTTGAGGAGTATGATTCGCGGTTGCAATCCACAGTATTTTTAGCATATACATATTCTCGTAATTTAACATATTGCTATTATTTCGGCATCACCTGCGACAGAAGTTCAGGCATGATGAGGATATTGTCTAAGACTCGGCTGAAGGTAGGTCTTTCGAGGGGCGTACTCGCAACCGAGGTTTAGGCCATTCCATGGACCTGGGGCCCAATGTCAGGAAAACTGTACGGAGGAAATAATGGAACATTCAGGAATACTTGTCGTAGGGGGCGGCTTCAGCGGAATTACCGCCGCGTTGGAAGCCGCTGAAGTCGGGCATGAGGTGTATATTGTCGAGAAAAATTCTTATCTGGGAGGGCGCGTTTCCCAGTTAAATCAATATTTTCCAAAGCTTTGTCCACCTTCTTGCGGGCTGGAGATCAATTATCAGCGCATCAAAAACAACCCGCTGGTCAAGTACTTCACCATGGCCGAAGTGGTTTCCATTGCCGGCAAGCCTGGTGAATACACCGCCAAGATCAAGATCAGCCCCAGGTATGTCAATACCAACTGTACCGCCTGCGACAAATGCACCCAGGCCTGTCCGGTGGAAACCGACTCGGAATTCGATTTCGGGCTCCGCAAGAGAAAGGCCATTTATCGCCCCCATCTGAACTCTTTTCCCCTGCGTTATGTCATTGATCCGGCGGTTTGTCTGGGGAAAACATGTTCCAAATGCGTCGAAGCCTGTCCATACAACGCGGTGGAACTTGAGGAACAGCCCAAGGAGATCACTTTGAGCGTGGGTGCGGTGATTTGGGCCACGGGATGGAAGCCTTATGATCTTGGCAAGCTGGAAATACTCGGCTCCGGGAAGGTCAAGAACGCCATTTCCAACATGCAAATGGAACGCCTGGCCAGTCCCAGCGGTCCGACCAACGGCAAGATTGTCCGGCCTTCGGACGGCAAGGAACCGCAACGCATCGGCTTTGTGCAGTGCGCGGGATCCAGGGACGAATCCCATCTTTCCTATTGCTCCTACATCTGCTGCATGGCCTCGCTCAAGCAGGTGACCTACCTGCGCGCGCAATATCCGGACGCGCAAATCGTGATCTACTATATCGATCTGCGCACCCCGGGGCGTTATGATAAATTTCTGCAAAAAATCCGTGAGGACGAGAATGTCCTGATGGTCAAGGGCAAGGTGGCCAAGGTTGAAGAGGACGGCGCCACCGGCGATGTGCTGGTCACTGCCGAGGACATCATCCACGGTCTGAAAAAGGAAGAGCGCTTCGATATGGTGGTTCTGGCCACGGGCATGCAGCCGAACATGGCCGGGCAAGCCCTGCCCATGGAAATGCAACTGGATGAGGAAGGCTTTTGCATCTCCCAGGAAGATGGTTTCAGCGCCGTGGGGTGCGCAAAAATGCCTTTGGATGTCATGCGTTCGGCTCAAACCGCGACCGGTGCGGCGCTGAAAGCAATTCAAACCGTGGTAGGGAGGTAAACAATGTCCAATAAAATCGGTGTGTATATATGCGAAGGATGCGACATTGGCCCTCAGCTCAACGCCGGGCAATTGGCTGAATTCGTACAGAGCGAATACGGCGGAACCTGCCCGGTGGTGAAAACCGCGCCGGTGCTTTGCAGCCAGGAAGGCAAAGCCATGATCCAGGCGGATGTGGACGCCGAGGCCGTGGACAGGGTCGTGGTGTGCGCGTGCTCGCCCCGGGTCAAGTGGGACGTCTTCCGCTTCGGCGACAAGGCCGTGGTGGAGCGGGTCAACCTGCGCGAACAGTGCGCCTGGTCCTACACACGGCCCGAGACTGATGAAACTGCGGAGGGCGAGGTTCCAGAAACCCTGCGGATGATGGCCCAGGACTATATCCGGATGGGCATCGTCAAGTCCCAGAAATACCAGAAGGCAGAGGCTGAAATCCCTGAAGTGACCAAGACGATACTCGTGCTCGGCGGAGGGAACACCGGTCTGACTGCGGCCCTGGGCGGGGCGAAACTCGGCTACGACGTGGTGCTGGTGGAAAAAGAGGCCCAGCTGGGGGGCTTTGCCGCCAAAATGTACAAGCAGGTTCCCTATTCATACCCTTACACCCAGGCCGTAACGCCGGACGTGGATCAAAAAATCAACGCGGTCACGGCCCATGAAAAGATCCGGGTGCTTACCAACGCCACCCTGGAGAAGCTGGAAGGCGCTCCCGGCATGTACACCGCGGTGGTCAAGAACGGCAACGGGGAAGAAAACATCCCCGTGGGCTCGGTGGTTCTGGCCACCGGATGGAAGCCGTTCGATCCCACGGCACGGGTCGTTGTGGCTGACCAGACTGCTTGCGAGGCCCAGGACAGCGAGGCCGTGGTGGAAACGCCGGCCGTGGAAAAGGGAGAAAATGTCCTCGAACCTTTGGGATACGGAAAATTCACCAACGTGATCACCAACGTGGACATGGAACTGATGGCCAAGAAGGGCGATCTGCTGCGGCCCTCGGACGGACGGCCCGTCCAGTCCGTCGCCTTTATTCAGTGCGCTGGTCAGCGTTCCTCGGAAGAGGGGCATTTGCCCTATTGTTCCTCGGTGTGCTGCATGGTTTCCCTGAAGCAGGCCGGCTATTTGCGCGAAAAGAACGAGAACGGCAAGGCGTTCATTATCTACAAGGACATGATCGTTCCCGGCGTGCAGGAGCTTTATTACAAGGCGGCCCAGGACGACCCGGGCATTTTCCTGACCAAGGGCGAGGTGGCCGAGGTGGCCGAGGATGGCGACGGCGGGATCATCGTCACGGCCAAGGACACCCTGCTGGGAGAGGATATCGAGATCAAGGTGGACTTACTGGTGCTGGCCACGGGCATGGTCCCGACAACCCTGGCCGACCCCGTCGTCAACCTGTCCTATCGGCAAGGCCCGGCGTTTCCGGACCTGCAGCTGTTCAACGGTTTTGCCGATTCCAACTATATCTGCTTCCCCTATGAAACCAGGAGGACCGGCATCTATTCCGCCGGGTGCGTGCATCAACCCATGCTCATGGGCGCGGCCGAGGACGATGCGGCCGGTGCCGTGCTCAAGGCGATCCAGTGCCTGGAATCCATCAACCGGGGCATGGCGGTTCATCCCCGCTCCGGCGACATTTCCTTCCCCAAGTTCAACATGGTCCGGTGCACGCAGTGCAAACGCTGCACCGAGGAATGTCCGTTCGGGGCCCTGGACGACGACGAGAAGGGCACGCCCAAGCCCAACCCGACCCGTTGCCGCCGTTGCGGTACCTGCATGGGGGCCTGCCCGGAACGCGTCATCTCTTTTGACGAGTACAACGTGGACATGATCGCCTCCATGATCAAGGAAAACGAGGTCCCGGACGATATCGACGAAGGCGGTCCCCGGGTCATTGTCTTCGTCTGCGAGAACGATGCCTATCCCGCCTTGGACATGGCTGCTTTCCAGGGCAAGAAATGGTCCCCCTACGTAAGGTTTATCCCGGTGCGCTGCTTGGGCTCGATCAATACGATCTGGATTGCGGACGCCATGTCCAAGGGCATTGACGGCGTGCTGTTGCTCGGCTGCAAGTACGGCGACGACTACCAGTGCCACTTTGCCAAGGGCAGCGAACTGTGCAACAGGCGCATGGAAAACATCGCCGAAACCCTGGGACGGTTGCAGCTGGAGCCGGAGCGCGTCCAGCAAAAGCAGGTGGCCATTGACGACTACGACCTGATCCCGCAGATGATTGAGGAATTCATGAACCACATCATCGACGACATCGGCGCAAACCCATACAAAGGCTTCTAGGAGGAGACCAACGATGGCCCAAACCAACCGCATCGAACCCGACTTGCAGTTTATCAGAGATTTGCAGGCCGCGGGCGGAGAATCGCTGAAGAAATGTTATCAATGCGCCACATGTTCGGTGGTCTGCCCCCTTTCCCCTGAACAGAACCCCTATCCGCGCAAGGAAATGATCTGGGCCCAATGGGGTCTGAAGGACAAGCTGGTAGGTGACCTGGACATGTGGCTTTGCCACAATTGTGGACAGTGTTCCGAGCAGTGTCCGCGAGGGGCGAAACCAGCAGATCTGATGGCGGCCATGCGCAACATGGCCTATCAAAATATCGCCCAGCCCGCTATCATGGGCAAGCTGATGAGCGCTCCCAAGTATCTGCCGGTGCTTGTGGCTATTCCAGCCGTGATTTTTTTGGTCGTTTGGTTCATTACCGCCGGTTTTGGCACTCCGGTGGACGAAAACGGCAATGTTTTATGGCGGCTGGTTTTTCCGCAGACTGCGTTTATTGATCCGCTTTTTGCCTTGACGGCCATTGCCGTGGCCTTGATTTTCGCCCGCGGAGTCCTGAACCTGATCAAGACTTTTAACGATTCTCCCCAGGCCCCTGTGGGCGGAGTGCCTGTGATGGACGTGCTCAAGTCCACGTGGCAAGTGATCAAGGATGAAATCCTGACTCATGCCAAGTTCAAAAGCTGCGGGGGGGACAATACGGACCGGTATTACGGGCACATGGGCATTTTCTTCGGGTTCATCGCCTTGTTCATCGTCACCGCCTATGTGGGCGCGGCCTACTGGCTAGGCGTCTTTACCGGCCTGGATTTGAAAACGCCCATGAGTTTGTGGAATCCGTTCAAGATTCTGGCCAACGTGGCCACCATCGGCTTGATCATCGGACTGGTGCTGGTGACCAAGCGTCGCTTGAACCTGGATGACGCCAAATTCAAGTCCTGCTATTATGACTGGTACCTGCTTGGAGTGATCTGGGTGGTCGTGCTTACCGGGATGTTCAGCCAGTTGCTACGGCTGGCCAATGTGCCCGGTATCGCGTATCCTGTGTATTTCCTGCATCTTGTGAGCATTTTTATGCTTTTTGCCTATCTGCCCTGGTCCAAACTGGCCCACTTGGTATATCGGACAATAGCCCTGGGTTATGCCAGGAAAGTGGGCAGGGAGCCGAAGCCGCAAGTCTAGCTGGCAAATAAAGTCTTACCCAAAAAACCAGGGCCTAGGCCCTGGTTTTTTGCGTTTGCAGGACCACTTGTCAATCAGGAAGTGAAAGGATATTAATATATGTTTTGACAAATTCACCAAGGAGCAAGTCAATGAAAAAAGACATTCATCCTGAAACACAAAAAAAGACCATCCGGTGTGCATGCGGTTATGAAAGCGAGGCGTTGACAACGCAACGCGGGGATATCCATGTGGAAATTTGTTCCAATTGCCATCCTTTCTATACCGGGAAGCAGAAATTCGTGGATACGGCCGGCAGGATTGACAGGTTTCAAAAGAAATATGCCGGATTTCGCGGTAATTCCTCAACAAGCGCGTAAGCGGCACGTACTTCCATGATGCCTGATTGCTCCGGGCTGCGGCTAAGGAGCGCCAAGGCGCATGTGTGGCGGCGGCCTTCAAGGCAAGAGGCCGCCTTTTCCATTTTTCCAGGACCAATTCCTCATGTTCGCGAAGCTTGAAAGCCTTGAGGCCAAATATCAGGAACTGGAGCGGGAACTCAGTTCCCCAGGGATCTTTGATGATCAGCATCGCTACAGACAGCTGACCAAAAAGCATGCCGAGCTGGGCGAAATCGTCGCGGCCTTCAGGGACTTCAAGATTACTGCTGCAGCCATGGAGTCCAACAAGGAATTGTTGGCTGATTTTGACCCGGAGATTCGGGAACTGGCTTGTTTGGAAGCCCAAACCCTGGAAGAACGCCTGGACGGTCTTGAAAAACAATTGCAGGTCCTGCTTTTGCCCAGGGATCCCATGGATGAAAAGAACGTCATCCTTGAAATCCGGGCCGGAACGGGAGGAGAGGAAGCCGCTCTTTTTGCCGCTGACTTGTTTCGCATGTACATGCGCTATGCGGAGCGCCATGGTCTGCGCAGTGAATTGATCCAGGCCAGCGAGAGCGGTACCGGCGGTTTCAAGGAAGTCATCGCCTCCATTTCCGGAGACAGGGCATACAGCCGTCTCAAGCATGAATCCGGCGTGCACAGAGTGCAGCGGGTTCCGGCCACCGAATCCCAAGGCCGGATCCATACCTCGGCCGTGACCGTGGCTGTTTTGCCCGAGGCCGAGGAAGTGGATGTGCACATTGATCCCGGTGAGGTCAGGATCGACGTCTACCGGTCCTCGGGGCCTGGCGGGCAGAGCGTGAACACGACGGATTCAGCCGTTCGAGTTACGCATCTGCCTACAGGCATCGTTGTTATCTGCCAGGATGAGAAATCCCAGCATAAGAACCGGGCCAAGGCCATGAAGGTCTTGCGATCCCGTCTGTTGAAGCAGAAGCAGGACGAACAGAAGCAGAGCTACGACCAGAACCGCAAAAGCCAGGTGGGCAGCGGTGATCGATCTGAACGCATCCGCACCTATAATTTCCCCCAGGGCCGGATCACGGACCATCGCATCAATTTGACCCTCTACCGTCTGGAATCCGTTCTTGAAGGCGAGATGGATGAACTTGTGGACGCCCTGGTGCAGCATTATCAAACAGAAGCCCTGCAGGCGGAATCAGCCGAGGCTGATTATTGAGGCATGCTGCCCGGACCGCTTTATCTTCGCGACATTCTCGGCAAAAGTGCAGCGTACCTGGAGCAGAGAGGAATCGACGCACCCAGGTTGAGCGCAGAATTAATGGTGGCGCACGCCTTGGACATGGAGCGGCTCGGCCTCTACCTGGACCTGGATCGGCCCTTAACGGAACAGGAACTGTCCCGCATCCGGCCTTTGCTGGCGCGACGCGGCCAAGGCGAGCCCGTGGCCTATATCCTGGGCCGCAAGGAATTTTACGGTTTGGAATTCCTTGTGACCAAAGATGTCCTGATTCCTCGTCCGGAAACCGAATTGGGCGTTGACTTGGCGCGTGGGCTTTTCAGTCCAAAGAGCCCTTTGCTGTTCGCGGATGTGGGTACGGGCAGCGGAGCTCTGGCAGTCGCCCTGCTGATCCATTTCCCCAACTCGCGTTGTCTCGCTTCGGACAAGAGTCTTCGCGCCTTGAGGGTGGCTCAAGTGAATTTCAAATCTCATGGGGTTGCTTCCCGTCTCCTGATGACGCAGGCCGATCTCCTGCCGCATCTTGCCGCCGGATCCCTGGACCTGATCGTGGCCAATCTGCCGTATCTGAGTGAAGCCGAACATGCGGCGATCAACCATGAGGTGGCTGAATTTGAGCCCAAAGAGGCGCTCGTGGGCGGCCCATGCGGACATGAACTCTTTGAGCCGTTGCTGGGGCAGGCCATGACGACCCTGAAGCCGGGAGGCCATCTGCTTCTGGAGACAGGCTATTCCCAGAGCCAGTCGCTGGCAGGAAAGATCCACATCGGTTCCTCGGGCTGGCGGGACATTCAGGTTTTTCAGGATTATGCCGGATTGGACAGGTACGTACATGCGTGCTGGTCGCCGGTGGAGAAAAAACAACAACATGGTTTGCGAAAACACAGATCCTTGATCTCCTGAAATAAATGAAAGCTAATGATTCAAATGAATTGTGATTATTCAAGCCAGCGGTACACTTTTTGCTTTCAGATGGCTTAACCGAGGAGAGAATATGGCATTACAAAAAACCATCAAACGCCCCATCCAGTGTTCCGGCATAGGCTTGCACAAAGGCCGGAAGGTGCGGTTGGTGCTACGCCCCGCAGCTGAAGACACGGGTTTGGTTTTTGCCCTGCATGGTCAGGACGGGGTGCGTTTTTTCAAGCCTTCACCGGATGCCGTGGTGGATACGGCCATGGCCACGACCCTGGGCTTCGGATCTCGTCGTTTGGCCACGGTGGAGCACTTACTGGCCGCGATTCGTGGGCTGGAAATCGATAATTTGCATATCGAGGTTGACGGAGATGAAGTGCCCATCATGGACGGCAGTTCCGGGTCGTTTATTTTTTTGCTGCGCGCAGCGGGCTTTAGGCGTCAGAACAAGCCGCGCCGGATGTTGACCCTGAAAAAGCCCATCAATTTTCAGCAGAATGGGAAATGGATCAAGGCCAGGCCTTCCGACCGTTTGACCGTGGATTACACCATCAATTTTGATCATCCCCTGGTTGGGACGCAAAGAATTTTTGTGGATTGTTCACCGGAGAATTTTACACGGCAGGTGGCCAAGGCCCGGACCTTCGGCTTCATGCGCGAGGTGGAATACCTGCGCCGCAACGGCTTGGCTCTGGGAGGCTCCCTGGACAACGCCGTGGTGATGGACGAATATGGTGTGATCAACCCCGAGGGACTGCGTTTCCCTGACGAATTTGTGCGCCACAAGGTACTGGATTTCATCGGTGATCTTACGGTCCTTGGATTACCCATGACCGGAGATTTCGAGGTGCATTGCTCCGGACATGCCCTGAACAATGCCTTTGTGCGCTATTTGATGGACAATCGCGAGACATATTTGGAGCTGGATGTTTCCGGTTCCCGGCTTTCGCCGGAAGAGGCGTTCTCGCCGGTATTTGCTCCTGTTCCGGCCTGGAATTAACTGACGAGCACCCCTGCATACCCCACCACCTGGGAGTAGTCCCCGCTTTCTTCCCCTGAATGTCCATAACGGGCCAGGCGTGCCTTGGTCGCTCCCTGGGCATTGGCTATGGTCAGTCCCATGGTCATGGGCAATACGCCGCACATGCTGATGTTTTTCGTCCGGACCGTCTTGAGCAGGGTTTCCGGATCCAGGTTCAATATGGCTTCGAGGGCCTGACTGTCCCTAGCCTCGGCTTCCTTTGCGGAAACGAAGTGGCTCATGTCTGAACTAACGACAATCAGCACGGGCTTGCGCCATTTTTTGAGTACCGCAGCCAGGCGGTGCGCCGTGGTGAACAGTACCTCCTCTTGATGTTCGGACACAGCCAGGGGCACGATTTTCGTTTTCGGTTCTTTTGCCCAGAGAAAGGGCAGAATCACCTCCAGAGAGTGTTCGTGCATATGGGCATGAATGTCGGGCTGGATATCCGGGATATTTTCGAGAATCATGCGGGAAAGGGCCTCGTCCACGGTCATGTGGGCGCCGGGGAGCAGCCAGCGCCCGGCGGGCCATAGGGAGAGCCGTGCTCCGAGACCGGTGTGGTTCGGTCCCAGCAGCAAAACTGTTTCCGGAAGGACGATGCCGGACAGGGTTTCACCGGCAATGGCCCCCGAGTAAATGTACCCCGCATGGGGAACCATGGCCAACAGGGCTGGTTTCTGGGGGTGTTTGGTGTCGAGATACTGGCGAACCATGGGCTCCCACTGCGCTTTCACTCCGGGATAGAATTTTCCGGCAACGACTGGCGATCTATCCATGCGACCCTCCTTGTTTTTTAACAGAGAACAGCTAAAGCATATTCCGAATAAACCCTGTTTGTCATCCTGCCTGGCCTCCTGTTCATCAGAGCGTTTTATTGGGAGCATTAGGAGGTTGTCTTGTTCGATCCAATTGGTTGTTCACGGGCTGCGCTCTGCTTTTCAGCGCTGTCGCAAACTTCCTCGCTGACTTCGTATGTCCAAACGATTGCGTGAGTTGCACCAAACATCGCGGTGGATGCGCCGGGCAATCCTTTGGACTAACGAACCCCGGCTCGGTCAGACAGTGCGCCAACACTGAAAAGCAGAGCGCAGCCCGTTTTGGACAAACTCTTCATGCACCCGTTTGCATTCGGCTTGCCTGGCCAAATTTTGCCCGGGGCCGGGTCTCCCCTCATTCGTTTGAATCGCCCTGCTTTCTTCCTGTATGGTCCGAAGCCACGGTACACACAGGGCGTTTTTGGTTCGAGCAAGAAGGTCCTGATGTTGATTTCTCCTGCTGATTGGTCCAAGAAGATCGCGTGCGTTGAGCCTGCTGGGGACCTTTTTTTGGAGCTGTTGGACGTATGACCTCTCAAATTCGTTTTACTCAAAAAATCTCGACAAAAATCGCGGCTATTTCCGTTATTGTCACCCTGTTCTTTGTGCTGATGGTTTTCGGGATTCTGCTTTCGCTCATGGAACAGGAACTGATGAATTCGCGCAGGAATTCCCTGAAAGCTTTGGTTGACGTGGCGTTCAACCTGGTCAGCGAATACGACCAACGTGTGCGCAGCGGGGAACTCTCCCTGGGCGAGGCCAAACAGCGTTTCATCTCGCGCATCCAGAGCATGCGGTTTCAGAATCACGATTACTTCTGGATCCAGGACAATCTTCTGCCGTATCCGACCATGATCGTGCATCCCGCAGATCCGTCTTTGGACGGAACAACAATGGAGGGCCCGCGGTTCAACAAAGCATTTGCCATGCAGTTTGGCGACAGCGATCAGGTCATCACCTTCCCGGCACGGGACAAGAATCTGCTCCAGGCAGCGGTGGAGGTCACCCTTGAAAGCGGCAGCGGGTTCATCAGCTATGACTGGCCCAAGCCCACGGCCACGGGATTGACCGAGGCGTATTATCCCAAGCTGTCCTATGTCAAATACTACCAGCCCTGGGGCTGGATCATCGGCACGGGCCTGTACTTTGACGATATCAAGGCCCAGATGGCGAAACTGCGATGGACCATCATCCTGGCGGTGGCGTCGATGCTTGGCGTGACAGCGCTGATGACCCTCGTGGTTTTGCGCAATATCACCCGGCCGTTGGGCGCATTGTTACGCTATTCCGGGAAGGTGTCCCGGGGCGATTTGGACGCTCAGGTTTCCGGGAAGATTTCCGGCGAGTTTTTGCAGCTCAAACAGTCCATCGAGGCAATGGTCCAGGCCTTGCGGCGCAGTATCCAGGAGGCCAGGGACAGAACCGAGGAAGCCTGTTTCGAGGCAGAAAAGAGCAGGCAGGCCGAGCAGGCGTTGCGGGAGAGCGAGGAGCGGTTTCAAATGGTCATGGAGGCCACTCGCGACGGGGTTTGGGACTGGGACATCCGCACCGGGAAAACCTATTTCAATCCCGGCTACTATGCGATGCTGGGCTATGCTCCGGGCGAGTTCCCCATGAATTTTCAATCCTGGAAGGATTTGGTCCACCCGGATGACTGGGAAAGAGTGATTGGCCTGGAGCAGGAGTGTATTGACGGCCACAGCGAGGATTTCAAGATCGTCTATCGCATGAAGACCAAGGATGGGCAGTGGCGCTGGGTCCTGGGCAGGGGCAAGACCGTGGCCAGGGATGCTGGCGGGCGGGCTTTGCGCATGGTTGGCAGCCATGTGGATATCACGGACACGAAACAGGCCGAGGAGGAGCGTCAGAGGCTGCAGGCGCAACTGCTGCAGGCCCAGAAAATGGAAGCCGTGGGCACCCTGGCGGGAGGCGTGGCCCATGATTTCAATAATTTGCTCCAGGCCATCGGGGGACATACGCAACTTATGTTGACCACTCGCGCTCAGGATGATCCGGAGCGTGCCAAGCTGATGACCATTGCCCGGGCTGTGGAGCGGGGAGGACAGCTTGTCCAGCGGCTGCTGTTGTTCGGCCGAAAAATCGAGGTGCAGCGCCGCCCTGTGAATCTCAATCAGGAAGTGCTGGACGCTTCCAAGATTTTGGAACGTACTATTCTGAAAATGATTTCCATTGAACTGCGCCCGGCCGAAGACTTGTGGCCCGTGAACGCGGATCCGGTACAGCTTGAGCAGGTGCTGATCAATCTTGGGGTGAATGCCTCGGACGCCATGCCGGATGGAGGCAGACTGGTGATGGCAACGGAAAATGTCGTCCTGGACCAGGAACAATTGAACGGTTGCCAGGAGATCACTTCGGGGCGGTATGTGATGCTGACTGTTTCGGATACGGGCTGCGGCATTGATCTGGCAACACTGGATAAAATTTACGATCCTTTTTTCACCACCAAGGAGATGGGAAAGGGCACGGGTCTGGGGCTGGCCTCGGTCTATGGAATAGTCCGGGATCATGGGGGATGTATTATTTGCGACAGCAAGCCAGGCCAGGGCACCACCTTCAGGATCTATCTGCCGGCCATGAAGGATGAACGTATGGTGACCCAGCCGGTACAAGCCCCGGAGGGTCGGATTGTGGGCGGCTCTGAGACCATTCTTGTGGTGGATGACGAAGCTGACCTGAGGGATTTGACCTCCGATGCCCTGCAAAGTTACGGGTATGCGACGATTGTGGCCCAAGGCGGGCAGGAAGCCCTTGATCTCTACGCGGCGGCAAAGGGGCGAATCAAACTGGTGCTGCTTGACCTGAACATGCCCGGGATGAGCGGCCGGACCTGTTTGCAAGAATTGCTGCGCATGGACCCGGATGCGAAGGTGCTCATCGCCAGCGGGTACACAGTGGACAATCAAGCCGAGAAAATGATTCAGGCCGGGGCCTTGGGGTTCATTGCCAAGCCGTATCAAATCAGCGATCTGGTGGCCACGGTCCGCAAGTTGCTGGAGCGCTAGACATGACGTTGAAAATCCTTCTTGCATTTTCGACGTTTCGGCCAACAAAAAAGCGCAGTTTGCCGTTGGCCTCTCGACGAACTCACGATCGTCGGGGTGAGGTCCTGTCACCCGCATATGCAAGCCTTGAGACGTAGCGTCTCGAAACGGTGAATCTGAGGGCAAGTCCCCGTGTGCACGTTTTCAAACCGATGTCATGCCCAAGATAATGAGGATAAGAGCGTGAAGGTGATAAAGATCGGCGGCGGATGCTTAAAGAACAAGGAAACCATCGCCGCGATTCTTGATCTGCTGGTTGAACGAGGTCAAGGCAATATTGTCGTGGTCTCGGCCTTGGGCGGGGTCACGGATTTGCTGCTGAACGGGATGCATCGCGCTTTAGCGGACGAGGAGGCCATTGGCGAACTCATGTGCCGCTTGAAAAGCCGGCACATGCTCGTGGCTGGTCATGTCATCCCCGGAGAAAAACAACGGCGGGCATTTTCCCTGGAACTGGGCAAGATCTTGGGGAAACTGGAGCGCTTGTATTACGGCCTGCATTTTACCCGGGAGATCACGCCCAGGATGGCTGATTCCATCAGCAGTTTTGGCGAGCGGATGTGCGCGCATCTGTTGCGGACGGCTTTACAGGCTCGGGAAGGCAAGGCCTGCTGCCGCTTTCCCGAGGAAATCGGCATCCTCACCGACGGCAAGTATGCTGATGCCACGGCGCAGTTGGACAAGTCCGAAACGGCCTTTATGAAAAAGCTGCGGTCCATGCAGAACGGTCAGAGGGTTTTATTCATCCCCGGGTTTTACGGTGTCAGCGAAGGCGGGGAGATCACCACCTTTGGCCGGGGCGGAAGCGATTATTCAGCGGCCGTGATCACGGCTATTTCCGGCGCCGAGGTGCTGGAAATCTGGAAGGATGTGGACGGTTTTCTCAGCGCGGATCCCAAATTCATCCCCGGCGCGACAGTACTTCCCGAGCTGTCCTATGACGAAGCCGCGGAACTGGCCTACTTCGGGGCAAAGATCCTGCATCCGCGTACTGTTGAACCTTTGCGCGACAAGGGCTTGCCCATTGAAATCCGCAACACCCTGCATCCGGACGTGACCGGCAGCCGGATCACGGCCCAGGGGGCGGCCAGACTCGGGGTGGTCAAAAGCGTGGCCCACACCACGGATATTTCCATCCTCAAGGTGCATGCCTCGGGAGTGGGCATGCGGCGGGGCATCCTCAGCGAGGTGGCCACGGCCGTGGCCGGCAAGGGCGTGAATATCAAATCCGTGGTCACGTCCCAAACGTGCATCAGTCTGCTTTTGGCCCGCAAGGATCTGGAGCCGGCGGCCCAGGCGTTGCAAGACCTGCAGCCTCGACCTTACCGCAATCTGGAGCGCATCGAGGGCATCGCCCTGGTGGCCGTGGTGGGCAAGGGGCTGGCCGAGAGGCCGGGCATTGCGGCCGGGTGTTTTTCAGCAGCAGCTGCCTGCCGGGTGAACATTGAGATGATCGCCTTTGGCCCCTCTCCGGTGGCCCTGTATTTCATCGTTCAAGAAAGCGACCTGCGCACGGCGGTGAACGCGATTCACAACCACTTTTTTCAGGCCTCCCAGGGGTTCACTCGTTGACGCACGTTTCTGTCTGGACCTGTGGCCTGGATTGTCGCCAAAGTGAGGAGATGTCGGATTTTAGCCGACCTCATATCCGGCTTTTTTCACGGCAGTCCGGATCACTTCCGGGTCCACGGGTCTGGTTTCGGTGAACGTGGCCTGATCCTTTTCCAGAGAAACCTGGACGTCCTGGATACCGTCAATACCGCTCAATGCCTTGGTCACGGCACTGACGCAGTGCTGACAGGACATGCCTTTGATGGTGATGGTTGTCATTGGGTGTCCCTTCCTGTCTTTTCAACTTCCTTTTCTTTTATCCATTTCAAGGCATCCTGGAAATCCAGGGTGCCTTCATAAATGGCCCGACCGGTGATCACACCTTCCAGCCCATGGCCAGAAAGCGGATACAGGGTTTGCAGGTCCTCCAGGCGGGTTACGCCGCCGGCGGCGATGACCGGCAGAGATGTCTTGTGGACGAGGTGATTCAGGGCCGCGATATTGATGCCGCTGTGCATCCCGTCCCGGCTGATATCCGTATATATTATGAACGCTGCGCCCTGGTCCTTCAGCCGAGGCAGGACCTGATCAATGGTCAGTCCGGCGTTTGCCACCCAGCCCTTGGTTTTCAGCGCACCGTCCACAGCATCCAGGGACACTCCGACGCGTCCGGGAAGGGCTGCGCACATGGCGGCAAAGCCTTTGGGGTCTTCCAAGGCCAGGGTGCCGATGATCAGCCGTGTAATCCCGGCATCCAGATAGGTCCGGGCCGTATGCAGGTCCCGGATGCCGCCGCCGATCTGCACCGGGATGTTCACCTGGGAACAGATATTTCTGATCAGGGAAAAATTCACGGGTCGGCCGTCAAAAGCGCCGTCCAGATCCACCAGGTGCAGCCACTTGGCGCCCAGGTCCGCCCAGTGTCTGGCCATGGCCGCGGGATCACCGGAAAAGACAGTCACGTCGTCGGCCCGGCCCTGGCGCAGGCGAACGCACTGGCCGTTTTTGATATCAACCGCGGGAAACAGAATCACAGACTCATCTCCCGCAGGCCCTCGCGCAATCCGTCGCGCACCAGTTCCTGGGTCGTCAGCCATTTCCCGCCACGCCGGAAAAATTTGCGGGCCTGGAGCAGGTCCTCGGACAATGATTGCTGCGATTCCTCAAAGTGATGTCGCCGGGCAATACGCTGATGGGCGACATCCAAAAGGGTCAATTCAAGAACGACCATGGCCGGTTCGTTCACGCCCCACTTGCCGCCCTCGCGTTCCCGCCATTCCAGAATCTGGGGCACCAGCAAGTAGTCCGCGGGCACGCACCGACCAACTTCCAGCCAGTAGCGCAGGCCGGACAGTCCACCCCCCTCGGTTTTGGCCTTGGACAGGGCCAGCTCCTGGCACTGCCTGGTGGCGTCCGGACCAAGAACAACCCTCCCCGGTTCATCCTTGAGCAGGCTTTGCAGTGTCTCATCCAGACCGGCCATGATTTCCGGAGCAAGGAGCGGTGGATGATCTGACCGATAGCTGGAAAGATGTTCCCAGCCGTGTCGGGGTTGACCGAACGCGGCAACCGCCAGCACCCCGCCGTCAAGCGCCGGGGGCGCAACTGTCCTGGGAGCGCAGGAGATCAGGGCCAGGACCAAAAACACGGGAAAAAGCAGGAAAAGGCGATGGCTGTACATGTCAACAACATCCTTTGGTGCTGGGGGTGCCAAAACGTGTCCGGGCCACGGCTTGGCGCAGGGCCAAGCCCACGGCCTTGAAGGCGGCCTCAATAAGGTGATGGCCGTTGCGGCCATACCGAAAATGAATGTGCAGGTTCATTTTGGCCTCAAAGGCCAGGGATTTAAAAAATTCTCGCCAGATGTCCCTTTCTTCGCCGGCTATGACCTGGGGCAGGGGAGTGTCCTCGAAAACCAGATAAGGACGTCCGGAAAGATCCACGATCACCTCCACCAGGGCTTCGTCCATGGGCACCAATGCCCAGCCCACGCGCTGGATGCCGGCCTTGTCGCCCAGGGCGTCAGCCAAGGCCTTGCCCATGCACAAGCCCATGTCTTCCAGGCTGTGGTGCGCATCAACCTGAAGATCTCCAGCGCAGGTAAGGGTCATGTTGAATCCGGCCCAAAAGGTGAGCAGGTGCAGCATGTGATCGACAAATCCGATTCCTGATTGGATCCGGGCTTGTCCGTCCCCGTCCAGCGTCAGGTTCAGGTTGATGTCGGTCTCCTTGGTCTGGCGCCTGCAGCCGGTCTCCCGGCTTTGCGAAGCTTTCGTCACTTGATTCTCCTGTGCGGGCTGGTGTATCCAGCGCCCTCATAAGATTGTCCCGGAAGGCCGGTCCTGTCAATCCGTGGAAGTTCGACGAGTCCCTGTTGATAAGATCAGGGGCGTGCCGCGTGCACGATCCGTACAATGGGTCCCGAGCGTTCCGTGGAACAAACCGGGCACGCTTGAAAACGCTTGCTTCGATATTCATGTCCTGATGTTGATCTGTTTCCCCTCTTGCTTGTCGTCGGGACATTCTTCCAGGCAGATTCGGTCCCGCCCTTTGTTTTTGGCGGCGTACATGGCTTCATCCGCGGCCACGATCATGGCTGAAGCGTCCTGATAATCCGAGGCAAAAACCGCTCCGGCGCTTAGAGTCACAGAGAATTCCCTGCCTTCGGCCGAAAAACGGATTTCCTTGAACCGCGTCCGGATGTCTTCCAGAAGAGTCAATGCCGATTCCTGATCACAGTCGGGAAGGACCACGACGAATTCCTCGCCGCCATAGCGCCCGATGCTGTCGGTCTTGCGCAAGCGCTGCTTGAGCAGATGGGCCAAGGCCTTGATAACCTGATCGCCGATGGCATGGCCGTACGTATCGTTGACCACCTTGAAATGATCGATGTCCAGCATGGCCACGCATAACGGCTTATGACTGCGCTTGGCCCGGGCATATTCCAGGGCGATTTGTTCCTTGATCCGGGAATGCGTAAGCAGTCCGGTCAGACTGTCCTTGGTCATCAGCTCGCTGAGTTGGCGCATCCTGGCGGCTCGTACGGACACTGCGGCTACCAGATGGCGGTCCGAGATGGGCTTGGTCAAGAAATCGTCGCCCCCGCTGCTCATGGCCGAAAGCTGTTTGTCCATGTCCCGTTCCGCCGAGAGGTAGACGATGGGTAGGCTCACCCATTCGCCGTGCATCCTGATCACCCGCGCCAGATCAGTGCCGCTGTATCCGGACATGATCAGGTTCATGAGGATCAGTTCAGGGTGAAACTGCACCATGGCCTCCAGAAGACGCTCCGGATTGGTGACCGCCTTGACCTCCATGCCCGCTTGGCGCAGCACCTGTGCAAGCCGACGCGCCGAAGCCTCGTCGTTGTCCATGACCAGCAAGCGATAGGGGGGGGGACCTGTTGACGGCGCAGGCTTTGTTCAAGTCGATCGATGAGCTTCGGGATGTCCAGAGGTTTGAGAAAAAAACCCTCGGCGCCGATGCGCGCAGCCTGCACCCGGGCGGAAAAATCATCCTGATCGGACAGAAAGATGATTGGTCGGTCCAGCTCATGAAAAGCCGGGTGCAGAGCCACGTGTTCGATGGTGTTCAGGCCGTTGTCGTGAAAGACCACATCCATGATCAGAACGTCGGGCTTGTGCCGACGAATAGCCGATGCGGCCTCCGGCAACCGTGCGTGCCGATCGACCCGGTAGCCGAAATGACCGAATACGCGGATTAACTCCTCGGCCAGCGCTTCATCATCCTCCACGAGACAGATCAGGGCGCCTTCGTTTTCTTTCAGCCTCGTGTCCAGCTGCCGTCCGGGTCTCGCGGACAGTGGCTGTTTTTGGCTGTTGATGTTCTGTGAGCTGTTTTCAGGCACGCCCCGACTCCGGGTTTCATCGCTGCATGGCTAGCCGAGCCAACGCTTGCGCCGCCGGTAGTGCTTGACGTCCCGGTAGCTGCGCTTTTCTCCGCCGTGGCCGAGGCCGAGATAGAACTCCTGGACGTCGGGATTGTTCAGAAGCGTCTCGGAAGAACCGTCCATGACGATCCTTCCGTTTTCCAGAATGTAGCCGTGCTGGGCAATGCTCAACGCGGCCCGGGCGTTCTGCTCCACCAAAAGGATGGTCACGCCCTCGTCCTGGTTGACGCGCTGGACAATGGTGAAAATTTCTTCCACCAAAAGCGGGGCCAATCCCAGGGACGGCTCGTCCAAAAGCAGCAGCCTGGGCTTGGCCATCAGTGCCCTGCCGATGGCCAGCATCTGCTGTTCGCCGCCGGAAAGATACCCGGCCAGCTGTTTGCGCCGTTCCTGCAGGCGGGGAAAGTATTCGTAGACCCGGGCCACGCTGACCGGATACTCCGAACCAGGCTGGGTGAATCCGCCACAGCGCAGGTTTTCCTCGACGCTTAAATCTTCGAACACCCGGCGGCCTTCCATGACTTGAAAGACCCCGGAGCGGACGATCTGTTCGGGACGGGCCTTGTGGATCGGATTGCCTTTGTAGACAATCGCTCCTTCGGTGATTTCGCCGTCCTCGGTGCGGACCAGTCCGGAGATGGCCTTTAACGTGGTGGACTTGCCTGCGCCGTTGGGTCCGAGCAGGGCGGTGATTCCGCCCCGCCGGACCTTCAGGGACAGTCCCTTGAGCACGAGGATGACGTCGTTGTAAACGACTTCCAGATTTTCAACGGTCAGCAGGTTCATGCGTTAAGGCCGTTAATGGCCGAGCCATTCGGGTTTGCGTTCCAGTGTCGGCACGGCCGCCAGTTCCATGCGGTCCTCATACAGCCGGTATATATATGCAGTCATGTTCGGCCGGTGATCGTCCGGGAAGAAGCTGATGGGCGGGGTCAGACCCAGCGGGTTGAAATCGCGCAGGGTTTCCGCGGCGGCCTTGATGGTCGGTCCGGTCAGGGGGCCCTTTTCCGCGGCGATGCGCAGGGCCTCGGCCATCACGTACATGGAGGCGAAGCCCCGGATATAGTGGGTCATCTGGGGCTTGCCGCCGGTCAGTTCCTCGATGATCTTCATCCCGGGCACGTCCGCGCCGTAAACCACCGATGTTTGCAGGCCGTAGTGCCCGTTGGCCGCGGAACCGGCCAGCCTCAGGAGCTGTTCGTCATTGCCCCAGATGTTGGTGATGAATTTGGTCTTCAGGCCGATCTTCTGGGCGTCCTTGAGGATCACCGCCGTGGAGGAGATGGTTCCGCCCACCCAGGTATAGTCCGGCTCCAAGCGCTGCAGGCGCAACAGCTGGCTGGTGGCGTCCATATCGCCCAGACCCACGTTTTCTTCGCCCGCCAACTCGTAGCCCAGTTCCTGGGCGTAGGCCTTGATCGCCGGGATGGGCGCCAGACCGTAGGGATGGTTGGGGTATACCAAGGCCAGCTTCGGAGCGCGCTGCTCGGCCCAGTTGGTTTTCAGGTAGTCCAGGGCGGCCCGGGCCTGGGTGGAATAATCCGCGGCAACGAAGAAGTTGTAAGGCGCGTCTTTCGGGTCGGTCAGGTGGGCGGAATAGGAAGCCGAGAAGGTGGGCATTTCGTCCCGGGCCACGAAGCGCACCAGAGCCTCGGTGTCCGCCGTGCCCCAGCCCTGCAGGGCCACCATGCCCTGGCCCTTGAAGCGGTTGTAGGCCGCGATGGCCTGCTGCACGTTGTAGGCGTAGTCCACCTGGAGCAGCTCAATGGGCTGTCCGGCGACGCCTCCCTGTTTGTTCAAGTACTCGACGCAGGCCTTGATCCCCTCGGCATAGGGCCGGCCCACGTCCGAGGTCGGACCGCTCAGCTCGGAAAGCAGCCCGATCTTGATCTGGGCCATGGCCGGAGCGGTTGCCAGCAGCAACACGGCAATCATCAAAAACAGCATTTTTTTCATGTCCTCTCCTCCTGAAACATTGTTTTAACGCCAAGAATGCACCTTGACTCAGTAGGCGAACGGATACAGCTTCCAGTAGGCCTTGATCAGCCGCCAGCGATGCACCAATCCCTCTGGCTCGAAGATCAGAAACAGCACCAGGATCAGGCCGAAGATGCCTTCGCGCATGGCCAGAAAATAGGTGCTGATGTTCGGGAAAAAGGCGCCGGCCCACTGGGCCAAAGCCCCCAGTCCCTCGGGGAGCAGGGTGACGAAGACCGCTCCGAAAATGCTGCCCAGAACGCTGCCCATGCCGCCGATGATGATCATGGCCAGGTAGCGGATGGAGAGCAGGATGTCGAACTGCTCCGGGGTGATGTACATAGTGTAGTGGGCCCACAGTCCCCCGGAAATTCCGGCCAGAAAGGAGCTTACGGCAAAGGCCTGCAGTTTGTAGGAGAATAAGTTTACGCCCACGGATTCGGCGGACTGGTGAAAGTCCCGGATGGCGACAAAGGCCCGGCCGTGCCTGGTGCGCAGGATGTTGGAGACCAGCAGCACGCTGAACACGGCCACGGTCAGGGTCAGGTAGAACATCTTGGCGTCGCTGTCCAAGGCCAGGCCGCATATGGCTGGAGCGTCCAGACCCAGCCCGACGGAGCCGCCGGTCATGGATTCCCAATGCATGAATACGTAGCTGAGGATGAGCTGCGCGGCCAGAGTGGCGATGGCCAGGTAGATTCCTTTCAGCCGCAGCGAAGGCACGCCGAAGATCATGCCCACCAGAGCCGTGACCAGTCCGCCGAAGAGCAGGGCCGGGATGAACGGCCATCCGGCCAGGGAGCACAGGCCCGTGGCATAGGCCCCCACCCCGATGAACGCGCCGTGGCCCAGGGAAATCTGGCCGCAGCAGCCGGTAAGCAGGTTCAGGGCCACGGCGCCGATCACCGCGATGTTGATCATGTTCAGCATGGAAAGCTGGTAGTTGCTCAGATAGAGCGGGGTGCAGAGCAGGGCGATGAAAAAAAGCCCCAGGCTGAACTTCAAAAAGCCGGTCTGGAAAAACCGGGCTTCCTGGGCATAAGAAGTGTGAAACAGACCGCATTTGCCGCGCATGGCTAGACCCGCTCGATTTCCTCGGTCCCGAAAAGGCCGTAGGGCTTGATCATCAGGATGACCACCAGGACGATGTACGCGGCCACTTCCTTGAACCCTGCCAGGGAGAACAATTGCTGCATGGCGCCGTCAAATACGTTTTCCAGCACGCCGATGATCAGCCCGCCCAGGGCCGCGCCCAGCAAACTGTCCAGTCCGCCCAGGATCACCGCGGGAAAGACCTTCAACCCCAAGTGGCCGAGCTGGGCGTTGATCCCGTTGATGTTGCCCAGGATGATCCCCCCGATGCTGGAGACAATGGCCGCAATGCACCAGGACAGGGCAAAGATGTTTTTTACTCCGATGCCCATGGACTGGGCGGCCTGCTGGTCCAGGGCCGTGGCGCGCATGGCAATGCCGATGCGCGAATACTTGAAGAACAGGGAAAAGACGGTAAACAGCAACGCCGCCAGAACAAAGGCCGCGATGTACACCGGGGCCACGGGCACGCCGGCGATCCAGACCGGCTCGGCCGGCAGGATCTGCGGATAAACGCGGATGGAGGTGCCCCACAGCATCTGCACCACGGACTTCAGCACCGTGGACAGGCCCACGGTGACCATGATCACGCTGATGATCGGTTCGCCGATCAGCGGCCTGAGCACCAGGCGCTCCACGCTCAGGCCGAGAATCACGGAAAAGGCCAGGGTCATGAAGAAGGACACCAGAAAGGGCAGCCCCAGCTGCACGGTCAGGCCGAAGCAGACATACGCCCCGACCATGACCATCTCGCCCTGGGCGAAGTTGACCACCTTGGTGGCCTTGTAGATGATCACGAAGCCCAGGGCCACCAAGCTGTAGATGCTGCCCACGACCAGGCCGTTGACGAAAAGCTGCAGATAATATTCCATAATTCAACCTTGCTCCACGCGGGAGATGTCGATGCGTCCGCACATTTCCCGAACCCGGCCGTCCTGGTACTGGATTGCGGTTTTCAGTTCCAGGCATGCCGCCGGTCCATAAAGGGCCTCGATCAGGGGGCGATAGCGTTCCTCGACCACCTTGCGGCGCAGCTTGCGGGTTCTGGTCAGCTCCCCGTCGTCCGCGTCCAGTTCCTTGAACAACAGGGCGAACCGCAGGATGCGCGTGTTTCCCGGCAGCCCGGCGTTGATTTCCATGATTTCCCGGCGAATGAGCTCGTAAACCTCCTGCTTGCAGGCCAAGTCCTGGTAGGTGGTGTAGGTGATCAGGCGGCTTTCCGCCCAGCGGCCCACGATTTCCGGGTCAATGCTGATGATCGCGGCCAGATGGGGCCGGTCTTGGCCCAGGACCACGGCTTCGCGCACATAGGGCGAAAACTTGAGCTTGTTCTCCATGAACTGCGGCGAGAACTGGGTGCCGTCGGCCAGATGCATGACGTCCTTGAGCCGATCGATGACCACGAGCTGGCCGTTGTCCTTGAAGAAGCCGGCGTCTCCGGAGCGCAGCCAGCCGTCCTGGATGGTTTCGGCCGTGGCCGCCTTGTTTTGGTAATACCCCTGGAACACCGCCGGTGAACGGGACAGGATTTCGCCCTGCTGAGAGATCGCGATTTCGGTTTCCGGGATGGGCTCGCCCACGGAATCGAAATCAATGCTGCCGTCCTTGTGAATGCAGGAGATTCCGGCGATTTCGGTTTGTCCGTATATCTGTTTGAGATTGATCCCCAGGGCGTGGAAAAAGCGGAAAGTGTCCGGACCCAGGGCCGCGCCGCCGGTGGTGGCCGAACGTATCCGCGAGAACCCCAGCCGGTCCTTCAACGCCCGGAACAGACCGATCTCGCCGGCGAATCTGGCCAGTCGCAAACCCGGTCCCGGCTTTTGGCTGGCCAGCAGGCATTCTGCGTGGCGCATGCCCAGCGGCAGGAAAAAATTGTACAGGATGCGTTTGAGAGGGCTGGTTTCCATGATCTTCACACGAACCCGGGCGGCCAGGTTTTCCCAGACCCGCGGCGGGGAAAAGATCAGGTGCGGCCCGATTTCCCGGATGTTTTCCTGGACTGTGTCCGGCTCCTCGGGAAAGTTGACGCAAAAGCCGAACAACAGGGACGAGGCTGCGGCCATCATCTGCTCCCCCATCCAGGCCAGGGGCAGAAAGGAGACGAATTCATCGCTATGGTGCTTCGGATCCACCCGACCCAGGTTGGTGGCCATGGCCAGCATGTTCTTGTGGGAGAGCATGGCCAGCTTTGGCCGTCCGGTGGTCCCGGAGGTGGTGGCGATCAGGCAGGTGTCCCCGGGGCTGACCTTATCCACCCAATCCGCGAAGGATCCTGCGTCATCACGGCCCAGCTCCCGGATCCGCTCAAAGGGATGCAGGCCCTGCTCGTCGTATCCGGAAAGACCCTTGGGGTCGTGGTAGACGATATATTGCAGGTGGCGCATCTTGGTTTTCATGGAAAGCATCTTGTCCACCTGTTCCTGATCCTCGGCCACCACCATGCGACACCGGGTCAATTCAAAGACGTATTCAATCTCGTCCGCCGGCGCATCCTGGTACAGACCCAAGGCCATGCCTCCCAGGGACTGGACCGCCAGTTCGGCCCAGAGCCATTCCGGCCGGTTGTCGCCGATGAGCACCAGCACGTCGCCCCGGCCCAGACCGAGCTTTTTCAATCCGCCCGCAAACTCGCTGGTCATTTGCAGATAATCGTTCCAGGAATGGGACTGCCACACGCCCCACTCCTTTTCACGCAGGGCTGTTTTGGAACCGTAGCGCTTGGCGTTTTCCAGCAGCAGCCGGGGCAGGGTGGTTTGATAGCCGTCTGTGACGCGGGGTTCAGGCTGCACAACGTTTCCTCACAAAATCACGGTTCACGAAAGCATTCATCTGCCTAAGAATGATCGATTTTCGCTGCCCAGGTAGGCGGTGACCACCTCCGGGTCGATTTGCACCTGGGCCGGGGTCCCGCTGGCCAGGACCTGTCCGAAGTCCAGCACCACCACGTGGTCCGAAATGTCCATGACCACGCCCATATCGTGCTCCACCAGGAGCACGGTGACATCCCACTCCTCTTTGATGTCCAGGATGTAGCGGGCCATGTCCTCGGTTTCCTCCAGGTTCATCCCGGCCATGGGCTCGTCCAGCAACAGCAGTTTCGGCTCGCCGGCCAGGGCCCGGCCCAGTTCCACCCGTTTCTGCACTCCATAGGGGAGCCTGCCGGCGATTTGGTGGCGGTACGGGGACAGCCCCAGAAAATCAATGATTTGTTCAATCCGTCCGCGGTGAAGGTCCTCGCTGCGCCTGGCCTTGCCCCAATAGAGCATTGAGGAAAGCAGCCCGTATTCCATCCGGGTGTGTCGTCCGACCATCAGGTTGTCCAGGACGCTTAACCCCTTGAACAAGGCAATGTTTTGAAAGGTGCGGCACAGTCCGGCCGTGACCCGGTCGTGGGCAGCCATGACCAGCAGATCGCGGCCGTTCAGGGTGATGCTGCCTTCATCCGGATGGTAGCGTCCGCTGATGCAGTTGAGCATGCTTGTCTTGCCCGCCCCGTTTGGGCCGATGAGCGAGGCGATCTGGCCTTGTTCCACGGAAAAATCCACGGAGAGCAGCGCGGCCAGACCGCGGAAGGTCAAGGTGACGCCCTTAACGTCCAGCAACGCCACGCTCAGCACCACTCCTTGGCGAAGTCGCACGGTCCGACAACATGGTAGCCGCGTTCCAGCAGAGCCTTGAGGACCGGCCCGGGGTCGTCCATCTGCACGCGGATGACCACCATGCGCTTGCCGTTGGTATAAAAGGTGGCCGTGGAAATGATGCTCACGTTCATGGCCGCGATCAGGCCGGAGACTTCGGCGATTACGCCGGTGCGCTCCTCCACCTCGAAAACGATACGCGATCCGCCCTGTTCCAGGCCCATCTCCTCCACCAGCACGGCCAGCATGACATTGCGGTTGATGAATCCCAGAAGGTTGTTCTTGGAATCCACCACGGGCAGTCCGGCCAGGTCCAGGTCGTACATGATCTTGGCCGCCTCCTCGATCTCCATCTGCGGGGGGACCGTGGGCACGTTCTTGAGGATCAGTTTTTCCAGGGTCAGCTTGGACATCAGGTAATTAAGCTCGTGCCGGCTGAGCGTTGTCACCGGGGAGGGCAGAGCGGACCGGACGTCCTCCTTGCGCACCGCGCCAACGTACCGGCCCTGATCGTCCACCACCATGAGCATCCAAAGGTGGTCCTTTTCCATGATCTTGTCCGCTTCCATGACCAGGGTCTGGGCGGTGACGGTGGGCACGTTCGAGATCATCTTCAGTCCGACGTACATGGCGGTTCTCCTTTCCGATCAAGAGGCACTAAAGGTCTCTACCGTTGCATCTGAACACTCCCGACGCGGGCAATGTCCACAGCATCTTCCGTCAGCGGCAGAATAGAATCATGAGCGGGCGAAAAACATGACGAGTATTTTACGTGAGAACTCTTGATAATCGTTCGAGCAGGCCGCGTCCAGCCTTTCCGGCGGCAACCGGATGTGTCCGCATGCGCAACAATCGTTTATCGGCCGTAGCCGGCGGATGATGTTTCGGCTTTTCGCCCTGACTTGCTGAGAATATCCCGGATTGAAGAGTCTTGTCATTACATCTTGGCGACGATGGCAGCACCCGTGTTTGCGTTCTGGAATCGGATGCAAGCCGTGTTCAGGGAATGTTTTTTAAGCGGCGTTTTGATCTTGGCTGCGAGCTGATCAAGGCCAAACGCCTCGAGCTGAACCGCGAGGATTGCGGTGTGTTTCCCACCGATGGAATTCTAAAGGAGGATCTGGACGATGAGCCTTGCTTGGGGTAAGGGCCTTGGCCATGCATGAAATGTCCATTGCTGAAGCCCTGATTCGCATCGTGGAATCCGAGATGGCCGCGCATGGCCTGCGCACAGTGCGGCGCATCAAGGTCAGGCACGGCGAACTTTCCACCATGGTCCCGGAAGCCCTGGACTTCGCCTTCCAGGCCATGACCGTAAACACGGCCCTGGAAGGGGCGGTTTTGGAGTACGAGAAGGTGCCTCTGACCATGTCCTGCTCGGCCTGCGGAACCTCGTTTTCCCCGGAGATTCCCGAGTTGCTCTGCACGCCCTGTCCGTCATGCGGTGAAGAGTTGGGACACAAGGTGCTCACGGGCAAGGAGCTGAACATCGAATACATCAAAGGAGATACATAGGGACCATGTCCAAGACCATCCCCGTGATCCGTAACATCCTGGAGGCCAATGACCGTCTGGCCGAGCAATTGCGGACAATTTTCGCCGAGAACCGTTTGCTGGCCTTGAACTTGATGAGTTCCCCGGGCGCGGGCAAGACCGCGCTTTTGGAGCGAACCCTGACCGATCTGCGCGAAACGTTGCGCATGGCCGTGATCGAGGGCGACTTGCAGACCAACAATGACGCTTTGCGCGTGGCGGCCACCGGAGCACAGGCCGTGCAGATCAACACGGAAGGCGGCTGCCATCTGGACGGTTCCATGATTCTTGAGGCTGTGAAGCAGATCGATCTGGCGGGACTGGATGTGCTGTTCATTGAAAACGTGGGCAATCTGGTCTGCCCGGCGGAGTTCGATCTGGGCGAGGCGGCCAAGGTCACCCTGCTCAGCGTGACCGAGGGGGACGACAAGCCGGAGAAGTACCCGTTGATGTTCGCTGAATCCCGCGTCCTGCTGCTGAACAAGATCGACCTGCTGCCCTATGTGGACTTCAGTCTGGAAAAGGCCGCCGGGTTCGCCCGGGCCCTCAATCCGGAGATCATTGTCTTTCCCGTATCCTGCCGCACCGGTGAGGGCCTGCAGCCCTGGTACGACTGGCTGTGTGAGGCGGTGCGCACGCGGCAAGGAGCATGATCAAGTCGTTGGCTTGCGGCCCCTGTTCATTCCGGCGTGTGTTCATTATTCGTCCAGTGTTGGAACGCCACGGGCAACGCGCAGACCTCGTCAATCCATTCGTCCACAAAGTGCGCCTGCGCCTCTTCGTGTGCCGATCCCACCAGGACCGTGCCCATGCCTAGACCCTTGGCGGTTTTCAGGTTCACGGCCATGTCTTCGACCATTACGCAGCGTGATCCTGGAAAACCCAGCAGCCGCAGGACCTCTTGATAGGGTTCCGGATGGGGCTTGGGCCGGTACCCGGCCACCCGCACGTCAAATATTTCCGCGAAGGCCGCTTGAATACCCAGGGTATTCAGCACCCTCCGGGCATGGCCCTGGGAACCGTTGGTCAGTACGACCTTGATCCCAGGCAGGTTCTGCAGTACCTCGGCCAGGCGGCGATCCGGACGTAAAACGCCTTCCACGTCCACATCGTGCACATATTCCAAAAAATCCTCCGGATTCACGCCGTGGTGACGCATCAGACCGACCATGCTGATCCCGTATTCCCGCCAGTATTTGCGGCGCAGGACGTCCACCAGCGCTTTCGGAATACCGGCCCGTTCTTCCATGAAGCGGTTGATCCGTTCGTGGATCAGCGGGAAAAGAGAGTTGGAGGCCGGATACAGGGTATTGTCCAGATCAAAAATGATGACGTCCATGGAGGTGTCTTGCTCCTTGACTCCTTGTCGCAGGCCTTGTCATGGGCGACGGAAAGTCTGTATGTATACCCATCGTCTGCTGCAAATACAATCAGAAAGAGAATCTGTTTTTAGGAAGCGACCTTGACGACGAAGGGGGTTTTTTAATGTCAAAGTCAAGCTCCGGACATTTTTTCATCCGTAGCCGTAAGTTTCTTGGCGACCTGTTTTTCTTGGTCGTCATGGCGGCCATTTCGGCCCTAGCCTGCGGTTGCGGGGACTCCTCGGCGCCGAGCACGGATTATTCAGAGGATGCAAAACAACCCGGGTCATTTTCAGTGCAGCCGCGACTGGTGCTTTACAACTGGGAGGCCTACCTGGGCGAGGATACATTGCAGCAGTTTGAAGACGCCACGGGCATTTTCGTGGACATGCATGTTTATGGGGATGATGAAGAAATGTTGGGAGCCATCCAGTCCGGATCCTTTGACGGAGATGTGCTCATTGTCAGCGAGAGCGTGGCTTCTGAAATGGCCAAAGCCAAGCTTTTAAGCCCCCTGGACATGGCCGTCCTGCCCAATGCCGTGCATATTGACCCGCTTCTGTGGCGGTCCAAAGCACAAGAAGGAGAAGTTTACAGCTTCCCGTATCTCATGGGAACCACCGGCATTGTGGTGAACACGAAACATGTTCCCGAACCCCACCGTAGCTGGAAGGTACTGTGGGACGAGCGTTTCACAGGCAGGCTGGCCATGCTCAACAACCCCTTTGAAGTCATCGGTGCGGCCAGCCTGATGCTCGGCCATCCGCTGAATCCAAAGCCGGAGCAGCTTAAGGAAGTTCACCGCAAGCTTTTGGAACAGAAACCCCTGCTGGCCGGTTACATGAGCTATGCAGATATCACGGAGAAGATGGTTCTTGAAGAGCTGTGGGCCGCACAAGTCTACAGCAATGACGCGCTGTTGGCCATGGAATTGAATCCTGATTTGGCTTTTGTGTTTCCTGAAGAAGGCTGCGTGGCCTGGACGGATGTCTTTGTGGTGCCGGTTCTGGCTAAAAACAAGGTCGAGGCCCTGGCGTTCATTAATTTTATGCACCAACCTGAAATCATGGGAGAAATATGTAGCGAGCTCTGGTCGGCCACGCCAAATGTTGCGGCCAAGGCGTTTATCGATCCGGAAGTGCTCGATTCTTCGGTTGTTTATCCGCCTGACGAAGTTTTCAAGCGTTGCGCGCATTTCGGCGATATGGGCGACGAGGAGTCGGTTCGTCGACGCTTAAAAATCTGGGCCGAACTGCTGGCCGACGATTGAATGTGGACGGCGGTCATGCGGCGAAGAACATGAAGACGCTTTGAATATGGTCCAAGGGGCTTGTCTGCTCAGCGAGAAATGGGCAGGATGCTTGTTCATCGGCTTGCTGGATAATGCCCTGCGGAAGGAGTCCTGTCATGGATTGTTTTTTGCGCCTTATCATGTGTGTCCTGGTGATCACGGCCGGAGTCATGGGCCCTGGCGACATGGCCCAGGGCGCAGGCCTGGAGCAGAAACGCCAGTTCTTTGTTCAGGCCGAGGAGGCCCTGCGCAAGGGACAGCGCCAGGATTTCCATGGTCTGCTGGCCAAACTGGGCGACTATCCGCTGGTCCCCTATCTGCTCCAGCAGGATATGGACAAGCGTATGAGCCTGCACATTTCAAACGAGATCCATTCCTTTTTGCGCCTCCATGACGGATCTTTTCCGGCCGAAACGTTGCGCGGGAAATGGCTTGGAATGTTGGCCCAAAATGGGCGCTGGAGCCAATTTCTGTCGGATTATCGGCCCCAAAGCTCCGTGGAACTGCAATGCTTCTATGGACAAGCCCTTTGGGCGGAGAACAAACGTTCCGCGGCCATGGATCAGGCCGCCGCGCTCTGGCTTTCCGGTACATCCCGGCCCAAAAGCTGTGATCCCTTGTTTGGGGCCTGGATCAAAAACGGCGGCTTGACCCGGGATCTGGCCTGGCAGCGCATCGGCCTGGCCATGGCCGCGGGCCAGCCCGGACTGGCCCGGTATTTAGGGCGCTTTCTTGGCCCAGCGGATAAAAAATGGTTGGAGTATTGGCTGCGGGTGGATCACAGCCCCGGCTTGATTCTGGAGCATGACTGGGCCCGGGAGCGCCATGACCAGATGGCCGCCATCCTGGCCCATGGGATGCGCAAATTGACCCGGGCTGATGCCTCCCGTGCAGCTCAGGATTGGGAACGATTGCGTCAGAGCCACGGCCTGGACCTGGAACGTTTCGCAGCCATTGAAAACGACGTGGTCCTTTTTATGAGCCTGCGTTTTGAACCCGGTGCCCTGGAGCGGTTGGCGGCCCTGCCGGAGCATTTGCGCGACGACAGGGTGCGGGAATGGGCCGTGCGTACGGCCCTGCGCCGCGAGGACTGGAGCTCGGTGCTGCGCATGCTGGACGCGCTGGCGCCGAAGCAACAGCAGGATGCCCGCTGGCGCTACTGGCGGGCCAGGGCTTTGCAGGAAACCGGCGCAAACGAGCAGGCTCAGGTTCTGTATCAGACCTTGGCTGATGAGCAGAACTACTACGGAATGCTGGCCTTGGACCATTTGGGGCGTAAGCTGGAAGTGTATCATACCCCCATGGAAGCATCGGATGCGGCCATGCAACGGGTCAGAAGCCTGCCCGGGCTGCAGCGAGCCGTGGAACTACATGCCCTCAAGCGCTACGGCCCGGCGCGCAGCGAATGGCAGAGGGCCCAGACGCGTCTGGATGCGGAGGAACTGCTTGCCGCGGCCAAGTGGGCCCAGCAATTGGGCTGGCATGACCGGGCCATTGTCGCGGCGGCCGCGGCCGGCCACGCCAAGGATATGGAGTTGCGCTTTCCCTTGCCGCACAAGGATGCGATCATGACCCAGGCCCGGCTCAAGAACCTGGATCCGGCCTGGATCTACGGCGTGATGCGCCAGGAAAGCCTGTTCATGTGCGATGTGGGCTCTTCCGCAGGAGCCTTGGGCTTGATGCAGATCATGCCCCAAACGGGCAGGCGCATCGCCGGCTGGCACGGTGAAAAATTGTCTTCCTCGCGATTGCTGCTTCAACCGGAGCGTAACATTCGCTACGGCACCACATACTTGCGCAGGCAATTGGATGAGTTGCAAAACCATCCGGCCTTGGCCACGGCCGCCTACAATGCCGGACAGCACAGGGTCAAAGGCTGGCTGCCGCTCAGCCCTTTAGCCGCGGACATATGGGTGGAAACCATACCCTTCAATGAAACCAGGAATTACGTGGAAAAGGTCTTGACCTACATGACTGTCTATGAAATTCGCCTGGGCCGCGTTCCCACGCGGCTTAGCGCCCGACTGCCCTTGGTCCATCCCGCTGGAAGTCAGACCCAGGTGGCGGACTTTGCCCGTGGCTTGCAAAGCCCTTGAGCATCTTGGTCTGGATCCATGCAATGCATTTGTCTGGATAATGTTTTGGCTTTACCGGGACCGGTTGTCTGTTGTGAACAGTGACGATAAAAACCTGCCGTTGACGTGTTTCCAGGGTAATGCCTTGCATTCAAAGCTTGTTTCGTCGTTTTGAAATGCGGTTTTCATTTCAAATCTTGCGTTGAAATGACGGCATCGCACTAAGGACCCAGCCATGAACCAGTGCAATCGTCTCTTGTGGAGACCTCGAGAATGCAATCAGCGCGGTTTTACCCCAGGATATCCGCGTGTTCTTCATGATCCCCGGATGATGGCTTTACGGTTTTCTCTTGCTCTGCTGTCTGTAATTTTGTTGGTCTTTGCGGCTGCAGGTTGCGAAGATGCAGGGGACAATGGCGACATGTCGCGGGGAAAAGCGGGGATCGCCGGATCAGCGGCTGCATCTTCACGGCTGGTGTTCTACAACTGGGAAGAATATTTGGGCAAGAACACGTTGGCCCAGTTTCAGGAACAAACCGGCATCGAGGTGGAACTGCACACCTATCAGGACGACGAAGAGATGCTGGCCGCCCTGCAGTCCGGGGCCATCAGCGCCGACCTGATCATTCTCAGCGAACCCGTGGCCATGGAGATGGTCAAGGCCCGGCTGCTCATGGCGCTGGACATGAACGCCTTGCCCAATGCCGCGCATATCGCCTCCGGCAACCTTATCCCGGATGCCGCAACCGGGGAGCACTACGTCATTCCCTATCTCATGGGCACCACCGGCTTTCTGGTTAATGCCAAGCATATACCAGACCATGGCTCGAGTTGGAGGCTATTGTGGGATGAGCGGTTCAAAGGGCGAATGGCCATGCTGGACACCCCTTTTGAAGTCTTTGCCGCGGCGTCCAAGATGCTGGGCTACCCTGTCAACCCCCTGCCCGAGCAGCTGGACGAGGTTCGCCGTGCGCTTTGGCAGCAAAAGCCCTTGCTGGCCGGGTACATGGACCGCATTGTTTTGATGGAAAAAATGGTTTCCGGAGAACCCTGGGCGGCCCAGATGTATAGCGGAGACGGATTAACGGCCGTGGAGGAAAACCCTGATCTGATTTTTGTGATCCCGGAGGAGGGCTGCGCCGCCTGGGTGGATGTTTTGGTCGTGCCCTTGCAGTCCACGAACGTGGAAGGAGCCCTGGAATTCATCAACTTCGTGCATACGCCTGAAATCATGGGAGACATTTCCAGCGAGCTGTGGGCGGCCACGCCGAATCTGGCGGCCCGGGAATACATCAGCCCAGCGGTTTTGCGATCTTCCATTGTCTACCCACTGCAATCGGCTCTGGACCGCTGTGAGTATTTCGGCGACATGGGCGGGGCCGAGTCTGTTCGTCTGCGCTTGAAGTGCTGGGCGGAGCTGATCGCTGATCAATGAGCCGATCATGAATCTGCGGATAAAAATTCTGCTTTTTTTTCTTTTGGTCGGCATTCTGCCGCTGGCCCTTCTGGGAGGGTATTCCCTGTTCCGGGTGGAGCAGGAGGTGCAAAAGTCCGCGAACCACAACCTGCTCTCCCTGGGCACGGAAGTGGGCAAGGAAATCCAACGGGTCGTCAGTGAAGGCTACAACGCCGTGCATCTCCTGGCGGAAAATCCCATACTGCTCTATCGCGGAGCGACTCGTGAGGCGTTGGCCGAGGAACTCGGCAAGACCTTTCGATTTTATCCCATCATTCATGATTTGACCCTGCTTTCCCTGGATGGACGCATCGACGCATCCAGACCTCGGTGGAGCATTCCTTTCGGGGCAACTGGGCCTCCACGGAATGGTTTCAGCACGCCTTGACCGGTCAAAGCCTGCTTTCCGACGTGCACGCCCTGATCTACCCCTATCAGGTGGTGATGACCGTGGCGGTCCCCGTGCTGGATCTGGGAGACAATTCCGTGCGCAACGTGCTTGTCGGCCAGATCAAAATGGAGCGGATCTGGGAGATCATCCGCGATGTTTCGGTCGGAGCGGGAGGGGACACCCTTTTGTTGGATCAGCGGGGACTGGTCGTGGCCCACAGCAAAGACCCCGACCAAGTGCTGCGACCGCTTGACTGCAAGGAACTGATCCAGGCCATCCGGGACACAAAGCAGGGCATTGTCCAATTTGGTGAATCGCAGAGCATGATCAGCGCGTTCGTCCCGGTGGACAAGGTCGAGGCGGATTCTTTCCAGACAGGGTGGCATGTTGTTTTGACGCAGCCGGTCAGGAACGCCTACGCATCCGCGTATCAATTGCGTCGCGGCCTGGTCTGGACAGGTCTGGCCGCCCTGGCGGCCGTGTTCGTCCTGGGGACGCTGCTCAGCCGGCAGGTCAGCCGGCGGGTCCTGTGCCTGGTTGAGGCCGCGCGTGATCTTGGCCGCGGCATTTTTAAATCGTCCTTGAAGGATCTCGGTGCGGACGAGATCGGCGAGCTGGCCAGGGCCATGGAGCAGGCCGGAAGGCAACTGGCTGACTCGGATCGGGAAATCAAAAAGTATCAGGAGAACCTGCATGGTCTAGTCAAGCAGCAGACTCAGGAGCTTCTGGCCACCAATGCCAAGCTGCGGCAGGAAATCGAGGAGCGCAAGGCCATCGAAAAGGCCCGTGGAAGACTGGAAGACCAGCTGCGGCAATCCCAAAAAATGGATGCCCTGGGCACATTCGCCGGCGGCATTGCCCATGACTTCAACAATATCCTGCAAGTTGTTTCCAGCCATGTGCAGCTGCTGCTGTTTCGCTGCGAGGATGGTTCGTTGCGTGATGCATTGAAGAAAATTGAACAGACCGTGGCCAGGGCCGCTGACCTGGTTCGCCGTCTGCTGACTTTCAGCCGTCGTGCCGATGCCAAGCGGGAGCCCGTGGATCTGAATCTGGAAGTGCAGAATGTCGTCGCTCTCTTGCAGCGGACCTTGCCGAAAATGATCCGCATTGAAACCCGCCTGGCCGAGGACCTGAACAACATCGTGGCCGACCCCGCGCAAATGGAGCAGATCCTGATGAACCTGGCGGGCAATGCCCGGGACGCCATGCCCAAAGGCGGTGTTCTGACCATTGAGACCAAAAATGTGATCCTGGACGAGCAAAGCCGCCGAAAATTCCTGGGATTGGAGCCGGGACCGCATGTGATGCTCACGCTTGCGGATACCGGCTGCGGCATGGATTTGGAGGTCAGCCAACACATCTTTGAGCCGTTTTTTACCACCAAGGGCGTGGGCAAGGGTACGGGGCTCGGGTTGGCCATGGTTTACGGCATCGTTAAGGACCATCGCGGTCATATTGCATGCGACAGCACGCCTGGACAGGGCACGGCCTTCACCATTCATTTTCCGGTTTTCATCGGCAACGCCGCGACAGAACAGTTGCGGGAAGCTATGCGCACCCGGGCTTCATTGGAGGGCGTGGAAACCATCCTGATGGTTGACGACGAGGCAATGATTCGCGACGTCACTCTGGAGCTGCTGACCAGCTGCGGGTATTCCGTGCTTTCGGCAGGCAGCGGCGAGGAAGCCCTGGAAATATATTCCCGTGAAAGGGAGCGCATTGATCTGGTCATTACGGACCTGGGCATGCCGGGCATGGGTGGCGAGGCACTCTTAATTGAACTGCTCCGGATCGATCCCCAGACCAGGGTGATTGTGGCCAGCGGATACGCAGCGGCCTCGGACAATGCGAATCTGCAACAGGCAGCGGCGTTCATTGCCAAACCTTACACGTATGACAGCCTGTTGGGATTGGTAAGGCGGGTCCTGGACGGTTGTCACATGCCCGGACAGTTTTAGACCCCTTGATCATCTCTTATCTCTTGCACGCAAAAATGTTTCCCCAAAACACAGATCTGCCAGTGGGCATTTTTGATTCCGGCGTGGGCGGTTTGACCGTGCTCAAAGCCCTGCGACGTTGTCTTCCCGCGGAACACCTGGTCTATCTCGGGGACACGGCCAGGTTGCCCTATGGCGCCAAAAGCGCGGCATCGGTCACGCGCTATGCCCTGCAGGCTTCAAGGCTTTTGGTGGAACAGCGGATCAAGCTGCTGGTGGTGGCCTGCAACACGGCCTCGGCCGTGGCAATGGAGGCTTTGCGCAGTGCGTTCGCTCCCTTGCCCGTGATTGGCGTGGTGGAGCCTGGCGCCATGGCCTCCTGCACCGCATCCCTTTCCGGACGTATCGGGGTTATCGCCACGGAAGGAACCATTCGGGGCAGAGCCTATGAAAAAGCCATCCTAACCAGGAGACCCGCTTCTGATGTGCGCTCCCTGGCCTGCCCCCTGTTCGTGTCCCTGGCCGAGGAAGGATGGATCGAAGGCCCCTTGGTGGAAGCCATAGCCGGACGCTACCTGCAAAGGCTGTTCACCGGCCTTGCGGCGACTGATCCGGATTGCCTCGTGCTGGGATGCACGCATTTCCCGGTTTTGGCCGGAGCCATTCAAAACGTGGTCGGAAAAGGCGTGGTTCTCGTGGATTCGGCAATGACCACGGCCGCCGTGGTGGAGCAAAAATTGCGCCTTCACGGACTGCTTCGTCAGCGAGGGGGTGCTCCGGGGAAGAGCGTTTTTCTGGCCACGGACGGCCCGGAACGCTTTGCCCGGGTCGGGAGTATTTTCCTGGGACAAGATTTAAGGGCTAACGACGTGGCCCTGGTGGATCTGTGACCATGACCGCATGGTCCATGCACAGCCTTCAGTCAAATGGGTCGCATCGCCGGGGCGTTTTGGCGCGTCAGGGCACGGCGTGAAACATGATCCGGCGGGAAACAGGCCGTGCTATGACAGGCCGTGCTATGTCAGAACCGGGGGCAGGGCGGTCATGATCCGGCGCACCAGCGTATTCAGCCCTTCCCTGGACAGAGCTGACACGGCAACACCCTGGGGGAATGCCTTTTCCAGAAAGCCTCGCTGATCCCCGGCAACCTGATCCATCTTGTTCAAAACCAGCAGGCAAGGGATGTCTTGAAGTCCCAGATCCGCAAGGATGTTTTGAACATCAAGCACTTGGCGTTCCAGTTCCGGGTGGGCCGCATCCGCAACATGCAACAACAGGTCCGCTTCATCCAATTCCTCCAGGGTCGCTTGGAAGGCCTCCCTGAGTTCCGCGGGTAGTCGTCGAATAAAGCCCACCGTGTCCGTGAGCACCAGCTCCCGGTGTTCAGGAAATCGCACCCGTCGGCTGGTGGGATCCAGGGTGGCGAAGAGCTTGTCTTCGGCGAGCACTTCGCTGGTGGTGAGTACGTTGAGCAGCGTGGACTTGCCGGTATTGGTGTATCCGACCATGGCCACCACGGGAAGCCCTGCTTTTTGCCGCCTGACGCGGGTGGCCCCGCGCTGTTTCCGCAGTCCTTCCAATTCCCGCCTGATTCTGGCCAGGCGCTGCCTGATCTTGCGCCTGTCCATTTCCAATTTGGTTTCACCAGGTCCTCGCCCGCCAATTCCTCCGGCCAGACGGCTCATGGCCCTGTCCTGGCGCACCAGCCGGGGCATGGCATAGCGCAACTGAGCCATTTCCACCTGCAGTTTCCCGGCCCTGCTTCTGGCGTGCTGGGCAAAGATATCCAGGATCAGTTGGGTTCTGTCCAGGATCTTGCGTTCCGTGAGCTGGGTCAGGTTGCGGATCTGGGTGGGGCTCAAGTCCTGGTCAAAGAGCAGCATTTCGGCGTTGTTACGCAGGGCCAAAACCTCAAGTTCCGCCAGTTTGCCCTTGCCCAGGATGTGTTTCGGATTTTGTTTCAAAACGCGCTGGATCATGGTGCCGACAACAATAATGCCCGCGGTTTTCGCCAGTGCAGCGAGTTCAACCAGATTTTGTTCCTGGGCTTGACGGGGCAGCGTGTCCACGCTGACCAAAAGCGCGCTATCCAGCCCCGCATCCGCGCCAAGAGAGGCGATGGATCTCCCCAGTTCCTCCTCCAGGGCCTCGGTATGCGCCGAGAAGTCGATATGGACTTGATCCCAGGGGGTCTGTGGCAGAATCCGGTACGGATCGCGGTCTATATTGTCAGGGAGCAGATGGGCCCAGGAAAAAAGCGCGGGCTGTCCCCATTTATCAATGCACAACAGGGCAATGGAATCCAGGCGCAGGAAGATCATGTCCATCAGATCCTCTTCGTTTATAGGATCTTGACGGAGGTGCGTGTGCAAAAGTCGCAGGCCGCGCAGCCGTCCGGGGCCATGGCGGCCCGGAGGCAGTTCAGGGATGACGATGCCGTGGGCGTCGCCCACAATGACGATGGAGGGCCGACCTTGACGGTCGATGAGCAGTCCGATTTGTCTCCCCGTATCCGCGCTGAGCATGCACAACTCCCTGGCCTGCTCCAGGGTGTAGCCCCCGATGTGCGGATACCGCCGCTGATACAGACGGCTCAATGCCTTGACCTGGCTGGGTTTAAGCCCGGTGGTGTTGCCGTAGAGTTGATTGGCTATGGGCGATTCCTTTTCCAGTCTGGAGGAATATCTTCAGGCCTTTTTACCGCCATGATTTCAACATATTGCTGACAAGCCAAAGAATTCGGACCGTGCTTTTCAGCAAGCTTTGACAGCTTCGTCAGTAAGGGGACAATGCCAGCAAAAAGTTTCTGGGCGCATTCACTGTCTGTTGCGATCAAGCATGCGTCCAAGTCACTGTCCATGCTTGCGCTGTTTTATGCAACATGCCCTGAGACGGCCAGGATCTCTGGTTGTTCCAGATAGGAAGAGATCGTGGCGTCGTATGACGATGTCAGCTGGAATGCCCTGGCGGCTGTTTCGCGACGCAGAGCCAAGCCGACATGATATTTGTGGGTTGCGAGTTCCTCTATGACCCGGGGATAAAATTCAGGATTCGGGATCACCAAAACGCTTTGGAAGTTTTTGGCTGCAGCGCGGATCAAGGTCGGTCCGCCAATGTCGATTTGCTCCACGCATTCAGCCAAACTCAGTTTTTGCGCCAGAGCCTTGCCGAAGTCATACAAATTTACGCAGATCAGATCCAGAGGCTTCAGCTGGAATTGAGCCAAAGTTCGCATATGTTCGGGATTGTGCTTGTCCGCCAGGAGCGGGCCATGGATATGCGGGTGCAGGGTCTTGACCCGGCCGTCCAGGATTTCCGGGAACCCGGTGACATCGCTTACCGCTGTCACTGGCAGCCCTGCGGCAAGAAGCGTTTGCCGCGTTCCGCCGGTGGAGATGAGCTGGACGTTTCCCTGATTCAGAAAGGCGGCGAAATCCGTAAGCCCGCTTTTATCCGTGACGCTCAGCAGCGCTTTTTTAATGGGCAACAAGGTCATGGCGTCTCCTTTTGTCGGGAGATGCCACAAGCGATCCGGCTTGGCAAGGCGCGTAAACAGGTTGACCGGGAATCCGTCAACGTTTTCGACGGCATACCGCAGGCCGATAATATCGGGTCTTGACCTGCCTTGGCAGGGAGGCGGTATGTCAACGATTGGGCGAAGTGCGTACGGAAAGGTAAAAACTGGTTGATTCCACGCTATGGTGCAGTGTCCCGTGGGTCGGTTCCCTGGAAAAAACGCCGCATGATAAAATGCTTCCCAGGGCCGCTCCCTGGCGCGGGGATGAGTCAGGGGCGGCCCTAAAAAAGAAGGAGCAACGCAACCGGGAGAGTATGCCTATTGGGTGAGTTGCAGCATCAGCTCCTTGGCCGGTTCATAGCCGGGGTCGTTTTCCAGAAGTTTGTTCAGTTCTTCTTGAGCCTTGCCCACTTCACTCAGCTTGACCAGACAGCCTGCCAGGGTGAAGCGGATTTCGCTCTTGTCCGGATTTAATTCCAGGAAGTCGCGTAATGGGGCCAGGATCTCTTGCAGACGTTCCAGAGAGTGGCCGGCCTGCACCAAACCAAAAAGCGCCACCAGGTTTTCTGGGTTTTTTTGCAGGGCCTGCAGAAAATGATCAAAGGCGTCTTCCGGAGCACCGATTTCCATTTCCACAAGCCCCATGCCGGTCAGGGATTTGTCCGTAGCTTCGATGGACGATGCCTTGCGGTATAGTTCAAGCGCTGTGCGCAGGTCTCCTCGCTGGACGGCCACAGTGGCCAAACCCAGATACGGATCCGGATGAGTGCCGTTGGAATTGGCCGCCTTTTCATAATATTGCTCGGCTTTTTCCAGTTCTCCCATGAAAAGGTAACACTCACCGAGTTCCTTGTTGATTTCGTAGTCAAGATGACTGGTCATGTTGGTTGTCCTCCTTCATTAGAGCGCGTTGTCGTGTTCAAAAAAGCATTGCCGGGTCATGCGCTGGAAGATTTGCATCCTTCATGCCAATATGGCCTGCAATCATTGCCGGATGTTTTTTTTGTGCTGCATTCAGATTGGAACGGGAGTTGCTTGTTCTTCTCAAAAATTATTGTACAAGTGCTGCGGTTACACTCGAGGAACGCCGCGGAATACTGAAAGCAGGAGCATTCCAAACAATGAAAAGCATGTTTCGACCACACATTCATTTGACGGCCAAGGTTCTGGATATGCGCCTTGAACGTCAAAATGTCGTCGCCGGCAATCTGGCGAATATCAAGACGCCCGGATACAAGGCCAGGCGATTGGAATTCGAGGAGGATCTGCAGGCTGCTCTGGGACTGGATGCCCGGGGCAGAATGGCTCGCACCGACCCTAAACATCTGCCGGCGGTGTTTGATCCGAATGCCTTTTCAGCGGATTTCATTAAAAGCTTGCGGCCACGGGTGGTCCAGGGCGAGGATGCCGTGGATCTGGACAAGGAAATGAGCTTGATGGCCAAGAACACGTTGCTTTATAATACGTTAGTGACCACTCTGCACAAGAATTTTGAGGGACTGAAAACCATCATTTCCGAAGGGGGCCGCTGATGGACTTTATTACCGCATTGGATATCGGGGCTTCCGGGCTGAGCGCGGAGCGTTCCCATTTGAATGTCATTTCCATGAACCTGGCCAACGTGAACACCACCAGAACCCCGGAAGGAGGGCCCTATCGCCGCAAGAGCGTTGTATTCCAATCCCAGCCCCTGGACTCCGAGTTCACTAAAGCCATGCGCTCGGAACTGGAGCGTGAGGTCAAGGGGGTCAAGGTGATCGGTGTGGTTACGGACCAGCGCCCTTTCAAGAGAATATACGACCCGGGCCATCCTGACGCCGATGATCAGGGATACGTCAGTCTTCCGGACATCAACGTGGTGGAAGAGATGACCAATATGATGACCGCGCTGCGCACGTACGAGGCCAACGCGGCAACCATTTCCTCGGTCAAGGCCATGTACAACAAGGCGCTGGAACTGGGGCGCTAAGACTAAGACCTGTTCCGATTACGGGACGCGCAACGTGCGGAGGTAACAGACCATGTCCATCACTCCCCTGGCCCTGAAGGCTTACAACCATGCGGCCCAGCCACCTAAAGAAACCGATGTGCCTGCCGGCCATAAGGATGTCAAGCCGTTTTCAGCAACTCTTCAGGATTCCTTGAAAAATGTGAACAACTTGCAAAAAGAATCCATAGGCATGATTGAATCCTTTGCTTCCGGTGAACGGCAAAACGTGCACGAGTTGATGATCGCCCTACAAAAATCCAGTTTGGCCATGAGCATGACGTCGGCTGTTCGCAACAAGTTGATGGAGGCCTATAAGGAAGTGATGCGCATGCCGTTCTAGGACAGAAGTGCAAAGGCCCGCAAACCTTGCTTCCCCACCCCTCTAACCGTGAACCCCGAACCTCAAACGGCGGAGAATGAGAATGCCTCCTTTCCTGGAGAATCTTAAGGCCAAAGTTCTGCACCTCTGGACCAATACCACGGTCCCTCAACGCATCATGGTCGGCGGTGTCGCCCTGTCCGTGTTGTTGATTTTTTTTCTGCTCATTTACTGGATGGGACGGCCTGAATACAGTGTTCTTTATGATCGCCTGACACCGGAGGACGCCCACCGGGTGATGGAAAGCCTCAAGGCGAACAAGGAGCTTTATCGTCTGGAAGACAACGGCCAGACCATCCTGGTGCCGGCGAACCGAGTGCATGAACTGCGTCTGCGCGTGGCTGGTGAAGGTACCCTGCGTGGTCCCGGCCTGGGCTTTGAGCTGTTTGACGACGTCAAGCTCGGCCAGACCGACTATATCCAACGCATCAATTACCAGCGGGCTTTGCAGGGAGAACTGGCCAGAACCATTTCAGAGTTTCCCGAAGTGGTCAGCTCGCGGATCCATTTGGTTATTCCGCACCGCAGCCTTTTTATCGAGGAGCAGAGTCCGCCTTCAGCGGCTGTCATTTTGACCATGAAGCAGGGGGCCAAGCTGGAAAATCGGCAGATCCAAAGCGTGGTCAACCTGGTGGCTTCGGCCGTGGAAGGGCTTTCACCGGATCAGATCACGGTTTCCGACACCAGCGGTCGGCTACTCTACCAGCCCAAGGCCCCGGATTCCATTGAGGGCGTGACCAGCACCCAGTTGGAGTACAAGCTGATGCTGGAGCAGAATTTGGAGCGGCGCATCGACCAGATGCTTTCGCCGATCATTGGCCATGGTCAGGTTATCGCCAAGGTCAACACGGATCTGGATTTCAGCCAGCGAACGATCCGCAAGGAGTTTTTCGATCCGGAAAGCAGCGTAGTGCGCAGCGAACAAAAAAGCGATGAGTCCAGCATGGGACAGTCCAACCTGGAAACAGGAGTCCCTGAACCGGCTTTTCGCGGGGAGGGATTTGCCGGCCAGGGAACCCTCCAGGAAACTTCAAGAACCTCTTCCACCACAAATTTTGAAATCAATCGGGAGGAGCAGCAGATTCTTCTGCCCGTTGGGGAGTTGCAACGCCTGAGCGTGGCGGTTATCGTTGATGGTCGATATGAGCCCGGTCCGGACGGGCAGGGAACTGTCTTCATTCCCCGCAGTGACGAGGAGCTGCAACGGATCGAGCAATTGGTCCGCAATGCCGTGGGATTTGACGCAACCCGCGGGGACAGCGTGGAAGTGTCCAGCATTTCATTCGGCGAACCGGACCTGCTGCCGGTTCCCGGGCTCGCCGAAATGATTTTAAGTTATGCTCGTCAGTTTGGTAAACCCATACTCAACTTCTTTCTGGTCCTGCTGTTTCTGGTTTTGGTGGTTCGACCGGCGGTGTTGGCCATGATCCGGCCCCGCGTGGCCGAACAGGAAGAACTTGCCGCCACGGCCCTGCTTGAAGGAGAGGAGCGCATGGCTCTGGAAGAGGCCGAGGCCATGGACTCTGAGGCCGCCATGGCCCAGCGTCGTCTGGATGCGCTGAAGGAAAACACCGCCCAGCTGTTTCAGAAAAATCTGGAACAGAGCATCAACGTGCTGAAGATTTGGTTGAAAGAGGAGAATGCCTGAGGTGGCTGAAAAAATTTCCGGCCCGCAGAAGACAGCCATTCTGCTCCTGGCCCTGGGCGACAAGTATGCCACGGACGTTTTCAAGCACCTTGATCGCCGGGAGATAGCCAAAGTGAGCAAGGCCATGGTGGAAATGGATGCGGTTCCCAAAGAGATGATCGAGGAAGTGCTCAAGGAATTCAACCAGATTTTGACCCTGGGCGACAATATGCTCATGAGCAGCCCTGACCGGGTGCGGCGCATGCTGCAGGGATTGGACAGCGACACCGCGAGATATGTGTTGGATCTCCTGGAACTGGACACCGGGCCGGCTCCGTTCAAGGCTTTGGAAAACGTGAGTTCAAAAATATTGGCCCAGATTTTGCGCAACGAGCACCCCCAGACCCTGGCCCTGATCCTGGGACATCTTGATCCAGAGCAAGCCGCCGGTCTGCTGCAAAACCTGCCCACGGGCGTACGGCCCGAGGTCCTGATCCGACTGGCCAAGCTGGAGGCCGTGCCCGAGGACATGCTCATGGAGGTGGACAAGGTGCTGGAACGCCAGCTTTTTGCCATGGGCGGCCGGGAGGGCCGTAAGGTCGGCGGCGTGCCCTCGGTGGCCGAGATTCTCAACGCCGTGGATCGCAATACCGAAGAGGAAGTGCTCTCGGATATTGAAGAGGAATCCGCGCAACTGGCCGAGGAGATCCGTCAGTTGATGTTCGTGTTTGAGGATATCAAGCAGCTTGATGACCGTAGCATCCGGGAACTGCTCAAGGAGGTCAGCAACGACGAACTGACCCTGGCCCTGAAAGGTGCCCCGGAAGAGCTGCAGGACAAATTCTTTTCCAATCTTTCGGAGCGGGCCGCGACAATGATCCGCGAAGATCTGGAAATCATGGGTCCGGTCAAGCTTTCCGACGTGGAAGCCGCGCAGATGAATGTGGTCAAGGTGGTGCGCAGGCTGGAGGCCGAAGGCCGGATCATCATCAGCGGCAAGGGAGGCGGCGATGTCCTTATCTGATGGAAGCGCCGCCACGCCAATGTCGGCAACCGGAAGAATCATCATCGGTCCGAAAAGCGTGGGTCTGGCTGAATTGAGCATGAACAGCGCTCGACGTGCGGCATTGTGCATGGAGGCCGAGGAAGAGTACCTGGAGCGCGTGCGCGGGAAAGCCCAAAACATGGCCAAGGAGATTTTGTCCCAGGCCATGGTTGAGGCGGAAGAACTGCGCTGCCAAGCCAAGGAGCAGGGACGGCGAGAAGGCTGCAAGAAGGCTGCGGAAGAGGTGAAGAAAATCAAGGAACAGAAAGGACTGGAATGCAAGTCCCTTCTGGACTCCATGCGCCAAGCCGGACAGTCTTTGTGGCAGTCCCACCGACAGGACTTGGCGTTACTGGTTCAAGTCATGGTGGAAAAGATTCTGGCCGTGGAACTGGACAACAACCGCCGGGAAAGCCTCGGCAATTTGCTGGATCAGGCCGTGGACATGATGGACGTCAAGCGCCGGGTGGTGATCACGGTTCATCCGCGGGATCAGAAATTGATGGAGGACCTGCTTGGGCAGGCCAAGGCCGAGGAGCAGGGGCTGAAGGGCTGCAAGGTCAAGGCCGACGAGAGCATAGAGGCCGGAGGACTTGTCCTGGAGTGCGATCACGGCATGGTGGACAATACCATTGCCGCCCGCAGAGCCAGTTTGCAGGAAATTGTGGACCAGCTGACCCTTGAGGAAAATACCTGATGGGGCTCGGGCCGCAAAGTTGCATTGCGCTGCTCAAGGAAACCGATCCGGCCAGGACGTTCGGCAAGGTTTCCAAGGTGGTCGGCCTGCTGGTGGAAGGCCGGGGCATGAAAGCGCCCCTGGGGTCCTTTTGCCGGCTGCTGTCCGAGGATGAACAGGGAGGCATTCCGGCCGAGGTTGTCGGGTTTAGAAACGGATCGGTTTTGTTCATGCCCTATGGAGAGATGCGTGGCATTCGTCCGGGCAGCCTGATCCAGAATTCCAACACCCCGCCGCTGTTTCCCGTGGGCAGTCAGCTGCTCGGCCGGGTTGTGGACGCCTTTGGCAAGCCCATGGATTCCGGCCCCGTGCTTGTTCCAACCCGCTACTATCCCTTGCACGCCCAGCCGCTCAACCCCCTGAGGCGTCCGCGCATCCACGAGCCTATGGATGTGGGCATCCGGAGCATCAACGGCCTGCTCACCTTGGGCAAGGGACAGCGGGTGGGAATTATGGCCGGGTCCGGAGTGGGCAAGAGCACACTGATGGGCATGATCGCCCGGTATACCAAGGCGGATATCAATGTCATCGCTCTGGTCGGGGAGCGAGGCCGTGAAGTGCTGGACTTCATGGAAAAGGATCTGGGACCGGAGGGCATGGCCAGATCGGTTCTGGTGGTGGCCACCAGCGAGCAAGGGCCTCTTGTGCGGATGCGCGCGGCCTTTGCGGCCACGGCAATTGCCGAGTTTTTTCGGGACAAGGGCAAGGACGTGATCCTGATGATGGATTCCGTGACCCGTTTCGCCATGGCCGCCCGTGAAGTGGGCCTGGCCGCCGGAGAGCCGCCTACAACCCGGGGCTATACGCCCACGGTTTTCGCCATGTTGCCCAGGCTGCTGGAGCGGGCCGGGAACAGCGAGCAGGGGAGCATCACCGGAATTTACACCGTCCTGGTGGAGGGCGACGATTTTTCGGAACCCGTGGCCGATTCGGTGCGGTCCATCCTGGACGGCCATATCGTTCTCACCAGGGAGTTGGCCGACCAAGGCCACTATCCGGCCATTGACGTGCTCAGGAGCATCAGCCGGCTGCGTCCCGACGTGACCCCGCCGGAGATCGTCCAGTCCGGACAGGCATTGATCAAGAGCCTGGCCACGTTCAAGCGAGTCGAGGACATGGTCAATATCGGAGCCTATGCCAAGGGCAGCAGCCAGGAAATTGACGCGGCACTTCAACTCATCGGCCCGATCCGTGACTTTCTCAAGCAACAGGTGCACGAGCGGCAGACCCTTGAGGAGAGCTTCGCGGCCCTGGGCGCCATGCTGAACAATTCTCACGCATAACGATAAATGTCGGCTTATGACGTTCGCGGCCGATGTACAACCGGGGCCAAGTCCAAAGCTTCACAAGTCGCGATCCAAAAGGCATGCAATCAACCGGCTGCTTACTTTTTATCGCTCATGCTGCCCGGGCGTTGCAAATAGTCGAAAGATTGTTCACTGACTGGTCAAATTGAATTCCAAAGAGATCCCCCTCCCATGACAGAATGCATCCCAGGTCTGGTGATTGCCGGGACGCACAGCGGATGCGGAAAGACCCAGGTCGCCCTGGCCCTGGCCGCGGCTTTGATGGTGCGGGGCTTCAGGGTCCAAGGATTCAAGGTCGGGCCGGATTTCATCGATCCCTCGCACATGACCGCGGTTACCGGGCGGGCAACGCACAACCTGGACGGCTGGATGCTTTCCCGGGATACGGTCCTGGAGTTGTTCCAGCGTCGCGACGACGGCTCGGATTTCTGCCTGGTGGAGGGCGTGATGGGCCTGTTCGATGGAGCATCGGGCAGGGAAGAGACCGGTTCCACGGCCCAGATGGCCAAGTGGCTGGGGCTGCCCGTGGTCTTGGTGGTGGATGCCCGGTCCCAGGGTCGATCCGTTGCGGCCTTGGTACGCGGTTTCCGGGATTTTGATCCGGATTTGAGGCTGGCCGGGGTCATGTTCACCAAGGTTGGCGGGCCGGAACACGCGCGGATACTGCGCGAGGCCATGAGAGCGTATCTGCCTGAATTGCCCTGTTTGGGCTGTTTGCCCCGCCGACCGGATCTGGCCCTGCCCTCCCGACATTTGGGGTTGCATACAGCCCGGGACGTGGACTGGGGGGCGCAACAGCGTAAAACCTTGTCCGCTTGGATTGAACGGGACGCGGACGTCCCGGACCTGCTGGTCCTGGCGAAGACGCGAATAGACCCTTTGCCGGGTGCGGGAGCAGGCGCGACCGGGGTGAATCAGAATAACGCAAGGCCGGTCATGATCCGCTTGGCCGTGGCCCTGGATCGGGCTTTTTGCTTTTATTACCAGGAAAATTTGGATCTGTTGCGCCGCGCTGGAGCCGAGTTGGCGTTTTTTTCGCCCCTGGCGGATAAAGATTTGCCCAGGGATGTTCAGGGTCTATATCTGGGAGGGGGGTATCCGGAACTTCATGCGTCCAAGCTTTCGGCCAACGAGTCGATGCGCGCCTGTGTGCTGCGGGCAGCCCGGAGCGGCATGCCCATGTATGCGGAATGCGGCGGGTTTTTGTATCTGCTGTCAGACCTGCAGGACTTGGAAGGCAGGGGGTACTCCATGGCCGGGGTTTTTTCGCTTCAGGCGAGGATGTGTTCCCGGTTCCAGGCTTTGGGGTACAGGGAAGTGACCCTGGCTGAGGATTGTCTGCTGGGAAACAAAGGGAACGTCCTGCGAGGCCATGAATTTCACTATTCGAGTCTGGATGGAGCCATGCACGAGAGCGCGCAGGCCGCCTATCTGGTCAGGGATCGCCAAGGACGGGAATATACCGAGGGATTGAGGTTCGGCAATGTTCTGGCGTCCTACATCCACCTGCACTTCGGCTCTTGTCCCCGGGCCGCCGCGGCCCTGGTTGCGGCTTGCGCGGCCTGGCCCAAGGCCTTAAAATATAAATTTCCATGATGCATTCAGTCTGCCGACAGGGATCGACTTTTTCCGGCTCAGAAACTTTCGCGTCGTCTTTACAGTGCCTTATTGTCAATGCTTCAAGCAAGGGCGGTTTTTTGACGAATTCTTCCACACCCGGTCAACTCCTTGGAGATGCAAAACAACAGATCAAACCCGACAAGTTTGTGGGCAGATCACATAAGGAATCCCATGCCTGAATTTCCGTCCATACCCTTGAATGCCGCTGGTCAACGCATCGAGGACCAGTCCTTGGCGATCATCGAGGCGGAAGCGCCATTACCAAGACCTTTTGCCGGGGATCAGTGGATGGTGGTGCGCAGGATGATCCATGCCAGTGCTGATTTCGAGCTGCTGGATCTGGTGCGTTTCCATCCTCGTGCTTTGGAAAGCGGGATAGCGGCTCTGAAACGGGCTCGGGCCGTGATTACGGATACGCGCATGGCCGCGGCTGGTCTGCCGGCCAGGCTGTATGAGCCCTTGGGCTGCAACGTACATTGCCTGATCAATGATCCCCGCGTTCTGGAATTGGCCCAGAGCAGGGAGACCACCCGGTGCGCCGCGGCCGTGGAGGTGGCCGCCCACAGGTATCCGGACGCAATCTGGCTGATCGGCAACGCGCCTACGGCCTTGTTACGGTTGATCGAGCTGGTCCGGTTGGGCCGGGCTTGTCCGGCCCTGGTCATCGGGATGCCCGTGGGGTTCGTGCAGGCCGCAGAATCCAAAGAGGCCTTGATGGCCCTTGCGGGTTCTCCTTTTATCAGCATTTGCGGCCGCAAGGGCGGCTCGTCTCTGGCCGCCTCGGCCTTGAACGCTTTGGCCATGATCGCCCTGTCAAATCAACGCAATTGTTCCCACTGATCAAGGAAGATTTCTTTGTAATGACCAGCCATGGCACGCCATGAACAAGGGCATCTTTTTGAAACATTTGGCAATTGTTCGACATTTGATGGATGACTTAATTAGACAAACGGCCAAACCCGAACAAAGAAATTCTGTTACGTTTTTCGGGTCTGCTGGTCAGTTGCATGCTGAAAAACGCAGCGGACACGCGAAATGAATCGCCGGGGCAAGGTCCGGATCGGATTCACCACCGGGTCCGCGGCCACGGCCGCTGCCAAGGCAGCACTCGTCTACCTGCTGCGTGGCCTACGTCCGCAACGTGTGACCATCCCCGCGCCTGAAGGCCGCGTCCGCCTGATCATCAGCGTGCATTGGCCGGACGTTTTCCTTGAAAATACTGCAGCTGCACAGGTTGAAACAGCCAGGGTCATGGTGCGCAAGGACGCCGGGGACGATCCAGACGTGACCGACCGGGCATGGATCGATGCCGGCGTCCGGTTTATTTCCGGCGAGCAGAATGATGTCGCTATCCATGGAGGGCGTGGCGTGGGCCGGGTCACCCGGCCGGGGCTGCCAGTGGCCGTGGGCGAAGCGGCCATCAATCCTGGCCCGCGTCGGCAGATGGAGCGGGCCTTGCTGGAAACGCTTTGTCATTGCAAGGCCACCGGACGGGTGGAAGTGGTGGTGGAGGTGCTGGACGGCGAAGCCCTGGCAGCCAAGACCTTCAATCCCCGCTTGGGGATTGAAGGCGGCATCTCCATTCTCGGCACGCGCGGCACGGTGAAACCCTTCAGTCATGCGGCCTGGCGGGAGACCATTGCCCAATATCTCACCGTGGCCCGGGCCGGTGGCCGGCAATTGGCGGCCCTGAGCACTGGAGGCCGGGGTCAAAAGTTTTTGGAAGCGGCCCTTCTGCGGGATTACCCGAATGCGGCCTTTCTTCAGGTCGGCGACCACGTGGGCTTTGCCATGCGCCGTGCCGCGAAACAGGGGTTTTCAACAATCATTTGGGGGGGCTTTTGGGGCAAGCTGGTGAAGATGGCCCAGGGACGGCCCCAGACTCATGCCCGGCTGTTTTCGGCCGACCTGCCTGCCCTGGCTGATCTGGCCGAAAACTGTGGGCTGGAATCCGACCTTGCCGCAGCAGCAGGACGAGCCAACACCGCCAGGCATGCCCTGGAAATCATCCGACATTCGCCTTCTTGCGCAAAAGTGCTGGAAAAGGTTTTGGGTTTGGCCCTGGACCATTGCCGCGCCTGGAGCGGAACCGGACCCGGTCTGGAACTGATCCTGTTCGACTATGACGGCCGTGAAATGATGCGCCTGCGGGATCATAATAAATGGAAATCATGATGCCGCCAGAGGCTCGGTCAAAGTCGTCGACGGCATCGCAAAGTCCCCTGATACCGGATCATGGCCGGATATGTATATTTTCCTCGCGTTGCGAATTCCCTCGCTGTCTGCGTTAACCAAAACCTATGCGCTGGAAAGAGCAGGGGGGTGCATCATTATCAAAATTGACAACCTTTGTTGTTGTTGGATACTAATTTTGTCATGCTTATCAAAGGATACTTTTGCATGGGAAATCTATTTTCATTGAACTGTTTTTCCTGCGGAGGATGATTGTGTGGTTCATGATAAAATTTTAACAAAAGGAGGATAAGCGCATGAAACGTCTACTGGGATGCATGGCGGCCCTGTTTCTGGTCTGCGGCCTGCTGGCGGGACCGGCATCGGCGAAAAAACTTGTCGTGGCCGTGGATACGGCCTTTGTTCCCTTTGAATTTCGTGATCCGAAAACAGGAGAGTACACTGGTTTCGACATCGACCTCTGGGATGCCGTCGCCCAGGAACTCGGCGTGGAGTACGAACTGCAGCCCATGGATTTCGGGGGCATTGTTCCGGCCCTGCAGACGGGCAGCGTGGATGCCGCCCTGGCCGGGATCACCATCACTTCTGAACGTGAAAAGGTCGTCGACTTTTCTCATCCTTACTACGATAGCGGCCTGACCCTGATGGTCAGGACGGAAAACGAGGACATCAAGGGGCCGGAGGACGTGGCCGGAAAACGGATCGCGGTGCGGACCGGCACCACCAGCGACAACCACGCACCCACGCTCAACCCCTCGGAAATCGTCAAATTCCCCAACATTGAGCAGGCCTACATGGAATTGCGAACCGGACGCGTGGATGTGGCCATGCACGACACGCCGAACGTGCTTTACTACATCACCACCGCGGGTGAAGGCGCGGTCAAGGCCGTGGGCCCCAGAATGCAGGCCCAATCCTACGGCATTGGCTTTCCCCTGGGCAGCAAGTTGCGCAACGACGTGAACGTGGCCTTTTTGAAATTGGTGGAAGACGGGCGCTACGCTGAAATCTACCGCAAGTGGTTCGGACAGGATCCCAGCCCCCGGTAACATTTGCCGGCCAAAGGCGCGGTCGCACTCGGGGCCGCGCTTTTTTTCGCTTTTTTGACAAAGCTTTTCACGGAAAGAGTCTTGGTCTCCCAGCTTCTTGTCTTTATTGTATTTATTGTTTGAATGCGCCACCTTGCAAATCCATGCCCTTTTCACGCAGCATGAATTTTTTCTGCCTCATGCCATGGATTTGACATGCGCGGGTGGGGCGGAAGCAGCGAAGAATAACACAGACGAGGCCGGGCGTGCCCCGTGAGCTCCTATCCGTCAACCCTTTCAACCGGCAGGATTGATCAATGGAATTTCAATACGACGTCGTCCTCAACTCCATGCCCCAACTCATGAAGGGCGTGAAGCTGACCATTGAAATCACGTTTTATGGTTTGATCGGCGGGACCCTGCTCGGGGTTCTGACGGGTCTGTTCCAGGCTTATAAAGTCCCAGTGCTGAACTGGATTGCCTTCACCTACGTGGCCTTTATCAGGGGGACTCCCATCGTGGTCCAGGCCATGTTCGTCTATTTCGCCCTGCCCCTGGCCCTGGGAATACGCTTGAACGCATTGAACGCGGCGATCATGGTGTTGTCCGTCAACGCCGGGGCCTACATCGCGGAGATCGTCCGCGGTGCCGTGCTCTCCATCAACAAGGGGCTGGTGGATGCCGGCCTGGCCCTGGGACTCTCCAGGTTGCAGGTCGTTGTTTTCGTGGTGGGACCCCTGGCCTTCCGACGGATGATTCCGCCGCTGGGTAACCAATTCATCATCAGTTTGAAGGATACCTCTTTGTTTATTGTCATCGGTGTGGGCGAGCTGACTCGGCAGGGACAGGAGATCATGGCCTCCACCTTCAGGGCCTTGGAAGTCTGGACCGCGGTGGCTATTTTATACATGTTGCTGACGACGGCCCTGGCGCTGTCCTTGCGCCTGGTGGAGCGGAGGATGAAGATTATATGATCATGGTCGAATGCAGAAAAGTCTGTAAAAGTTTTGGGCGTGTGGAAGTCCTCCGGGATATCGACCTGACCATCCATCAAGGGGAGGTGGTCGTGGTCATCGGCCCCTCCGGTTCCGGGAAGTCCACCCTGCTGCGCTGCATCAACGTGCTGGAAAAGATTACCGCCGGCGACCTGCTGGTGGACGGCAAAAGCGTCAGGGATCCCAAGACAGATGTCCGGTTGATCCGGCTGGAGGCCGGCATGGTTTTCCAGCAGTTCAATTTGTTTCCCCAAATGACGGCCTTGGAAAACGTGGCTTTTGGCCCGCGCAAGGTGCGCGGCAGTTCCCGCGGCGCGGCCCGGGAGCTGGCCTTTGACCTGCTGCGCAAAGTGGGGCTTGAGGAACGGGCCCATCACTATCCCTCCCAGCTTTCGGGCGGACAACAGCAGCGGGTGGCCATAGCCCGCGCCCTGGCGGTGAAGCCCAAGCTGATGCTCTTTGATGAACCCACCTCGGCTCTGGATCCGGAGCTTAAGGGGGAGGTGCTGTCGGTCATGCATTCCCTGGCGGAGGAGGGAATGACCATGGTGATTGTTTCTCACGAAATGAACTTCGCCATCAATGCGGGAACCCGGCTCATTTTCATGGATGACGGCCGGATCATTCATGACGGGCCGCCCAGGACATTGTACGAAAACCCGCCTTCGGAAAGACTGCAGGATTTTCTGCGACACATTCAGTGAAACTTGCGCCCTTTCGCTCAGGCTGATGCGTGGCCCCGGCATCAGTCTCCAATGTCGCCGAGCATTTCTTCGCCTGATTTGTCTATAGTGTCCGGGATGGCCCGGATCCGGGTCCGGCATATTCCAGGCAGAGCATGGTGATGTCGTCGGACTGCTCGGCCTGTTGAACGTGCAGGATGACGTCCTTGTTCACGGCCCGGATGATCTCGCGCGGGCCCGGGACGCCCAGGGACCCCAGGGTGGCCAAAAGCCGTTCGTCGGAATAGAGCGAGTTGTGTTCATCCATGGCCTCGGTGATCCCGTCGGTATAGAGGAAAATGGTTTCGCCGGGGTTGAGAACGGTTTCCAGGGCGACATAGGGCAGGCCCTCCACGGCCCCAACCATGGGGCCGCTGCGACCCTCCAGGAAGCGGACGCCCTTTTCGTTCATGAGCACGGGCTGGTTGTGGCCGCCGTTGGCATAGGCCAGTCTGCCGGTGCGCACATCGAGCACGCCGATGAACAGGGTCACGAACATGGAATTGGGGTTGTTCAAGGAGAGGTCGTTGTTCATGGACTCCATGATCCTGGCGGGATTGATTTCCCTGGGGCCGGCGGCCCGCAGCAGAGTCCGGCTGATGGCCATGAACAGGGCCGCGGGCACGCCCTTGCCGGAGACGTCGCCCACGGCAAAACAGAAATGGTCCTGGTCCAGGAAAAAAAAGTCGTACAAATCGCCGCCCACCTCCTTGGCCGGCTCCAGGCTGGCGAAGAGATCGAATTCCGCGCGTTCCGGAAAGGGAGGAAAGGTCTTGGGCAGCAGACCCATCTGAATTTCCCTGGCCACGTTAAGCTCGCTTTCGATACGTTCATTGGCGGCAGTGGTTGCGATGAGCGAGCGGATGTTCTCCCGCAGGGACTGTTCCATGAACAGCAGGGTGCCTGCCAGCCGGCCCACCTCGTCCTTATGTTGCGACGGAAGTTTGCGGATGGGTCCAGTATTGTCCTCACTGGCCGTGAAGTCGGTTTCGGGAAGGGACTTGGCGTAATCGGCCAAGGCGTTCAAAGGCTTGGTCACCCGGATGGAAAGCGCTAGGCCCAATCCCAGGCTGGCCACGAACGTTCCGGCAATGATCAGGCTCAACCGCTGGACCAAATCCCTGGCCGGAGCGCTCACTTCATCCACAAAGGCAATGGCCGCCACATACCAACCCAACGCGCGGAAATACCCGCAAAATGCCTCCCGTTCCCGGGCTTCGCCGGTTCCCTCGGACTGGACCACAAAACGCAATGGGTCGCGTACTTTGGACTCTGCCGCGGTCTTGAGTTCATCCAGAATCAGGACGCCGGTTTGATTGTTGACTGCTGTCCTCAGGTCCAAATGTTCATGGTCCGGATGGACGAGCATTTCTCCCTTGGAATTGAACAGGACCACGGAGCCGGATTTAGCGATGCGGATCTTGCTGAAATTGACGCGCAGGCTGTCCAGCAGTTCCTCCAGCTTACGTTTTCCCTCCCGCTCCAGTTCCTCGATGTCCACAACCGCGCCGATGATCCAGTCCGCGGCGGGATAATGGACAAACCACCCGAATTTCTTTATCGGCTGGCTCTGTTCCGTCCAGGTCCAGAAAAACGTGCTGGAAGCCTGGCCCAGCCGCCGGGCCTCCTCGTTCACGGCATCGGCCAGGGGGCTGCCCTTGATGTCCCGGATCATGTTCAGGTCGCTTCCGCGGGCCGCGGGGTCTGGATGAGCCAAAAGCCTGCCCCGGGCAGTAAACACAAGGAATTCAGTTCCTTCCACCAACGTTGGAGCGCTCAGCCAGTCCAGGGCGCGTTGCAATGCCTCCTGCCTGGCCTGCCCGGAAGCGGGAGCCGTTGCGAATATTTCGTCCAGGCCGGTTCGGGCCATCATGGTCATGCCCTGCAAGGTGCGTCGGTGGGCGTTCACCGCGTCCACCCTGCTGCGCAGCAGGTGGCGATACCCGCTCTGGATGTTCAGCTCCGCCAGTTCCAGAACGTTGCGGGCGCTGCGCTGTTCCGCCTCGAACATGGCCCGCTCCACATCGCGATTGGTGAAATAGAGCACCAGCGCGGCCACCAGGGCCAGAATCGTGCAGACCAGCAGAAAAATTTTACTTTTTAGAGAATGGAACATGTGTTTCTCCTGAAGAGAATGTGTCTGCAAGGAGATACTGGAACAGACGCTCCCTGAGCGGGGGACCTTTGTGGGCGAGGACCAAGAACAGCCCCGAATGACTGGCGCAAGCGCAAAGGCCGCGTCCCTGGCCGTCTCATTATCCTGCTACATCACAATCAGGGCAAGGCACAAGTTTGAAGAGATGGGCCAAATCCTACTTCATGACATCATCAGCGCCAAATCTTTCGATGGGCAGGTCGGCCTGGGGCCAATCCATGCTGAACGTCACCGATGCTTCAAAGGCCGTGACCGACGGAAGGCGCACCCGGCCGGTGAAAAGCCGAATAGGCACCATGATGCCCGATGCATCGGCCGCGGCACCTGGGAACTGCTCCCGCCTTTACTGAAAAATGCCCATGGGGCGTTTTGCCCGAAGTGACCACGTCCATGCGCCAAACCTGGAAGATTATTCTCATTTCCCTCCTGATACTGCTTGTTTCCCAGGTGTTCATGGCCGTGCTGGCCTCCAACGCCTTCGAGAAAATTCATGTGGCCTCCGAGCTTTCCAGATACGCTGTGGCCCAGAAGGATTTCAAGCGCAAGGTCGAGGCTGCGCTGCGCTTCGGCAAGCCATTGGACAACCTCCTGGGCATGGACATGCTGATCGCTGAATACGCCCGCAAATACGACGACATCCAGAACATCACTGTCCATTCCGCGGACCTCGAGGTTTTCTACAGCCTGCATCCCGTGGAGGGGGGGGGCGCGCCCTTTGAAGAGCGGGGCAAAAGGGTCGAGGTGCCGGATCTGCTCATGGAAGTGGTCGAAAGCGACGAGGCCTATCTGATCAGCATGCCCCTGTTCGGGCCCGGCGAGACATGGATGGGGACCACGGCTCCGGCCTCAGCCTGGGTAGGCAGCGTGGTGTTTTCCTTTGACAAGCAGCATATTCGAACGGGCGTGCGCGTTTTCTGGGAAAAAAGGCTTGCGCTCGGCGCGGTGATTGCCGGGTTCGCGTCGTTGCTGCTTTTTGTTTTGCTCTTCCGGATCAGCGGACCAGAAGTGGCACTGCTACGCAAGCGCATCTTCGTCCGCGTGCTGGGGGTCACCATCCTGGCGCAGATCGTATTCGCGGGCACCAATGCTTTCTTGTTTCATCAGGACCATGTGCTCGTGCTCCGGGACAGGGTGCATGCCCAGTTGGATCTGTTGCGTTCGGAGGTGGAGCGGGTTTTGGCGCGGGGTGTCGATCTGGAGCGGGTCAGTCGGATGGATGAATTTCTTGCGGAACTCTTGGACGTCAACCCGGAGATCGTTTCCCTGAGCATGCACGATGAGATCGGAGAGGTCCGGGCCCAGGCTCTGAAACACGGGACGGACATGATTCCGAATGACCGTCAGCTCCTTGACTCGGGATTTGCGGTGACGTTGCCGTTGCGCGTTCCTGATCAGAGTGCGCCCCTGGGTGTTCTGCGCGCCGAACTGGACGGGAAAGTCCTGGGCGCCATGATCCGAAAATTGCTTTTGGACGCCTTGACCGTGGCTCTGATCGCCTCCTTGTTCATCGTGGAGCAGATTTACTTCCTGGTCAGCTTCATCGGCCGGCGGCGTTCGCCGCCCCTTTCTGGGGCCAGCGACCAGGAAACCCTGGATATCTTGATGCTGGCCAGGTTCGGGGCCTTTGCCTTCCTTTTCGCCTTTGCCCTGCCCGTGTCCTTCGTGCCCTTGCAGATGCGCGAACTGTACACCCCGTTGCTGGATTTGCCCCGCAACGTGGTTCTGGGGTTGCCCGTGTCCTTGGAAATGCTCTGCGCCCTGCTGTCCTCCCTGGCGGCCGGGACCCTTGCGGACAGGCGCGGCTGGAGGACGCCTTTCCTGGCCGGGATCATGGTCACTGCGGGGGGACTGTTTTTTTGCGCCCAGGCAACCACCGGCGGGCAGTTCATCCTGGCCCGGGGCGTTTGCGGCCTGGGGTACGGTCTGTCCTGGATGGCCCTGCAAACCTTTCTTTTCGCCCACTCCACAGCGACCACCCGAGCCCGGGGCAGCTCGCACTTTGTGGCCGGGATATTTTCCGGACATATCTGCGGCACGGCCCTGGGCGCCATGCTGGCCGAGCGGATGGGCTACGCCCCGGTCTTTCTCCTGGGCATGGTTCTGGCCCTGGGGTCGCTGCTCTTCTTTTTTCTGTTCATGCGTTCAACCATGGACCGACCGGCCCGGGATACGCCTACGACCATTGTCCGACCCCGGGCCGTGGCCAGCTACCTTGCGGACCGGAACACCTTTGCCCTGATTTTTTGCTGCGTCATTCCCTTTTCCATCTGCCAGGTGGGGCTGCTTTTTTTCGCCACTCCGCTGTACCTTGATCAGCTGGGCGTGGGGCAGGCGGACATCGGGCGGGTGCTGATGATTTACGGCTTGTCCGTGGTCTATCTGGCGCCGCAACTGAGCAAGATCGTGGACAGGCAGGAACGTAAAAAACCGTTCATCGTGGCCGGCGGCCTAGTGGGTGGTTTGGGGTTGAGCCTGCTCTTTGTGTACCAGGGATTCTGGGCGGTGATCGGGGCCATTTTTCTCCTGGGCGTGGCCAGCAGCATCGGCAGCTCGGCCCAGACTGCCTTTGCCCTGAAGCTCAGGGCCACCCAGGAACTGGGCACGGGCAAGGCCATGGCCATCCAGCGCGCTGCGGACAAGCTGGGGCAGATGCTTGGCCCATTGGCCCTGGGCGCGCTGATGTCCGGGGTGAGCATCTCCCAGGGGCTGGTCTATCTGGGGCTGGGCTACATGGCCCTGTCGTTGCTGTTTCTGGTCGCTGCTCGTGAAAGCGGATACTCCCATGGCATGAGTGCGGCCGGGAGCGCATCATGAGCAGCATGCCCGATACCTGGCCCAGCCTGGGCGTGGAGCTGGAAATGCCCACGGCCCACGCCCGGACCGGCAAGACCCATCCGGTGGGGGCGTTTTTTCGGCATCTCGGCGAAACGTTTGCCGATCAGGGACTGGTTACAAGGTTGCTCCTGGATGGCGACCGGGAATACGGCCTGCGCAGCCCTCGCGGTCTGCACTCCCTGGATAACGGGTACAACAACCTGGAAAGCTCTCTGGGGCCGATCATTGGCGCGGTCGAAAGCCTGGACGTTCTGGCTGGCCTGATCCGTGAGGAAATCAGGGACGTGACCGCGGCCCTTGCCCGTGAAGACGCGGTGATCATCAATTTCAGCGAACACCCCGATACGCTGGTGACCCGTGAGTTCTATTATTCCGTGCGCGCTCCAAAATCTCTTTATGATTATCAGATCACCCATCGCGGCTGGAATCACATGGCCGGCTTTGACGCCAAGGCGCACAACAGCCCCAGCACCGGAGTGAACTTCGAGCAGGCCGTGGCTGCGTTGAACTGCCTGATGGCCCTGGCCCCGGCCTTCATCGCCCTGTACGCCAACAGTCCGTTTGAAGCCGGACGGATTACGGGATGCAAGGAAAACCGGATGACCCTCTGGTCCAGACAACTGGACTGTTCCCGGATGTCCGGGGACCACAAGCTGCACCGCATGCCTTTGCGACCGTTTCACAACCTGTCTGATTACCTGACCTGGATGTTCGGTCCTGGCACCCAGATGTGGTTTGCAACAAGGCCTGGTGCAGGCAAGAACCCGCATGACATGCATCTCGTGCCCGGCGACCCTCCGCTGCTGGACTTTCTTCGCGGCGGACCGCGACCAACCCGATCGTTCGGTTGCGGAGAGGTCAGGAACGTGGTCCCGAGTATGGATCATCTGACCTATCATCAGTTCACCCAGTATACCGACTGCCGGCTGCGCTACGGTTTGAAGAACGAGGATCTGGACGTGAAGCGGTTTTTACACGTACTGGACGAGCGGCCGGACAGGATGGAGGAACTGTTTCAGACCCACGCCGAGTATTGTTACGTCGAGGGTCGGTCCGCCGGGGCCAATTATCCGGACCGGGAGATTGCGGACATGGCCGAAAGCGAGGTAGCCGCCTCGGTGGCAGTCTCTCCCAGCGCCCTGCAATACGGACTGTTGCGCGATTTGGATCGAACCAAAAGACTGGTGGCCAGGTATGCATGGGCCGATTTGGTTGGACTGCGCGGTCAAGCCATGCGTCATGCCCTGGAAGGGGAGTACGGAGGGGTCAAGGTGCGGGATGTATGCGCCGGGGTGCTGGAGATCGCCGGTCAGGAGCTGGCCTCGGAGCAGTCTTGGATGCTGGCCTATCCCTTGTGGGTGCTGCAAACCGGGAAAACCGGGGCGGATCGGGCCTTGGAACGATTCAAACGAATCAGCGGTCCGTCCGCAACGCGTCTGCGCAAGCTGGTCCTGGAACGGCGGGTTGTTGCGGCGTGAGCATTGAAGAGCTTTCTGATGGGCCAAATGGTCGCGTTGCCCCGATCTCGACCTTGCCGCAGGGCGACGGGCAATCCGTTCCTGTATCCAAGGGCCGTGCGAGATTTGTTCGACAAGTCACTGCGTTCACTGCGGAGGTACTGGTGCGATCTGTTCGTAGGTTTCATCCGCCGCCGCCAGGATGTCAAAGGGCGGGTCAAAGCCAATATTTTCGGCGGTTTTCAGGTTGATGGCAATTTTGGGCGGCGCGTTCCATTTTTGCGTTAAATCGCGGGGTTTAGCGCCGTTGAAGATTTTGGCGATGGTTTCGGCATGAAACCGGCCAACGTAGGCAAAACCGGCTTGGGCAATGCTGAGTAGCGCCCCGTGCTTGACGTATTCGGGTCCGGCCATGGCAAAAGAGGGCACATCATGAGCGAGCAGGGGCTTGAGCAGGTTGGGCAGGTTTTCCAGACTTTCGCCTCGATGCACCGTGATGTACATGGCGTCCACCTGCGGCGCCAACTGCTCATAGCAGGCGAGCGCCTCGGCCGATGCCTGCTCCAGAGTGACGTCGTTGTTGCGGGCGACACAGCGTTTTAATTCGAATCCGCGCTCCTTGGCCACGAGTTCGGCCTCGGTCAGCGCCGCGTAAGTGCGGCCTTCGGCGCTGTCTTCATAGACCAGTCCCAGGCTCTTGAACCCGATGATGTCATGGAACAGTCGCAGTTGACGGGCATAGCGATCCGGTTCCACTTTGGCGTGGAGATGATCGAAGCCGGAGTCGTCCGCGCTCTTGATAATGCCGGAACCCACTGGATTGCTGGTTGAGGCCACCACCGTGGGCACGGCATGTTCGTTGTTGGCCAGATCCTGGCCGGCCCAAGTGCCCAAAGCCAGGATCAGATCCAGATCTTTTCGCGTTTTCAGCCGGCTCAGTAGGTTCGTCCTGGTTTGCTGGCGCAGTTCAGCATTGAATTCGGAGGTGTAAAAAGCGTCCTTGACGAACTCCAGAGATTCTGAGCGGACGTTGTCCGCTACCCATTTCCACATCCGACCATGGTCGGGATCATATTGTTCCGGCAAGGGCATGGGCTCGATCCAGCCCAGATCCATCAATCCGGCCACGGTTTTCAGAAAAATCACCTCATAGTCCGGGAAGGAACCGCCCTCCAGGTAGCCGATGCGCCATTTGCGTCCATCGTTGTCCCGAGGCGTCGTGGGGATGGTCTGGGCCCACACCGCTGTGGCCGTCGAACAGATGAATACTAGGCAGATGAGGATGTTGCGCGCCAGATGCATGGGGCCTCCGCTGCTGAAGTTCACGAGGACGTGGGGTTCGTTGGACGGTATAAAACGTTTCTTAAAACGGATTGATATGTTCCTGCCTGGTGTAGTGCAGATAGCCGACGTTGGCGCCCAGGCGCAGTCCGACACCGGTGCGGATGGGCGCCAGGATGATCTCGTTGCTTTTCTGATAATTCATGCTAAAGCCGCCGACAACATAGACGCTGCCGTCAACTCCAGGAAAGCGTTGGAAAATCCGATCGGGGTCCGTGAGGTGGTAGACCAGGGTGAAAACCTTTGAGGCATGAAGGCCGACGTCAAAGCCGACGGAGGGCCCCTGCCAGTATACCTGTAGCGGCTCCTGCCCCTTCAGCTGCAACTGTCCCTTGCCGTAGCGCAGGCCGACAACCAGTGCGCCGCTGGCCTCGTCGCCCTTGATGAATCCTGTGGGCCGACCGTGTTCCGCGAAGACTCTTTCCACAATGTCCGCCAGGCCCTGGGTGGTCCCGTCGAAAAAGCCTTCCACCTGGCTGCTGATTTCTTCCTTGCTGAAGGTTCGGGATTCGTCTTCCACGGGCATGGTTTCATCCGCCAGGGCCGCAGGGGGACAGAACAGAATCATTATGGCGACGATAATGAAGATCTGCATGCATTTGACCATTTTTACCTCCGCGTGATGAATGAGCATGAAAGCGACGTATGAACAGGGAGCATTGCGTGTTTGTAACTACTCAGCTGCGTTCCGGCTTGTCTCGATTTTTCGGCTTCGCAACTCCTTCGCCGGCTTCGTAGCATCGAACCATTGCGCGAATAAACAGCATCTTGTGCTTCATGCGTCCGGCAATGGTTCGATGAACGAATCCTGGCTCAGTCAGACAGGCGATGCCAAAAAATCGAGACAAGCCGGAACATTCCGGGTCTTGTTGTGAGATGTGCTGAGTAGTTACGCGTGTTTTTGAGTAACTACTCAGCACATTTGATTAATGGCTGGGTTGCCGTGTTTTGGCTTTGTCGTCTGTCTGACTGAACCTGCCCTGCACCTACTTTGCCAAGACATCGTGGTTTATTTTCATGAAGCATTTTTAAGGCAAAGTAGGTGCAGGGCGGAGAAGGAGTTGCGACGGAGCCAAAACACGGCAACCCAGCCATGCTCCGTGGGCGCTTTCGTGTTTTGCTGAATAGTTACGTTTATGAAGACCCTTTTGCCTGAGATGCTTCAATTCAATTTTCAGAAACGCGTGATGCTCCCTGTGGACATCATTACCTGCATTGCCGAGCATGATCAAGGCGGCGTCTTGATGGCGGGCTGCTGAATGCGCCAGGGGGCGTGGAAGACGTTCAGCCTGTTGGGCCGGGCGTAGGCGGCCAGGGTCAGACCGGCCCTTTGGGCGATCTCCAGGCCCAGGGAAGATGGCGCTGTACGTGAAAGAACGATGGGTATGCCGATGCGCGCGCATTTGAGGACCATGTCCGAGGTCAGCCGTCCGGTGGTGTACACGGCGCCGCCAGTGGGGAACCGGCCCAACAGAATGGCCCCGATGACCTTGTCCACGGCATTGTGCCGCCCCACGTCCTCGAAACAGCCCAGGAACCGCCCCTCGGCTGAATATCCGCAGGCGTGCACACAGTGGGTCTGCTGCTGCAGCGTGGATTGCCCCAGGGTGCCGCGGATCAGGTCCGCAACCTGCGCAAAGGTGATGGTCGTCTGCGCGGCAGGGGGGAAATCCGCTTCGAGCATGGACCGGGCGATGCGCCCTGTACCCCCGCAGCCGGAGGTGATGATGGTTTCGGGATCCTGCCTGTCATCCACCCGGGCGTAGACAGTGACCCGGCCCTGCTCACAGAGCGTGACTTCAACGATTTCCTCCGGCGTGGCAATGTACCCCTGGCCGAACAGGAAGCCCGCGGCAAAAGCCTCCAGGTCCCGGGGCATGACCATGGCCGAACCGATCACCCGTTCATTTAACGCCACCTCGATGGGGTGCTCGATAAGGACATCTTCCTCGGTGATATCCTGCCCCGCAAGGGTGAGGATGTGTGTGGGCGTGGAAATGAAAAGCCGTGCTTCAGCCATGAAGGTGTCTGTTCTCCTGCTGGATGGTGGAATGCGTGAGGCTTTGCTAGCAGAAGTTTGGTCAGGATAAAAGGGCATGCCAGGGCAGATTTTTACTCGCGGCTGGTTCACCTCGTTTTGGCCTGATCGAAACTCCCTCGCCGCCCGACATCTACTTTTGTAACTACTCAGCATAGTCAGTTCACGGCCGGGTTATCGCGTTTTGGCCCTGCCGGAACTCCTTCGCGGGCCTCGTACCATCAAGGGGTTGCGCAGTACAAACCTGACCTTGCTTTTTCATGATGGGCAACCCCTTGATGAACGATGCCTCGCTCTGTCAGACAGCCGGCAGGGCCAAAACGCGACAACCCGGCCTTGTGGTGAAGCCAACGCAAAGTGTGCTGAGTAGTTACCTACTTTTTATAAGTAAATTGGGCACAGGCATGACTATTGATGTCGGAAAAGTAGGTGCCGGGCTGGGTCGGTCAGACAGTCGATCCGGCCAAAACGGGGCAAACCAGCCTTGATATTTCAGGCTGTTAGAGGAGAACACATTTGTCTTGAAGGTCATGCAAGCTAGATTGACGGAGCAAAGCCCGGCGGTATAAGCAGGACAAGAGTGCCCGGGTGGTGGAATTGGTAGACACAAGGGACTTAAAATCCCTCGCTCAGAGATGGGCGTGCCGGTTCGATTCCGGCCCTGGGCACCAGTTTTCCAAAAGGTTGCGGCAATACTGTTGCGACATCATTTTTTTTCTGGCAACCTGAAACCTCCCCCTGGCTTTAGCAGAGGGAGGTTCAGATCTTCGGCCAAGGGATTTTTTGGCGCTTAAGCGCCTATTGGGCATCTACGAGCTGAAAAATCTGCTTGGCCTGTTCTATTTCCTGCTCTTGGCGGATTTGGTTCCAGCCCAGTTCCTCGGCCATAAGCAAACAGCATTCGCGCAAGGCCTCCGGTCCGGGGTGGCCCTTGGAGCCCAGGTCAGTCCGGCGCATGACCACGTCGGTCAGTGTCATGGCCATTTCCCGGCGTACCGCGTGGAGCACTTCGGCTCGCAGAACCTCGGAGGATCCGTGCACGGTTCTCGCCAGATCCGGCCGCACCCCGGCCAGATCCAGGATCTGGTGCAGGGCCGTGCCGTAGTTGTGGGCCAGATGGCGAATAACTTCCAGCGATAGCCGCGCCTTTGCGCTAGCCTCGGTGCATAGGGCATCGAAACGCTCGAAGCCGCCGCCGTACAAAGGCGTGTAGGCCGTCCGGCTGGTCTGGGTCGAGACGCCGATGCGCGGCAGGAGCATATCCACCACCTTTTCCGCGATATGGCGGCAAATGGTGTACTTGACTCCGACCACACTGATCATGTTCCGCACCCCCTCCGCGGCGTGATCGTGAATCTGGTAGCGGTGCGAGGCCGCGGCTACCTCGGCGTTGACGCTGGCCTCGCCCACGGGGCGCAGCCCGCCCATCCAGAAGCGCACGTCGGCAAGGCTCAGCTTGGCCGGCGGGTAAGCCGCGTTGATCTCGGCGAGGAATTCCTCCACATCCTGGCGCGTGATGCAAAACGCCCCGGGATCGCCGCGATAGACCGTGTCCGTAGTCCCGATCAGGGACATCCCCCGCCATGGGGTGATGAAGTAGTTGCGTCCGCCCCGCCGCAGGACAGCGCTGCCGTCCATTTGCCGGCTCTCCACGGCAAAAGCCCAGCCCTTGCCGATGGTTCGCGTGGCCAATTGAATGCCCTTGGAACGCAGCACGTTGCGGTCCGGTTTTGGAGTATGCAGCATTTGGCTGACAATGTCTGACCACGGGCCGGTCATGTTCACGAAAAACCTGCCGTGCACCTGTAACGCGGCGCCGCTGAGTCGATCCCTGGCCTGCACGGCCTGAATTTGACCGTCTTTTGTCGCGAATCCGGTCACATCCACATAGTTGGCCAAAACCGCGCCCTGCCCGGCCGCGGAAAGGCCAAAGGACAGGGTCAGGCGCTCCGAGTTGTACATCTGGGCGTCGTAAAAAACAGCACCGGCGGTGAGCCCCTCGCTGCGCAACCCCGGGATTCTGTCCAGGCATTCACGCCTGGAAATAATCCTGCCGCGAGGGATGTGCCGCTCCGGAACCAAACCGCGGTTGCGGTCCCAGGAAATGATGTCGTTGGCCATAAGGGCCGCACGCATCGCTTCCGGGCCCTTCATGCCGTGCCCGAAGCAGGGCAGAACGAATTCCAAGGGCTGCACCAAATGCGGAGCCTTGCCCAGCATCCAACGCCGCTCCTGAATGGAGACGCGCATCCGGGACAAATCCAGGTGCTGCAGATAGCGCAGGCCGCCGTGAATGATCTTCAGCGACGCAGCGGACGTTTCCCGGCCGAAGTCGCCGCGCTCCAGCACGGCCACGCGCAGCCCGCGCAGCGCGGCGTCCCAGGCCGTGCTCAGCCCGTAAACCCCGCCACCGATGACGACCAGGTCAAAGGTATCCCGGGTCAGCCGGTCCAGGTCACGTTTCATGCCCGCTTCCTCCCGGCCTGCTGCTCCACCTGGGTCAGGAGGTGGTCGTAGATGACGTTGACTCGCCGCTCAAAAACCTCGGGCGTGTATTCACTTCGTGCCAGCTCCCGGGCCGCAAGGGCCAGTTGTTCTCGAAGCTCTGGGCTGGCGGCCAGGCGGACCATGCCTTCGGCCATGGACCGAGCTTCGGGCCGGACCAATTGGGCTATCTCAGAGGTCAGCACCTGAGTATGCGTGGGCAAATCCGTGGCCAGGATCGGGCGGCCGGAGTCAAGATAGGAATAGATTTTCATCGGCGTGTTCTCTCCCTTGATGCGCGGGGATACGAGCACGTCGGCCTGGCTGAACAATGCATGCATCATGGAAACGGGCAACGGCCCGGTGAAATGGGTTTGCTCGGCAATACCCAGGTTCCGGGCCCGAGACTGGTAGGCGGCGATGCTCTCCGTGGTTCCACCGACGATGACCAGGCGCAGCTCAGGGACTGTCTTCAGGGCCAAGGCCGCGGCGGCAAGCAGAAGATCAATGCCCTGATAGGGTTCCAGGTTGCCGATATACATGCAGCAGACGCCTTGAATGCCGTATTTGGCGCGCAGATCCGGGGCGGACTCGCCGGCCGCCCCGGCTTCAGCCATGGAGACGTCCGTGAGCACGTGGATCTGACGCGCCCCGGCCAGGCGGGCAATGTCAGCCAAGGCCGCGCAGACCGGTATCACAACCAGGGCCCGGCGAAGAGCCACACCCTCGCACCACCGGAAAAAGGGACCCAAAGGCTTGAGCACAGGCAATTTGTGCAGGATCTGCACGGACATGGACGAGTCCATGTCGTAGACATAGGGAATGTTGAAAAGGATCCGAAAGAACAGGGCCATGAACACAGACTCCTCCACGGCGTGGACCAGTCTGGGCCGGCGGCGCACGACAATGCCCAGGGCTTTGCAGAACAGGAAAACGTCGCAGACCAGTTTCTTCAGCGAAAACCCGGGCGGCACCCCCTTGCCGGCCCAGGGCAGGGCCGGGATGCGGTGCACCGTGGTCCGCGGATAGACCTTGTCCTGGCCCTCGGCAAACGTGACCACGATGGTGCGCAGCCCGCGGCGGGCCAGGACGCCCAAAAGCAGGTCCACGGCCATGGGCGTGCCTCGCTCCTGGTAGAAGGGGTGGGGCGCCAGAAACAGCACATCCGGCCGGGTGGAAGCTGGTACCGGGGTCATGATTATCCGTTGTGCGCAAAGCGGCGGTTTTGGGCCACGGCCCGCTCATAGAGTGATTCCATGGCCCTGATGGTTTTACGGCCGTCAAAGTCCTTGGACCGCAAAAGCGCCTGTTCCCGCAAGAACCGGGCCAGCTTCGGATCGCCCAAAACCCGCGCAAGCTGCGCGGCCATGGTCTGGTCGTCGCCCGGAGCGAAGAGCAGGCCGGTCTTATCGTGCTCCAGGATTTCCCCTTGCCCGTCGATGGTGGAGGCCACAATCGCGTTGCCCACGGCCAGCGCCTCGAACAGGGTGTTCGGCGTGCCTTCCATATGGCTAGGGAAAAGCTGGACGTCAAAGCACTGGATAACACGCAAGACATCTGGTCGAAAACCCAAAAAATCCACCTGACTTTCCATCCCCAGGGTCTGAACCTGGGCGCGCAGGTCCTGCAAGTGCCCGCCGTCTCCCACAATCCAAAGCCGCGTAGCGGCTGCATCGGCCGAATTGGCTTGCCGCAGCCGGCTCAAGGCCCGCACAGCGTCGTCAAGGCCCTTGTGGGGTTCCAGTCGGCCGACGATGCCGACGATCTTGTCCCGCGCTGCAACGCCGCGATTCTTGCGAAATTCGGCGATCCACGCCGGGTCGACTTGTTCCACGGTGTCCAGCAGGATGCCGTTGTACAGGACCTGGACCGCTTCCGGCGGCATGTACCGCTTTGTGATGCAGAATCGCCGCGTGGACTCGGACACGGCCAGGGCGTATCTGGTGTGCGGCCCGAACAGGCGTTCCACCGGCCGCTGATACAGGGGAACCGTGCCGTAGTTGCAGCGTTCATGGATGATCACAGGGCGCTTCAGCACAAGCCCGGCCAGCCGGGACCAAGTGCTGGCGCCGTAGCCGTGGGCGTGCAGGACGTCGACCCCCTCCCTACGGATCAACGCCGTCAAGCCGGTCAGATTGCGCGGATCGAACTTGCCGTAACCCAGATATAACGGCTGGATGCCTTTTTGGATCATCATTTCCGCGGCCTTGTCGTAACCCTTGCGGCTGCACAGCAGCACCCGGAAACGCCGCGCGTCGTAATTCGGCATCCACCATTGAAACCCCCGGGCCACACCGTGCAGTGAAGCCTCGCGGCCGCCGAAGTGCTCGCACACGTGCAGAACCGTGATGCGCGGCGTGGCATTCATGATCTGATCCCGTGTTGCATGTTCAAGTCCTTATGCCTCTGCAGTGTTGCAAACGGGGTTGACGCCTGAGAAGCTTATGGAAACGCGTCATCCCGGCCATTTCTGGCGCCAGCGCAAAAGAGTACCGGAAGATTACAGAGCCCTGGCCTTGACCGCTGACAGTACCCGCAACACCTCGCGTTGCTCCTTGCTGGTGAACAGGTAGCTCCAGGAAACCAGGGCAAAGCCCCCGGCCCCCAGTAGCCAGACCAGGACCCGCATCCACAACTCGGGCGCGAGCACAGCGAAAATGATCACCACCAGACCCGCAGCCAAGGCCCGGAACACCCTGGATACCTGGCTCCAGGACTCCGGTGCGAACCTGCGGGCCAGCCCGAACATTGCCAAAGCGTCCACCGCGCCGCGCACAAACCAGGCCATGGCCGCTCCGACAATGCCGAAAAAATGGATCATCACCGAGGCCAGAACCAGATACGCAACCAGTTCCGCCAGATGCACCTTGGCCGTGATGTCCGGCCGTCCGGCCCCTTGAAGCAACGCACAGGGCAGAAAGGACAGGCTGTAGACCAGGATGCCGGCGGCCAGCCAGCGCATCACCGGGGTGCTGTGTGTAGAGAATTCCGGTCCCAGCCAGAGCAGCAACCCTTCCGGAGCAAAGGCCACCACGGCCAGGATCACTGGGAACGATGCGGCCAGCAGGAATTTCACGCCCTGGCCGAACATTTTCGCGACGGCGAGCCTATCCACGAAAAAGTTGGCGGCAAAGGCCGGAAACAGCACCGAGACCCAGGCCCGGGGGAAGATCAGCAGCTTGACCACAATTGCCGCAGGGGTCACGTAATAGGCCACGGCGCTGACCGAGATGATCGCGCCGATGAGAAACCGGTCGATGTGGATCATGAGCGGTGTGGCGATCATGGACACCGTCATCCATCCGCCGAAACAGAGCAGTCCCTTGATCCGGGCGGCTTCGAAGCGGATCAGGCCGCCAAGGCGCGGCACGCAACGCAAACAGGCCAGAAAATAGATCAGCCATTCGGCGATGCGCCCGGCAATGAGCACCCCGACCACTGCGGACAGGCTGGTGGAAAAAGGCAGCACGGCCAGCGGCCCCAAAAAAGTGAACATACCCGTAGGGATGCGGACCAGATTGATCAGCTTGAAGCGCTGATAGGCCTCCAGCACGCCGATCAGACCGGTGATGGCGACCACCACGGGCAGGCCAAAAGAAACAACCCGAAACGCGGTCAGGGTTTCCGGCTGCAGGTGCTCCGGCACGTTCAAAACCCGCAGAGCCAGCCAGGGCGCGGAAAACCACAGCAATACCGCACCGATCAGGCCCAGGCCGGTCATCAGGGTCATGGAAGTCCAAAACAGCCTCGGAATCTGCTCCTGCTCCTTCCGACCCAGGCATTCCGCGGTCATCTTGGTCAGGGCCCGACCCAGACCCAGATCAAAGATGCTGAAATATCCAACAAGCATCCAGACCAGGGCCAGCAGGCCGAACCGGTCGTCGCCCAATCCGCGGATCAGCAGAGGAATGGAGAACAAGGCCACGACCATGGGCGCGCACATGCCGACCATGTTCCAGGCCGTATTTCCGGCCATGCGCTTCATGCTGGGCAATGTGGATGGTTCCTCAAGCCGGTCGTTCTCCGGCACTTTTTGCATCACGCTGTATCGCCTTGGGCTGCCAATTCCGTGAACAGATTTTTATGCGCATCAGCCACGGCCGCGATGCTGAATCGTTCCAGGACGGTCCTGCGGCCGCAAGTCGCCAGGTCGTGGGCCTGTTGCGGATGATCCAGAACCCAGCACATGGCCTCAAGCCAGGCCTGCTCGTTTTTGGCCGGAACCAGCCGCCCGTTGCGCCCGTCCTGGACAATGTCCGTCACGCCGGGAATGTCCGAGGCCAGGGCCGGGATCTCGCAGGCCATGGCCTCCAGCAAGGCCAACCCTAAGGCTTCGCTTTCCGAGGGAAAGACGAACACGTCGGCGGCCTGCATGTATTCGTGCACTGTCTGCACGTAGCCGGTAAACGTCACCGTCGACTCCAGGTTGCGTGCGCGAACATACTCGCGCAGCCCGTCCTCGCAGGACAGGTATTGCCCGCTCCCCGAACCCACCAGCACCAAGTGTATGTCCGGCCGCAGGGCCGCCAGTCTGGCCCAGACCCGCAACAGCATCTCCAGCCCCTTGCCTCGGTTCAGCTTGCCGGAATAGGCAAAAATTTGCTTTTCCGGCAGCCCCAGACGACCGCGTAATGCGATTTTTCGCGCAGCCCAGACCGGTGCGAAAAGCTCCGCGTCGATGCCGTTGGTGATTTGGACAATTTTCTCCGCGGACACGTTGCAACGCGTATACTCCTGGCTGATCACCTCGCTGATGCTCAAGAATGCCGCGGCCTTAAAGAGCAAAACGTTGCGCAATCGGACCAAAGGGGCACAGCACATCTTGATTAAGGGACGCGGCCGGGAGCCCAGCGGGCTCCAGATAAACTCACCGGACAGCTCTCCCTGGGCCTCGGAACGCAGCACGCAAGGCTTGCCCGCAAGCAATCCGGCCAAAACTCCGGCCATGCCCAAAACCCGCAGACCGCAAACATAGATCACGTCATACTCGTGCCTGTGCCGCAACAGCCACAGCAAGACCGGTCCGAGCATCAGGTATTTGCCCAGGCGGGCGAAGCCCGTAGGCCGGACCCGATGCACGATAAATCCTTCCATGCCCTCCAAGGGCGGCAGATCCGCGGTCCTCCGGCGGGTGAGCACGACCACGTTCAGCCCCTGGCAAACCAGTTCCCGACACAACAAAAACGCATGCTTTTCCCCGCCGCCCACCACGGGGTGAAACGAGCCGGCCAGAACGCAAATTCTGGGGCCTCCCGCTTGATCCATCGATGTTGCCGACTTCCGGGGCATGATCAGGCTGCTCCGGCCGAGGCGGGTGTTACGGTTCGCCTTGCCTGCAGGAAAGTGCACCGATTTTGGCCCGGCAGACAAAAAATCAGTTCGTGACGCAGGCGCATCAAACGAAAGGGCGGATCCTGCGCACGCACAGCCCGATACCCGAAGAGGCGATCAGCAAACGCGGTGCCATACCCGGCCCGGGCCGCCAAAGCCACGGCCCGCTGTCCGGCGATGGCCCAGGGAAAGCACATCTGGCGCGTGCGATCCTGGCCCAACCTGTGGTTCAGCTCGTGCCGGGCCGCGGTCAACTCTGAAAGAATTCGTTGATCCCGCTGGCTATCGGTTTCAAACCGGCCGGGATAGCGCGCCGCTGTATCCCGCAATGCCTTCTCCCAATCCGGTCGTAAAAAAAAATGGTTCATCCGGTTGAAGCGTACTTTTGACAAAAAATGTGGACATGGAGACTTTCCGATGAACGCACCAACGAACATCGGGAGGGTCGGCCATGTCCACGAGTTTCATATACCATGCGTTTGGGCTG